>JXWR01000695.1_pt1 | contig 28588 bp, 14 predicted proteins | sample 315541 | NCBI WGS metagenome assembly JXWR01 (sample SAMN03273951, study PRJNA271842) | soil metagenome | isolation source: rice field ambient CO2 | place: India: CRRI Experimental farm Cuttack,Odisha-753006 | collected 2013-12-17
AAAAAAAAAACCCTTGCTTGAAAAAGTGGGGCATAGGAAAAAAAAAATGTCCGACATCGAAGATTGAAAAAAAAAATAAGTTATTGAAGGATGCGAGGTTCGAACTCGCGCGGACAACCGTCCAACAGATCTTAAGTCTGCCGCCTTAGACCACTCGGCCAACCCTCCATACAAATTTTACTTACTGGAAACTCCCGAAGTGTTGTCAACACGTTTTAGGATATGAACTTATCCAATAAACCAATATCACAGTTTAACTTTATTGGAATAGGAATCAAAGATGGTCTGTCTCCTAGCATTAGTATTGCTGGTAATTATCATATACGGTGTAAGAAGATAGTATGATGATTGAGAGATAGTCATCGGGTTTAACGGAAGCTGATATGTAAGGATTGATAATGCAGTGGGATAGTGAATAACAACACATAAAACAAAGAAGAAGTAATAATCTTAATTTATATAACTATTGATCCCCCTTTGTGCATTGCCATATTTTTGAGGAAAATCTCTGGTATTCTGTATGTCTGATATCAAAGCTATTAATAACAATGGAATCCCAAAAATTATCAAAGTACACCCCGCAGTTATTACATGAGATCAGCTTCCATCTTGGTATATCTCGTCGCTGACATATATGCTCTCTCTCATCTCTATGTTGTATCATTGCTTTCTTATTGTTTGTTACATATACATATATATGTATATATCATCAGCACTCTAACTGGGCGAGTGTGCGTTCCTTCCTTAAAAAACAATATCGCGTATTATTCTTCTTTTCTTAAAAATATTGGCATACCATAAATGAATGAAGTGTCCCCTGGTCTCACACATCGTATTGCAATGTCAGACTCTTGGCCACTTCTGTGGTTTCGATAGCATTCTTAAACTCCTCGAAACTTAAACGTCCGTCGCCGTCGCTATCATTTTCCACTATCGTCCTATCTACTATCTGTTGCAGCTGTTCATCGTCCAGATTAGAACCTACCATAATCTTCAACACGATGAACAACTCACCATTGGATATGAAACCGTCCTTGTCAATGTCGTAGATTTTGAAGGCGAATCTTAACTTTTCGTCCTTGGACCCGCGCCCACTGAAAATGGATAATCCTGTGATGAACTCTTGAAAATCCACGTCCCCACTATTATCAGCATCGAAAACCTCCATTATACGTCCAGCAAGAGGGTTTGACGAAACGCCAGGAATGCTCATAAATTCATTTTTATCAATAGACCCTGAGCTATCTCTATCTAATTTCATGAATCTCTTCCTCAACCTTTCAATTTCATCTCTATCAACTGTTCAAAGTGTCAGTGTTAGTAAAATCAGTTAATTTCCCCTTTCTTTCTTTTCCTCACTCCGAAGTGTACATACAATTTGTATCTTCTAAAAGACCATCCACAATTTTGGAAGGAGCAGCACCCATTTTAAGAAATAAAAATGCTTCTATGGACTCTGATCACCATTGAGTTACCAAGTTTTAGCTACTAGATGTTCCGTGTAAACCATACCAGCACAAAGCACCTTTATTGCATTCCGCTAAAAAAGAAACTAGTGATTTTTTAAGATGATACCCGGCCTTCCACGCGGTCACTTCGCACGGAATGTATATCCCATTTTGGCGGCTAATTTCCAAGGCTTCCATATAAAGAGTTAATTGTTTTATTATTAAATAGTTTATTAGTTAAAATCTTGGATTTAAATAGAGAAGTCGAGGGAAACAAATTATAAGAGTCATTTGTTTTCCTTTTTTATAGCGTCTTCGCGATCAAATCCATAACCACGTGCGACACCGGAAATACCTTCTTCGATATCCGCTCCAGTATTATCAACCTCAGTAGAGTCGAAATCGCTTCCTAGACCTTTCCACGAACGATTCTGCAGTGCTGATGCTGAAGTGGATACAGTACCTTTAATGACGGCACCTGAGGCAGTATGTCTTGTAGTCAGTTGTTTGGAATCGTCGTCGTCGGCCGCCTCTAACTCCAGGTGCGTTAGCGCTCGCAGTGGTCTTGATGTGCTAGTATATCTTCCCCTAACTACATCAAACTCCGGTTCATCGGAAGTTGTGCTGGCAGAGATGGTATCTTGTCCGCCCAAATTCTGCTCGATTTCATCAATGGCGTCTCTGAAGTCCACAACCCATTTCCCGGTCCATGTGACCTCTTCGCTCAAGGCCAAGTTTAATTCATAAGGTGTAATAATGGGCTTGTAAAACTCGTTGAATTGATCAACGATGATACCGCTTTGGCTACAACCGAGAATGCACCAAATATCAATATCTTCAAAGTTTGCTAGCTTGGCCACATTTGGCTTTCCGACAACAAATAAATAGTGTTTTTTCTCACGAGTTTTGATAAGCTTGACCAGCTCGTTGATAGTTTCTCTTGTATTACGTAGCGACAGCGTGTTGACCAGAATACCTATACATCCCGCTGTTCTTGCCACATGCATGTACTTGTAACGCCTCATTAGAGAGGGAAATGGCCCCGTTACCATGCCAGGTAAAGCCGGATCGAAAATATGAACAGATTGAAACACAGTAGACAAATACAGTAATCTCGGATCCTGTGGGGTGGTCAAATGGAAAAGATGATAGTCCTCGGGCGAGATGTCGTCTGCTTTGTCGTGCTGACCAAACAGCACGCTATTTTTTTCGAACACACCCACCTGGTCTACGTCTTCGGGAACGTGAAAGGTGTCAAGTATGGTTACGAATTTTTCTTCTACCGCAGAGGTGTTCACTTGGGAATATATGATATTTGTGTAGTGCAGGTCGCCCTTCAAAATATTGTACAGCTGTGACAAATGCTTAGAGAAGGGTGCGTTTGCCATCAAACAGATTTTGGAGGATAGATCTGGGAATGCCCTCTGAAAGTTCTCCACCACCAGTGCCAAATCCAAAAATGGAGTTCCGAATGAGTAAACCACGGGCAAGTTTTGGATGGCGTTCAAACATGCGTCACCAAAATGTACCACGACTTCGGCACGTACGTGTTCAGCAGCAACCTCATCTACACAGCATGCACTGTACGCTGTGTCAGCTAAAACCCAAAACTTTATCTTCCCATGGGGAAATTTCGATTGCAGCAGCCTTACTATCAACGAGGAGTCCTTGATTAAATCGTCGGGAAACTGCAAGGTCACGTTTTGGTACTCCGGGTGCTGTTCCAGATAACCCACGAGAGGCTCGACATTGTAATAAGCCGAGATAAGTTGCATAAGCTCATCGCTATTATAACATGGCCCCAAGTATGAAGACCTGTCAATTTCATGTGTCTCCACCTTCTGAAACGCCACGTCCGACTGAGTAGTCGATAAGGCCGGTGCAACTTCCATTTTTCAACCTTTGCACGATCTTTCAACGCTGCCACTTAGAAATCCATCACTAATCATCTTAACTCTTTTACCTTTGAACTAGTCTTTTTTCTTCTTGTTGCGATGAGCTTCTCACTGAAAAAAAAAAAGTAAAGAAAAAAGAATTAATGGCTATAAACAGTAGCAAAATGAAGTGATTTTTTTGTATGTATTATATTAAAGTTTGTCTAGCGTATGAAGATGTGATAATGCACAACACTTAGTAAACTCTCTTACCTGGAGGAACGGATTTACATTCATTAGGATCCAAAGTCTTGCTGATAACGTTTCTGTAACCGAGGGTAACATCATCACCATTATCTTTTTGCCATGACAAACTGTGCTTCATCCAGTTTACGTCATCTCTTTCTGGGTAATCTTCTCTAGCATGAGCACCTCTAGATTCTTTTCTGGCAGCGGCACTAATAGCTGTTTGTTTGGCACAAGTCAACAAGTTCTGCAATTCCAAAGTTTCCACCAAGTCACTATTCCAAATCATAGATCTGTCAGTAGTACCGACATCCTTGAAACTCTTGTCAATTTCCGTAATACCTTCAACACCAGCATCCAAAGTTTCTTGGGTTCTAAACACAGAAACATCTCTTTGCATAGTCTTTTGCATAGCCAATCTAATTTCAGAAGTTGGTTTTGGACCAGTAGCAGTTCTCACCTTATCTAATCTTTCAATGGATTCTTTACCTAATTCTGGGTCAAGAGGTTTGTGTGGTTTACCTGGGGTCAAAGAGTCTCTAACAGTATGAGAAACAGCTCTACCAAAGACAACCAAATCCAAAAGAGAGTTAGCACCTAATCTATTAGCACCATGGACAGAGACACAAGCGGATTCACCACAAGCCAAAAGACCTGGAACAACCTTGTCATTACCTTGTTCATCAATAGTCAACACTTCACCAGTCCACTTAGTTGGGATACCACCCATATTGTAGTGCACAGTTGGCAAAATTGGAATTGGCTCTTTAGTAACATCAACACCAGCAAAAATACTAGCGGTTTCAGAAATACCTGGCAATCTTTCCTTAAGCACAGAAGCTGGCAAATGAGACAATTGCAACAACATGTGATCTTTTTCTGGACCAACACCACGGCCAGCTCTAATTTCCATAGTAATGGCACGAGAAACAACATCTCTAGAAGCCAAATCCTTAGCAGTTGGAGCGTATCTTTCCATAAAACGTTCACCTTCACTATTCAAAAGGAAACCACCTTCACCTCTAGCACCTTCAGTAATAAGACAACCGGAACCATAAATACCAGAAGGATGGAATTGAATAAATTCCAAATCTTGCAATGGCAAACCAGCTCTAGAAACCATAGCATAACCGTCACCGGTACAAGTGTGAGCCGAAGTACAAGAAAAGTAAGCACGTCCGTAACCACCAGTGGCCAAAACGGTCTTGTGAGCTCTAAATCTATGCAAAGTACCATCTTCTTCATTGTAAGCCATAACACCAACACATTCACCATTTTCCATAATTAAATCAAGGGCAAAGAATTCAATGAAGAAATGAGTGTCATGTCTGAGAGATTGACCGTAAAGAGAGTGCAAAAGAGCGTGACCAGTTCTGTCAGCAACAGCACAAGTTCTATAAGCTTGACCACCGTGACCATAGTCCTTGGATTGACCACCAAAGGCTCTTTGGTAAATTCTACCTTCTTCATTTCTAGAGAATGGGACACCGTAGTGTTCAAGTTCATAAATACTGGCAGGAGCTTCTCTGGTCATGTAGTGGATAGCGTCTTGGTCACCTAACCAATCGGAACCTTTGACGGTATCGTACATGTGCCAATGCCAATCATCTTTGTGCATGTTACCAAGGGCAGCATTAATACCACCTTGAGCAGCAACAGTGTGAGATCTGGTTGGGAACAATTTGGAGATACAAGCGGTTTTGTAACCTTCAACGGCCAAACCAAAAGCGGCTCTAAGACCAGCACCACCAGCACCGACAACAACACAGTCGTATTCGTGGTCAATGACATGGTATTTTTCTCTCATATTAAGAGCAGCATTTTCTTTACCATTAAGCTTGGAGCCAGTGTTTTTGATGATTTGGTTAGCTCTCAAGCCGGAGTGGAAGAGTCTCTTGGATTGCGCCAATGGGGCTCTAGCTATGTTGTGACGCAAAGAGAGCATTATTGAAAAGGGGATATTTAGATAATTAGTTTGTGAGAATGTGATGCTATTGGATAGTAAACAAAGTGATTAAATGCGAGAATATTGAAGATATGATGAATAAATCACTACTTTGAGGTGGTTGAAAATTAGATGAGTTGAATTTGACAACCAGTATATGATTTCAGTACTCAGCAAAGTGAAAAAAAAATCAGTTGTGGACGGATGGAAAGTATGGGGTTACACCGCGTAGATTGACAGTTTGGGTAGATTATATGTGTAGGTAATCGCAAATACCTTGCCTTTGATTTGTCTGTCTGAGGGATTAAAAAGCTAACCAAACGATTACTATAACTAAAATCAGCAGCTTTACAATATTAAATAAAACAGTGTTCAGCGAGGAAAACTAAAACAAAAAAAAAAAAAAAAAAATTCACTGTCCCGCAGCATCCACGGAGGAGCTCGTCGCTTAGTTAAGCCGCGATAGGCGTTTTGACACTCGCGACTTGCCCGCACGCCCGGCGCCTTCTCCGGGATTATTCAGCCCGATTTTCCGCTCTCTGATTGGCTACAAATATCTGGAGAGTTGATTAGTCTCAGATTATGTAATTATTTATGGTGCCGCACCTGTGGTTCGATGAAAGAATATAATGCTTCATTTGATATATTCAATTTAAGTACTAATCTCTTTATGCCCTATTTACCTTAGATTTATTTGAAAATCTTACAAATCTAGATATGTCAATATTGAGCTACCATTAAGCTATAGTAATCAGAACCATACACAAAAATCATGGAAACAAATAACAAAAAACGAATGAAGAGACAATAGTCCAAATCGTAGCATTAACGCAAAATATAAGAGTTCTATGAGAAACGATGAAAAAACAAAACAAAAAAAAGAGATGATAACAATGATGTGGCAGAAAATGGATGCTGGATGTGTAAACGTAATACTAATAGCAAAAAAAGGAAGAAAAGCATGGCCAAAAAAAAATAAGAGAATCGAATCCGAGAACGTTAAAAATCAGGAACGTAAAATCAAAGATAAAGATAAAAATAAGGAAAAAACAGTTCAAAACACATGGGAAAGCCCAATACAGTAACTGAAATCACACAAAATTAAAATCAAGAAAAGAACCAATTAAAAAAAAATTAATAAACAGTTGGAGCGGAATACAAAGCGAGCGGTAAGCATGGAATGTTGAAAAATATAGCGTAACTGATGCTAGACATCAAATAGGTAAAAGAATACCTAAAAGAAAAAGCAAAAAAAACAAAAGAGGAACATTGAATCGACGAGATGGAACAACGAAGACACAAAAAAAAATAAAAACAGATGGCAAAGAATATTAAGGGTAAATGTACATCATATATGCAGTTGTCGTGATAATGAAGTTCGAAATGAGGTTATGGATGAACAAGAAAAAAAACGGAAAAATGGAAAAACGAAAAAACGAAAAAACGGAAAATAGAAATGGAAAATGGAAAACGGAAGAAGGCCGCCCTTACTTATCGCACCGCGATGTTGTCTGTTTTAGTTCCATGCTCACCAGCTTCGCAACACTTAATTTCTCTCCCCCATTCAGAATTCAATATTTGTTTAGCAGTAATTCTTCTTCCTGGCACTGGATCTAAAATTGAATAAATCACATTCCGACATCTTGCCCTCTTCAAGCTCTCTATTGGGAAATATCCATGTGCATCTTTTCTGCCCTTCAAATACTCTTGATAAAATTCATCCTCGTTAGCATTAGCCGATCTCCAAAGTTGTCTACCGGTTCTCATTGCCATATAAACCACCCCACAGGCCCATACATCGGCAGGACGGAGATCATACTCTTTACCCATATATAGCTCCGGAGCAATATATGGCGCTGAACCAATAACACCTTGGAATAAATGGATAGTGCTTTCCCATGCGTAGCTGAAACATTCACTGGTGCCAAAATCAGTAATTTTCAAATTCCCATCAGCAGTAAGTAAAATGTTTTCAGGCTTAATGTCTCTATGTGCAACACCCATGGTATGCATATAAGAAACACCTCTAACTAGTTGTTTAAAAAAACAGTCTGCTTCAATATATTCAAGCTTTCCGGCAGTAACAATTAATGTATACAAATCACCACCAGTGCAAAATTCCATCACTTCACAATAATCGCCTTTGGCGTCTTGCAAAAGGTCCAATGTTTGAATAATGTGAATGTTGCGTAATGATGAAGAAATGTAAAACTCTCGTTCTAGTCTTTGTGAATATTCTTTTTCAGTTTCTTGTGCCCTTCTTCTAAATTCTTTAACGGCGTACAAATTTTCCTTATTTTCGGAAACTTTCTTGTGAGAAATCTTCACCACCCCAAATGTACCTCTACCAATAACTTCTTGACAAGTACCGTATTTCTCAGCAAATGATCTAGGATCAATTAAATTCTCTTGAATTTCCATGCCTTGCGGCACTGGCATTTGATAATTGATATTGTTGGCAGAAGGCTTCTTTAATCCGTTTTCTAAAACCACCTCAATTTTTCCATTTTCATTTTGATGCACTTTATTCATCAAGCCAGACATCAAAGATGGTGGCACATTACCATCCGGCAAAATGTTGGGCAAGATATTGGAAACTGCAGAAACTGACTCGTCTCGTAATTTTTTAGCCCCCAAGAAATTTTTTATCATAGTACTCAATTTTTCTTGACGTTTGGCATTTTTCAAAAAATGCTCATGACCACCATCTTCATAAACTTTTAATCTTCCACAATACTTGTCTTTATTCAGTGATGAAGAGCCAAGCCCACCCGTGGCAGTTCCCGCAATTTTCTCCAACTTGTTGTGAGTTTTACTATGGGAATCTGTTTTCTTGTCTTTACCATTTTCCTTCTTATTGTTGTTTTGACTTTCTTTCTTGGAGAATCCTGCGGCAGCAGAGGTGGTAGTGTCTTTTGAATGCACACTAATCTCAGAAGTGTTTTTCGATCTTGGTGATCTGGAACCTTTTAGCGGACGTAAATGGTCAGCGCCAGATGATGCGGTCGAAGATGATGAATTTTCTTTGAAGCTATCCTTTGATCGGATATTGTTTTTAGAAACTGAATGAGATCTGTTATTTCTCGTCTTTGTTGGGATATTACTGTGTGATATATTTGGGTTGCTTGTTGTTGCTGTTAAAGCAGCATATTTATGAGCATATTCTTGATGGAGATCGGCATCTGCTGATTCATTTTCTTCAATAATGGCATTACTGCTCAAGTTTCTACTACCGGGATTGGTATCAGCGGAATTCAATACCCCAGTTATATTGGTGTCATTCAGTTCATTACCATTACTAACGCTAAGATTGTTAAGCTTTTTCATCAAGTTGCTGTCATTTACTTGGCTTTCGACACCAAGTCTATTTAAACTAGCAGTGGATCCATTAACGGAGTTTAGGTGGGATGACTGACCTGAAGAAGATAAAGACGGACTTCCTTCTTTAGATCCAGCTCTGGAAGCGCCAACTTTATTGTTTGATTTACTTCTTTTGCTCAGATCATCTCGCACAAATTGGGGATTGGATTGGGTATTGGGAGATACGGGGCTCACTGGGGTCGAAGCCACTGATCTTTGATCTTTTTCCTTATCGGTATGAACACCAAAAAGTTTTCCAAGTTTCGACATGGTAGAGGAGCGTTTTGCTCTAGTGGAAGCGACTTCTGGCATTATTGTTTGTTGAGTTTTTAGCTTCTCTCTATATATATGAGTGGGTGTGAGTGTTGAAGGATCAGGGGCAAATGACTGTAAATGCAATGGTTTCAAAAGCAATCAACTAAAGAAAATGAAAGAAAAGGTATTAGGAAACCCCAGCAGGGGCTTAAACAAGCAGATAATATTTCTAGAAGATAAAACAAAACGCTTCGAATATGAGACTTAAAAAAGAAAGGTTTGTCCCTCTTTTGTCTTACTAATTGGACTTGTTTTAATTTTTTTAGCAAAAAACAAAAAGCGGACTGTGTTTTGTTAATAATTTCAAACTTAACCCTGCCCTTTTTGATACGGCTTTTGGTGTCCTGGGTGACCGTTGTGCTTTATGGAATGTGAATGAAATTTTCTTGAAGTTGATAAAACACTATAATTATAAGTATGCTCTTAGAAATAGAATTGCGGTTAAGACAAGCTGTTTGTTGTTTCTGATTGCAAAGCTTTTTTGATAGTCCTAATTGTGGGCAAGTTAGCCAAATAAGAAAATAACAACAGCAAAAAGACGTGCTAATCAACAGGTGTGTGATTTGCAGCGTAAAATTGCAGCAACTGTCTTTGTATGTGGGATTGTCTGTGTTGGTACCTTGCTTTAGAATAAAGTATGGTTGGGCAAGAAAAACAATAAGCAAAGAGACGCTAAATCGGAGGACTGCTTAACGGCAGATTTCGAGTGGATATCGAAAAACACAATGAAACCGCTTGTTTAATAAATAGAGTCTCTCGTTTGTATTATAGATAGTAAAAGACCGAGGAATTGACTTTAGCTGAGGAAAACGAAAACAACAGAAAGTCCAATGAGCGAGAGGGAGAGCGAGAATGAGAGCAAAAGCCTCTGTATGTCTGGCTGAAAAATTGAAAGAAAAAATGCCTCGCAGGAGAAAAAAAAAAAATAAAAAAGTAAAGAGGGCTTTTCGATAAGTGCACTATTCCCAACAGAGTGTGAGAGAACAAACTGAAACCGCGCGCGGGAGCACACGCCACTAAATAAGCAAAAGCAGTGAAGATGAGCTAACGCTAATGCAAACACGCTATGGAGTAGTTAAACACTGCAAAGAAAACAAGAAAAGGCAAGAACTGTAGATAAACGAAACAACAAAAGACAAGAAAAAAGCAAAAACAAAGACAAATTAAGAGTATATAAGAAAAATTTTTTAGAAGCGCTGCCAGTTGCAGCCAATGTTAAGCGCCCAAAGTGCTCTCAGCGCTTAGCACTGGGCCATCTCCCTCGCAAGGCATGAGATGCGCCACCGTCCTTGAGCGTTTATTGGCCACAGGGGAGGTTATGATACACTGGGCCCGTCACACGGGATCCAGCAGCACGGCTCTACATCATCTGGTCATCACTTTTGCGCGGGAAATGCACAACCACTACTCCATTTTTCCATCAGCAGTAATTGCCGGAAACGTTTCCAGCAGAACTATTGAAGATAGCGCTTGGTCTGGATTGACAAGTTAGTGAAACACAAATACGACAGTTATATGTTTTTGCGCCGTAATTACCCCGTTTTATACTGTAAATTAAGACTTTAACTAGGAAGTGGACTATAAAAGTCAGTAACGGTACCTGTCGGTCAAAATAACATTACCGGCATATCGAATATAAAGAGCTTTGCTACAGCTCTTGCCAGACGTCGTTATACAATCGATCGCTAAAGCGTGGGATACTTCTGGTTCAAAATAATGTTAGCATATTGTTATATGTGCTGTAGTGGGATGTCGCGTAGTAGGGGAGAGTTCTTATTCATATTCCGCTCCCGAAGGCCTTGGCGTTTTCATGTACATGCAAATTTGATCAAACTTAGCGCGCTGTTGTTGAGGATACCGGTCTTGGTACTCTTTGTTCTATGTTATTTCCTTAGTCAGCTGGTAGGATTCTTTGTGATTTGATTTGATTTGATTTGATTTGGTATTCATCCTTCTTCTCAGAAAAATTTTACTTTCTCAAATTATTGGTTTTGTTTTACAGTTCTTGGCTTGCTGCTGATTTACCAATTGTATTCTGTGATCACACTATTTATAGTAAGCTAACGCTCTAGCTGGCAGGATATGCCCGGTTAAGATGAAGACGAAGAAAAATTAAATAAAAGTGTCTGGTTGTTGTTGGTCACCGCTGGCAACATTTTCGCAAGTAAAAGAACAAATTTGTAGTTATTCCCAATATCCTTACTTGCGTCATTTTCCTGCTCTGTAATTCTTCTAGATTTTCTTATGTTCGTTGATTTGCATGGACAAAAAATAATTAGTAGCACTAGTTACAAAATGTGTTATTCGAGGACACGTTCAGAAATTTGTAATGAAGTTGGCCTTACCACACGGCGTGTGTCAATGCGCTTAATCCAGGCGAATAATTTTTTAGCAAAAGTCAGTTCTTAATCTACAAACCCGTTCAAATTTGCAATCTTTTCAAGTTTAAGAATTACACTGCGTACCTGTGCATTGTCTATTTTTCTTTTTGTATATGGTTTATTCCAAATTTAACACGAATTTAGCAAAATCACAACCAAAAAAAAATCTCTACAATACATATATTGTGAAATCCAAACAACTAACTCGAAAATAAAACAATGAAGCCATGCTCTAATCATCAAATGGAGTATATTCGTTCATTTCTGGATACTATCATTGTAATTCTGAACAGTTTTGCTAATTCTCGCAATATCTGCAGTACCAACTCTGCAGCACCCACCAACGATTCTCGCACCATACTTGATCCACTCCAATACAACATTTTCCCACTCATACTTGACATCATTCTTCAATTCTGGGTCAACATGCCAGTCCTTCTTTACCCCATCATAAATCTCCCCTGAATTAGGATACATAACTAGCGGGAATCCCTTTGGCACAAATTGTTGTAAATTTTGCAAGAAATCAGTAGAAAACCGCAATTTTAAACAGTTGCCACCAATGGCTACGAGGTGCTTGTTTGTGAATGCATTGGTCTTGGTATTGAGGTACTCAACCACTTTAGAAATCGGAGTACCGTCGGCTAAGTGCACAGGATCCCTGATACTGAATGAAAGCATGTACTTGAATTCTTTCTTATTGCTTGAAGAGCCGCTTTCAGTCTGCATTTGAGGGATCAAGTCATCTTCAATTAATGAAACAATAGCTTTAACCTCACCGAACTGTGGGATTGTCTCGACATTCAAAATGTCCACGTCAGGATGGCTTAGAAAGAAACTAACTCTTTCACGATGGAATTCTTTATAAAAATCAATGCTTTTATTGTAAGCGCCACTGAATTCGGACCCATCGCATAAAAATGCTCCATACGGTCCCACTGACCCAGAAATTAATGGTTTGATAACCAACGGAGGGCTTGAAGTTGATGAAGTAGAACCAAGGCTTGAGTTTGAGTTTGCAAGTTGCTGATTTCTTTGCTCTGTCTCACGGATAATTTTGTCTCTTGATGTCTTGGCCACCTCAACGCACTGTTCAAAAAACTCTTTTCTTTGCTCTTCAGTTTGATAAATCGCCTTCCTGTTGATCAAATTTTTGGATCCACAAACCCCATTTCCATTATCATGACTATGTGTATGACTGTGACCATCATGCTTTTGACCATAATCAAATAACAGATCAGCAGATGCTTGGTAACTGCAAGTAATAGCGACACTAGCACCCAGGGCAAAATAATCGTAATGCAAGTCAATTATTGCTTGAGGATTATTGATAAGTACCACTGAAGACCAAAGTGAACTATTGACATTGATTCCGCGAGCCTCAAGTTCGGTGCCTAGACCGCCATCGAGACATAAAATCTCATCAGAGGCAAATAGAAAGTCATTTAAAGAGTTGTATTTGTATAATGCGCTACCTGTCATTGCTAGCTGTTAATTTGTTAATATTTTATATCAAAGTTTATATTCTTTTTTTCAAAATTGAGAAGTGAACAAAATATTTGTTGTAATGTTTTTTATTTTATAGGAATTTGCTACTCTGTTGAAGATAGCAGCCGTAGTCGTGTTTGTTGGAACAAAGGAGAAATTGAAAAGAAAAGAGCAGTTGAGACCCTTTAAATCTATCCTATTATGACCATTAAGTTAAGTGTAATGTGCGTTTTAATTTTTTTCAAAAAAACCATATGTTAAAAACATTAAATTTCATGATATTTGGAAAAAGTCTCATTGACTAAAGATCAGTCAGTCAAAAAGTTGGTCACCATGCGCGTATTAGCAATGTCGTAACGTTATATTATCAGTTTCATTTTTCCCGCGAGGATTCATGCACTAATGTGACGGTTTACTACGTAACTAGCGGTAACCCGATTATTATCTTACAGTAGAATGCATATTTGACTGCATGTGAGCCAAAAGGGCAAATTAATATATTATAAAGAAAGCTATAATCGGTTAATGGTTAATCATATAACTAAGGGGTAAGAATGTTGCAGTTCAAACGCTGTGATTGCTTTTTTCTAGGATAGTTGTAACATAATTTAGCAAGACAACATTGATAAGACATCTATACCAACGTACTCTTTCGTAACGTTACGAAAGATCTGTTTTTATAAAGCAAAACTGTAAATTAAAAAGAATATATCGTAATCGGAAACACATTTCATAAAATTAAACATAACACCAGGATAGGAGGGCAGAGAGCATTGGAAAATCATAAAAAAAAATCAAAAATGGAAGGAAAAACGAAAAATGAGCTTTTAATAATTAGTTTACTAAAATCGGAATACTCAACGCCAAAAAACAAACAAATAGAAAATAAGCGAACCCAAAAAATATAACGAAAGGAAGGATAGTTAAAATATGAGATAAACAACAACAAAAAAAAAGTAAATATAAGCAACGTTAGGGGCAACCCTTAAATCGGGACAAAAAGTTCTTCAGGTCAGCTGCAAGGAAACATGAATATATGTAAAATGAGCAGGTACCTTGTCAGTAATTGTATTGTCCAAATTGAATGAATTGCAAGCAATCGTCTCTGGGGCAAAGTAATCAAAGTCTGGAGGTACTGCCTGGCAAGTATACTGGTCTGATTGTAACGTAAGTGTTCTCTTTAGTAGCCAAACCAGCATAAGCATTGTACCATGCTATAAATGCAACAATCACCCCAATGACACCGCCGGCTCTCGTAGCACCAACGCTGCCAGTGAATTCACCAATAGATAATAACAAAAATGTAATCCAAAGGAAGAAAAACAATGAACTAAAAGCCCAAGTAGATCTGATAGTACACATCCACAACAAAATTGTAAAGATTGTCCAACCCAACAAGAAAAACCCAATTGCTGATGCCATTTGATCTTCAGCACCTTCTTTCTGGTAAGCAGCAGAAATGCCGAATGCGTCAGTAATCAAAGCAGCGTAGGAGATCCAAAAGCCACCATAAGAGGAGAAAGCACAGGATGCAAAAGTATTCTCAGAAGCAAATTCCCACATTCCAGCAAGCACTTGCACCGCACCACCGTAAAAAAATGCAAGACTGGCAACAACATTAGGCACTTCAATACCCATAGCCCTAGCATTGAACATGGAGAGCACAAATGTGGTGAGGGCGAAAGCCGAGAGACCTAATGGTGCGGCATTGGCAAATTTGTGAGTAGCTGGGGCAGCAAGTCCTGGTTGAGCAGTACCACCAAAAGCTCTAACCAATTCGTCCTTGTAGACCTTAGTATTGCCTATGAGAATAGTTTCACGGCCATCATGGTGGATACCAGGCTCTACTCTGGCAACATCATTGGCACGCAAAGTGTCGTCATTTGTATGAGAGTACGTTCTTTCTGCTTGTTTCTCAATATCAATTTCGTTACCAGAAGACATTGTTGATGGTTGATTGATAAGTAGTTTATTAATGTATAACGCTTGATTTGTGCGTTGATGATATAAATGATAAGTTTTGAATTGGGAAAGGATATAGGCAAGGTGAACAGAAAATAAGATAAGACAAAAGAGAAAACAAAAGACAGCATGAAAAGAAAAAGAGAGAGGAACCTCAGCAATATTTATATTTGCAGAAATATGGCAAACGCAAGAGAAAGGAAATGCATAATGAGTGGGTTGTGGGTTGTGGGTGAGCTAGGATCCCGGATTCTGGTGGGTGTTATTATTAACACTTCACACGGTAAAGCACTGTGTAGCAGGCTTTTTCCTTTACAGTAGATAGTTGGCTAGTTGACTGAAGTTTTTTTTCCTCCTGTAGGATGCGGCAATGCGCGGTACGTCAGGGCAGTGAAGGCAAAAATAGGACTGCGAAATGAATGAAAAGGTTAGTAAATGCAAGTGGAAGCTCTAGTGAACTGTATAGTGCTCCAAACGGTTTTGCGCGCAGCATTCACTCACTACAAATGGCATGAATGATGAGTGATGCCCCGAGGGGAGAAGAGAGGGAGGAAAAAAAAAGTAGGCGCAAATGTTGGGGACCACCATGCATGCAGGGTTTCTTTTTTTTCTTACGAACTGGAGCTGCAGGTCTTGCTGCAGTTGGGGTTTCTTGCTTTTTTTGCTGTTTTCCTTCTTTCGCTTTCCTGCTTCACATGGCGGTATTACTAAGCGCGTCTACATTCTGTTACGTAACTCGGAGGAATGGTGCGGGGGTGTAGCGAACCACCACCACACTGTGGACCACACTGTAATATCTTTGACAGCCGGCTTTGCGGCGCTGAATAGTATTTGATGAGTTGTAAAATATAAACAAAGTAGTATAAGCTCAATTCACAGCGCCTCTAGCTAGTATATTATAGTAGCAACTCAACTGTTAAAATTCCATATTCGTCATCAATCAAGCACAGCGCACCATTAGTCTGCTAACGAGCGTAACATAGCTATACTGCCTATTAATAAAGATCGACGCCATTTCTATCTGGCAATACAGCTATAAATCAGTAAGCTTAGTTTTCTGGCAACTTTTATTGCTTGACTTTTGCAAGTCATTGTCTGCTGTTCCTAGCCCCTCTTTTTTTCACTAGAAAAAGTGAAGGATAAAATTTAGTGCAGATTTACGCGTTGGTCTAGCTTTATTTTTTGTAAGCGAGCTCAACCATATAACGAAGGCACTTTTCTTTCCCGGGGCTTTCTTTTAGCTGCTTTAGCTTGACATTGATCGGTGCGCATTTTGGCAGCTGATTTATTATATATTTTATGGTACTAATTAGCAGCAACAGATCCCATATAGTATATCTCATATAGAGTTTTCCGCAGTTCAGGTAATCTGTAGATTGTTTTCCCCCTCAAGTAGCTTTAAGGTTCACGTATATCTGGCCCAAAGGATCAATTGATATACTGTCGACAAACTTAGGTTTCCGAAAACTTCGTAGTCCGCACTTTCACCGCATTCGGGCATGCTTACACGATAACTTATGATGCTGTTATGTCAATGATTTCCTGCAAGTATCAAGAAATGCAGCGCATTAACCAGTTGTGCAGTCTACTCACCAGCAGATGTACCAACACTGCATGATGTTTTTGCCGTTAAAAAAACGTATTGAAAGGAAATAGAGAAAGAATTTACTCAAAGATTACCAGCTCAATAAAATGACCAAAGGATTACTCCACCAATTGGTCCCTATTCTAGGCATCTTGGAGAACAATGACTGCCAATATGTCTTGGCCAATAACCCACTTAATTTATAGATAGACTAGCAAAACCGAAACTTTGGAAGAATTTTGTGAAGGTATAATTGTAGTAAAGCATCAAAGTGGCAGCATTACAAAGAAAACCATTTTTAAAGATGGGAAGTTTCCTTCCATTCGCGCACCCATGCATGGTCTGTACTTCCGGCAAGTTCACCAACTTGCCGACAAGTGGATGGATCCATGGATATATAAAAAAGAAATGAAACCATATAGCAGATCTGTATATTAATGATGATATTTGGTTACATAATAACCCACAATAAATTGAATGTTAATTGAATGTAAATTGCGTAGTTCTAGATCTCTTGTGTTTCATTAAGATTCATTAATAGCAAAAAAGACTTAATAACTAGACATGCCGGCACGAAGACCCGGATTCATGATTTTTTGTGAGTACAAATCTGTGGGGAGGGCGGGCCCGAGAATTTCCTTGCAATCATTAGTGGGGCGAAATGGGACGAGGATTCACGGCGGACGGACGGCCAGATGGAAATCGGTCCGCCGCGGATTAAATACTGCGGTGGGGGTGGGTAGGCAAAGAGGAGGTACGGTGGGGGTTGACGGTAGAGTGCGGTGGGGTTGGTGGTGCAGTGTAAATTCCTGCAAAGCTCAACGGCGGGGCAAGACGTTTTTTTTTGTGTGCGTATATAATCATAAAGAGAGGCTGATGAGCGCAGGACAACGGCATGATAACATGAAAAATCTTCTAATTTTGGTGAATCGCCTAAATGACTGAATCAAATTTCCGGCACCTCTGATGCTTTTTGTTCAATCTCAATTGTTGATGTTAGAGACTTGGTCGAAAATGTACATCTGGGTGTTAGCCATAACATGGGAATTACATATCTAGAGCTTTATTTCAGAGCTCAGAGGGGACGGGGCATTGTTTTACTTCAACCCTTGATATTGGAATTAAAGTAAATTATTCGCCCTGTTATATTGGGAATTCAGGAGCTTTTGTAAATGCAATAAATAGCTAGAAATTTATAACAGTAAAGAATTAGAGAACGAAATACAGACAACGCCTAGATATCTGAAACAAATCGAACAGACTAAATAAGAAAACGACTATGAATGTAACAATACTGTAAAACTGGGAACTAGTTCAGTGTGCAGTAAAATAAAGAAATAATCAACCACTTGCAATAGAAGAAGAGAAGAAATGCATATACGAATCAAATGCTAACTTTCGACACTCTTCTGGACAAAAGCTTTTTCTGGTACTCAAGGTCCATTTGATTTCTTTCTTGGAACCTATTAAACAGCATGTCTAACTGTTCCAACCTTAAGTTATTTTTAAAGTCATCTGCGTAAAGGTTATAGATACGATTTCTTGAAGCGCTGAAAACTTCAAGAGATACTAATTCTGTCAAACAGTTGTCAAGCTCCAGTATCTGATTGTTGTCTACATAAAACATCCTCATGTGCTTGAATATAGATCCACAAAACCGGACCGATTTCAAAGACTGAAGATTGCAACTGGAGATGTCAAAATAGCGTAATTCATGGCTGGGAAAATTTATAATGTAGCGCAACAGTGAATTTCCTGACAAGTTCAAAGATATTAAATTTGGGTAATGGCCGATAGAATTGATGACTTGGGGAAGTTTGTTTGCTGAAAGATTCAATTCTTGTAGCTTTGGCAATGCTATCTGAAATTGGTTGGATGCAGCGAGAGCTAACGAGGTGCCAAGTTGGTTAGAGCCTAAATATAAACTTTGCAAATTAGGGAACATTAGTTCAATTTTGTCAACGCTAGTGAGGGAATTTGATGTCATGTTTAAGCTAATCATGTTAGGCATGGCAATGCCAGGATTACTGAGCGTAAAGTCTTTGAATGGGTTATCCTTGAACAAATTTGAGGTCAAATGTAATTCCTTCAATCTATGTAAATTGCTCAAACCTTTTAATGAAGAAAAACTGTAAATTACATTCTGGCTCAAGTTTAGTATCTGTAAGTTTGGTAGACTTTCTAAATCAAGAGAGCTAATTTTGTTAAACGATAAATCTAGAAAAGCTATTCTTTTCGATGCCATTTTGGCATAAATTGTGTTAAGACCAAGGCGCAGAAACTTGATTCCTTGTAAATTGTAATCCATAATATATTCGAGTAAGCTATCAAAACTCAAGTCTAAAGCTAAGTTAGGCAGTCCAACACGAAGTTCCCGGTGATGATATAGATTCGCAATCCCGTAACCTTCTAACTGTTTGACCATATTTGATGAGTGGTGACTATTAGCAGACAGGAGCATGGAATGGTAGCCATGATCATGAACTCCATTTATCTTCTGTACACTGTCATTGTTGTTCCTTCCTAAAATGACTAAAGAATCACAAATTTCCAAATTTGTCAACTGAGGCAATGAGCAGACTTCTCGGAAAGCCTTGCATTCAATCAAAACATTATCAAACACAAAACGCATACTCACTGGATTTTGATTTCCTGTTCGCTGCTGGCACAAAATCTGGAAAAAACGGTTGTTTCCAATTCTCCTCATGTAGTTCACAATCACGGTTTCCGGCTCTTTACCTCCAAGAAACAAAAATGTAATCTCTTTGACATATTTTCTTTTAGCTAAAACTATACTTAAGCCATATGGCAACTCGAACACTAGACCAGGTAATTCTGTTAATGATAATTTGTTTTGGCCCCCTTCTGTCGGCATAGCTATTGTCGTTTTTTGAAAAGTGGTGAAATATTTCCTATATCTTAGATGTGGCTCTCTGCATGGCATTCCTAGTATCTTGACAGTTCTGTATGCTACCGAATTTGCCGCCTCTGCACAGCCCGGAATTAAAGTAAAAAGCATGATGGTAGATATGGGCAAAATCAGGAAAATGTAGATTTGGATGTCTACAGGAAGGCTTTGTATGCCCCTGAATCTGGATCGTATGTTTTGCTCATGGTGATCAATGATGCCTTGAAGAATACGTTTGGCGGAATCGAGAGAGTTTAGAGAATACGAGTCACTTATATTTTGCTCTTCAATGAACGCGAGCTTTTTCTTGATCGTCGCAATACGAGTATCCATATCATAATAATAATGACGAAGCAGTAGCACTTTTTATGTAACTTTTTGCTCTTGGGTGTTCGTATGTTTGGGTGGGCCTCCTTTTCTTGTTTAGGTAGTCCGGGTTTTTTTCAGACTTCAAAGGAACCGGGGAAATGGATCAAGTTTAAATATTGCATAATAAACGTACTTCAGAAGCATTCAGCAGCAGAAAACGGAGCTACATAAATTTTACAAACAATACTCAATGGAATTAATTTGCCAAGGACCGAAAGTAGAAATAAAGAAAAATACATAGTCCTTTGTACCCTCAGATTTTAGTGAATAAAGATTTTTGATCTCATATAATTGAAGATGTTTTGTTGAGAAATAAATCCAAAAAAGGTGCCTACCTATATACAATAGTATCAATCTTTGGCTCCTGAACCAATTTCTCTATTAATCAATGGTAAGAAGAGGCAGAAAAAAAAATACTAAGATTTTCTTTCCAATTGGAACAGAATTCTCTACTAATTGGTACCTGTGGTGCGGGCTCATGCACAGATTCGACAAAAATAGAAAAAAGATAACTGTTTATTTTAAACTAAAGGTTTTCATGGAATAAGTTGACGTCAGCGAGTCTCCCAAAATCGATAGTACTGTGCAAAATGAATTCACGGACTATAAAATATATCAAACAGCAATTGCAAGCCTGATCTAAGCGAAGGCTATGAAGCATGTGATGATGATTCATTTTATAGTATTTGAATATCTGCTTAAGGAATGACGTCCAAACATATTATTATTATTACTATTATTATTATTACTTTGCAAAAAATTGTTGAACATCGTGACAAGAATCATCACTTCTGGGTTTTATATAGAGCCTGTTTGCTCTAAAATGTTCTCCAGGACTGTAAGCTATTTCCCGTCTCCAAATTTTGAGTCACTCAACAGCCGTAGTATAATTGTCCTCATTAAAACCACCTCATTCAGTTTCCGTGACAAATATGTTTCTATTGAAGTGTTAATTTATATACTTTCTCTCATCAAAATGTTCATCCAACGACTATCAGCAGCAGTATATCAAAATTGACATCAACAACCCACCATACAGTTTCCCCTCCCCGTTCTCCACCACCAAGAAAAAATTACTAGAAATTGATGGTTGGAGGGTGGATCTACAATGAAAATCTTTGAGCAACGTCCGAGAAATCTGAATTGCAAATTATTATCAAAGGTTTCTTAATTCCTTTGCGCTTTTTTTTCTTTTGAAAAGAAAAGACTACAAATTTACATTTTGCACTTGAAGGTTTGCTATGGCTATCAATATAATCCCTCAAAATACATCTTGCGGTGTTCGGCTAAACAGACTTTTATGAGCTCACCCAACTCTCCCTCAAAAAATGTCCCATGACAAGATTATTGATACGCTCATTATGACAAAGAAGACATACAAAAAGATGGTTGAAGTTTTTGGTGAGTCCAGTTGTCAATGACAATAAAAGTACTTGCCACCCCACCCAGATGGAAGATCAGCAAGCGGGCATATAATTTGCAGGTTAAAATAGTTCAAACTCGTTTACTATTATTACAAAGAGCTGGTACTTGTAGATAAAGCAGCAGTTATAGACTACGGCAAGGGGAACATATCGCCGAAAATTATAAGCGAGCGTATTTGTATTTGACTAGTGACGGTACTAGCGTCAGCTAGTATTTAGCGGCAGAACTTATATTTGTAGTTGCAAAATCCGCGAAAGTAACACAAAGACAACAAAAAGTCAAAACAGGTGATTCTTTCTTTGGTGAAAAGTTGCTATTTGTGAAACACCAATGCCTTGCCCCAAACGATTGCCACTTTGATGGATAATCAGAAAATAACAGAAAGAACACAAATCACAAAACCCAGACGCTGAAGTGAACACGCACATGCATAAAAAAGATACATAAAAAGCCGCAGATCAGTGCGCGTGTTCCTGTCAAAGGCGCAGTAGCGCGCATCAGGAGAGCTCTCGGATAATTATGAAATCCGAGATAAATTGTGACCGTCTTTCTGCTGTTTTTGCTTTTCTCGAGGGTAGCGCTTCTATAGATCTTTTTCCGTGTCACGAAATACAGTTTCTTGGTCAGAGTTTAAAAGGAGCCAGACACGAAGGCTAATGTTAACATCGCATGCATCGATCGTGGTATCTTGATGTTAACCAAATGGAGAAACACATTTGCTTAAGGCCATACATTGAACAGAGTAAGAAAGTCTAGTTGTTATTGAGCGAGCGATATCTTTAGACTATCAAAAAGAAGGCCATCTAATATATTGACACGGCTTGTGTAACTGAATACACTGACCAAAGAGCGTGTCATGCCAGCAAGATGCTCTTGTATTTTCTTTATACAAGCGTGAGATGTTAGAATCTTAAAGAACGGTTTTCTTGTTACATTAGATGCGAACCCCAGCAAAGGAGATGAAATCTCAGGTTTATTCCCAAAACGGAGCAATGCACTATCTATATTCTACAAAGGTAGTGTGTCTTTTTGGTAATAAAGTCCTTCCTAATCTGTAAATGCCTTCTATTTCTAGTGTTTTTTTTGTTGTTCTGAAAGAAAAATAAGGTTGGTCCAAGTCGCGATTGCAATAAATTTGAATTCGCAGCGTTGCTGATTTTTCTCTCATAATTCCTAGAGTCAAAGCTCGTGATTGACAATCGCTCTTATATATATCTACTAGCATAGGCCAGTTGTTTGGAAGCAATTGAACTAAGTGAGATTGTAGATGAGTGTGTTCATTAGCAATGTTACAGTATTTTGTATGTCATGCCTGAGTTACACACACCCACGCCATGCACGGACAAAACCCGAATAAAATAGCAAGAACAAGGTGATATACTATAAACTTATGGGGCACCGTCTGGGTAGCGGTAGTTTGTTCTTTTCATATCAAATGGTGCAAACAGAAATTTTGATAGAATGCACATCAAATTGATGTTCGGTGATGAGCAAAGGTACTCAATTAAGTGGGCTGGTACAAAAGAGGAGCCCCAAAAGACAAATTTACCAAGCTTATGTATGTGTGAAACACTTACCGATAATATATTTTATTTTTGGTGACGGACTAATTATAGCACACGGACACATCTTTTGTTGAATGCTTCGACCGAAATCAAAGACAAGAACTAAGTTAAAATGAGAGACAAATAGATGAAAAGCAGTACAACGTGGATTTTATTAGAAACACAAGTTGGCTATGGTTTTCGGAGTATTTGTTGGTATCTGTATTATTAAATTGTTACTGTAAGTGCAATTGATGTCACACCAGTCAACTCATCAAGTGCACATCGTTTACTTACAGCATGCCGTCGAAATTGTTTCCGTTCACAGACAGAGAGTAAGAATTAAAGCATCAGTTGCACATCAGTCAGATTGTGTGGGCGAGGCCTTCAATTGTACTGCGTTGATATTGCGCTCACACTATTGTACTATTTGTAAGCTGTGCATTTTTCAAACCCGTAGTACACTTTCAACTTTTCAGTTTCCCGCCAGGCTAATGCTGGTTGCCAACAGAAATATAATACCCATGTATAGCTAAGCGGAAAATGTGACCTTGCCGACCGCCCAAAACGAGGCGTGCCGTTTACAGCAGGCCGCGATTGACAAAATGGGAAACAGGGCCACCCGAGTAGTATATGTAATGAGTTTCAGCGCAACAATCAAAGAGTATTGTGGCCCTCAACTGGTACAAAAAAGTTTTGCTTCTCATACATGCTATCCTGGGTTCAGCTGCTCATGAACTATTGCAGTCTTTCGTGTTTTGTGGTCTATAGGCTGTTTCTGTGTATCTTTTTGGTGATGATACCTGTATTTTTGCCTCGATGCCCCCCCTCATATAAGATTCGAAACCATGCGTCATCATACAGAATGCACATATTACACGCCGCTGGTTGCATACAGTTACGACCATGTCTACGCTTAGAGGTTGCATTTACGGGGGTTGTTTTGGACATTAACGCTGCTAATGCTGCAACGGTATCCCGGAACTGGTCAAAAACTTTCCTCGGATTTGGGAGGGCCCGTTGAAAAATTTCAGCTTCTAGCTTTTGTTTACTGAGAAGCTTTAATTAGCTGTAGAGGAACATTGAGAGAGAGAGAGAGAGAGAGAGAGAGAACGAGTGAGAAAAAGCTTACAGTCCTCGCAATCTCGATTTGTTTATTTTTTTATCCTTTCCCACTCACACACTCTTCTTTTATCTGTTTCTTCTTTGCTTTCTTTCTCACTCCTCACTTTTTGTGCTGATTCTCCATTTGTTCTGTCTTACTTTCAAAAAGTACATGTATTGGTTTTCGGTGCTTGTGTTGTCTGTCTGTGATCCGCCTTTCCAGTGTTAATTTCTTCCCTCTTTCCAGGCTCCTCCAATTTTTACATATACATGCCAATTCACGGTGAAACTTTACTGGTCTGGAAGTCTCAACAACAACAAAATTCACAACAGCATCAATAACAAATACATCTGTTTGAATTTATTAGTTCCAGCAGTTCTATTCAATTAACCATAAACCATTCTGTCAAAGATTCAGAGCGATCATAGAAAATTTTTTTTTTCTTACTCAGTTTCTTTTCTGTGCTGCAGTGTGCGATTGATTTTTTGATACATCATTACACAAAGACAGAACTAACAATTTCGAAACATTTCTGCTTACTAGCCGTACTAAGTTTTGTGGAGTTATTCCAAGCTAACTTTAATTTTGAAGCTCCAGAATAAGCTTTAATTTAAAATAGAGAGTTTGCGTTTCTTTTTTTCCCAACGATCTGATCTGCTTACACACCAAGTATCGTTTAGCTATTACATTTGCGTTACTACGAAATTGGCTTTTTCCATCCTTTTGTTTCTAAAGCTTTATTATCAGATCTTCATAGGTTTGTGCTAAAATATCAACTTTTTAATCTTATCTTGCTTGAAGTTGGACAACCTAAAACTTCCGCAAATTAATAAAAGACAGATCAAAGTTAATGTTATATTCCAACAGCACACAGTCTAATAGCATGAGGTACAATATTGAGCCCCAATCGATAGCGAACACAAATTTGAAGAATGAAAACAAATTGCTTTATAGTAAAGAATCCAATGCAAAAAAATCAAACAATGAAAGTCAACTTAAAAGAGTTGCTTTAAATGATCTCACAAGCCATTTGAACTCAAATCCTCCAGTGAGTGCAATTGACGAAAATAGTACGGTGCTGGAAACCGTCATCTTACAACATTCTAGTGGTGATCATTATGCTCAAGGAAAGTCCCTGGCTTCATCATCTGCATCACAAATACACACAATGAAAACAAATTTTAATAATGCAACTAATTACGATACACAATCAAGTGAAACTGACACCGAAGGGAAACTTCATTATGCCGATTATGGTGACCTTTCTTCCGATGAGGAGCATGATATCAATCTTGACTCGGACGAGTTAATAACGAAAATTTACTCGGCGGATATCAGTGAACATCTTCCTCAACATTATCAGCAGCACGGCCAAACCACAAAAGAACAAAATGTTGAAACATACAGTGTTACTGACAATGAAGATGATGGAGATTACGAGGATGTGACTGATGAAGAAGAATCAGATATTGATGATATCGAAGAAGAACAGTATTTACATGAGAAAAAATATGAAGAAGAAGAAGAGGAAGAAGAGGAGGAGATTCCCTTGGATCCACAGTATCAACAATTTCATCATATGCATGCCAAAAAGTATGTTCATCATGAGAAATTAGAGGAATATGAAGAGGAAGAAGAAGAGGCAGAGGAAGAAGAAGAAGAAGAAGAAGAAGAAGAAGAAGAAGAAGAGGAGGAGGAGGAGGAGGAAGAAGAATCTGAAGACAGTCTCCCTAAGCCGTTTGTTATTAAGAGATCTAAAAGAATTGATCAAGAATTGGCAAAGGTTTACAAAATCTTTCATTTAGACCAGCTTGATCCTGATGATGATGACACTTATGAATCACACATGGTTGCTGAGTACGCCCCAGAGATATTCAACTATATGCATAAATTAGAGCTTAGACTCCGACCAGATCCAAAATATATGGACAGGCAACATGAGATTAAGTGGTACATGAGAGCTACATTAATCGAATGGCTTGTTCAAATTCATTCTAAATTTAAGTTACTTGCTGAAACCTTATACTTAACAGTCAATTATGTCGACCGATTTTTAAGCAAAAGAAGAGTTTCTTTAAGTAGGTTCCAATTAGTGGGGTCGGTGGCTTTGTTCATTGCTGCAAAGTACGAGGAAATCAACTGCCCATCTTTGAAAGATATTGTCCATATGTCTGATTATGTGTATTCTGAAGACGATATAATCAAAGCAGAGAAGTTTATGATTGACGTTTTAGACTTCGACATGGGCTGGCCAGGTCCGATGAGCTTTTTGAGAAGAAACAGTAAAGCGGACAACTATGATGCCGACACGAGAACTTTAGCCAAATACTTGTTAGAGTCCACCATCATCGATTACAGATTTGTTGATGCGTTGCCTAGTTGGTTGGCTGCTGGTGCTCTTTATTTGGCTCGCTTTTTGTTGAATCGGGGTGAATGGACACCCGCTCACGTATACTTTTCTGGTTACACTGCAGAACAATTAATTCCATTGGCAACTTACATTTTAGACAGTTGTCGTCATGCAAGATCACATCACAATGCAATTTTCGAGAAATACCAGCAAAACTGTTTCCAGAGAGTTTCTCTTTACGTGCAGAACTGCTTGAGAGTTCTTGAAGACAATAAGTGATCAATCAATATGACTATACCAAAATTTACGCATTCACCATATTCAAAATCATAATTTCAAATAATTCAACTACATCCCCCATCATTATTTACAATTTGTTGTCAAATATTCTTTACATACCAAATTTAGTTTTAGACTTTCTCAAAGTTTTGTATTATGCTTCTTTTTTTTTTTTTTGACTCTTTTTTAGGCTTGTCTTTGTAATTCGTTTTTCGTTTCTTTCCGATATTTCTCCTTTTTATTTTGACTCTATTACTATAATATTAGCACTGCAGGTCTACTTAGACTATTAATAGTTTCCTAATGACTCTATATTTTATTTTAAACATTCTATTATATGATAGTAGTTATTGAAAATTGCACAGGTAACTCATTAAAATCATTTGTCAGCGTTAAACGTTTGATACATTCTTATGTAAACTGGTATGTGTTTTGATTTAATTAGCGAGAAAAATGCTTAAGATAAATGAAGCTGAATGAATGTCTGGGATATTTTTGTTGATCACTTATCCGATGTACTAGCACGCAGGATAACGCATATATCATGTAACAAATGCTTGCGCTCGTGACTATGTGTTCGCCAATGAAAATTTAAGAGATTCAAATACTTCAAGAAAAAAAATAAAAGACAAAGAGCTAGACAGGAAAAAATATTGGAGAGAAAGCTTGGAGAGAACGATATAGCCTGTTGGTCGAATTAAAGCTTTTGTTACATACTTGTTTTCCAAAAGTTATATATTATATTGTGTATAAGTGGCTCCATTGAACCATCTTATTACATATTTGGCATTATCAATACTTTTACAGGTGATTGGGAAATTTTATTCACGGCCGTGGTCTATAATATTTTGTTTATCAACTTAGTATCAAACTTTGTTAATCAAAGAGATTTGAAAATTCTACACAACTTATAGCTCAGCATAGAGTCTACTTAGAATAAATCGACAATCCACACATTCATTTACTTGTTTACGTTTTTTTTTTTTAAAAAAAAAGAAACAAAAAGCATGTTCCGCTCAATCATCAATACTTCATCCAAGATAAACGCCGTTCGTGGTGTCAGTGGTTCTCGTTTCTTCCACTCTAGTATCAAAGCTAGTAAATTTAACTTGCAGTTAGAACAAGATATTCGTAATACCATCAATGCTCTTCCACCAGTATCGAAACTTTACCAAAACGCCGACGGTACTCCACGCGACCCAAGTCATGAAGAGTTGAAACTTTTGAGTAAATTGACCGAATTGACGCAAACGAGAAAAGTGGGAGTCTTTGAAGCTTTAACATTGAATAGAGAAAATACTGATTTGTTTTTAGACAACCAAAATGAATTGGAAAAATTGGTTCCAAGTTATGAAAACGGGGCTTCTGGTAAAATTATTGACAAGATTCCATATGAAGACACAACCACTGGCGAAGTTAAATGGAAAGTGGTTCGTGAAGACCAAAAGGAAGGTTGGGAAAAAATTATGTATTTTGGATTTGTGCCAGCCATGTTTTTAACCTTGGCTATCGTTTTGTTCAAGCCTGATGGCGGTGTTCAAGAGTGGGCTGAGAAGGAATTGAGGTTAAGAGCACAAGAAAAGCACTTTGACGGTGACTCCGCTAAGGCTTTTGAAAGTTTGAAAGACAATGGTAAGAGTGCTGCTGAAAAGAAAGCTAGAGATGAAATGATTGTTGAGAGAATCTTGAGCGGGGAATACGACAGATTGGCCGGTTTGAAATTGAATGCTCCAAAATTACCAATACTTGAAGCTGAACAACAGCAATAACCAAATTTATAAATGAGGTCATGAAAAGATATTAAGATGGTAGTTTAGTTATATTTTTGTTTTGTTTTCTTTTATCTTATTTATTTGTTTTCCCATTATTTTTCTCCTTTTTATTTCATTTATTTTATTTTATTTTATTTTATTTTATTTTAGAGTGTCGCCATTCTTATTTTTATTCATTTATTTTTCTGATAGAGAGTGAGACTAATCTTGCGTTTTTACTTGGTATTAGTTG
>JXWR01000752.1_pt1 | contig 28424 bp, 11 predicted proteins | sample 315541 | NCBI WGS metagenome assembly JXWR01 (sample SAMN03273951, study PRJNA271842) | soil metagenome | isolation source: rice field ambient CO2 | place: India: CRRI Experimental farm Cuttack,Odisha-753006 | collected 2013-12-17
AAAAAAAAAAAAAGGAAAAAATAAAAAAAAAAAACAAACAAACAGAAGTCATAAAAAAAAAACAACTAAAACTCATAAAGCCATGTCTGTATCTCATTTGCAAATCCATTCTGCAAAGACACACCAAGCAACGCCGCCATCAGTGACAACCAATCCTTTCCAAACCCCCACTTCGTCGCATACAACGCTAGCTTCCCAGGTGCCATATGGAGTTTGTAAATCTTTCTTTCTAAGCTTGATGATTCTTCCAGTCGGTGTTTGCAATGCCAATTTAGTCTTCAAAAATCCAGAAGCGTTAGTGATTCCCATAGATGGATGTTGTGCCACACTAAAGATATAAGTGCCATCAACGTTCAAATTCTTGATTTGCGGGCCCTTCACGTACAAATCATGAGACTGGCAATGAATGGTTGGATACCTTGTGACGAGCCGCAATTCTCTGTAATCTCCTTGATGAAACAATGGCACAGTAAGACTAAGTGGATGAATATTTGTGAGTGATTTTTGTAAACCTTTTTCGCCACTGTAAATTTCCAAGATACCTTGAGATGCTCCTGGTGGCAATACTGACTTGATGCGGCAATATTTAATATTGCTTTTCCAGAATATTTGCGACAAGCAAAGGTCTCTAAATTTGTCTTCTTTAAAAATTATAGACAGCAGCACTGGATTTTGCAAGTTCTTTTTTGATGATGTCAATGATGACTGGGTGTTTGGCAAAATGTTATTTGACGCAGCACCAGCACCAGCACCAGCACCAGCACCAGCACCAGCAGCAAAAGCGGTGGCTTCATCAGACTTAATGGAACAGTATACTTCAACATCTCTTGGAACTTCCAACACAATCTCAAACACTTCCAAATCTTGCAATCTAGTCAATGCATTATTGAATTTTTTAATCTTGAGATCGCTCTTGAAAAATTGAGGGTAACAAGAAGGCAAAGCTAATGCGATCATTGAATCCAATGGTGGAGAGATGTGCTGCTGTTCAATCAATGTAGGAATATGAGTGTGGATAAGCTCCAAAGGTTTGGTCAAAAAGTATACGGAATTATGAGTAGCAGCATTACCGTATTTTGATTTTAGAGAGCCTGCAGCAGATACAGAAGCAGCCATAGAGGTGCCAGAATTAGTTGCTGGAGATGATGATGATGATGACGACCCAGAAGAATTGCTATCCACATTATTGGTCAATATTGGATTCAAAAAGCTATGAATGTTTGCCAACCCACAGTCAATGAAACGCCATTCATTATTGATTAAGACGCTGTTCCAAACATGATTAGTAGTCAAGTTAGAGTTACACTCATTTGGTTTTTTGAAATAACCAACAATTAACTCGTTTTTAAGTTTCAAAGAATCTAAAAACACCTTCATGAGCCAAGCAAGTTGATAAACCGTAGCAGATTTAGATTGGAAAATATTGTTAATGTATTTAGCTGGAGAATTACGCACGTCAATAATTTCGTTAGATTCAATCAAGTGGATTTTCTCAGTACAAAAAATATAACAAGCTCTTATTCTGTCCAAGTCATTGGCATATTTGATGGCAATTTCATTAGTAACAAAAGTCTTTGGAGAAATGTACGGCAAATGTTTCAAGTTTCTGACAAAATCATCAATATTCTTGAAGTCCTTGTTGAAATCGATCAAATCTTGCTGAGACAATGGCATGCCGTATTTGGAAATTGGAAGCACTTCGTTACTGTTAGCTTCAGTAAGCAATTTTTGTGGCTCAAGAATCAAATACTTTTCATTTTCCAATGCTCTTTTTTGTCTAAGTTTGTAGTCTTTAGCACTTATACTGGTGGATCTATTCAAATCAACTTTATTTTCAATCCAAGATGCTTCAGTATCACTATTGTCAAAGCTCAAATCTGCAAAATTATTGTTTTTCAAAGTTGGTAGCGCAGTAGAAGGGTTATTTAGTGGGTTAGTCTTGGTGTTGCCTTCTTTTAGAAATAATTTTTTCAAGAATTTTGTAGTTGATTGCTTTTTGTTTTTTTTCTCTTCAACGAAAATAACATCTAATGGATTATGAGTATTATTACTGCTACCAGTAGTTGCGGCAATGATTTTTTGAGTATTAGTGACGTTGCCTCCATTATTCAATTTAGAAACCATTCCTTTGGAATTGCTGAGCTCAAAACTATCCTCTGCTGAGACTCTTCTGTAGTATTTGCTCTTCATAAAACTGGCCTTGAGCTCATTATCTTCCTGATCTTCTAGCTTGACTGGATTGCTTCTACCAGGAATTGGAGGCAAACCAGTATTACTAGAAGCAGCAGCAGCAGCGCCAGTAGCGCCTGTAGCGCCTGTAGATGGAGAACTAGTAAGTGAAGCAGGAACTGGAGCAGGTCCACCAACAGCTTTATGCCTATAATAGCTTCCAGCGCTCGTAGCACTAAAATCAGTGATTGCAGTAGAAATCGAACTGGAAACGCTTTCATTGGAATTGAAATGTGTGCCGCCGCCGACACTAGAAATGTCATCAACGGTAGCACTGTTAGCGTAATTGCCAATATCATTAATGCTTGATTTGGACTGATTAAGTGTTTCTGGATCGTATGGGGCCACAAAACTGGTGTTGTTAGAGTTTGGTAAATTTTGGTAAAAAGGTCTATTGCCAGCAACTTCTGGTTGTTGGTGGGTGTTAAGATGGTTTCCATTCATGTTCATATTCATAGTTCTATTGAAAGCGTGCAAAAAATCTGGGTTTATATCATTTTGGGAAAGGCTGCTATTATGTTGGCGCATTGAGTTGATGGAGTAAGATGACCTTATTGGTACTCTGTGAGCTGGTGGAGGAGGCGGCGGAGGCAACTCATTCGATTTTGTGCTTTTCAAACTGTTAGAGTCATTGTGGTCTAAAACATCAGTGGCATTAGATGGCTTTAAAGTGGATGTATTTGAGAATTCGCGGGCATCATTGAATGGGCGTAATCTTTCAAACCCGTTCAATGGCATGGAAATGGAGTGAGGCAAATTGCTTTTCATGTTAGCGCCATTAGCTGCAGCTGCAGCTGCGGCAGCGGGATGAGCTTGAGCTATATTATTATTGCTTTGGCTAGTAGGAAGACCGGAAAAGCTAGAGTTGCTAGTAGCATGATTAAGTGATGGCACCCCTCTGGCATAATCTGAGCTCGGCACTTTGCCCTTGTTGGCATTAAAGAAATCGTTAAGCTGGTTCACTAATAAATTCAAATTTTGGGGAGTTGACAAAGAGTGAGCTATTTGGGACTTTTGCATTTCATTTTGCAACTGCTGCAACTGTTGCAATTGTCTAAGTTGCTGAATCTGCAGTTCAATTTCCTCGGGCGAAAGTGAGAAACTACTATTTTGACTGTGGGAGTTATGGTGCGAGCTGATGGACGGATTTGCGTTAAGAGCATGGGCGGATGCGGAGTGAGAAATTTGCGGCAGCTTGTTGGCTGAGGCTAATATACTGTCATTATCAAGGGTTGTATTTGCAGTGGAATAGGCAGTATCATATGGTTTGCGCTTGTTGAACAGAGAATTGGAGTTTGACTTAGAATGGTTCACCATTTTGGCTGGTGATGACGCTGCAGATGAGATTACAGGAGCAGGCGCAGGAGCAGGAGTAGGAGCAGGAGTAGGAGAAGGTGATGAAGAGGAGGTTTTGGACTCCACTGGTTCTAAGATCTTGACAAAGTTGGATGGGAAGTTACCGGTCATTTTGTTTCTCTTCAGCTTGCCGTGCCACCAGTTACCATCGCCAAAGTTGTCAACTTCAATGAGGTCGCCCTCGATGAAACCCAAATCATCGTCTTGTTCACCGCCCCAAGAATAGACTGCCTGAACTTTACAAGGCAATTCGATATCGGGGAAAGGCATTTCAGTTGGTGTATTTGAAGAATTTGTGACTAGCGAGAATGCTCTTAATATTGTTTCTTTTTTTTTTTTTTTCTGTTTTTCTTTTTTCTCTTTAACGTTGATGTACTGTGAGAGATGATAGATGAGATTAGCGCTGTGTGTAAAACTCACAAAAAGATGGGCGCTTAAGATGGATGAGCGTGGACAGATACGGTAGAAGTAGCTTGAAACTGGCCTTGCAATTTGAGGTGTGGTATAGAATAGAGTAAAGACAGGTGGTTGTTAGAAAACAGAAAACAGAAAACAGAAAACAGCCAGGTTTGAGGAAAAAGAGGCAAGAGGATGGATGGAGGGAAGCGAGCAGCTTCGATATATAAAAGCAGCCAGCGGACAGCCGCCAGAAGAAGCGCAACAACAATAGCAAATGTCCTGAAGTTAGTCGGGGCCTGCGCTGCATACACCGCCTGTCCCGATGCGGAAAGATGTAAACAAAGTCTGTTGGAACCATCTGCATGGGCGCATCCTCATCGCTGCACATCCGCTCCGGTTGCCGTCGTCCGTCGTCTGCCGTCCGCCGTCCGCCTGTGTAGCCAGCGCCATCCTCCGTGCGTAGAAGCATAAAAAGCGCAAAGTGTAAGTGAGTGAAACGAGCGCATGCTGCTTGTCAACTTGTCAACTTGTCCAGTGTCTCACTTGTGTTTTGGCGACTTTGGGGTTGTGTCAGCGTCTTCGGCGTCTTCAGCGTAGTCATCATTATCGTCGCCTTTGTTGCTGGCGTTGTGGGTCTGGGGACAGAGGAAGCATTTTCTGGAGAGTTTAAAGCCGCAATGCTGTGTTTTGTTTGTGTTAGACTAGACCAGCTAAAGCTAAACAATAGCCATCCGCTGTTCAGGGCCGCCGGAGGCTGCTGAGTTGTACAGAGATTTTGATAAAAAGCGCTGAAATGATCTGAGTGCAGTTAACAGCTTGCCACATGGCATCGTGCGCCAGCGGCAGCAGCAGCAGCAACATGAATATCGCGCAGCCAGCAGTTGACTGACTGACTGCCAGTCAGATGATCTTTTGAAGCACTTTCTTTCGCAGCATTGGCAGCTGCTGTTGATTCTGCCGCTACCATCCTCAAAGACCGACAAAGAGCATCGAGTGCTATTTTTGTTATTGCTCCTGTCGTAGCTACTGCTCTTTGTTCCCGTCTGACCCATGTAAATATACCTGGCAAACCGCATTTCATTATGTCTCTTTCCACTGAAATGGTAACCAACTGTTTTATTTGGAAGATCCTCGCACCAACTACAATGAATCAATATGTGAATTATCCCAGCGAGGTAAAACTTGATAGCTGTTTTTGGCGATTTCATAACAAACCAGTTTCAACGACATGTCAGGAACGCACATGAATCATATCAGAAATAATAGATATTAGTACGGAGCGGTGATTGGCAACGTCTGTTGAAAGTATGACATACCTATTTTAATGGTTATCTTTTGGCCATTCGGCCAAGTTGGATTGAATTTGCAAAAAAAAAGTAGAAAAAGTACAAACAAACCAGATATACCATTTACCACTTTGCAGGATATTCGGTATGTCAATCGTGTTTACTTTATGTTGTCCAGACAAACGTAGACTATTCTTGTTGTATTGCACTTTTTGACAATATCTTCAAGTCTTTGTCATACTACAGCGGCAAACAGTTGTCTGTAGCTAAAATGCTCATTTTTAGAAGAAAGAGTCCTTATTGCAAACACATGAACCCCCATTAGCGCCCTGTCCTTTTTATTTATTTATTTATTTATTTATTTGCTCATTCATCTATTTATCTATTTTTTTTTTCTTTTTTCTTTCGGCTTCGGTCATAACGAGCATCTCCAGTCCACGGTGATCCATCTTATACAGGAAGTGGGAAGGAGAAGGTTTCATACATAATTACATATGTCACGTGCGCTTATCTGAAGGCAATGGTGATGAGCTTTTGAATGCTATAACGGAGGCAGATTGCCACAATAATACTCGAATCACCTCTAGGCGGGCACGGCTTACCATCTTCAAGCAGCACTATTCTTTTACAAAGTCTAGAAACTTACCAGATTAAAGCAGCACATTTGTGGATTGTTATTGGCTTTTTTTTTCTTTTCTCTTCTTTTGTTTTTTTATTTATTTTTGCCTTCCTCTTCTTTCTTTGAGAGGTAAACTCAGGCGCCAAATTAAGCAATAACGAGTCCTCAAAGAAAATGAGCCCTCAGTGGATCCCTCAAAATATTCAAAAGCGGCTCTTTCGATATATCCTCCAACAGCTATCTTTATTTTCGGAAATAGATCTTTCCGATCTAGACGTTTCTTTGGGAAACTTGAACTTGAAGAATGTGCTATTAAACCCAGAAAGCTTCAAAGTTCCTGGGTTGTTTCTAAGGAGCGGGCAGATCAACAACTTGAATTTAAATTTGACCGTTAGTGATGGCATCGTCATCAATGGCGAAGGCATTGAGGTCATTTTGGTACTAGCACCGTCCAACACAACGCTAGCAAACAAAGATTGGAACTACGATGAAAAAGAATTCAGCTTGGCTCAATCAAGAGCTGACTTGGCATCGAGTATTATGGCCACCGACGGCATTCATGGCGATGAGGTGTTCAGCGATGATGATGGCTCTTCAAATTCGAGTGCATCAAACGATTCAAATGCCAAAAGGAGTAGTAATCACAACAACAACAACAACAACAACAACAACAACAACAACAACAACAACAACAACAGTAAAGGCAATAAAGACGGTGCCACATTTTATTCTAGCTATGTCAATAAAGCGGTAGAAATAGCATTAGCAAAACTTCAGTTCAATGTTACTAATGTGTTGATTAAAGTCATTATCAACGAAGGCACTGGCATCGCCAACAACACTAGCCAAGCCAACGGAAACTCATTCTTTATTCAAGTTGACAAAATAAGCTGGGACTATAATACAGAAAACGCAAAAGCAGTCAACGTGGAAGGGCTTAAAATATTCACTGAAACCGAAAAACAGCCAACGCCGAAGCATCATGGTTCTCCGTTTAGAAATTTCAGTAACAAGAAAGCTGGTGGATTGGATATTGTCAAAGAAGAAACTAACGGCTCAGAGAACGTTTCAGATGATGATGACGATGACGATAAATATAATTCGGATAATGAAGACTATATCCAGATGATGACCTCCTCATATTTACCAACAAAAAAGCATAGCGAGGATGCAACTACTGAAGGAGAAAGTTCAAATCACAGCAACAATGACGATAACGATGATGATGATGACGATGATGATGATGATGACGATGATGATGATGATGAGAGCGAATCGTCGACAATGTTTATGAGCGCAAACTCGAACCTTTCACAAGTGATGATGACATTGAACAAGATCAAAGAGCAGCCAAAGGAAGAAGAAGAACAAGATGAACAGCCTGCAAGAGCAAAAAGCTCTGATCTTGAAAAAGAAAGATTAATTAATAGCATTTACGAAACTGCGACTGGCAATAGCGTGATGGACTCTCATTTAAGATCGAGTATTGACAGTGGCAAAAATCTGCGCCGCAGTAGTAATAGTAATAGTAGCAGTAGTAGTAGTAATACTACTAATTCTGTAAATAGATACCTGAGCATCGCGTCACAAGAAGAAGAAAGAAATTACTTGATTTCAATTTCATCAATAATTTTGAATTTTGTTGGATTGTTGGATATCGAAAACTTGGATATTCTTATTGATCAAATCAATGTCTCTGCCAAGGACTCGCCCGAAAGTTCCTCCATATTTGATATTGTCTTGAACTTCATCAAACAGTTCGAAAAAGTCAACAAAATGAACGCATACATGGCTAAGAAGAGCAAACTCAAATCAAGAAACTACAGCAAGTACACAACTGGTAGCCAAGTCATCATAGGCAATAACAAAGCTTCAGAAGCAAACACACATGCGACGAATGCCAATGATGACAAGGGTCCAGCTAAAGACGAATTACACTGGTTTTCAAAACTCCATATTAATCAATTATCAGTGAACTTTGATTCTTACTTGCTGCCCGATGGGTCATTTGAGGCTAGCAATGATGTTTGTTTGATACTTGAATTTGGCAACACTAAAGTGGTGAAGAAGAATTCATTTTTGATATACGGTGGTGTGGAAACGGCTAAGCTTGTTGATGGAGCAAATAACAAGTCAGCATTCAATTTCAGTGACGGTAATACTTTGGACAGCAAAGATAAAAAGGAAGAGGACTTGCGGTTTGAATATTTGATTAATCAAAAAAACTCTGCTGCTGATGTTACAGTTTTGTGCTCAAAAATTGGGAATTTGGATTTGGACATTACCAGCGTCTCTAAGCTTCTTGCTAAGGGCTACAAGATTGCAGCTATTGCTGAAGCATTTTCTAAACTTCAAACTACTTTATCAGTAAACTCAGCCACACAAAACAGACAACCAGGCTCTCTAGCATCCTCTTTGATATTTCAAAAGCAAGCCATTCCAGCAGCATCACATAACAGCAAAAACACATTTACATTTCAGTCCAATTCATTCAACACTATCCTCAGGATGCCTAATGCTTCCAGCGCTATATTCATGAATATGTTGCCTATAAATTATAGTTCCAACCCGTCCAGATTGGAATGTCCTAAGATTCTAGTATATTCTATCTCAGCAGATTCAGACATTGAAGACACAGTACACCAAAAGCCCATTCTAACTATATCCAAGATAATTCTCAGCAGCTATAACAAAGGTCAACAAGTAAAGTCATTTGACCTAAATAACAAAGAAACACTTTTTTCTGCAGATTCTATTTTAAATGTTGACAATGTTCAAGTTAGCCACTCTTTTGAAGAATCTTATAAGCTAGTGATGGATTTCAAAAATTTTTCTGAACAGCTTCCCAAAAAGGATGCTGCTGATACTGCTGCGCTAAGTGAACCCAATGTTTTGATGTCTTCAAGAAACAATAGAAAAGTAAGAATATCCAACACTGTACACTTTAACACTCATTCTAACATCAAGCTACATATCAATATTTCTCTGATTAAAGCATTTATCAATAAAGTTAACGAACCGTTTGGTGATTTAAATTTCAACTTTGACCATACTCATGTGAACATTTTTTCTGACTTTGCCATCCAATTGCTTTTGAAACGCTTGTCAGTTTATAGAGTCTATGGCTCAAGATGGAAAGATGTATCCACAGGAGCCATCAAAGAAGAACAGCTTGATGGTAAAAATACGGATGGGTTGGAACAAGTTATTGGAATATCTAACCCTGAGGATAATATTCTTCCATTGGTGGGTATCAAATTTGCTAACGGTAGTGGTCGTGGATTTGTGCGGAATTTGAAAATAGAATATTATTCCAGCTGGCTTCTGTTGTTCCAAAAAGACGAAAACGAATCTCTGGCAAATGATCTCGGAAATTCGTCGCAACGGCAACAGCCATTACAGAAATCTCCTTCATTTTCTTCCTCATCTGCGTCGTCTTCTCCTGCTAATAAACCTGCTAGCTTCACTTTTAACAACAAAAATGCCCCAACCTCAAGTACGAAGCTCAGATTGGTGGATTGCGTCATTGGCCTCAATCCGGGAAGGCTACATTCAAAAGCTTTACTTTTAGTTGATAGAGGAGATGTGGATGTTTATGTTGGCAACGAAGTCTTTGCCAAAACTCAGCTTCGCAACATTTCGCTATTATTGATTGACGATATTGAAAACATTTTAGGGTATGCGGACACCAGAAAGCATCGTCAGTGGATGACAAATAAAAGACATCGCGGAGTGTCGTCGTCGATCCCATCATGGTCCCAACTTTCATGGTATCTTAGCCGTGGGTTTATTTCTGTGGGTGCAATTAACTCGCTAAATTTACTGTTTATCAAAAATAACGAAGCTAAGTTGAAAAAGATGACTGGCAAACAAAACGCAATTGTTGATTTGAAAATTGATGCTGATGTTTGCAAGATCGAACTTTGTGCTGACAGCTCCCAAGCGTTGACTCAACTACTTGCTGATTTGAAACAGCCAGTTATTTTGACTGATGAGCAAAAGTTTAGATTCAGTGCTCATGATGAAAAAGATGGGAAGCCATTGAATGTGTTTGATGCTCTTGATGACACCTTTTTCGAACCACCATCTACTTTAAACGATACAATATTGTTGAGCCCAGAAACGCTCAAGCATAAAAAGAACAGAAAAAATGTATTGAACTCAGATGATGACGAATATTATGGGCCAGGCCTTGACGTTGAAGATATTGATGATATGGGCAGTCAAGAAAATTTGCTTGACGTGGTGGAAGACTATTATGGCTCCCGTGTGCCATCACTGAAAAATAGCTCTTCTTCGAAATCTTCACAGCAGGCAGATAATATTCTCAGCCAAGACTTAAATGATTTGGCTCTCCAATCTAGAAAAGATAAGCACATGAAGAATAACCTTTACTATACTGGCAATTCTGAAAGTTTTGAAAATTCTGCTGATAATTCCAACGGTTCATCATTATCTTTTGCGGAAAATCACTTCAATGATCCAAAAGATTCTGTCGGTAGTGACGAGGACACATTTTCTACAGTGCCAGTCAAAGTCCATTTCATAGTTAACAAAGTTGGATTGTTTCTTCATGATGGATACGATTGGGCCGAAACCCGTCAAGCTATCAAGAAAGCGGTTAAGTTAGTTGAAGATACGGGATTTGAAGCTATTAATAAGGTCATGGCCAATAAGCCTCCAAAGAAGAGAAGAGGTATTGCTACCGCTGCTAATATTTCTGCTGGCGGTAATGCTGTGGCGGATCTTGGCAAAGATAGTAATAGCCGACCAGAGATGTATTCAAGAAACAGACGAGACTCCCTTGGTGATTTTGGCTTTAGGCCCTTTCCAGAAGATGACGATGACGATGATAATGATGATGTTGATGATGCTGGGGATGAGGAAGATGATGATGAAGATTTTGCTGGAGGAGACTATGATCATGTTGCTGATGAGGAGGAAAGTGATCAACTAGTTGCCGAGTACGGTAATGCCAATGTGATTGATCAAAAGCTCTTTGACTCCATTCATATTAGTCTTCCGGTTGGTGCTGATCCTAAATCTCTTACTTCTGGTATCAATCGCATCATTAATGACTCCGACGCTGCTTCGTCAATCTCTTCAATGGAAAAACCGGCTACAGCCACTGCAGGCACTCTGAGAGAAGCACAATTAGTGGCTGATAAGAAAACCAACTACAAGAAACTTAAATTAAGAAGATCGAAATATCATAAGCTTAATATTAGTATAACTGATTTGGAAGTTGATTGTATTGTTTTTAATAGTGCTGATCCGGACTATAATGATGAAAACTTGAAACGTGCTGAAGACGAAGATGATTCTGATTTGCTTTTTGCCTTGAATGTGAAGGCTCAAGATTTTGAAATTATTGATAATATTCCAACTTCTACTTGGAACAAATTTGTTATATATATGAGAGAAGCAGGTGATAGAGAAGTTGGAGTTAGCATATTTAACTTTACTATGGAAACTTACCGTCCAGTCTCTACACTAGCCGCCACTGAAGCAGCAATCAAAGTTTCAGTGCTTCCTTTGCGTCTTCATGTTGACCAAGACGCTTTGGAATTCTTAACCCGATTTGGTGGATTCAAAGATAAACGATTCTTATTTGATGAAATGTTTGATGATATTTTATTCATTCAAAAATTTCAAATCAACTCTGTTCATATAAAGCTTGACTACAAGCCCAAAAAAGTTGATTATTTTGGAATTCGTTCAGGTAATACTACTGAGTTTATGAACTTCTTCATTTTGGACGGTGCCGATATATTGTTGAAAAAACTTACCTTGTATGGGGTTCCCGGTATGCCAAGGCTCAATGATAGTCTTAATGCACTTTGGATGCCAGATATTAGAACTACTCAACTCAAAGGAATCATTTCCGGATTGGCGCCATCTGTATCTAAAATTGGTGGTGGCATAAAAGACTTAGTGGTAGTGCCCGTGAATGAATACAAAAAAGATGGTAGACTAGTCAACAGTATACAAAAGGGAGCATATGCATTTGTTAGAACTACGACTAATGAGCTTTTACGATTTGGGGTTAAAGTTGCCGCTGGAACTCAAACCATATTGGAAAACACTGAAGAAGCTCTTGGAGGTACCGGATCATCCTCTAGATTGCCAAAAGATGTTAATTACGAGATACATGAAATTAAAGACGATCATTATGACAGAATAAAAAATAAGTCAAAGAAAAGGGTCAGCGGCATACCATTGGACATGGGAGCTTCTTATATTGGCACTAGTAGTTTTAGCCCTAGAGTATCATCTCAGGGTGGCGCTGGTAGAACAATCAGTCAAGTTCCAACTGATTCTTTCGGTGAATTTTCGGAGATTGCTACCGCGGATGAAGTTTACAATCTGATTACTCGAACCGGAAGACGCAAAATTCATCCACATAGCAATAGCAATAGCATAGCAGTCCATGGAAATGTTGGGTCTGGTAATAATGGTAGTGGTGCCGCCGGTGCTACTAATAGTCGTTATTATTCAGAGGTATTCAGTGATTCTGAAGATGAAGAAATAGACTTGTCAGATTATGACAGTGATGATGATGATCTGTCTGAACAACAAAAAATTGTTAGTCTATATGCTGATCAGCCAGTGGATGCAAAAGAAGGGTTTGTGTCAGCGTATGGAAGTTTTGGTAAAAATTTTATGCTTGCTAGAGATGCAATGGTTAAAGCTGGAGGTAATGCGGCCGATAGCGGTAGTGCTAAAAAAGCGGTTTATGTTATTGCTAAAGCAGCCCCGGTAGCGGTTATTAGACCAATAATTGGAGCCACTGAAGCACTTTCTAAGACATTGCTTGGAGTGACTAATCAAATTAATCCTGAACAAAGATTGGATGCCAATGAGAAGTATAAGCAGGGGTATACTAATTGGTCTTGAGTATATTATAGTAATTTTTTTGCTTTGTTTAAATTTATTCTTTTTTTTTTTCTTTTTGCTTTATTTTTTGCTTCACTTTTTTGCTGTACTTTTTTGGTTATCAGTTACTTCTTTCATTTTTTATTATTATTGTTTGATTGTTTTTTATTTTTTATTTATTTTTTTATTTTGTCATTGTTCGGTTCATGGGAAAGAAATCTATTAGAGCTATATAATCATTATCTTATTGGGTCATTTGTTTTTCTATCATTATAACATTTGGTTTCTTTTTGTTAATTGGAAAGTTCATCAAAATCTTAATGATTACATCGTAGTGCGGCTTAGTTGTGCTAGATACAAGCTAAACGCAAATAATTACTGCTTAACAGTTCACTACGCCAATTCAAATAATGTTAAATCATAATATTACAATCAATAAAATAACAATTTACATCTCCATCTAATTAGAGTACCCTCTAGACAGGATAAACGGCTCTCGAATATCATGCTTTTGAATTAGCCGCTGCCATTTTGGGAAATCCAATTTAAAAATGTGATGGTCAATCTTGCTATCTTTAATCAATGCATATTTTTCACTTTTGCTAATATTCGGCACCTCTCGAATATTCCAAGAATCATTATCTTCATTTCTATATATCACCACTTTCCCATCTCTGACTAAGAAACTGGTATAAAACATATTTTCCACGGTTTGACCAAATGACTCAGGATTAATAAAAAATTTAAACACATCCATTGGTTGGCCCTTTCTTGTTTGTAAGACTTTGAAAACCTTTTTGACCGCTTCGGCGGTGTCGTCTTGCTTTTCTGCTAATTTGTTCAAGTCTGGTCTATCTGCCGTTGTGGCATTTGCTTCTGCATCAGGAAGATCATCTTTAGCTCTTCTTTTAAACGTCCTTACTTTTTTTTCAATGGTTAGTGGTCCTTTCATGAAATCAATAGTTGGCGCTCGATTACTGATTTGCATGTAAATTGCTCCTAGTTTCACAAAATTGAATTCAGTGAAATCCAAATGAGAATCAATTGCCTGCTGGGTTTGTTTATGACGATCATCTATTTCTCGAAGTGCTTCATCAGTGACCTCTTTGTCCTTTTGTTGACGAAGTTCGGAAATTTCAGTGGGATCATTCAAGGGGTCAATTTCCACTGTTTCTTTCAATAATAGACGTTTGGTGTTTCGTAGGAAATCATCCACGTTCACATGTTGTGCACTTTTACCGATTTTCAAGTTCCGTACGGAGATTTCAGCCAAGTCAGAAACATTAGATAATGATTTAGCATCATAGGTTTGAATGGCGTGTCTTAGAGCAAGCATTTTTCTGCTTTGGTTGAATAAAGAGTCAATGTTTTGTAGGTTTTGATGAACAAGGTCCAAGCCTCCTGGACGGGCCACTTCTGCTCTTTGACCTATTTGTGTGCTTGTTAGTAAGTTTCACAAAGGGTAATCCCATAAATACAGATATAACATAATGAGATAGGATGCAAACCGCGGATTGATACTTACTTAACATCTTGGTGTTGATATCTTTATACGACATCCAAAGGCCCTTCTCATAAGTTTCCCGTTCTTCTTTAGTACCAAAATTTTTCCCCATTCCGTCTTCGCCGTCTTCTTCTTCTTCGTCGTCTTCTTCTTCGTCATCGTCTTCTTCTTCTTCATCATCTTCATCGTCTTCGTTTTCGTCGTCTTCTTCTACATTATTATCATCATCATCATCATCTTCATCATCATCATCTTCATCATCATCATCATCATCATCATCGCTGCTTGCATCATCATTCACAGTAACTTTGCGTTCTTTTCTAAATTCTAGTTTTTGATCAATACCAATATCTTCTACTTCATCGCTGGCAATCTCAACGATTTCATCTTCTCCAGATGATACTTCACTAGCTGTGTTGCTCTGTGGCATATTAAAGCAAGATGAAAAGTCACAGATCAAATATTCAGAAAAAAAAAAAATAGTTGGTTCCGCAGAATGGATCACAGACACACACACACACACAAAAAAAAAGCAAAATGATGAAGACTGATCTCCTGTTTCGAGACTATCTTATTGTAATTTTAGGCTTGGGTAATTGAGGCAAGTTGATATTGCAATTGCTGCTGCTGTTACTGTTAACCGGTTTATCCCTATGTTGAGGATCAAAGAAACTTGTTTTTATTTTCTGTTTCTATTTCTGTTTCCAGAGTAACTGTTCATACTTTGTTTTTTCTTTTCGCGCACGCGTTTCGCGACCGGGGGGCTCGCACTAATATTATATCAAAATAGAGATTTCTGACAGTCTGTTATCTTTTCCATTGGTGTCAATAGCAAACTGAAAGGCCACAGCAATAAAAGCAATCAATAAGTAAAGTAAGGCCAAAAATTGAAAGAATTTCGTGTAAATAGGCTTAGTGGGGATGTTTTATTTATAACCTATGATGGAAATTACATCTATACAGTATGCAAGATTCCGTATCATTATGCGCAAATCTAATCGATAGTGCATTATATCTGCATCAATATTTTTTTTTTTTTCTATTTTCAAAAAATTCGAAAATAGAACATCAAAGGACAGTAACATAAACTGTATCCAGCGATTACATTCTCATTGAGGTAACGACTCTGCACACCAGTTAAGAAAATATATAATCATAGGGAGAAAATTAACCATGGGAAGTGAAAAAAGAACAACGGTATTACATACCACCGATGCATTACAAGCTAACAAAAAGAGAAAATCAACAACAGCAACAACATCATCACCATTGGCTATAGCACTGCTGGTGGACCATGATGAAAGCATGGTGACCAGCAGCACGAACGACAATGAAAGCACAAACGATAGCACCATAGTCAATCAGCGGCAATTGAAATCCAAAGGCACACATCAACAAATCAACAACAAAGCAAGCGGAGCAACAACCATTGCACCGTTCAATAATGCGGTTGATATATTGTATAATCAGATTATTAGCAAAACTAAAGATGATGAAGCGGTGCTTTTGGCTAGAGAAACCCAAACTGAAAGAGAAAAACTCATCTCCAAGAATAAGCAAGTTATTGAAAAATTGAAGAGTTCTCTATCAACTGGAAACAGGAATGATAACGATATGAGTCAAAATCAAAGTTCTAGCTCTTTAAAACTTACTCTTTCAAGTCAGCAACAAGATAGTGGACCGGGGCCTATTGTTGATTCTTTAATAATCACTAATAGGGACAATATCAACAAGAGATTGAACACTATATGCAAGATAATTAATGAGAACCAAAATGTTTTACTTGTTGCTAAGGGCCCCAATGTTCAGAAATTAATCAGTATTGCGGAAATTGTAAAGCAAAAGATTGTTAGCGGTGAAGAGATTGTGCTAATTAGTAATAATAAAAAGCAAAAAAAGAACAAAAAGATGCAGGATATTGTTAATAACAACAACAGCAACAACAACAACAAAAATAGCAATAGTAATAACAATAATAATAGTGATGTTGTTGCTGTTGGTGGTGATGCTACTGCTGTGAATGATAATGAGAGCAAGCATTTTGAAGAGCATAAAGTACAAAAATTCAACTACAGAAATTATGTACAATTCAACAAACTAGAAACAATCCAAGTGGAAGATGACCTAACTTCAAAGAAGGCAAAATATAACAACTCCAATAAAAACGGTAATAAGAATAATAGTGACAAGCCTGTCAATGACAAAATTACGACCACAAAAGAGAGTAAAAGCGTGAGGAATGCCAAATTGTTAAAAGTGTTAGATTCCAACTCCACAAAGATGAAAAAAATCCCAGTTTTGTATATCTTTATCCAAAATATTAAAGAATTTGGTAATGGAAAGTCGCTGTTGCAAAGCGGGCGTGGTGGTAGTAGTGATTACAAAAACATTAAGCTTATTAATGATAATTGGACATTTCAGTCCAACGGGAAATTATGATACTACGTATTTGTCATACATATACTTAAAATATTGTAAGGTAGATATATGTGAATTTATTTTTTAAATGGACAGGCAGTGAAAACTATTTACAGTTTTTGACATTATAATATGGGAGATTCTTTTCAATCAGTATAGACAAGTAGAACAAGAGCAACGAGAGCGACAGCGATGACAGCAACGACAATAATAAAAAACAAAACATTAATGACTATTTTCTGCAAAAAGCTCACTTTTTGAGAAAGTTATGAAACAAGTAAACATAAATCAACTCATCTAATTCTCCTCGGACAACCAATCCAAAAATTCTGGAGTAAAGTAAGAAATTATCAATCTTGCCCCAGCTCTCAAAAATCCTTGATGAGATTCAATGGCAATTTGTTTCAAATCAACAATATCCTTCTCAGCAGCAGCATACAACATTGCATATTCACCACTAACATGGTATGCCACCACTGGAATGTTTTCGCAAATTTCACTAGCAGTCTTCATGATATCCAAATAGAAAGTAGATGGTTTAACAATTACTGCATCTGTACCCTCATTCAAATCTCTAATTAATGCTCTCTTAGCTAACCCTGCGCCGACTGGTGGTAATTGATATGCTCTTCTATCTCCGAATGAGGGGCATGATCCAGCAGCATCTCTAAATGGACCATAAAGCCCCCCGGAGAACTTGGCACTGTATGACATAACCATAACTTTATGAGCAAGTTGAGCATCAATTAAGGCTTGTTTAATTTCGTAAATTCTACCATCCATCATATCACTTGGTGCTAAACAATCTGCACCGGCTCTAGCATAATTTTCTGCAACTTTAGCAATACGGCGCACTGACTGTTCTCTGTTTAAAGTCCCATCATCAAACAAAACACCACAATGGCCATGGCTGGTGTATTCACAAAGACAAACATCCACAAGAATAAACAACTGAGGAAAGTGTTGTTTCAATGCTTTAATGCCTTTGATCACTGGTCCCTCAGGGTCGTCAGCAAGGGTTCCAACTGCATCTTTCTCCTTAGTCATTGGCACCCCAAATAAAATGACACTTTTAAGACCCTTGTTGACCAAGGTTTGAACAAATGGGATAAGTTTGTTGAGCCCCCATCTTTTCTGTTTAGGTAAAGATGGAATTTCTTGTTCTTCGTCATCATTATCACTGATAAAAAGTGGGTAAATAAATTGATTTTTCGTTAATTGACGTTCAGCTTGCCATTCTCTGGATAATGGATGATGATATGAGCCTTGCAAAACACTGGAGAGTTGAGTCTCACGGGGTTTGGTGAATTCGGCGGTATGAACCATATTGAAATTTGTAATAGATAGATTAAGTGTTATTCTGGTTGATTATCGGGAACTGTAGTGAAGATCCAGTGTTTATGGGGAGCTTAGTTAAAGGCAGCTTTGATTTGTGTGTTTTCAAAAATAATTAGAAAAAGCAAAAATAATTATAAAAAGTGGGTTATTTCTCGGGATTATATATAAACGAAGAAGCACACACAATCTCTATGTTTTTATCTCTATACGATCGATCTCAATGCGAGACATTTTTATTTTCTTTTGCAAGTGACAAGCAGAAAAAAGAAACGAAAAGCCGGAAAAAGAAAAGCGAGAAAATGCCGACATATGCCTAAATATGCCGACATATGCGGAACCCATAAGGCGGTTTGCTTTGTTACTATAAGTATATAAAACTATGGGGGTGATATTTGTAAGATGTGTCTGTCTGGCCTAAGATTGCAACTAATGTAATATTTCCACAGGATACCTGTTGTGCTAACAAATATGTTTCAATACAGTATATTTGTTGCGTTGGTATTTCCAACATGGCTAGGTGGAACCTGCGCTAGATAGATAAGCTACCATAAATTCGTCACTGAGCCGAGCTGTCTTGTATCTTTGGATGATGCTGAATACGATAATAAAGATGGTGCATGAGAGACGCAATATTTTTAAAGCTTTTGAACAACAGAAAGGCAACTAAAATATTTATTCAAAAGAAGACAGAAACAAGAATTAAAAAGAGTCTATATTCATCCCTGTAGGGCATGAACTCATGACCATGACCATGAGCATTGTTAAAATGATATAACTAATACAAAATTACAGTATTTAAACATAATCGGAAAGTAAAAATACATACTTAAATAGTGAGATGGTTGAAAAAAGAAAAAAACCTGAACTAAATGGAAGGTCCAATAGGGCTGCAATGTGAACTTGTAAGTTTCATCTCTCATGAATCATAAATTGAAAAATTGGTAGTGGTATAACAGTAAACATAAAAACAGATTTAAGAATAATAAATCAGTGACAGAGTAATAAAAAAAGGGAAAAAATAACTAATAAAGTACATTCAATAAAAAAAAAAAAAATAGAAAGAATAAAGAAAACTAAAAATAGTACAGTAGAATGAGTGTAAATCTAATACTCTAACAACAATGACCTCAAAGTCATCTTAAAACGATAGCAAAAAATTCAAGAAAAAATATTCAAAAAAGGTCACCAAAAACATCGGGCAACAGAATATCTGACAAAAAAAAAAGTGACAAGTAGGTGATAAACAGGTAAGATCAACCATTGTCAATAATGACAACGAAAACATGCAGCCAAAAATGTTGAATTAGACTGAGTCATGATAGCTGCACAAGACAGCAATTCTGATCAACAATCATAAATTTGCAAAAAGAATAACCAGCAAATTTTAGTTTCATCAATCAGTCAAACAGTCAAATCACCCTGCTAATTGTTTTGATCTGGAACTATAGTGAACTGAAAATCAGGAATTGAGCTATCTATAGGAGAAACCCCAGGGCTATAAGCCATATCCATATTGTTGTTGTTATTATGATTGCTGTTACTTCCAATGCTTGCGCTGGCACCCTGTGTAGTGCTATTACCATTATTATTACCATTATTATTATTATTATTATTATTATTATTATTATTATTATTCAAAAAACTGTTATCCATCAAAGGGTCCACTTTTCCAGTACTGATTCTGATATCCGGGGGAGATATAGCCACATGAGGTATCCCCAGTTGCAGCTGCTGCTGCTGAGCTTGCTGAGCTTGTTGAGCTTGTTGAGCTCGCTGCAACTGCTGTTGTCTCTGTTGTTCTTTCTGAACCTGCTGCTGTTGCTGCTGTAAAATCAGCTGATAAAAATCAATCAAATTAGCCTCCCCATTCGCACCACCACCACTGCCATTCCCGGTTAAAAAGTCCAATCCGGCGAAATTCTTCTCCAATTCTGCTTCTTGCACCAATGGTCGAATACACTCTTTCCCAGCCTCGGTACGGAAATGTCTCCCCAACGCATCAATTCTCGCGAATTTTTTACCGCAACCCCAAGCAGTATTCCCATCTTTAAGTAGTCCTTTACACTGGAACCGTTTCTCACCAGTATGCAAATCTTCGTGTCGTTTTTTGTCATGCTGTCTAGCAAAGGCTTTACCGCAGGTCGAACATATAAATGGTCTCTCATCGGTATGAGTTCGCTTGTGTGATTTTAAGTTATACGGTCTAGTGAATTTTTTATCGCACATGTCACAGGCATAAATTGATGGATGTTTTTGCTGTCGTTTGTTAGAATGGTTCGGGGATGCTAATTCGAGGATTTTCTCCCGGTTTTCAGATAAGTTGACACTGTTTTCGCGAGTTCTTGACTTACTACGAGATCTTGATCTGGAAGCTGCTGAACCGCCGGGACTCTTTGAACTGATTGATTTGCGTCTACTTCTCCCTGGACCATTTATGCCATTAGCACCGCTGCCAGAAGCGCCATTACTAGCGCCGCTGTCGAATGAAGTGTTTGGATGTAGAAAGTCTTCATCATTAGCTGAAGATATAGGAGACGTTAAATTCGGACTGGCATTGTTGTGGTTACTATTGCTAGCGTTGTGAGCATTTTCATCGCCGTTGCTATGTGACCTATCACCGACATTTGTAATATTAACACTCGGCAACAATGAATCACCATATCTTGAACGATTTTCCACAGAGTTGGCTCTTGATCGTCTAGGAGAATTCAAAGGTGATGATTTATTGGAACTCCCGAAAAGTGATGGGGTCTTCGCTGCTTGTTGTTCCACATCTTCATACTTAATTACCGGTGGTTTGCCGTTGTTGTTGGCATTCTGATCATCAATGTCGTTACTTTGAGCACCGGCGCCAGTGGCAGGTACCACTGTTTGTGAATTGCTATTGTTATTGCTGTTATGCATACTATTGTGAAGATTTTGCAAGTTTTCAAATGTCAACCTGTATGATTCGTCTTCTTCAGATTTGAGATGTTGTTGTTGGCTCTGGTGCTGCTGCTGCTGCTGCTGCTGCTGCTGCTGAGGAAGACTCAAATCGTTAAAACTATCCAAATACACATTTGGCAAGCTATCGAACATCGACCCTGGATTATCATTATTCACTGAAGCAACGTCATTGAGATCATTGCTTGGAGAAAAAGGTGATCCAGCAGCACTCAAGTAGGGTGAATTAGCATTAGAGGACAAATCAGACAAATTGGAAGAAGATCCATGGCGTTGCAATGCATCGTTTCCTAATGGGATCGACAATAAATTGTTGTCATTATTACTGTTGCTCGTTGTGTGCATATTATTAAGCGAATTGTGGTTATTTTGCAAGTTATTGGTATTATTACTGTTGCTTAGACTGTTATTGGCATTGATATTGAATCCGGTAAAGTTGTCATTATGAATAGAGACATTTTCAACATTCAAGTGCTGCGGGGTATCTTGGAACGGATTAATGAAATCTACATTAGAAAGATTATCAACTACACCACTATGGCTATTACTGTTATTGTAGATTGAATGTTGAGGAGGACCAAATGAGTTATTATTTTGGTTGTTATTGTTGTTGTTGTTGTTGTTATTATTATTATTATTGCTAGCGGATGCGTTGCTGACTAGTTGATTCATCAAGCTGAAAGATTGGTCATAGAGTTCTGGGCCATTAATATGGGAAGATACTGGACGAGTACCGAATCCTCTCTGCTGATTATTAAACCCATTTGACTGGTTGTTCTGCTGCTGCTGCTGCTGTTGTTGTAGTTGTAGTTGTAGTTGTTGTTGACGTTGTAACTGCTGTTGTTGTTGTAGTATCTGCTGCTGCTGCTGTTGAAAAATCAAAGGACTTTGGAAATTCTGGTTATCCAGTACCAGCTGTGGATTCTGGACGATATTGTTGCTTTGTTGTTGTGACATTTGTTGTGGCATTTGTTGGCTGTAGAATTGGCCATTTCCGTTGCTGTTCCCGCCGGCATCATTAGCGCCGGTATTGTTGTTGAGGGACGGGAAGCTGGACAAGTTGAAAATGTCGTCGAACTCCAGCTTGACGTTTGCTGGGTGGGCAGCGTTGGGGTCGTTGCCATAGGGGTACTCCATTATTGGTAATAGCTGATGGGTATATTAAGAATAATAATAATAATAATAATAATAACAATGATACTTTGGGCTTTGGGCTTCTGGTGATAATAGTAGCCGACTCTCTTTAGTAACTTGGGGTGAGCACGGGAAAGCGTGGATTTTTGTCTAGGGGGAAAAACAAGATGAAAAAGAAAAACAAGAAAGGCAAAGGGAAAGGGACAGAGACAGAGGTAACGACACGCTCGCGTAGTGTACTACTATAGTGAGTAAGTAAGTAAGTAAGTAGTAAGTAATGGATGTTCGGATGATGAGCTGGCAAGAGCAAAAGAAAAGATGAGTCTGTTTTGTTTTCGGTGACCAGGTATAGTTGAGTAACACTAATACAATAATAGAAATAATAGCTGGTAAGAGTGGCAGACACACAATACAGTAAATGCAATACAGTACAATCGACACTGTTGAGCTACTGCGTTGCTTTTCTTTTTTATTTATTTTTTTATTTTTTACTTTTACTTTATTTTTTTTTTTTTATTTTTTTTTTTTCTTTTCTTTTCTTTTCTTTTTCCCTCTACTTTTTTTAACTTTGGCCTATTTTTACTCTGGATTGGTCCTCAATCATAAATCATACTGTACTGTACTGTACTGTACTCCTTACTTTACTGACTCCACTTAGTACTTTTCTCTCTCGAATTCTCAATAATTTTCTCATTCAAGCTGAGCAACAGTGGCAGTGTTCCTGCTGTGTGATGCTGTGTGATGCCGTGTGGTGCTTATTGACGTGGTATAATGTAATGTACAGTATTATCCTGTGCCTAGCTGTACTTCGGTGTGTCTAGTCGTCTGTATATGTATATGCGCGCATCCGGGTAGTACACGTTTTCCGGTTCTCATCCACGTACTTGCCCACTTTGCCATACACTCTTTGCCCCCGGAAGCTCGCCCTGTGGGACTGCGCCTCCCCTCGGTATCTCCGACCCGCGTTTCTGGATCCTCATAGTAAACTAAAGTATATATGCTACAGCAAAACAGTAGACTATTGCAAGGCTTGGCTCAACATGCAGCATTCTATTTCTACTAATATTTATATCACATTTGACTCTAATACACTCCTTGATATCGCTAGATACATTTATTTATGCTCGCTACTCAGTCAAATCCATCCCTCCGCGTAAAGCGCATCGATCGATTGCTTGTGCACCTTCGTAGCAATTGGACGTTTTAACTTCATGGTTGGTGTAACACAGTCATTTTCAATCGTGAGGGGGTCTTCCAAAAAGTACGCATTCTTGATTTTTTCAAATCCAAAGAGTCCAGCATCCTTAATGTTGGCGTTAGCCTGCTTAAGCAAATACTTTCGGAGTTTCAAATCCTTGGAGGCAAGTCTTTCTCTAACTTGATCCACTGAATCAAGTCCAAACACTTCCTTGGTGACTTCATCCACTTTGCTTTGGTCTGCTTGTTCTTTGGCCTTTTTGATGTAATTCAAGACTCCTCCAGCAGTCACTGCAACAATCGATACTAAATGATCTTCAAGAGAATTCCCGTAAATGAAAATCTGCTCCATAAAACTGTTGCCTGACAAGTATACGTTTTCGATTTTTTCCACTGCGATATATTCTCCCTGTGCAAGTTTAAAGAAATTCTTGACTCTATCAACCACCATTAATTTTCCATCCTTGTCCAATCTGCCAACATCTCCGGTATGGAACCATCCGTCACCATCAAATGCTTCTCTGGTTTTTTCTTCGTCTTTGAAATAGCGTCTAAAGATTTGCGGTCCTCTAAGCAAGATTTCCCCTGATCTATTCTTACTCCATGAATAATCCAACTCTGGCAAATCACGCAACCTCAACTCCGCAGTCACCCCGACGGGCCCAACACTTTGCAAATTGGTTTCGTACTTGTTACTAAGGCAAACAGCCGCAAAACTTTCACTGAGCCCATATCCAACGTAAAAGGAACATCCAAAGGCAGTCCTTAAAAATTTCACCGATTCCGCATTGATCGGAGCTCCTCCACTAATCAAGAAATCCAAATCGCTAAACCCAATTTGTTCTCTAATTTTGGACAAAAATAATTTCTTCAACACTGCATTCACTATCCCCTTACCATTGAAGCCTAAAGTGAAATCCCAATATTGCTTAAAAGAAATCACGCTTCTAATCAAAGCTCCCTTGAGGCCTGGCAATGCTTGAAATTTCGCCTTCAACCCTTGTTCAATTTTAGTATATACTCGTGGCACCCCGCATAAATGCGTAGAAAGGTTAAGGATCTTAATGTCGTCCAAGAACGTCTTAACGTTAGCCGGATCGTGTGCTAAGGCAATTTTGGCCCCCGCGGTAATTTCAAACGCAACTTTAAATCTTTCCAAGACGTGTGCTAATGGTAAAAAGCAGAATGATACAGGTTCAGGAGGAATTTCCACTTGGCAAAAGCAAAAAGTCACACCGCTGATAAAACTTTCGTGAGTTAATTCTACCCCCTTTGGTGTTCCTGAGGTACCCGAGGTGAACGAAATGGTAACCAAGTCTGATCTTTTTGGTGGCACATGCTGGCGTGGATTGGACTTACCAAGTTCCAAAAGTTGGTTGAAACTAATCAATTCAATATTCTTTTGCTGAGCAATTGCCAAAAGTTTATCATCATCAGGAGAGGAAGAGTCGAACTCGTCCATAGACACCAACACCTTCACAGTGGACAATTTACTTCCTGGCGCATCGACAAGCTCAAAAATTTTGGAAATTTTACTTTTAGACAAGACAATAATTGGCGACTCCGTCAAAGACAAGATAAAATTTGAAGATTCGGGGCCCAATGAGTCGTACAATGTGGTATTTGGAATGGAATAAGCATGGCAGGCCAAATCAGTAATGATCCACTCATAAGTATTCCCAGAATACAAAGACAAGATGAAATTATCCAAATCAATCTCAGGATATTTGCTCAACACATTAAGCACACCAGCCCCAGCTTGATCTCTTTTTAGTGCGGCTTCCTTGTACGTTTCAAACTCATACTCACCAAAAGTGCCATCTTCGAGTTTAACTCTTCTGCCTAAGAACCCATTATTCCCATGGTGTTTCAACACACTTTGGAAAACCTCATAAATGGTTTGTGTATCTTTGTGTAAAGTGGAGAAAAGGCCACTTTGAGACACTTTGTTTCTATGGACTGGGGAGTATCCTGGTTCTTGAGATCCTGGTAACGGAACCGCAGTGGATAGATCGGTGCTGTTGTATGGGAATTTTCTTAGTGCGTCATCTAGACTATCGGTGTCTTTTAAAATGGTTGGTTGAATAATCGGATATTGATTATCGTGTTTTCCCATGGTTGATTCTATCAATGATTGTAGTAGTGATAATAAATTGGTGGAGAGATTCTGTAAAAAGGAAACAGAAACGTCAAAAAATCAAACAAGTCAAATATCAAAGATCAAAAAAATGCAAAAATCGTATCTGTAAAAGCCAAGAAATGTAATAATGTATGATCTTATAGCCCCCTTAAGTTTATTTTAATCTAATTGTTGGCCACTGTAGCTAAGCGTAGCTGTGAATCTGGATTTTATTCCTTGTACAGCTGTAAAATTGCCAATTTTATAATCCTAGCAGAGTACAACAACCGCCCTTCCAAATCTTTGGTTTTTTACTGGTAGCGCAACTTAACTGTTAAGGATCGCGTGCATCAATGGATATTTTGAAGGGTTACCCGGATGGTTTAGGTATTGGTCAATAGGCTTGGTTTCGGATTAGTTATGTAGACATTTAAGCCTATCATATATAAAGAATCTCATGATTATAATCGTTCGACTTGCCATTATCGGTATAATGTTAGGCTATCTTTGTAAAGATGCATTCATTTTCTTGCAAAGGGCAGGCGCAATGTTGGCAAGTTGAATAGAACATTATAAACTTGAAGAGATTATGTTTTTCTATATTGTGATGCTGACACGATAGCAGAGAAATTTATGTAACTACTGTTAAATAGTTTTATTTTTGGATAACTTTTATTTTGTATTTTGTATATGCAAATTGAAATAGTACAATGTATAAGATGCTTTTCATTACAAAAATGAAAGCCCAATGCCGTACTGAATCCCCTTTCTCAAAGAATCTGACTCGTGAGCAAGCACAGGCACCGTAAAATTAAGCTCAAATCTGGCAGCAGGGTGATTATATAAAACCCCAGCCCCAATAGAAACTGAAGGTTGCTTCAATTGCAGCACCAAGCCATCAATACTGTTATTTGTGCCGTGTCCTTGCCCTTGCCCAAGCTGAAATTTGTTGTGATAATCAAAATTGATAAGCTTGCCGGCATTGGCGAAAAAGTGAAGCTTCCAATTATAATCCTCAGTTGGCGCAAGTTTAGGAATGGTGGTTAACAAACTTAACCCAGCAGAATAAAATAAGTTCCCGCCTAATCTGTCCCCACCACTAGTTAAGTAATTGCTGTTCAAGTATGATGTAGGAGCTCTTGGACCAAGCCCATTATAGGTAAAGCCACGAATATCGGTAGGACCACCCAAGTAAAATTTATCCATTAGGTGAGTGTATCCTTTAACTTTATTCAAATTGTGTAATATACCGGTCCTGAAGGAAAAGTTGATGAACGTTTTGTTAGACAACGGAGCAGCAACAAGGGACTCTGTCGTACATTTGACAAAATTCGATTTTTGGAAATTTACCAATCCTGGAGCGTATTCTAGCTGGAATTTGAAAAATTTGCCCAACTTGGGCAATAGTCTGCTGTTTCGCGAGTCATATCTGATATTATACACAAGCGAAGATTTGAAATCATCACCACAGTTTAGCAAGACATGATCCGAAGCAGCCGAATCAATCACAGATACTGCTCTCCAAATGTTTTCAATACTTAGCTCTTGAGCCACGTTAGGGTAGAAGTTTTTAGGATCCTTAAAATCACCAATTCCGTATTTGATAATCTTGTTGGAAAATCCCTTGAGGATCTGATCATGCGACGTCCACTCATTTTTTTTTGAATTCATGAAAATCAAATTTTCAGATCTTACATATGGATTATTGTTTATTGGGAAATTCAAGTTAAGCAAATACGAAGTTCTGGTTCTCGTGCCTATCGTAGCATCAAAAATCAAATTTTCTCCACCTTTCAAGAAATTTCTTAGTTGTAATGTCAAGTACCCACTTCCTTCGCCATTGCCGACATTTGTCCCTGTCTTGGCAAAAAATCGTTTCACAGGAATTAAATGGAATATCGGCACCAAATCGATGCTATTGTTATTAATGTTATTAGCCGTAGGATTATAGAAGAACCTTTGTTGCTGTTGTTTAGGCAAAGCTTCGAATCGCACCAATACATTCTCCACACTTCCCGAAGTGACGAAATTTCTCGTCACTGCATCCACCCTCAGCAACAATTCTTCCACTTTGAAAGCCCTCGAACCAGGTTTGAGCAAAGGCTCCAATTGCTTATTCAAGAAAGCTTCACGGTTCACTTGTCCATTGCTGACTGCGACTTGTGGCACATTGACTAATCTGGATTTATTCACAGAGAGAACATGTTCAATGTATGCTTTTTTTTGACTGTCTAGTAATTGTAACTGCTGGAGTTGTAGGCTCTCGAGCTCATTTAGTTGTTGAGTTTTTTCATTTCTGAGGGTTCCATATTGGATCTTATCGCTAACCTGGACAAATGGGAGAATCTAAGTTAGTATATTGTGCTATGATATGAATATTTGGTTGAATGTTGGGGTAAGTTCTAGGTTTTCAACTTCCGATTTTTTTTTTCTCAGTTCTGAGTGAAGTTATTCTCACAATCGTGGATCATAAACTTACCGATTCATGATGCACTTCATCCAAAGACATAGTGGCGGCTGCTTTTTGATAGAAAGAGTCTCTGTAAAATGTGGCCCACTGAAGACCTATGCTCTCGACAGTATTACACTTGCACTCGCTATGGGTTTCTCATCAGTCAGAAAATGTTGGTGAAAATTAAAAAAACACTGCCATTGGCTGTAGAGTGTTCTTTTACTACTATGCGCGCTCCAGAGCTGCAATGTTCTCCAACATGGTTGCAATATACAGTGCTTTAACGGGCGTAATGGAACGAGCATTAACAGGCATAGTGTTACAGTAATAGTATGAGATATGTATCATGGAAGAGAGGAAAGAACTGAAAAATCAAGTTAAAAAATTAACTTTTTAAATGGACTAGGAAAGAGTATGCATGTAGGTGAAAAAAAAAAAAAAAGTTTGCTTTCGACTACAACATATCCAAACAAAAACAGACGTCACTAAAAAGGGTGATAGAACTCCCATCAGAGATAGAGTTCCTGCTACCAAGAAAAAGATTAATGACTGAA
>JXWR01000258.1_pt1 | contig 28044 bp, 16 predicted proteins | sample 315541 | NCBI WGS metagenome assembly JXWR01 (sample SAMN03273951, study PRJNA271842) | soil metagenome | isolation source: rice field ambient CO2 | place: India: CRRI Experimental farm Cuttack,Odisha-753006 | collected 2013-12-17
AAGATTTGGTAGTCAAAGATTTAGCTCTCTGTTCTTGCTTGAATTTCCTCAATAGATCCAAATCATTAACTACCAAATCTTGAATCGGATCATCATAATGACGCAAATGATACTCCAAATGGGAAGGTTTATTCAACAAATGTCTATAGGATCCAGCAAATGAAAATTCTCTAACATTTCTCGTCATTTTCATTGGATCCAACCCATCCTTTGCCATAACCTCAACATAGACCTGTTTAATGTCGGGGTTTTCGGGATATATAATATCAAAGCCCGGCGTCGGTAAGACAACGTCATATACCGAAAATTTTCCCTGTTCGATTTCTTCAGCAGTTACCGGTCTAGCACGGATAAATGTATCGTTTCTTATATCTTCACCTCCTTCAAGTTCGTCAACTTCAGCGTCAGTGTCTTGTTGTTGTTCTTGTTTTTGGACCAATTCGGCAGTGTTTTGTTCAACAATTACCAAATCTCCTGGAACGATTGTTAACCCAAATAGTTCGAATCTTCGACTAGCAACACTATTCCAGACATAGCTTTGATAAGCATGACCGTACATAATTCTTAAATTTCTTGGGATCTTCATCAATGCCTGGAAAAATTGACTAGTAGTGAAATTTTGGCTATTAGTGCGTTGACTTTCTTCATGTAATGATTTCAAAATTGAGACTTCAGCAATACATTTACGAGGCATTTCACGTAACGCGAGACTTGGGTTTTTGGTGGATTCCCAAATCTCTCTAGCTTTGACTGAATCAGGTAAGACGAGTTCTTGATTTGACAATAACAACTCACAGGCTTTGGCCCAATTACCTAGTAAAATTTCCTTGCCAATTTCATGAGTAGATACTGAAAATGTGCCAAATCTTTGCATCCCGAAATAATTAAGAAACCCTTTTTCTTTCAATGATTCGAAGTTTGTCTCGATGATTTCCTCAATAGTTTTCGACTCATTCAAACTGCGAACATCCCTAATTGTAATCACAAATTCATTACCTTGTAAATCCCCTAATGTTAAAGAATCATCGCTGTATTTAAAAGATCCCAATCTAACTCCCCTCAAACTTTTATTCAAGCCATTGACTCTTTCAACACCAATTCTACTAATACAAGCAGCTTGCACCGTTATGCCTCTTCTATCTTTCGTACCAGCATACCTAACTAGTTTGTTGCTCGTGCGTAAAAATTTGGAAATCAAGTTGGCAACTTCCATAGTTTCTTTGTTTTCTTTATATACAACAAAGTGTAAAAATTCCTTTTTTGGTCCCAAACCATAAGGATCAGGGTTTGCTTGTTGCTTGTTGCCATTATTGGTGTTTGCTCCTCTTTGTTTTCTGGTGCGGTTATTAGCAATGCCAAACTTCATGGTATTATCACCATTGGTGATAGATTCTATCTTGCCTCCAAATGCTTCACGAATCAATTGGTGTAATTCGGTACGCTCAATCTTGTCAGTGAATTTCTTTGTAGTTGCCATAGTTTTACTTAATTGATAAACGTTCACCAAATTGTGGAAATCTTCGTCACCGAGAATTTCAATAAGTCTTTTCTTGTGTGATTCTGAAAGTTCGAGTTTTGGTTGTTCTGGTTTTGGTTTTACTTCTTCTGGTTGGGCTGGTGGATCATTAGTACCATTGTTGTTACCATTATTATTACCAACAGCATTAGCGTTATTACTGGTATTATTATTTGCCCGTTTTTCCCGTTTACGATCATGTTTATTAGGGAGCCCCTCGTCCAACAAATGAATAACGTTACCATCCAAATCAATCTCGTTAACCAAAAAATCATTATATCGCTGTTTTAATGTCCCAGCAAATGCCATCAGATCTGGGGAAATGTATTTAGTTATGCCCACGTCAGTTTCTTGTACTCCTTTGGCAGTTGGACTGGTGATATTGTTGTTTCTAATTGGGTTGTCAAAGATTTTTCTGAACGTTGGTCTGTATTGTAGTGCTTTGTCAAAAGCAGCATCAATTTCTTGCAGTGTTGGAAATTGCAATTGCGGTTGCTGTTGTTGTTGTTTTGTGACAGCAGTGCTGAATATATCTGGCATCTTGACATTAAGTTGAGATATTATAGTATCTATGTTTGTTCTTGAACTATTTTCACCATATGGATCCAATTCAATAATCAAATCAAACCAAGAATCAGGATCCGTTGATGGATCAATGTATTGGAATCTATTTATGAACCCTTTCATTATATAATCAATATCACTGGTATCGCCATTTGCAGGAATTTGAATAGATTGATGATTTACTCCTCTATCAATGATTCTCTTGTGAGTTATCTGCCATAATTTTTCATCTTTTCTGACAAAATCGGATTCACTGACATCACCAATGTCAAATTTATCTGGTTGAGACTGGCTTTGGTTTTGTTTCTGGAAATTAGATAAATTTAGAAAATTTAAAGCGATGTATTTGATCTTGTATCTCAGATTAGCGTCATTTGGCAAATATTCCTTTTTCAATCTATCAATATTTTGCATCAATGTTCTTCTTTCAATATATTTATGATTATTTCTATCAACAATAACGACATCTTTTGGTAGTTGAATTTTATTGTCCCCAGTATTCAGACCGGCTAAAATTTCAAGAGCACTTCTTTCCAATGCATGAGGATTAGATTTGGCATCTTGAATATTGTCATTTTGAACATGACCCCAAGTTGGAAAAAGTGTCTGTAATGTCAATGCAACTGTCGTTTTACCACATCCAATGGTTGCAACTGGCACAATGACGTACTTTGTGATAACCGTAGGCGTGGTACTAGCAGCTTCAGTAGGAGCAATTTCGGTAGCAGGTTTTGATTCCTGAGGGGTCTCCAATTTAATTCTTTTAGAGGACTCAGTTTCCTCGGCAGCAGCATTCAATGTGCGCTTTTCCACATTAGAAGCATCTTGAATTTCCTCGGACATGGTAGATACTTGAACTGAGTTTGTCTGAGATTCAATGTGCTTATAAATTCTCTTTCCTTGGAGTAATACAATAAAAAAGTAGTGACAAAAGAATGTAATAAACTGTAGGGATTTCTGCTCCATGAAGACAGGCTCCCAAAATGAAAAAAAAAAAAATTTATTTATTTTACAATGTGCATCTCCTGTGATATGTGCATATATCTGCATTATTTCATTTTCCACAAAAACAGACAAAAACATTCAACGAGCGTGATGAGCAGCAGCAGTTCAAGCTCGGAGAACTCTGCTAGCTGTAACATAACAGCAAGGCTTCTACAATCCAAAATATAAATGATGGAACTGGAGAACAACAGTATTTCATGAGCATCAAAGTTAAAAGACAATCAAAATTTGCGGTGCGTAAGCCTGCTAAGCGTGGAGGTCGTGCTTCCACCACTGTATATTTCCCCCAGTTCCCAGAGTTCAGCGGCAATGAACTTGAAGCTAAATTTGAATTAGAATTAGAAGTGCCGCAGACAACATGGTCCACTAACAAAATCAAAGAGTTCAATAATAAATTTAAACAAATAAGGCAGCCTCAAAGCCGAAACAGTCGTCAAGTAGATCAAGTTGATCTGAATGTGAATGACGACAGGTGTATTCGAATTCATGATCTCATAAAGCTTGCTAATTCTGTGTTTGGATTCAATGGCTGGTCCACTTGTATCACCAACCCGGGGAAAATATTGAGATCTGATGTTCAATTAGTCAATACTGACAATGTAGTTACTGATAATTATTTTGATCGACTCAAGGCAGAAAAAAAAACCGAGCTTGAAGATGAGGAGACGAAGATTGATGATTATATCCAAGCCCTTGCAGCCGCGTCTAAGTTTAGTTACGAAATGGAAGTGATGGTGGAACTTGAATTGAAGTTACTAGACGGTACTACGGTAAAGGGTGCTGGTATTTCCAAAATTGCTGGCATCACGCTGAAATCGTTAGCTTTCAGTAAGGCTAAAAAGGAAGCACATACTAATGCTATAAAGCAGTGTTTTTTCAAACTAGAAGGGCTATTGGTAAATCACCAGGAACGGTGGAAACTGCACCAGTTTAACTGGGGCTAGCTTTCTGTTGTGTGTTTTTAATTAATTGATACTGTTCATGTTGTTCAATAATTGTTTGTGTTTATGTTTGTATTTATTAGTGCAGCGACTGCTGGAGCACTCATATATCCATTATAATGATATATACCGTATATATGGATCATTCTCTGTCACATGAACTAATAGAACCCTATCTCTTACATAAGCGTCATGGCTTCCTAACCTTCTGGCCAATCAGCAAATTGTCAAATCTGATTATTACAAACCCGCAAAACAAAGAAAAGAAGAAACAGAAAAAAATATTAGACAGCTGCTATAGTAGACAATTCTATTGCTGGCGAGTATCTCCACAACACATAACACCCCAATACCATCACCATCACAATGAGTTTCATAGCCAGAAACGCTCTCCAAAGAGCCGCTCCTTTGAAAGCTTCTTCTTTGATTGTCAGACAAGCAACCCCACTTGCCTTGACTCAGCACCGTCACAACTCATCTCGTGCTAGTCAGCTAACACCACATAACTTGCCAACTAATGATCCATTAGTTTCTCAGCTTCAGCCAAATAACGCTTTAGACTATGTGTTGACATCTTTGGATGGTATTGCTAACTGGGCTAGAAAATCTTCTTTTTGGCCAGCTACTTTTGGTTTGGCTTGTTGCGCAGTTGAAATGATGCATTGTTCTACTCCAAGATACGATCAAGATAGATTGGGGATTATTTTCAGAGCTTCTCCAAGACAGTCTGATATTATGATTGTTGCTGGTACTTTGACTAATAAGATGGCCCCTGCTTTGAGACAAGTTTACGATCAAATGGCCGAACCAAGATGGGTTATTTCTATGGGTTCTTGTGCTAATGGTGGTGGTTACTATCATTATTCGTACTCTGTGGTCAGAGGTTGTGACAGAGTTGTGCCGGTTGATGTTTACGTTCCTGGTTGTCCTCCAACTGCTGAAGCTTTGCTTTATGGTATGTTCAAATTGCAAAAGAAGATGATGAAGACCAGAATCACCAGATTGTGGTGGAGAAAATAAGCTATTTCAATATTCGCTCTACACTTTGCATGCATCTATTAAAAATCACATCTTTCACAACATTTACGCAACTAGTCAACTGCATAAGAAATATAAGTATATGAAATCAGATTAATTCACAAATTTATGAGGATAAAATATGCAAAAGTGTCTTTGAAATAGAATAACTCTGTTTTGCTGGTTTGAAACAAACACTCGATATAATTCTTTTGCATATTGTGATTACTCATGGTGTCCAGATTTCCATCCATATCGTTTCTTTCTATGGTAAGCATTACAACTATTGTTTTATCCCAAGAATTCGATCATTTTCCTCAAAAATTAACGACAATTGTGTTATCAATTGGGGCTTGCCTCCCATATTTTATGTTCCATTATTCTTTATTTACACATTTATAGTTTTAGTCTTTATTTATCATTTATATAAAATTTGTTTCTTCTGTTGATTTATAGTGATATATTCTGTTTTGTAACTACATTGTACAGTTAGCATTTCGTATATGTGGAGTGTGACTCCCCGCAACAATATTAACGATAAAAAGCTTATGTGCGGGTCTCAGTAGCTGCACTCAACATCAGCAAGTTGTCAGTGCACCTCGACATGACCATAATAAACCTCTAGAAGCAGCAGCATGGTACACCGGCTTAACCCATCAGATCTCAGCAAGCTACTGGTTACTCTACAAAAACTACAAAATCACCACGTTTTTAAACTAATAAAATGACATTATGATTAAACTATATTATAATACACAACCATCAAATTTATTGTTGAGAAAAGTAGTCCAACAAGACGTTTCTTTCTTCAGAGTCAGCACCCCATTCCTTGACAACAACAACGGAAGCACCAACAACCTTTCTAGCGTTACCTTCTTGGTCCAATTGGCACAAACCAGCCCATTCACCCAATTGTTTAGCGTCAGAGACCTTGATCAATGGGATCTTCTTGTCTGGAGCGTTACACAAAGCTTCAACCAATTTGATGATAGCTTCTTCAGTGACAGAGTCACACAAGACAGCCATTTGGACATTACCTTTAGCCAAAGCCTTGGTGGATTCTCTCAAACCTCTAGCCAAACCATCGTGAATCAATGAAGTTCTCAAGACAGCTTTCAAAGCATCTTCAATAGAGATGGATCCGGAAGTTTGTTCAACAACTTCTTCGACGGTTTCAACTGGTTGTGGTTGTTCGGTGTCAGACATTTTTATGATATTTGATTTGTTATAGTATAGACTTCTTCGTCAGTTCAATTACTGCTCAGTACTATGGGGATTTTCAAACTATTTTCTTGTAATATTTTATTAAAAAAATTGATTTTTCACTTCGACGGTTTTTTTTTTCCTCCGTTCGCTCGTTCGTTCGTCGATGGAGTATTAACTATGTATCATGTGACCCCAGAGTGGCAAAGTACAGTCACCCTAGGGCTAAAATATAGACAGAATATGTAGCCCTAGTATGTGTCACGTATTTATCATGCCATAATCATGTGACTAGTTGTCCCTGGTATATGCATAAAATCGCTGAACCATGCATTTCTATCTTATTTAGGGAAATGCAGCCAGTTTATTATGAATTGTGGAGCAGGTAGTCTTGTCCTACGGGGTATCAGTTGGGAGATATACAAGCCAAGCTGGACGACTTAATTTACTTATTTTGTATATACTTGCAAACCGTATTGTTTGAATGAATGTTTGATGATACCCGGTTGTAAGAAAGCATTATCTACCGCTAATTCATCCAATGTCGTGATTGATCCACTATTAGAATTGATATACAGTAACCTGACCCTTCAAATCAACAAATCAAACCTGAATTGCAGTAAAATTAGTTGATGAGTAGCAATATGCCCTGGTACACATTGGGATTAGTACACAATATGTCAGAATAAGTCAGATTTTGGTAATGCGGAATTTTATGATACTTTGCTAAGCATTTCCGAGGCCGCTAATACTACGCTTTTAAAATTCAAGATATGAGGGTACTGAAGGTGAAATTTATTAATACACGGAAGAAGTGGATTTGATCCGAGTTGAAAGGCAAAACACAAGCAATTAATGACCAAGAAACCAAAAATAGGAAAGGCGGTGATGCAAACGTAGTAAAATTGCTTGATGTAGAAAACGGAGTTGATTTGCGTATGGCTTTTGTCGATGGTGCTGCAGCTAATGATAATATTTCATTAACCAATAAAACCGACATTGAAAATTTCAGAAATTTAATTTCCAGAATAGTTAGGATGGCCTTTTGAGTTGGAAACATTCCAAAAAGGCGTAACATGTCATTTGTAACGATCAAAAACCCAGGGTGTCTTGATTTGGTGCATCATAAAATTTTTTTGGAAAGGCTGGATTAAAAGAGAAACTTGAAGACATGAAAGCTATGTTTTTTGTGGAAATTTTGGATTTTTTGCCATATTACAAATTTGAATTTTAGTTTTGTGAGGCTTGAATTTGTTGGCCTTGACTTGAAATTATTATTAAGTGTAAAGTCACTTGTTAAGTAAATTGTGGACACAGTATTAGCAACTTGTCAGAAAAATCAAGACTAAGAGCTAAGGGAGAAAAAAAATTTTGAACTGTAAATGTTTCTTTGGTAAATGTCGTGCATAAGTAGGAATGGGAATGTTATGTAGCAAGATTTTGGAAACTAGTTTAAAATCTAAGGGTGGAATTGTTAAAGTCATTATGATGAAATTTGTTGTGAAGTTAAAAATACAGTAGCAATGATTAGTGATTGTGCATTACATACACAAATGTCCGAACCTCAAGAGGAAGCCAGGAGCAATGTCGTTTTTGTACTGGTTTTTAGCTTTGATTTCCTAAAGAACCCCTATCTTGATGATCTATTTGAGGATATTTGGGGAAGTGTATGTACATGTAGTAATGAAAACCAACACCTTTGTATCGTGTAGAACAGGGCGGTTGCTATGCTTCTTACTGCTGTAGCATCTTATAATGATGTTAAGTGCAAAGTGTTGCAGTTGTGCAAAGTTATCTTTCGAATTTAGGCGAGAAGGTTGTAATAAACGTGTTCCTCGCTGTTGCAGTTTTCAAAGGTTTTCATTTTTGCATTCTTTCTTGCTTTGACTTGCACTGTGGGAAACAAGAAAGACGAAATAAATAAGGAACAAAAAGAATAAATACATATTTAGAACTATATCACCTCTATATGCATGATAACTAGGGCTGGCGGAGAAAAATCTGCACAGTTGAAAAATCCGCCAAAAAGTTACGAACACAGACAGTTGACGATATTAAGGCACTGTGTGTTCAGTGTCGGCGATAATGCTTATAAAGACTGAGATAGAGTTTAAAGCTAAAACTAGTACTTGTGTTCAATGGGACTTGGGCTGCTTTTCCTTAGAAAAAATTGCCTTCATCTTCTTGATAAAAAGAATTTAAACACTATATAAATTAAACATATCTAGCACTTGGAATATAACGAGCATATCTAGCATTTAATATAATCCCAAAGACCATTGTCATCCAATTTGCAATAAAAAAATTATAAAAAACCTTCAAAAGGTATGCACTCAATGAAAGAATTGCTCGTTTGACACGTTTCAATTCTCGATAAGCCTTCGATGATTAGCCGACATTATAAAAAACATATACCAAATGGAAGATACTTTGTTTGTAGAGAATATTCATTCAATTATGAAAGTCGTTTTTTCTCTTTAAAACTACCACACACATCATTTCCGAATTTGTGCTACAGTACACTCTAGAGCGTCTTAAATGTTGTCCTTTCGAAGCAAGTCATGTTTTGCCTTAAACTGAGTCAGTTCCGAGGCCGTGCAGCTGACTACAACACCTCAGATCGAGAGTCGGTCAACCGTTTCCCCGGAAAAATATTTTAAAAAAAGTTCTTGTTTTGCAGTACTAGGATTTTGATTTCATGAAATATTCAACATGAAAGCTAGAATTATGATTTGGAATATTAACTCTAATCAAACATTCACTTTCCTAAAAAAAAATTTAAAGTCTAAGCAGCCAAGACGAAACTAGTGATACAGAGAGAGAGAAAAAGAGTGGCCTTGAAAAGAGTAGAAAAGAAAATTATTAATAACACTAATGTGTGGTATTTTGTTCCGCTATACAGAACAACTTCTCCAGGATTCTGGTAACAACCGAAAGAACCTGTCATTATCATCAGGTTTGGAAAACGCTAATGTGATAAATTCTCTAAGCATATCTGATCCTATCACTGGCAATAATAGTAATGATAACTCTCAAACCATAATCAATGTGGAATTTAACAATGAAGAAGAGATTGCTAATCTAATAAATCAAGATTTATTATTTGATACAACACATGATATAACTAGCTCATTTGCATCTTCACTGCTCGAGAAGACTGCGACTGATAAAAATTGCCAAATTTCAGAGAAATTTCGACAAGTTAGTGAATTTTTGGATGAAGGTAGTAATAAAAGTGGAAGTGTGAATGTGAATGTTTTTAAGGAACTCGTTCCAAAAATTCTCGCTAGGGGACCAAATTATGCATCGTTTTCGCATATAACAAAAAACATTATACGTAACAATAATGATGATAGAAACTTTCAGCAGCCCAAGGGATCATCAGCACCGACAAGAAAAACAACTGCAAGGCTTAATTTTTTCTCCTCAGTGCTATCTATGAGATCACCATTCACCAAACAACCACTAACGAATCTGAGATTTGCTCTTCAATTCAATGGCGAATTATACAATACTGAGCTTATTCAAGCCGAAGAGGAATACCAAGAGGAAGAACTACATAAAAAACGAGAAAAGCTGTATCATGATATTGATACCGATAGAAGAAATGATCAAACAGGTAACGATACGGTTTTTTTCATGAAAAGGTTGCTCATGGTGACAAATTCTACAGATACAACAAATAAAACCACCCAGCCAAAAGCCATAAACAACAGCAGAATTGCTATAGAAGAAGAACAGGCAATCATTGATGTCATCCGCTCAATGGATGGAGAATTCGCATTTAATATTTATGATAAGCTTAACGATAAGCTTTATTTTGGTAAAGATTTGTTAGGAAAACGCTCATTGGTGTACTTTTTGGATTACGAGAAGCATGAACTTTGTTTGAGTTCCGTGGGGCCATATAAGAAAATCAGCAATAGTAGCGATGATGATAACGATACTGATACTAATGCTATTACTAATAATGATCCGAAGTTCAACGATAATAAAATTGACCAAAGTTGGACTCTGAAAAATCACGATAGTCTGGATGGCGAAAATTGGCAAGACTGCGAAGGTAATACGGTTTACGTATTAGATTTATCTAGTTTTCAATTAAAGAAAATTGCTATCCATGATACAGAGAAATATTTTGCTGCTAACGATAAGCTTGCAAAGAATTATATTGAAAAATTAGAAAACCCTACTGGCGATGCCGCTACAAATTCTGCTGCTATTAATGCCAAAAGTAGTGGAAAAATTGGGGACATACTGTATTTGGACAAGTTGAAAGAGTTGTTTAGTGATGCAGTGAGATCTCGAATTGAGCTGATTCATCCACTTAGAAAAATGGAAAAAGTCGGGGATAATCAAATTTTCATTCCACCAAAAGATCTTACAAATATTTCAAGTTACAAAGTTAGTAGCAACACCATAAGCAAGACTGATGATAGCAACATCGACAATGGGGAATTTGGCGATGAGTTTACCAAAAATAAGATTATATTTACCAATGCGAAATTTGGGATTTTGTTTTCTGGTGGCATTGACTGTACTTTGGTTGCCGCAGTGGCTGCTGCACAACTAAGTGACTTAGATATCAACAGTAGCAGCAAAGCTAGTATCGATTTGCTTAATGTGTCGTTTGCCAATAAGCGGACTGGTACAAAATATGCGGACACTCCAGATAGAAAACTTGGGCTCAAATCATGGTGGCATTTAACCAAACAATTTCCTAGAGTGAATTTCAATTTTGTTGAAGTGGATGTGCCTTACGAAGAGTATTTGAGGGGGAAAAGCAGGGTGCGTCGATTAATGTATCCGCATCAAACCGAGATGGATTTGTCAATTGCTATTGCCTTTTATTTTGCGGCTAGGGGATGGGGCCATAGGGTGGTTTTGGATAACGGGGTCGGCGATGTTATTGCTAATTATAATAGCGAAAGAGGAGACAAAGAGCCAGATTTTGAATTACTTGGAAGAGAGAAGAATGTATACTCAAATTGCAAAGTTTTGCTTAGTGGTCTAGGTGCCGATGAGTTGTTTGGTGGATATTCTAGACACGACCGGGTGTTTAATCTGTTTATCAACAAAAATAAAGTCAACAACAAGAATAGAAATGAGAAAAACGGTAACTGCAACAACAAATTGGAGAATACCGTAATAAATAATATTCTGGTGGAAGATTTCACAATTTTAGATCAGGAAGAAGCCGCGCTTCTTCAACAACATCTTAACGCAGCAGAAACTACCAACCTTTTGAGTAACTATAAACTTCTACAAGCAGAACTTGCTAGTGATATTGCTAAAATCTGGCAACGCAACTTGAGTCGTGATGACAAGGTGATTGCCTCGTGGGGCAAAGAGCTCCGTTATCCGTTTTTGAGTCCAGCGGTGGTACGATACGCTTGTCTTGAATTGCCGTTAAATCTTAAGGTGTGGGTTGATTGGGCAAACCAATACCAGGAAGCTCACAAAAGCAATAAGGCAAAACCACTCAAGTTGGTGAAGAAACTTGTGTTGAGACAATTTGCTGAGCGACTCGGGCTTGGATTTGTTAGCGAGGAGCCCAAGAGGGCGATCCAGTTTGGGGCGAAAAGTGCAAAGATGGAACCAAACCAAGGACGAGCTAAAGGCACTGATCTTTTGTGAGGTATTTTTTTACGATTTAAATTATCATACTAATACTATATAAAACCCTAGCATATATACATTTTAGCATATAGACACTTAAACATTGAAGTTTTTACTGATGTTAAACGCCGGTAAGTATTGCATATGTCATAACTTTCTACCAATAAATTTTTATAAACTATTGTAATGATCATTGAAAAATTGCGAAGTATTACCATAGCATAAACGCTAATACCTGCAAGTTGTGTTACTATTCGTAAGTATTAGAGTTTCAACATTGTTATGACCAATGCCACTATGTTGCCGGATCCCTTTCTAATGTTGTATCTTTCTCTATAAGCACTTATACCTGTTTATTTCCACCGTGTGCTTCATTATATAGAATTCTTACTTTTTTTTACGTTGAACTTGGGTATTTTCCAGTATAGCGATTTAAATATAGTTAACAGATACATAAGAAATTGGGTGAATGAATGAGTGAATGAGTGTATATAAACGAAATTTAAGTGGATATATAACCATTGTCTCAAGACAACTAGACACACCTGGTTACAGCCTTAATATGAGCCCTACATAACATCACAAGAACACCATAGTGTAAGTAATTAGTCACACAAAGCACATTTTTCCTTTAGTCTGGGGATATTTAAATATAAGTGACAAATCCCACCTAAGTAGCCTAGTACCTAGTTATAATAGATGCATCTGCACCCATCTCTAATCACGCGCTTATAATGATTCACTCATGGCAAGTTACCTCCCACCTTGTTTGAAGAGAAAACAAAAATACAGCACTCAATTTATCTTATTTTTGAACAAATGCACTTACTTTTGTAGACTGTGATTCAAAGGTTTTAATAACAGTTTCGGTTTGAAATTTGAACGCGAGCGAGTTTCTTAATGACTAGCCATTAATCTCATTTATTAGTTGAAAGACATAGGGATGCTATAGATCATAAACTTGAAGAAATATTTTTAAATTTGAGAAATCCTGTGGAAGCTCCCTTTAGTTGTTTCTGCTCATTATTATTTTCCTTTCATCGTCCAATGACCACAAATTGTACTGCTGTTAGCAAAATTGCATACTCGCCCTCCTTACGTTTTGAAAACAGAACTACAATGACATGTAGTTTACTTTTGTGTTTATTATACAGTACAGCGTCCCTGAAGCTACTAGGAAAAAAGTGGATACAAAAATTGAAAAACATATTAGAAGAGAAAATGAAACAAAAGAAAGGATAACAATTGAGTGAAATCAAAGCACGGTATGATCAAATAGAAAGCGCATTAGATGGAAAAATTAATATCAATAGACTCTCTAATCAATTTATCTAACTCACCAACTTGACGGTATTTTGCCTTAACAAAAAACTTTTCTTGATCTTTTTCTCTCGCCTTCTGCTTAGCCTCTTCAGCAACTGCTTCTTCCTGTGCTTTTTCAGCAGCTTCTTGCTGCACACTTTGATAATAAGATCTAACATTTGTTTTCAATCTACTAAATGGATTAGAAGTAACCCCGGTTGTCATTTCTTTTCTTCTTTTTTCTGCAGCTATCACTTCTGCTTTTCTGATCAAATCTTGATTTTTCCGTCTATTACGTTCATTCACTTTATCTAAGTTACCAAGTTTGTCGTGCTTGTTACTTTCAGCAATTTGTTTCTGTTTGGCAAGTTCATACTTGAGCAATTCGTGCTCGATGCGTTGGATTTCTGAGACATTATGCTGCTGTTTAGCAACGTCGAGTTTTGCCTCAAGTTCAGCTCTGCGAATGACGGCATTCGCACCGGTATAATCGCGGTTAAGTACTTGTTTTTTCTGCGTCACTTCATTGATTTCTTTTGGAGTTAGCACTCTAGTGGCCATTGTTTTTAACTCAGCATATTTTTTGTCAATTTTTTTGAGAGATGGTACCATGCCTTCATAAGATTTATATTTGTCAAGTTCTTCTTGTGTTAGTGGTGAATTGCTGAAAAAATCCATGCTCACTTTTTTAGGATCACCTTTACCAACTGAACAAATAGCAAACAAATTGACATTAAATTTTTCCAAACGGTATGGTTTACGACCGTGTTCAACCCCAAGAATTCTCACCATTCTGTAAATCGGTTGACCCGTTTGTCTATTAATACCAATATTAAATCTGGCCACACAGTCTTTAATCACTTCTTTGAATTCAGGATAATATAAAAACTTGGCAGCTTGTATTCTTCCGATTCTGATTTTGTTAATATCAGATAATTCAACTTGCCGAGCTGGTTGCTTTTCTGTGGTGGCCCATTCCACTTGGTCTGGGTTGTAATCATCTTCGTCTTCGTATCCATCGCCCAAGTCGTAATCGTCGTTCTCACCTTCATCTTCATATTCTTCACCAAGATCATAATCATCATTTTCGCCTCCTTCTTGTTCATCTTCCGAATATTCGTCACCAGCTTCTTTTCTTGCCTTTTTGTCTCTTTGCTTTTTCAATTCTGATAATTTGGACGATTTGGTAGATTTGGCAGATTCTTTAACCGACCGTGACCTTTTGGCTCTGTCATCCCGTACCTTGGATTTTTCTCTAGCAGCTCTTTGAGCTAAATAAACTCTTTCATTATATTCATTCATTTCTTGAGCACGAGAATAAAGCAATTCTTCCCTAGCAATTTCGTCCATTGCTTCAATTCTATTTTTATCATCCTCATCAATGTATTTACCCTCTAAAGGATATGGGTTCTTCTCCGTGCTATCATCATCATTATTGCCATAATCATCATCGTCATCATAATCTTCGCCATCATCGGAATCATAACTGCTGGTTTTTCTTTTCTTGGTAGCTGATGTTTTGCTAGATGAGCTTCTCTTTTTGTCATGGGTAGCTAATGGGGCATCAGAATCGGAATCTGACACATCAGAGCCGCCGGCACCAGCAAGTGCCAACAAATCTTCATCTAAATCAACGTCTGACATTGCTTGCTATGGAGTTATTTCTAAACAAGATTGAATAATCAGGGATAGAGATTTTGATATCCACTGTGTTACACGCTTGATGGTACCATGCCAAAGTACGTAACGCTTTACCCTAGTTTTCAGTTTCGCGATATTGTTTTGCAAGTTTCAGAGGAAAAGCTCCCGGAGGTTATGTGCACTGGTTGTAGCCTCTAAAAAGAAAAACGAAAGCGAAATAATAGCAAAAATTAAAACCAAAGCGCGGGTCTGTCACAGAAGTAGTGGTAGGTGAAGACGTTGCTATTGTCTAAGCGACAATATTTTATTATTACCAGGTAGCCAAGATCAATTTCAAAAAACCGACATGTCTAGTAGTATGAAATTTTGCACCGTGTGTGCATCCAACCAGAATCGGTGAGTGTTTTATGATTTCGCAAGCGTATTATATTGCTGCAGGCAGCGTTTTCTAACAAATAATTTCAGGTCAATGGAGGCCCATAAAGTACTCAAAGAGGCTGGATTCAATGTCGCCTCTTATGGAACAGGTTCGGCTGTCAGACTTCCCGGTCCCTCAATAGACAAGCCAAATATCTACTCTTTTGGCACTCCCTATGATCAAATTTACAAAGAGCTCGAGCAACAAGATCCAAAACTTTACAGACAAAATGGAATTCTCAAAATGTTGGACCGCAATCGCAGAGTGAAACAAGCACCAGAAAAGTTTCAAGAAAACACGCGAGTATTTGACGTTATCATCACTTGTGAAGAACGTTGTTTTGATAGCGTCTTGGATGATTTGTGTCAGAGACTGGCAGCGTTGAATCGGGTTGTTCATGTCATCAATGTTGATATTCGCGATGACACCGAGAGCGCCGCGGTGGGCGGCCAGGCGATCTTGAGGCTTGCGCGGGCGTTGGCCGAGGCCCGCCGTGCCGCTGACCTTGAAGAGCGCGGAATCTCCAGCGGAGGTGAAAGCGATGCGAGCGGAAATAAAGACGCAAGCGGCAATGGCAGCGGAAAAGGAAGCGGCAACGGGCCATTCGAGGACCGGGTTACTGGGGTGCTTGCACAGTGGCAGGTGGAGCACCCCCAGTTGCTTCTCTTGTACAGCACCGCCTATTACTAAACCTTTACCTAATTACAAATTTAGAGCACTGAACTGCGTAGCACAGTGCAGCACCTTATCCTGCATACTGTTGGATTGATGGTAACTTAATTTACGCAGTTTCAGCGCATGCACCCACATTCCAGGGCGCCCAACATGGACATAATCTCCCAGATATGACTCCAACTCAGTATACCGATACCGATATAAAACAGCCAGGCTTTGCCGGCGATTTTTAAGGCTTAAGGTATTGCTGGATTTCTTTTTTTCTTTTTTTTTTTTTTTTTGACCTTATACTATACTCAATTCTCATAGCCATTTAATTTTACTAAGTTTTTCTATACTTAATAGACAACTCTAATACTCGTTATGCTTCCTAGACTATTGCTACTTTTCCTTCTCCAGGCCCTTTCGGCCCTTGCTATATCTCCTGTTATAATTAAGGGTAATGCATTTTGGAAAGACGGGCTTAGATTTTATATTCGTGGGGTGGATTATCAGCCTGGTGGCAGTTCAGCTACTGATGTCAGCGACCCATTGTCTGATAAGCAAGTATGTCAACGAGATGTGGCCAAGTTTAAAGATTTGGGAATCAATACAGTTAGAGTCTACTCGGTAGACCCAACCAAAAACCATGATGATTGCATGAAGTTGTTTGAAGAAAACGATATTCATTTGATTTTGGATGTCAACAACCCTAAGAATTCCATCAATAGAGCCGCTGCACAATGTTCATATAATTCCTTTTATTTAAAAAATGTGTTTGATGTCATTGATGCATTTGCTAAATATAAGAATGTGCTTGGTTTTTTTGCGGCTAATGAAGTCATCAATGATGAAAAAACTACCAATACTGCCAAATATGTCAAAGCAGTTGTCAGAGACATGAAAAAATATATCAAGGCTAGAAAATATAGACAAATCCCTGTTGGATATTCGGCTGCTGATATTGAATCTAATAGAAAAGAGCAAATTGAGTATTTTACTTGCGGCAGTGATGAAGATGCAAGAGTTGATTTTTGGGGTCACAATGATTATTCATGGTGTGGTAACAGCGATTATGAAACTTCAGGTTATAAAAAACTAATGGATGATTTCAAATATTTACCAATTCCAATTTTTTTCTCAGAATTTGGTTGCAACTCCGTCACTGATAGACCATTCACAGAGATCAAAACCATATATTCTATTCAAATGACGAATGTTTTGTCTGGTGGTTTAGTTTACGAATATTCTCAAGAATCCAACAATTATGGTCTTGTTAAAATCAATGATGATAAATCTGTTACTGAATTAGGCAGCTACAAGAACTTGAAAAAACAGTATGCTGATAATAAGAATCCTCAAGGAAGTGGTGGGTTTGCTACTACTAACAGCTATCCACAATGTCCATCAACTTCAAGCACTTGGCTTAGTGATTCTACCTTGCCAAATACTCCAGATGGCGCTAAAGAAATGATCGAAAAGGGTGCTGGTAAGATTGTCTCCACCAGTGAACTCGGAGATACAAGTTACAAGTGTAATACCAAATACAACTTGTCTACTGGCTCTTCTACTGAGATCAAGGCTGGCGTTTCTGCTGCTGGCAATTCTAACTCTAACTCTAACTCCACTACTACTTCCGCTACCTCAACCTCTAGTTACAACTCCACTACTCAAACCACCACCTCCAACTCCAACTACACTACATCAATTCCATATTTGACCAACGGCACCACCGCGTGGAATACCACTGTTCTTCCGGCAACCACTACAACTGGTCTTGGCTATAATTCAACTTCAAACAATTACACCTCCCTTGCGGCTATTGCAAGCACTAGTACTCCAGCATCGGCCAATACCACCGCATTAAGCACATATGCACCATATGGGACCGATTCTTCAATTTTGAGCACCTTTGGGAAAACTTCATCACCATCTACTCTTACCCAGTCATTAGCAGGAGAAAAACAAGCCACTGCTGCTGAGGCTTCTACGAAAGAATCCAGCTCTACTACTCATTCAATAAGCGCTAGTACTGGTGGTGTGGGTAAAAATATGGTAATTCCTGGAGTTGTTTCTTTAGTTTATGGCATCATTTGTTTGTTATAGAGATGTTTCTTTTGAAAAGAGACTACTCTTACTCAATTTTTAAGCTTTGTTCGTTTGCATTTTATTTGTGTCTTTTTCAATTCTGTGTGTCACTTGTTTCTTAGATGTTTTATTGTTTTTTTTTTTCACTTATTTTTCTTTTTTTTTTTGGCATTTTTATTTTGTTGTTTTGATAGAATTTTATAGATGTATTTTTACTGGTAAAAAAGGAAGGCTTGCTCTTGTCGTTGTTTTGCTTTTTACTTTTTATAGATGAACTAAAATACAATCTTTATTCATGTACTTTGTTTTTCTTTTTTGTAAAGCATTTTTACAATATTTCATACTATAGCTCAACTATACGCAACTGGGTCCCTCTGAACAGCATAACTTCAAAAGACATACATTGCAAAAACTAAATACCAATCGTCAAACCAACACAACAATCTCAAACAACCACCAATGGATCATTATCAACCTCACTAATCTCTACAAAAAACTCCCCTTCTCCTTGCTCACCACCACTAACCAATTCCTTCACCAAATTTTTTTTGACAGTTTCTAAGTATCCACGCTCAGTATTCGAGTGATTACAAACCACGACATTGACTCCTTGCTCTCTGTATGCTAACACTTCATGATGGGAAAGCTCCCCAGTATAGATTAAATCCGGCAATTTTTTCAATTTACTAAACACTGAACCTCCAGAGCCGGCACAAACTGCAATACTGGAAATTTTCGTGTCTTGGGGATTAGCTAATTTGTAATTAGCTTCATCATCATCATCATTTCCTGTGGTTTTTGTCAAAGCAGCGCCAAGTTGAACATGAGGAATGCCTAATGCTTTCTTGATTCTACTGATTGCCGTCAGCAATAAAATTGGCTCCTGCAAAGTGACTAGTCTGCCCATCCCGCTATTGCTATCCACTGCATCAGGAATAATCACTTGCTTTTCTCTAATTGAAGCTGCATCATTATCTAATACCCCATCAACAAGCCAATCATTAACCCCGCCATTTGCTGCATCGATGGAAGTATGTGGAGAATACACTGACACATTATTCTTAATCAACTCTAACAATGATAATTGTTGGGTGTTCTGCGGAGTAATGGATTTTAAACCTCTGAAGATGAATGGGTGATATGAGAGAACTAATTGAACATCTTTAGCAACGGCTTCACGGGCAACTTGTCTAGTTAGGTCGATCGTAAGGAGAATCTTGAATGATTTTGGCTTGCTGCTGCTATTGCTGTAGCTGTCTCGGGTAGCTTTGGAGGTAGCGATTGATGCGTCAACTAGAAGGCCAACGTTATCCCATGAGCGATCAGCTAGCTCAAGAGGATAGAATTTTTGAATTGCTTGCACTGCCGTTTTTAATGTTTTGCTGGACATTGCGTTTCCTTGATATTAAAATCGTTTATTTTTTTTTCTTAGTAGGAGGGGGAAGGTGAAATTAAGACCAATTGATTTTCTGACCAGTATTAGAGGTAGTAATACTCAATTGAAATGATTATTGCCTTAGTAATGAAGGTATAAATTGAAGAGTTTCAAGCTTTGAAGTGGTTCGGATTTTTCTTTTTGCATCGCGATGCTGCTGCGTGAACAAATTGGCTCGCGTAGCGCGGTAAGCAATTATCAGTACTTCGACAACAGACGTGTTCCCCAGCATGCATAACACAGCCTCAGTCTGTAATATTGCACTTTATGAGACTAACATACGTACGTGATTTCTGGAAAAATGTAGAGAAAATTGGAATCCTGTTCTCTTATGTGACAGCTAAGATGTGGATTGCAAAAAGTATGGATCTATAAGAAGTAAAATGAAAAGAACAAAACACATAGGACAGAGGAAGAGAAGGTAACGGAGAATCAAATGTTAAAAATTAAGACAAAAAAAAACAATATTTAAAAAAAGAAAGAGAAAAAAAAAATCTAAGAAAACAAATGAGTTAAATTGTACATCATCATCACTCGTCGTTTATAATAATAATAATAATAAAAATAACACTAAACTTAAATGATGGCTAACAAAGCCCCAGTGATAGCCAAACCTTGGAAAAATAAATAAAAATTAAGATAAAAATTAAAATTAAAAAAAATGAGATTATTTCGCAGCGCCACCAGCACCAAGATCACAGTTACCAAATCTTTTCATTTTGAAAGAATTTCTTTTTCTTCGACTGCTAACATTAACTTCTCTTTCTCCAGCATGACTACTACCGCCATTGTCACTATTACCAGTGCCATTCAGCGACACGCCACTATTGGTGATGCCGGTAGTATTGATCATATTAGCAGTACCGAAGCTATCATTAGCAGTATTGATGGTGTCAATCGTAATCGTACCAAGACTATCATCAGCATTGCTATTACCGTTTTTATTTTCGCTTTCACTTTCATGTTCACTCTCATTACTGATGTCACTAGCATTACCATTGGTGCTAGCATTACCATTAGAATAATCTAACGTTTTGATACTTGAATTCGAATCAGAATTAACCAAATTCAGCTTTGGCTTCAGATTCAGGCCCACGATAACGTAATCGTCATCATTCTTAAAATCCAAGTCGTCGTCATTTTGAACATTTTGTAAAGGACTAGGACTAAGATTCGTAGTGGCCGTAGTACTAATTGTCGAATTTTTTAATTTTGTTGGCTTTTTTAGGTTCAAAGTGAGTCTATTTTTGGTAGATTGTTGAAATTGTTTCAAATTTTTCATCGACGGTTTCGTGGTGGTTGAGTTATTGTTATTATTTTTGGTATGAGAATTGAAAGTGTCTTTGGTGAATGGGGAGCTTAGCAAGAATGGTTTATTTAGTGACTTTGATGTTGGGTTATTTATATTATTTGATTTTTTCGTATTCATGGATGATGGCATTGATAGAGTGGGGTTATTTTGACTATCATCGCTATTATCATTAAAATTTTCAAGAGTTGGTGACATTAATTTATTTGGCTTATTCAAAATCGTATTATGATTCATACTCAGATTCATATTAGAGTTTAAATTCATGTTTGTCATTATACTATTGTTATTGTTGATATTAGCAGTATTAATAGTATTAGGGAATGGCGTTATTGGTGTTATTGGCGTTAATGGTGAACTATTTCCAATTGATCCATTTATACTTCTTTGACCAGTGCCGACAGCAGGAGCAAAAGATGGATGATTTTTATTGATGTAGTTGTTCAACGCATCATGAATTGAGGTTGCATTTTGATGTGGGTTGAGGTTATTAGGGTTGAGGTTATTAGGGTTGAGGTTATTAGGGTTGTTACTATGTTGATAAATACTCGGAGTTGCTGCTGATGAGGAAATTTCGGGGATATAGAAATTATTGAAATTTGCATTTATGGGCGAAAAAGTATGATTTATTGGAGAAAGTTGTGATAGCTGGGATAATTCTGATGATTGAGGAGATGATGATGATGATGATGATTGTTGATTATTTAGGAATAACAAGTTATGATTATTGGTAGTGGTAGTAGCATCAATGGTGTTGGCAGTACCATTATTTGTAGTAATCGACAAATTTGAAAATCCGTCGTCAATATTTGGCCCGCTTATAACATTGGCAGCATTACCATTGGTACTAGCATTATTGGTATAGTTATTGAACGAGTTCAATGAAGAAACTGACGAATTTCTAATTTCATTTAAATTCAACCCACTACTACTATTCTTGTTGTTACCGTAACTTCCCCCATTATTGTTGTAAAAATTCTTTGAGCTTAATTCTATTAATTTTTGTCTTATTTGACTTAGTAGTGCTGCTTGAATCACCGTTGGATTGTTATTTTTTTTACCATTATCATCGCTGTTGCTTTTAGCGGTGGCCAAAGTTTTATATTTTGTATTATTCTTAACATTCAAATCAATTTGAACATTCTGGTTTAGCGCCTTCTTTAAAGCCTCTTTAGAAACTTTCAGAACAATTCCCGAAGGTGGATAACGTCCACTAAACGGGGTTAATTGTGGATTTGTAAGATATGCGTGATACGTATTGATTAGCAATGTTTCAAATACTTTGGTGAAAACTATTTGTCTTTGATTTAGTTGATTTGGGTATTCGGTGCAATCTAAGATAGAAGAATTGTTCAAACTTGAATTAGAATATAATGAAAGTGACATCCTGTCATCGTAGTCATCATCATTATCATTATTGTCATAATTGCCAAAGTCATCATCATCACTTAAAATGCTTACTTTGGAATCGTTTAATGCAGTTTTATGAAGCCCTGGTCTAGTAGGTATATAATTAGGAGTCATTGGAGCGGTAGCATTAATCGGATTTTGAGGGTTGTAATATGACGATAAGTTGAAATTTGAAGTTGATGCTTGTGGTGTCTGATATGGGTTGCGACCATTTCCTTTAACGTTAGCAACATTACCTTCATTTATACTTGTGACACTAGCAATACTATTGTTTCTCAATAATGAAGGCGGTTGTGGTGGAGGAAGGTTAACATTAGCGAGATTAGATTGTCCGGGGCTAGCGGGTTGATGATGACCAGTAGCTGATGTGTTTGGGTTGATGGTTAATGAAGGTCTTTGTCTAGTGGTTTGCATCTTTGGTGTATGTGATGTTTATGGGAAGTGTATGACAGTTGAGTATACAAGTGTTGTATTGGATCAAATTTAGCAAACGTGTACTCAAGTGGGAAATCTCGAGTGTCAAATGAAGTTCAGAGTGTATACCAAGTGTCGATCGGGGAGCTGCTCGTAAGTGTGTACGAGGATGAACAAATACGGATAAGATGGGGCCAGCTGGATGTGCACTGCTAGTGAACGAGGGAGTGTAAGCTGTAGTGAGTGCCGAATGCCTAATGTTGATGAAGAAAAAAAAATGGAAGGAGTAGTACTGGATGTAGCTGAGTTGTATCTATTTGAGTTCGGATAAGTTCAGATGAAGACGAGCAGCAACTGAGGCGTGATAGCAATGGTGTAATTAATTAGGACAAGTGTGGACTAAAGAGGCAAAGTGATGGATGGAACAGGATGGAAAGGCCTCTGAGGAAGTGGGACACAATAGGACAATCGCTAGAACAGCAACTAAATTTGGGGCTGTTTAGGGGAATTTGACAGTTGTTTGGTTGTATTGACTATATATATTTACAGCAACCGTAGTTCTGATTAATTAACTTCTTTGGTACTGCTGATATCATCGCTGCTGTCTTATTGTCTCGTGTACTGTACAAAGCTGGCAGTAAAGGGGGTCACAGGGGGTGTGAAACAGGAACGGCGCAAGGGTGTATGCACCCTCCATGTCACATGATTATTTTGCTCTACAGTGCTACTACTGCCATGCAATACGCCAACGCTGCAAGAGTAAATTCATTATCGAAGTTACGCGTCTTAAAGAGATATTGCACTGTTCAAAGTATTACTAGTCTTCTTTTAAACAGTCCCAAAACTTACAACAAAATGCCGCAGTTTGAACCTGGCTCACTAGTGCTAACCAAAATCAAAGGCTTTCCACCATGGCCCTCAATGATTCTCCCCGACGACTTGGCCCCAGCCACTATTGTCAACAAGAAACCCAAATCAGGCCTATCTTCAACAAAATTGAAAAAAGAGCACAAGAAGCTAAGCAGCTTGAGCGACGAAGAAAAGCAAACACTACTTGGTGTATATTTGGTTAAATTTTTCCATGACGACACTTATCAATGGGCTTATGGATTAGATTTGGTGACTTTAGCAAAGGAAAAAGAACAAATTGATGCAGTTAAGCCCAAGAGAATGAGCAAAGGATTGGAGAAAGCGTTTACGGTGGCGGCTAATGTCCCGCCAATGGAAGAGTTTGCTCAGTTTGGTAGTTATGGTAAACCTGATATTATCATTGATGATGATGAGGAGGAGAAGGTGAAGGTGCACCAAGAAGAGCAGGACAATAAAAAACCGGTGAAAAAAATAGGTAAATTGAAGTTAAACGTGAAGGGCGAGGACGAAGACAAGAACGTTAGTGGTGATGAAAAGCCAAAAAGGGGCAAAAGAAAAGCAGCAGCAGCTGAACCAAAGAATACCGAAGCTAAAAAGAAGAGAGTAAAGAAGGAGGAAAACCCTAAAGAGAAGGAAATAGTGCAAGTGGAGGATGGGCTGCAAAGTGAAGATCTTGGTGATGATGCCGAAGAAGAAGAATCAGTGGAAGTTGAAGAAGAAGAAGATGATGACGAAGCTGATGATGATAATGAAGACATAATTGACTTGGAAATAGAAGAAGAAGTGAGCCGTCAATTCCAAAAAGACAAAGATGAAATTACCAAACTCGAAGCAAAATACGATGATTTGGTTGATGATTCTAACTGGCCTCTGAACCCTTACCTTACGCCAGAAGAAGAGCAGGAAGTTCGTAACAGCAAGTTGCGCAATAAGCGCCAAAAAAATGCCACGCAGTACGGCGAAACAGTAGCAGTGCAAACAACAGCAGTGCTTAACGCAAGACGAATTCTTGCCAACGAGGCAATCAAACCAGCAGCAGAATTTGATGTGAGAGCAGTAGAGCAAGCCGCTAACAAAATCAAAAATGTTGCGCAAAAGCCATTGCTTCGCAGTGTAGCGGTGCGTTGCAGAATAGCAAAGCCAGTGGTGGTAATGCTTAGGAGAAGCGATTTGGGGGGTGAACAGTGGACAGCCGTGAGGGACGTGTTAGTGGCGGTGCATAAAGCTATTAATAGTGTTGATTATCACCCAGTAGTGGTGCAAGAAAACTACGTGGTCTGATTTGGCAGTTTTTTGACTAGTTGTTACTGTATTACTATATTACTATATTACTATGTTACTAAAAGGAATCGAGTTTTCTTTGTTGTGGAGTGATACAACACAATAAATTTGACCTGGAGGTTATATCGCATGGTTGTTTTCCATTTTCTTGGCTGTTTCTGTAATTAGAAGGCTGCTTATATGGAGGTGATTTTATTTTTAGTGTGCTTACGTTGACTACCTTTTAGCATGTGTATAAGTGTCCAGGATTGAATAATGTATAACAACATGTGTTACGTCTTTCAGACAATCTACGGAGCCTGTAGTTCTCACTTGTAGATAGCTTTTTATGAAATAAAATAGGACTTATATGTTTTAAACAAATGCGTCGTGAGAGAAAACTTTAAGGCAGGTGCGCTACACTCGAATGGACTCATTGTGTTGAACCTATTTTATTCCAATCTTTGTACAATTTACTGTTGTATATCGCGTTGGCTGATTTGCCTTTAAATTTTCCAAATGTTGGTACCGTTATCATCAATTACCTTCTTCTGCACAGCTCATTTTGACTGGGTGACTTAAATCGGTCAATGATTCATGCCAAGGGCCTAATAAATGGATATTCTAGCTTTACTCTATTGCTAAACTATTGAAATTTATAATTTATTCTTCGGTTTCCTCGTAGTTTATTGTTCAATGCGTGGTTTACACGCTCTTCATGCTTGGACTCACCATACCGCCTGTTGTTTTCCTTATTCTGCCACTGACATTGTTATAACCTTTTAAGATATTCCCCAAGTCTATTTTTTTTTTTTTTTTTGCAGTTACCAGCAGTTAGACATTAATATCAAGCGGTTAGCTTTTTGACATGCTAATGTTCTCTCAACCTGTTATGCGCTAGAGATATGCTTTTTCCACCTTGCTACGCTATTCAAACCGACCATTCAAGCCTATTAGTATACTGCTACTCATTCCAGCTCTTCTGGTATATCATGTTCAGCTGCTCTCGTTATCGCCACGTAAACACATACCGACAGCCAATCATAACGCGTCATTACACACCTCCCGGATTACGTAACATAATAGTCATCGGTCAGCCAGAGAGGGGCGTGATCTACGGTTACCCTGCTATTGTGGCAATTCGCTCCTCCGCGGACGACAAGCTTAAACAAGCAATTGCCACTGAAAATAGTAATATCAAAACACACCAGAGAACCTTCTTTACCTCCTTTCTTCTTGCACTTCAACCCAACCTTCCCGCTAGCTACCTGGCTACCTCATTAGCGCACTGTATTTGATCGTCCAGTCCACGACTCGTTCTCATCTACTTTTACCCTTTTGGTATGTCCATGTCTGTCTTTCATTTCTTTGCTCAATCTTCCTTTTTCCCTTTTCATCGTTGGTCCGATCCAATTTCCCTTTTCTGTCTAGTGTTTTTCTTGCTTTCCGTTTACTTTTCTTTGTTTTTGTTTTTCCTTTCAAGGTGCTTTGACCCAAAGTAGTAATCCTCATGGACTTTTGTCACATCCTTATCCAGCCTTTCTAGTCTTTTGTGATTCATCTCGGTGCGATATTGCAATACATAGCGTACCCGTCAATTAGCTTTTGCTTGTCACACTGCTTATTTCCAATTGTCTGTTTTATTCCAAGCTCCTTTTTTTCTGCTGTTTTTTTCCTTTTTTTCATTTTTTTTTTTATTTTTTTTCTTTTTGTGGTGGCCTTTTTTTGCTCCTTCAGTGCTGTCGCGGCGCTCACACTGAAATTCCACACCGTCTATTCCCGATCGACCATTTTTTACTAACCACCCAAATAGCTACAACACTTAAAAAAAAAAAAATAAAAAAATTACGAAAAAGTCGCGTTTTTCTCCACTCTAAAACATACAAAGTACACAATTATTGCACAAAACAACATCACCTTTCACAATGTCTGAATTAGACCAAACCAATCCAAAGCTTGAAGATAATGATGAAAACAGTTCTGATTTGAAGAGTGAACAAAACCTCGGTTCTGTTCCTCCAGATCTTGATGATGATGATGATGCTCCATCTTCGGGGAAAAGAGAACGTAGAAAGATTGAAATTAGATTTATCCAAGATAAATCAAGACGTCATATTACATTTTCCAAAAGAAAAGCAGGTATAATGAAGAAAGCTTATGAATTATCAGTTTTAACTGGTACTCAAGTATTGTTATTGGTCGTTTCCGAAACTGGTTTGGTTTATACTTTTACTACTCCAAAATTACAACCTTTGGTTACTAAACCAGAAGGCAAAAATTTGATTCAAGCATGTCTTAATGCTCCAGAAGATGGATTGGATGAAAATGACGAAGAACAGTCACAGCCTCCTCAACAGCCTCCTCAACAGCAACCACAACAACAGCCTCCTCAACACCAGCCACAACAACATCAACAACATCCACCACCACCTCCAAATCATGGCCAAGGTCCAATTCCTCAAGGTCAACCACCTCATTTACAAAACCATCAATCTCCTAATCAACAACATCAACAACCTCAAGGTCATTATCCTCCACCACCTCCACCTCAAGGCTTACCAGTCAATCAAAATTTGGGTGGTCCTTATTCAATGCCTGGTCAAGGATATGGTAGTTATCCATTTGATCAAATGAACCAAAATTCATATTAGGTAGTTTTTTTAAGGAATTCAACATTATAAATAAAAAAAAAATTTAAGATTACTAAAAACAATAATTGCTTACGCGTTTTATGAATAAGAAAATTTTAAATCTGTTTTGGATAAAGCCGACCAAATGGCGGAACAAAGCGGTGGATCAACACGTTAATGTTGATGCTGACGATCATGTCAAATTTAGGGTATTCATGCATTACTGATGCATCAATTTTTTCTTTTTTCTTCTAATTTTTATTATTTGGTTTTTAAAAATCAAATCAAATCAAATCAAATAAGTTGTGGAATTTTGATTTTTTTTTCTTGGTTAGAAATTTTCATTATTAATGAGTAAAAATAAAAAAAAAGGGACGTTTTTACAATATCAAATATTATCACAAATTTTTACTACATTTTTTTTATAAATAAATAGAAGAAAAGAAGAAAGAAAACAGAAACGGATGGATGGACTAGCTAGTTATTTCGTGCGAATTACGAATTAAAGATTTAAAATTACAAATATGAAAAATTGGATAGTGAAAACCAAAGTTGAAGAAGGTGTTTTTCAATTTGATTCAGTTTTAGTTTTAGTTGCTTTAATTGACTGAGTGGCTAGACCATGGCCAAGATTTATAGATGAATATTTGGACTTGAAGTTTCATTCTCTTCTCTTCTCTTCGTTATTTTTTTTTTTTTTTTATTTTTATTTTTATTTTTTTTTTCTTTTTTCCCTTTTTCTCTTTTT
>JXWR01000836.1_pt1 | contig 27248 bp, 11 predicted proteins | sample 315541 | NCBI WGS metagenome assembly JXWR01 (sample SAMN03273951, study PRJNA271842) | soil metagenome | isolation source: rice field ambient CO2 | place: India: CRRI Experimental farm Cuttack,Odisha-753006 | collected 2013-12-17
TTCTAGCAAGTTTTTCGTTGAAATAACGGCTGCCGTTTTGGTGATTTTTGATCTTCGTTACTTCAATTTTTTGGGCTTCATCAAACGGGATTCGTAAAATTTCTGTACTAAATATTTTGAAATATTTTCTCAGTGAAACAAAAGAAACACTTGAGGAAGACTTGATAGCTTTAATGGCCCTAAAGAAAGCCTGCACTTTGCGTAAGGTTATTGCAAATGCGCTTTCAATGAACTTCATAATTAACGAAACGTCATCTTTGTCACTTGTGGCACCAGCAGCGACCCAGTACCGGATGAAAAGAATGAAAAATACTTGAAATAGCTCATTGTAATGAACGTATATGGCACAATAGAAGAAGTCATTTTCTTTTGGATCAGCTAAACTGAAAATATCCTGGTTAAGAAACTTAGAGATGAGCATAGCCACTTGGAGCACGGGGAGAACAGTGGTGTTCACAGTGCTCTGGAAGACATCATCAAGATTGTACTTGTATCGGCTATCCGTATTGACAGGAGTTTCTGCTGGGGTGTTGGAATTATGGGCACTAATTGCCAAGTTAGGCAAAGAGCGCATCGGGCGTAGTGAGCGTTTTGAAAGATGTGAGGCAGAGAGCGCTGCAAGTGTCTCCTTGCTTTTTACTTTTCTAACTAATTGTTTAGAAGAGAACAAGCTGGTCGTATTTGATGAGAAGTTACTCGCTTCATCAATTTCGAAAAAATCAACAGGTTTCTCTTCTATTTTTCTCGTCATATGGATGTTAGCACTATGCTCAAATTCTTCTGTGTTGCGATGAGGCTGCTTCTCTTCAATACCATCGCTCTGACTTTTCTTCCACAAGAGCAAATCCACAATCAGTGCTTTCTTCAACTCGAATAGCTGATCATGAATAGTTTGGCAAAAGCTTTCTGTGTCTCGTTTTCCAGAAGCTGTCAAGATTTCAATAAACAGAATAGCGTCCATGAGTTCCTGCCAGGTATAATTGACAAACAAGTGGTCAATCAATACGTTGCCATTTCCAAAACTTTCCCCATCATTTAGCAGAGAAGAATCCACTGAATTTGGCTCACTTATATTTTCCAGATGAAACTTGATACCAAAAGCCAAACTTACTAATTTGTTTAGTTTCATAATTTGCTTCTGTTTCGTAGCTCTCTCATCGCTTATCAAATCATAGTAGTTTATATGTATTTCCGCATCGACAGTGTTATTGAGCTGGAACATTGCAAATACTTTTTGCATTAAAACTATAAGTTTATCAATCAAGCTGTTATCATTTTCTGAGTACAAATGTTTTATACTGGCCAAATAATCAAACTTGTTTATGTCATCAAACTTTTCAAAGTCAATAAGTTTGGAAGATAGATAATTTTTAAATTTTAAGAGTGTGGAAACAAATGTAGCATTGGTGCTTCTTTGCCACTGATTTGAGTCTCGATTGCGACTGAAAATTGGGGTTTTCTGATCTAAGGTGCACTGGTCTTCGTTTCTGTTAGTACCAAATACATCAGAAGATGGTTCATCAGCAAAGACATCCGCAGCTAATCGGTCAATCAAACAATTCTGGTAGGCGATTTTATAGTTGGCGTCCAATGTCTTGGATTTACTGATTGTGAAAGCAAGCTTATTTAATACAATCCCTCCAACTTTATAACTTCTATCATTGATAGACTGTTTGATAAGTAAGGCAACAAAGGTGCGGCACACGGAGATAAACTCCTCGCATAGATATCTGATTGATGATGTCGACTCATTTGGAATCTGCTGGTGCTGCTGTAAAGGCAGCTGGAATGATAGGCTCAATGGCAGCACCAATGGCAGTGGTATGGGCAGCGTCAGTTGATGGTTTAACACTTGGATAATGGGTTTTTGAGCAGATTTTGTTTTCGTTTCTATAGAGTTTTCAATACCTTTCCCCAGCTTTGTAACTATTTTCTGAGTAAGTGCTTTTTTGCGGTCTTCTGTTTGCTCTTGTCTATCAGAACCAGTAGATTTACTCTCGTAATTATTTGTGTCCATCAATTGTGGTATGTTTACTTTTCTTCCTAATTGCAGTCCTCGTATCACTATGTTCGACCTAATAGCACCGCTAGTATTGTCTTGGTAATTGTTGGGATCTTGTTCCTTTATTGGTGTTTTGGTATTAGTTCCATTATTGTTAATATTTAGATTTTTTGTACCTTCATTGCGAGTTGTTTCATTATTATTATCACTATCACTATCTAGAGTTATCAATTTATGGCAATACACAATCTTCCAAATTAGTAAGTCCACAAGTTTCAAATTCTTTGCGTTACTTCCTTTGAACAAAGCCTTATACATCGAATTATACACATTGCTGAAAATAGAAAATTGGTGGGGAGCTTTGTTGTGGTATTGAACATCATCAATGGGGAACAATTTCTCTTGCAACAATAGGTCAAGGATTTTCAAGATTAATATATCGATATTTAGATCATTATACAATGGTTTGAAATTTTCTAGAGTTAATTTGTTCTCAGAGCTGGAAGAAGTGGTAGAGGAATGAGTATTTGCGGAAGGAGCAAAAAGTGGAGATTTAGATCGGAGCTCCAGGCCAGACACTTTTTTATTCAATTTGCGGTGCACACTCGCTCTATTGCTACTATTGTAATGATTCAGCCGCATACGTGTTGAATTGGAAGAAGCAATATGGCTATTAGAAGTGGACTCAGTGGTAGTTATGGTTATTTTGTTAAACTCTGCGTTATTTTTGAAGAAGATCAAAAGTAAATTGTGCAATAATTGAAAATTATCGGCTTTTATGAGTCTAAATATTGTCATTTTGTATTCAATACTCGGAACATACTCACTTTCCGACGTGGGTAATGATAATGTGGGTGCTGGTGTCGACGCTGATGTAGACATTAATGTCGACGTTAATGTTGAAGCTGGCGAGGCAGTTGACAGACTTGATGTTTTATCATTTGAATGACGCCTTACTGTAGAATATTTGTCTCGGTCTTCAAGATTTTTGCTAAGCTCATCAAGCAATTTATAAAAACTGGTAAGAATTTTAACGACTAAGTGATTCTGCCTGCAAAATCTCCTCACTGCCTGCTTTTGATTTTCAGCGTCTTTATTGTTCTGAGAATGTTGATTTCGATGTTGATGTTGATATTGATGTTGTTGGTGTTGCTGATGTTGGTACTGATGTTCAAACGACGGAATATCACCAAATACCAAGTCAAGGTTTTTAGAAATCAATACTAGCAAATCGTTGATAAAGTGCCAGTATTTGGTTAATAGAGTCAACGGTAAATCATTCCTGGCGGCAGTCTCCATATGAATCTTACTGTTATCGTTAAGTTTGTCTTCGGGCTGTAGGTCACCGCCACTGCTACCACTGTTTTGATTTTGATTTTGATTTTGATTTTGATTTTGATTTTGATTTTGATTTTGATTTTGATTTTGATTTTGATTTTGATTTTGATTTTGATTTTGATTTTGATTGCAATTATGATCGGAACTGTCTAAGGAGAAATATTTTTGCTGTTTATTATTATTTGCTGAAGACTGCCATGACTTATGCTCTTTGGTTGGTCTTCTTCTTGACTTGAGAAAGCCATTGAAGGCAGATTCCATAGAGTTCAAGTCACTCAAGATATCCTGGAGCGCCTCCACGGTTATCATTATTATAATATTTTGTTTATTAGTATTTTAAAGGTGTTGTAGTGACGATATGACTTCAATACTGAATAGTGAACAGTTTGCAACGCTGCCTTTATGTCCCGTTATGACGTACGTTTTGCTTAGCGTAGCGGTGTGGCTCTAATTTTCCTGTCAATGTGGTTTGTGCACTGTTGTTATATCAAAGAAAGACTCAAGAAGAGAGTTGACATTATCAACATCTAGCAGGCAGGCTAGTAATTGAGTCTAATATGATATATGTTCAAGCAGTTATTGAGTTGCAATAGCAAAGATAGGCGGTTGGCGGTAATGTGTTTGACGTTGTTTTCTGTTTTTGTTTTTGTTCTGCATTTTTTCCTTCGACTGTCCTTGACACTCGTTGCCCACCCACCGCGACATTGACATTGACATATACATATGCACAGACAGACACCCACAGTAATAATAATGGGTACAACTGCTTAGCAGAAGGTATATCACTACAATATACTACATCTTAGACTTTATTACAGAATAGTGCAACTCAACCATGGCTACGATAGACATAGAATTTCAGCGAAACGGGCTGTAACTACTGGCTATCAGTGGACTTTGGCTGTTCCTTAAGATCTCAATTAACCTGCCTCAAAAGTAAAAGAGGCTTTGGCAAAACGAAAATACGATTAGGTACTGGAAGTGGAGTCTTTTCTTAAATACAAATTAATAAGGAGAAACAGGAAGAAGTAGAAATAAGAGTAATAGAGAAAGTATAGTATAGATATTTCTTTATGTAATTTAGAGCCCCAAATATTAAAATGGTTTTTGGTGGCTTAAAACAAGTTCTTAGACAAAGTATAAGATTACAAGTTTATTCATGTCGGAGCACGATAGACATTCATCTTTCACACCGCATCTACCGGGAAGTAGAAGAAAGCAAAGGCAATGATGGTGTAAGTACTCAACAACATGGCGCCTTCAAGCCAATTGCTTTCACCGTCCAAAATTAAAAAGTTGGTTATGAAAACAGAAACAAACAACACTGCAGTTTCAAAAGTACTAAAGTACAAATTCATTGGCACATTCATAAACCAGCCAACGAGAACCATGAATGGGGTTACGAAAAGTGCGATTTGCATTGACGAACCAACAGCAACACCGATAGCTAAATCCATCTTGTCTTTGACAGCAACCACCACAGCAGTGACATGCTCAGCAGCATTGCCGACTATTGGAATCAAAATCAAACCTATAAAAGTCTTTGAAAGGCCAGTTTGTGAGACAATGGAATCAATGGACCCAACTAAGTAGTCGGCACAAACAGAAACGAAAAGTGTAGTTACAAACAACACCACCACGGCACCGAAAACACTGAGACTTTCCAAGTCATGATCAAGGGGAACTGATCTTTCTGGAAGATGGGATTGGTCACTTGGGTTAGCTTCCAAGTCCTCGAGAGAAGGACGGCCACCATCAGCAGAGCTAAAAGATCTGCGACGAAGATTATGTTGCTCTTCGGAAAGCTCTTGTTCAGGGGCTTCGAAGAGAGATTTGTGTGTGTATAGTTGGAAAAAAAGATACAAGACGTAAATGATAAGTAAGACAATTGAAGTTGATCTGGAAAGGGAAAGGATTTCTGGACTTGGGTTTTCAGGTGTGGCTGGTTTTTCATGTTTGGAAGAAGCGGCAATTGCTGCATTGAAAGCAGCAGGAATGACAAGAGAAGAACAAGCTAATGCCATTAAAGAGCTCATGGTCTGGGCCACTGTCTTGGAAAATGTTTGCTGGAGTCTATTCCAGCCACCAAACACAAAACAGCATCCTAGAACCAAAAGCAAATTAGATAGAATTGAACCCAACATCGATGCCTGGACAATCCGGATTTGGTTCTCGCGCAAAGCAATTATGGAGACAATTAGTTCAACGGCATTGCCAAAAGTGGCATTAAGAAGCCCACCAATGGTCTCCCCAACATGCTCAGCTAGTTCTTCCGTGGCAAATGCCAATATCGCGGCAAGAGGGATGATGGCAAGAAAGTTGAAGCCAAACACAAATGAAGGATTCCATTCAAGGTATCCGGCAAGGAGCCCGAGAGGCACAGTGACGAGAAGCACATTGACGGGCGATGATTTGAGGGTGAGAATCAGCGCATTGGAGAACCTGGCAATGGCGGGGCGTTTTGACATTGTGTGAATGAAATTGGGAGTTATTTCGATTTGGCGATACTAAAATATAGATTGAGATGTAGAATGTGATTAAGCAGATATGAGCCAGAGAGTAGCTCGCTGGTGTTAAAAATAAAAAGAATCAATCTGTCTGGATAGTGGTCCTCCAATGTTGTGCTACACTCGAGCTAAGTGAAACTGGGCCGGAAACAGGGCGCAGGCGCAGCGCCCCGCAGCAAAACCAAAACAAACGGGTTCTTGGTCAGCAGTTGTACTGGTGATTAGTCATCTCTGGGAGGCTTGCTGGTTAGTCAGCAGGTGTGCTACAGCTGACAAAGAAATTATATAATCATGTTACACCCACGTTAAAGCCTCATGATACCCACATTCACCGGCAGCACCCAGCATGGCGGAGAGTTGACAGCCGATGAGAAAAAGTCCAGTAGCGGACAAAAATATAAATTCTGCTGTCCGGATTCATACTAAAGTAGCTGTTAACATTTACAACACCTGTGATCTGGCGAAAGCTCAACTAAGCGACTGCTCTAAACCCACCAAAACCACCACTTTGTTGCTCGTCTCAATGTCAAACCAGCCAAAGCAGGAGGATTCCTTGTTCATAAACCACTTCCTCAACAAGTTTGTTGACACCAGAGCCTCAGACTCAGAACCGCTTCCCCTAAATCTCTCCTATAACTATGTTCGTATCCTCAGAACCAATATCCTCAACAAGTACGACAAGCAGGAGCGCGTCAACTCTGTGGTGGTCCTTGCCAAATTGGTTCGCTTTTTGCCCAAATCTAACGACATAGTTGAGCTTTTTGATGAATCATTCTTCAGGGAGTTGCTCAAAATTGGTGCCCAAAAGCCATGTGAACTCACTGGCGATTCAGTGTTCAGAGTTATTAATAGCTTGTTAGTGGGAAATTTTATTGAAACGCTTACCCCAAACACATTCTTTGGCTTTTATGCTGCTTTAGCTAACAATCTCAAAATTGTCGAATATTTGGGACCTCGTTTGTTGTCTAAAAATCATGACACGGTTCATCTCACTTATGAGTTTATCTGCTATGTTTTTTATCAGTTGCCTGAAAATCGTACCGATACTGCCTGTGTCATTCTTGAAGTGCTAAGAAGTCAAAAGATTGCCAAATATTTGGAAAAACAGCTAGCTAGTGGTGAATATGATAACAAAGTCCACAAAAGACTCCTGCCTATATTTAGTAAGGGCGTAGCCGAAATTACCAAAAAAATGCAACGCGTAAAAGTTGACCTTTCTAATCCAGTGCATAAAAAATTGGTCGAGCAAATCTTGAGATACATAAAAAAATACTCGGTGGGCAGCGCTATCAATTCAGAACAGACCGCCTTTGAAAAATCCGGCTTCACTTCCAACCCGTTACAATATATCACTGATAACTACACATTAGCCAACATTTACAGTGTCAAGCTTTTCCTTTATCACAACGATATTGAATTCAGAAGATCTTACTACGAGCAAGTACTTTTAACCAGCGCGGAGAAATGCTTTCCCTTGGCTAGAATGTGTTTTGAAGTTAACAACTTTTTAATTAATGAATTATTTACTCTTTTCTGTGAAAATCCGGTTGCTTACAGCCCATACCCAAATATTCAAAAATTTGCATACGACTATGACACCATTTTTGCAGTTTGTATGGCCGTCAGCTTGGAATTTTGGCAATCTGCAAAAGGCGAGCTAACTACGACTCCTGAAGATGATGATGTGCAAGCTATTGTTGGCTTGTTAAAAGCAGTTTTTAAGTACATTGATGCTAAACTTAACCCCAGAACCAGCGCATCCAGTGAGTTGGTGTTATTAATGAAAAGTGTTTCCTACGAAAAAGCTCGTGAGGAGCAACTCAAGCAAATTTTTCGCGAAAGACAGCAGTTCTGGGGCAAAGATGTGGAAGCATTTGATAATCGTTTAGAATTAGAAGTGGCTAATTTTGTCAAGGAAGAAAGAACATTGCAATTAATTAAGGGGTCGTGGTTTTATGCCGAGGATCCTCGCTTTACAGATAAACTAATGTCAAGCAGCAGTAACAGCAGTACAAATAGTAGCAATCACAACGCTAATGGTAATGGGACTACGAACAATATTCCGACTACTAGACATAAGAGAGTCAAAAAGTACTATGTATGTTTGTCTCCGAACAGACAGTACATTCTTTTCAAAGAATTTTTCACAAAGGCTACGCCATTCCCAATTTTGGAGAAATCCAATAGCAAAACTATTATGCTTTCCAGCGTTAAGGATATTAAAGTCACCACTTTGAATAGTTCTTCTGCGAGTTTTGCATCTGCCAATGGCGAATTGCTGAAGACTCCTGTGTCACGTCATATTAATCTTTTCGTCAACATTCGGTCTCGTAATGTCATCCAACAAATCACAATTTATGGCCGTAGCAATGAGGAAATTGTTTCCTTTTATACCGATACCGGTGACTTGGCTCTGATTTGGTGTGATGGGTTGAAACTAATTTTGAATCGACCAATTACTTCGGTTGGTTCTTTCACTAAACAGCAGATTGAAAAATTGTTTGATGTTAGACGAGCAGTGCAGTTTACCAGTATGCTTGATCATGAAGTGAGACATAACAAAGCTCTCAATAATTCTGTTGCGACAGCATCCTCAGATGCAGGTGCAGCCACATCGGCAACATTAGTCAATGGCAGTTCCGGCAGCAATAATAGTACCACCACCAGTGATTATGATGACCTCGATAAAGAAATAACCACATTGCAAAGTTTAGGCCTTAATGATTCAAAAGAGCCAACCACTGATGATGACCTAGCTACTATTCAAAACATTGATATTGCTACAACCAATGGTGAAGCTTCGGATATCAAAAGACATTCAAAGAAACTGTTGCTGGGAAAGTTTGGCATTGCTGCTAATGCCTCGCTTGATGATATTGAAGATGAGCAATTATATGATTATAATGAATTGATCAGTGCTAGCGATGGCTATTATTACGATTAGTTAGTTCGTGTAGCCAATATCGAGCTGACTGTCATGTTCAAGTAATTTATCTGTTCCTATCTTTTTCTGAGTTGTTTTATCTTTTTTGATTCTTGTCCACTTTTCTTTTTAGATTTTGTTGTTTTCAGTTTTTCCTTAACTTCCTATAAAATTTCTTTTTTCATTTTTTTTTTCTTTATTTTTTGATTTGCGGTGTACTTTTTTGGCTTACTATCTATCCGCTGCGCTCAACATTAAATGTCAAAGTGGTGAGTTTTCACTTCAGTCTCTCTGGTGGTATCGTTTTTGCCATTTTCATTTCTCCTATTCCACTTTTGCTTTGTTTTTCTATTAGTCAGTGATTAATGATTAGCATGGCTTTTTTAATTGTTAGATTTTTTTCTCCCCTTATTTTTCTTTTTTTTTTTTCCTCTTCCACCTTTCTATTTTCTTTCATGGTGGTTACATGCTATAATAAACCTATTCTTGTGAACTCATGCTAGCATAAATTACAGATGTACTGCGCAAAGTCTTCTTTACTTGTAAATTCTATTGCAGATCTTTTTCACATTCTTTTGTATGTGCTTTCTTGCGTAAAGAACCGGTTGAAAAAGTAGAAATTTTGAAAAATTTATTTTTTATGGTTTATTAATGTGCTAAGTTACGATACAAAATCGAGTTTCAATGAGCTTCAGTAATAAATGACAACAATATACCAGCAAAGAGTGACAAACGAAAACGTGTGATCTACGCATCAAAAAGCTCTATAATACGTCTACACGCATTATGCCTTATAATATCACGTGCACTATGCTCATTAGTAAGAGAAAATGAAAATTTTGTAATTTTGTAGTTTTCTATATCCATTTGCATTGAGATCTTTTAGATAGCGACGTCAAACAGTTTTGTTACAGTGGCAATTCTGCGCCTATATTCATCATCTAGCATCTTATTTAGCTGATAAGTCTAACAGCCAAAGTTTCACTTACTTACTATCAGTTCCCTGTGCCAATTTTTTTGCTACACCACTAGTGCTTTTGCTATACACACACCATTACACGAACTATATATATCCAAATATATATAACCCGAATCTAACATAAAATGTCTGTCGTTGAAATCCGGTCAGAAGACCAGTTCACCGAGCTTACCAGCTCTGCTCCAAAAGACAAGCTTAGTGTTCTTTATTTCAATACTCCATGGGCTGCCCCTTGTATTCAGATTGCCAAAGTTTTTGAAACTTTAGCTAAAGCTCATCCAGAAATAAATTTTTTTAGCATCAATGCTGAAGAACAAGGCAACATTGCTGAGTTGTTTGAAATTAGTTCAGTGCCTCATTTTATCTTGATCCAAGATTCTGTTATTTTGAAAGAAGTTAGCGGTGCTGATCCTAAAGAGATTGTTGCTGCATTGAGCGATTTCCAAAGCGGTTCTCTTTCCAACAACAACAGTCCTCATACTTTAGAACAAGCACCACCACAACAAGCAGCTAACTCACAACCAGCCAGTAATGAAAACTCAGTGGCTAATGCTAACGCTAGCGCTGCTACCACTAACAACCAGAATCAAATCCCAAGTGCTAAGCCTCAGGAAACTGAAGAAGAACTCAATCAAAGACTCGAGAAACTTACCAAAGCAGCTCCAGTAATGGTTTTCATCAAAGGTACTCCGTCAGAACCAAAATGTGGGTTTTCTAGACAATTAATTGCCATACTAAGAGAACATCAAGTCAAATTCGGATTCTTTGATATTTTGAAAGACAACGCTGTGAGACAAGGATTGAAGACTTTCAGTGATTGGCCAACATTCCCGCAATTGTACATTAATGGGGAATTCCAAGGTGGCTTGGATATTGTTAAAGAAAGTTTGGAAGAGGACCCAGAATTTTTCAACAATACATTGAGTGCGTAAATTTTGGTAGTTTGAAATTCAAAACTATTTATCTGTTTGCTTACTGAAATACTATCAGAGAAAAAAAAGCGGGTTGTCGTAGATAGAACAACATTAGAATTCTTATGTTTGCCAAAAGGGCTCGTTGAAATAATATGCTTATTATTTTGTTATATTTCTCAGGTCTGTTTGAATTGGTTAGAGTGACAAAAATTGGAAGGCATTTCGTGGAATGTGAAGTTACTCTTCCTGCTCTTTGACTTAGTTTTTTCTAACCGTTAACAAGGTACTGCTTATCGCCTCTTATAGTTGTTATTTCCGTTATATTATAGCTTATTTTTGACACATTATTATAGTTTTCTTTTTTACTTTTTCTAGGTTTTGTCATATTAATACTATTTGCTTGCCGTTTTCTTCGTACTATAGAAACGAAATTTTGGAACCCATGTTCTAAAATTTCTACAGATTCTTGAGTCACCGCGAAATAATCAATAAAAAAAATTAAATAGTCACATTCATTATATTACATTAAAGATCTTTTTAACTGGCGAACATTTTTAATTTACAAAAGTCCTTAAAATCGCTTATCATTATACGCAGACACACTTTTGTAAAAGAGAATGCCTTCAAAAATGGTCCAAGTCTGAATCGCTCAAAATCTCATCCTCGTCTATCACACCGTTTTCATCAACAACTGGTTCACCGTTGTCCTTACCATTATAACCATTTTCACCCTTACTGCCATAAACGTCACCGCCACTACCCATCAGCTCATCATCATCAAAACTACTAAATATCTCGGTCTTGCCCTCATTAACCCCTTCAGTATCAGAATTAATAATAGGATCATCATCAAACTCACCATCATCTTCATCACTGTCTTCATCAAAATCTGCTTCGCCATTGCCACTGCCACCGCTACTATTACTAACATATCCAACTTTCCGCCTACTTCCAAAGCTTTCAAAGCCGCCTCTAAAGGCAGAACCAGCACCAATATAGTTCATATACAGCTCTCTCAAACCTTCACTTCCGCTACTTGTGTCATTAGCAATGCTACTGCCAATCCCGCCAGCAATATCCAGTAAGGACGCCAGTGATGCTGCTTTTTCAGCCGCTAGAATGCCTGCATCCTTACTTACTTCTGCTTTAGTAGCGTTATCGCTGCCTGTGCCTTTAGTATCAGTAACCGACGTATCAATGGCACCTCCAAGCCGTTGCATTAGTAGGTTTTTTTGAGTTTGCCAGTTTCGCAAGTTATTAAGTTTTCTCATAATCTTGTCACTAACGTTGCTATTGCTGTTTTGGGCGTCGTAGGCCAAGTAAGAAGAATAACTTTTCAATACATATTGTTTCTGTTTGTTGATATATGGCTCATAGAATCCATGCAATAAGTTGGCATCATTAAAACTAACTAGCAAGCTGGAAGCCGCTGTTTGTGCTTTTATTTCCGAAGTATTATCTTTACTTTTAATCATATAGTTTTTCGTACCTTTTCCTTTCATTGTAAGAATTGTAGCCGTCCCACTTGCAAGTTTAGCAAACCGGTAAAAGTTAACTTCCGCAGTAATTTGTCTTTGTTTCTTTGAAGCTTTGAAGTCCCTAGGAAACACTAACCTATCGTGTCCTGCGTTGCTTCCGCTGCCGCCATCGCCGTTTGATTCGCCAAACATCTTAGCGGTTGCGGCATTCTTGAAGCTCCCGTTAGTCATTTCCGCACCTTCAATCAAATATGCAAATTGATTATCCTGGTCATTGGCTGTTAAGTTAGTTCTAGCGCTCCTCACTAGCATTTGAAATGCCAATTCCACCATTGCCTCTGATGTTCTCATGCCATTATTATTCCCGCCAGTAAGCATCACATCGGTTGAGGAAACATCATTCAAGATACGCATAGCTTTAACAATGGCAAACTTGGCTTTTTGAAAAATGGCATAGTTTTCAAGAATAAATAATCCAACAAATTTAATGTTGGACATCATGAAGGAGTTTTTCGCGATTAAATGGTTGGATAAGTAGTAATTTTTAGCAATTTTAATATTTGCTTTAACTTTGCTAAATAATGATGGTTTGGGAATTGTGCGAACTTCTAATAATGATTGTTTGGAAGCATCATCTGAGAGAAAATTCAATTCATTGTAAGTATGCCGGTCATGAGAATTAATCAATAATTCTGCTGGATCAACTTTCTGTGATCCAAAAATGATCCGCCCGATGCTGTGAAATAGTTCCATCTGAGATTCTTTACCAAACGATAAAAAAGTACCGTCTATTTTGCTATTGATACCGCTATTACTTTGCCGTTGACTATCCCTGAAATCAATGTCACTACCACTCATTATACCCTTCCATGTTGCCCAAAATTGTAACGACAAAATTGCTGACCTAATATCCCCCGTCTTCAGCAAGCTGTCTAAATACTGGTTAACTTCTTTCGTGGGAATTTTTTTGAATAATTCTTTATTACCGCTAGGTTGATCAGCAACAATCTTTCTCAACGTCTTTAACATCAATGTCTTGTTAATTTCATTGAATTTTATTTGATGAATTCTTCCCAAATCTGACTCTCTCAAAATTTTATGACCAAGTATTGTAGTTACTGAATAATTATTGTTTATGTCCATGTTGCTGCCCCCACTATTGTTGCCGTTGCCTGTATGGTCATAATTGAGTTCCGTAATGCATAGCACCAACGGAGGTAACGGTACCAGGGACTCATAATGCAAGTAATCAAAAATGGCGTTTCTGAACGAGTCTCTTGTAGGTTCATGAAACACTAAAGGAAGCTCTTCAATAAGAACCACGCTTAGATTCTCTCGCTGCTTGTATTTCACAGATTTGAGAAAATCGCTGAATGCAGTAATGTGAGACGAGAATCCGTTGAAAGATGAATCTGTGGTATTGCTTATAGTAGACGGGTTTTCCCATTCGAGAAGTGGTTCTGAGTAAGTAGGAGAAGGTAACAATTCATGAGCCAAGCATCTCACCAAAGTACTCTTAGCAGCCCCCGAGGGTCCCGTGAGAATCAATAGCCGAAGTTGAGAAGTTCCATTAATCATACTCGATAAATGTTGTTTTACTTCGTTGATTTTGCGCATGTGTACAGACACCCCCGTGAGCGAATGTGGAGCAAATTTGTCTGGCCATAAACTGTGGTCATCTGTTTTGGCAATGCTACTTTCATTTTTATTTTTGAAAGTTACTGACTTAATGTTGGTGGTACCTGTGGTCGTAGACGGTGAAGGAGATGGGGAAGAAGAACTTATTTGATGTCTGAGATCTGTGATATTGATTGATTTACTTCGCTTAAGCTTCTTTCTTTTTTTATTTCTTTGTTCGGAGGCGGTGGTACGTGAACTTATGGTATTGTTATTGCTGTTGCTGTTGCTGTTGCTGTTGCTGATACTGCTGTTGCTGATACTGCTGTTCGGTTGTGGTACTTTAGACGCACTGGTCATTTTCGGGACTGGCTTTTTGTTGACCGCCTTTATCACCTGCATGTCATCATTATCGTCATCGTCATCCATTATAGAGTCGTCCACTATTGAATCATTGATTGTTGAATCATTCTCGTTGTCATCACTATCAATACTGATAATGTTACTCTTGCTGCCGCCAAATTGATACGAGCTGGCTCGCTTGCTGAGCCTCTTGCTGGAGCTCGTGCTGTTGTTGTTGTCGTTATTGTTCAAAAACGAGATCTTTTTTAGGGATTCCTTTGGGGCGCTATGGGATCTCTTGGGCATTTCATTGGGTTGTGTATGGCTGAAAGATGGAACAGATGTTCAGTAGTACAAAGAGTGAATACTTCGAGATGTTGAGAATGAATAGATAAAGCTCATCGGATCGCCAGTTTTTTTTAACGCAGCGCACGGGTAAACAGCAATATACATAGTAAACATGAACAGGACTTACCGGCACAAGACAGGAACTACTGTTGAATAGAGAGCTCATAACTATTATTGTTAACAGTTACAGAAGATTAACGAGCAAGCCAGAGAAAAAAGCAAAACAATGTATATAAACTAACAGTGTATATAAACAGCCAGCTTGTTGAGAACATAATTGAGAAAAACAATAAAAATAAAGCCAATACCGCCGACACAGTGAACCGAAAACATTGAAACACCAAGAGATAAACAAATAAGTAAATGAAAGAATAAGAAAAACAAAAATAAGCGAAGATAAGAAATTTTGAAAAGGATATCAAATATGAACAGAGAACGAAATAGCACAGGAATAAAAATTGAAACATGATAGGAAAAAAAATATAGAAAACAATCACTCATTAGGATTCGTATAAGGATGGATGAACTTGGAGGGAAGATGAGAAAAGCAAGATATCAAAATAGAGTATAATTTATCAATTAGTGAGGAAAACTGTCATCATCGCTGTCAGATTCATTAACAATTATTTCACTAACTTCAACACAGCTATACCCTTCTCTTTCATTATTAGCAGACTTTCTTCTCTTTTGATGTATTATTTTAAATTTACTGTTATTGATCAAATCACCAGATTCTTTTAAAACAATCTTCTCGGCTTTTCCGAACGCATTTGGCTGTTGTTCACCATCTTCATGACCCACATTGTCATCATTAAAGGAAAGAGCCTCTTCGTGACGGCGAAATGAGTGGGAAGCATTGCTAGCATTGCTGCCATGCTTAGTCATGGCATCCCTCATGGCCCGAGCTTGTTGATATTCTGAGGCAAACAAGTCCTGATTCCAACTAAAGCCCTGGCTTTCTTTCAACGAAAGAGAGAAGGACAATATGCGGCGAGTAGTGCCTGTGCTTCCTGTACTTAAGGCGCTGCTTTTTCTTCTTCTGTCATTGGAGCTAGAATTATTGTCTTGCATACATTCATCAAGGTCATTGCCATTGCTATTATGATATAGTTGGTCTTCATCATCGTCACTAATCTCATCATCAATCTCATCATTATCGCTGTCATCATCGTCGATGACCTGGTCATCGTAAACATAACACGACGCTAGCTCGTACACGGAATGTTTCTCATCATTTATCATCGCTGGCGAAAGAAAGGATCTTCTTCTAGCCCAAGGCGACGAAGATGAACTAAAACAAGAAGTGGCCGCGGTAGATGAAGATGAAGATGACGAAGGTAATGATGAAGAAGCAGCACGAGTTTTGCGCAATACACGCATAGTCTTCGGAGAGGTGCTATTACGAGCAGGAGACTTGCTGGAAGTGGCTGTCTTCGTAGAAAGAGAGTTTCTAACTAGCGGATCGTGGCTTGCCATGGTGAGATTTAAATTTAAAAGGTAATGTTAGAAAAATTCAGCCGAAAAAGAAACCGTTGGACAGCTGTCTATTTATTTATGTTGCGTACAGAAATCAGTCAAAATGAAATCAGAGAAAGGAAAACTGACTCCTTTGTCACTGCAACTGCCACTGTCACCAGGTGTGGCTAGTGTACTTGATTGCAAGTCATGTAACCCGCCACATGTCAAGACATGCAGGTAGTAGCAGTTATTCGCATATTCCTGCTTCTGTTTGGGTTGTAACATATGCACAAAGTTCACCACTACAAATCTCAACATGCATTACAGGAGACTGTGCACAGCGGTTGAGTCGCTTTTAAAATTGCAGTTCGTATCTGAGTTATTTTTTTCTGCTGACTTTTAATATATCTCAGGTTGTTCAAACTATTCAAATTATATGCAGGGCAGCAAATAGCAGATCATTTTGCTTATACACATTTCAGGTTAGTCATGTGTGAGGCAAAGCATAGTACCGTTTTATTGTTCGGCAAGAAAACTTATACCCATATTTTGTAGCCCAAATAATAGCACTTAAATTTGCAATTCTTTTTTCTTACAAAACCACTATTGCAGGCGACTTCTCTACTACACTATAAATAAATTGACATAATATACCAAAGCAATACAAGTCACAGTTTGAAATAGTAAGGGAAAATTTCTTGGCAAATCTATTATCAAAAGGAATAAGAACTTTTATTTAGCTATAGTAGCTTGAAGCACTTAGGACATACTTTTTGGGATAAAAAGTTACTATATAGCTGGTAAAGTGCAACTTTGCGTATTTTTTTCAATTTGCTTTTCTATTATTAATATTTTTTCGCTTATGTATGTCACAAGCCATCAGTTTTTATATGGCTACCAGGAGCTAGAACACCTGTTTCTAAACCTATGCCAATATTCTCTACAATTCTCGTGTTTTGGCCTTTACTCGCTTCCCCACCATTACCACTAAGCGAATCCCATTTTTTTTTTTGGACATATTGCTTATTATCCATAATTTGGCAAAGTATATAAGTATACTGCTCGAATATTAGTAATATATCTTTTCTATCTCTCAGACTTCTAATAGAGAATTTGTATGCTATAATCTTACTCAAATCTAACACTTGTGTGCATGAGTTTGCAGTTAATAGGCCGGTGGAAACAAGCCCCACAAAAAACGCGATCATAAAACTCACTAGCTAATGGAAAATGTTTCCTATTTTGACTAACTAGGCTGGTCAGAATGTTGCACAGTCACAAGTTGCAAAATATGGCTCTAGCAGTTTTTCTTTAATCCAAGAACCTCTCAAAATCAATGAGTTGTTAAGAAATAATGGAGAAAGGACAACTTTGTTCAACCCAGTTGACAAAATAAGGCATGCTCTTACACTCACTAATCTTCAAAGTGGGGCTTAAAGCACGCCTGAAGAGCCTCAACATTTACCAACAGGTAATAGCCACTCTACAAGCTCAAAAGGACTCAAATCAGAAAAATACCAATTGAAAGACCTTTTGACCAATTTTTCCAATGCTGCTGTGAAGACCGAGATAGGAGAGCAGGCCCATCCTTTTTTTTCATTTTCATTAATTTTATTTCTGTCTATTCTATTTGTTAGTCTTGTTATTTATGTGCTTTCTCTTGGTTATTTTTGTCAATTTTTTTTTTCAATTTTGCAATTTGTGTCTTTTTTTTGATATTATATTAGAGAACACATTGAGAATCCTCAAGGTATTTCCTTCTGTCTCATTGCAGGTCAGCTTTTTGCTTTCTGTGGTTTTTGAGTTCGAACAATGTTTTCTTAAACGCTGTTAGGTTCCGGAGCTAAGAAGTTGGTGACAATAATTGCCCACTTGTGCCATTACTGACAGTAATACACGATCCTTTAGTTTACAACAGCCAAATATTGACTTTGGCTGCTTTTAACTCTCTTGGCCCTTTTGTTAGCTTGTCTTGGGTCTCGTGTGCTCTTGTTGGCCCTGCTGCGGATTAAAAATCTTAGAAAATAAAGAGAAAAAAAAAGAGATAAAATAAGAGGAAAAGTCATAGTCATCAACTATTAAAAAACAAAAACATGGTTCCTTTTGGTCTTTTATAAACAAACCAGGACAGCAAAAAATGATATTGATAAGAAACAATTGGCCAGTCTTGTCAGAGATGCTTCAATAAATGTAGTTCCAACGGTAGTGCAAGTGCCTGAAATTACCAGTGAATACTTAAATGAGATATGCATTGTGCACTTTGGCCTTAGAAAGTTCAATGACCACCAAATAGCTCGATTAACTCAATTTTCTTGTTTTTGTACATTGTACACTGCAGTATTTCAGCAGTACTTATTCTACCTTCTTTATAGCTATTTGCTCTTCTGTTGGTGCCAACACCAGGAGAATTATGGGAAGCGAAGAAGAATGTTCGGATGAAAAAACGATACTCAGTTTGCACTCATACTTTACTAAAATCTCTTATGAGCCTTTTTTGCAAATCAGATACTTTCCACCTTAGCATTTGCAACAATAAGGATGAGTTTACCAATACTTATTACTTGAATCGCTTATTACATGGAAGCAGATATTGCTGGTGGAATCCAACGAATATCCTTTTTGAGAATAGGCTCGGTGTGAATATGCTGGAAGAGGTCGTGGGAATAAGAAACCGAAGACACAACTAAACTTGGATACTGTATTCAGAACGAATATCTTAATAGCCTCATCTTATCAATTAAACTAATACGTGCGACCATCAAAATAATTTTCTTTCATATTATTAGTGGTAGACTAAATAGATGATATTGATTTGACCGAACTGATTGATGCTACTGCTATTATTGGATGCCATTCTCCAATGGGGCATGGTTACCAGTAAATAAGCGTTTTCTCTCTTTTGAAAATATTACAACTGGATGTTAAGTTGATTTCTTTTGCAAGAGAAGAGCAAAATTAGCTAGTAAATTTATTCCCCTTCTATTGAAATCATTGTTTATGGTAATTATATTTATTGATTGATTGGCGGCATATGTTGGCAGTGGCGCATATTGGATATTTAAGCCAAAAAAGCACAATCTTAGTTTACAGCAAGAGGCAGGAAGCGCGCATCAGCGGAGCTTATCCATTATAAGACACTCAATTTTATAGCTTTTTCATTAAGCTATCTAAGGATTTTTTTTAGAAAACCTTTGGCATTTTGATTCTTGAGCGTACGTGAAATAACTCCTGTTGCCGTTGTCGTTGTATATGAGGATCAAAGTTATGTGGAATCCAAGTTTATTGAATTAAACTTAGACCTAATTGGATTTTTAGAGAAGTAATGAGTTTATTCAGTACTGCTGACCAGTGGATGCCCTGCTTTGATGAGTGAACCTCTTGCAGTATGTCACCTCCTACTGTTCACTGAAAGCAAGTTGTGATATTTTCTCTAAAATATTTCAGAAGAGCAAAGCTTACAAGTGGGTACACCGTGATACATTGGTATGCAAGGTTGGTTCTACAAAGCTCTCATTCCACTTCACTTAAAAGGGTGGACATTTTTTGGTTGTCAGTGTACACTATGAGAGATACAGACAGGAATAGAACGTGACACAAGTCCTAGTTAGAAAAAGCTAGTATATAAATCGAAACAAATGGGAAAAAAAGTAATATTTCGTCAGATAGTGCACTCGCAAGATTTAGAAAATAGAGTGTTTTGTTAAGCAGCGTGTTTTTTTTCCCCATTCATTTGCATAATGGAAACTCATAGATATTATCAACTTTAAAAACATTTTAAGTAAGTCCTATTCTAAGAATTTCGTAAATCTACAGCACGCATTAGATAGAACAATTTTGATACGTTATTTAGGATTCGAGTCTCTTATAAATCTAATCTGGACATTATTATATAAATAAACCTAAAGCAGCTTATTATAACTTTTCCAAGCTCTGCAATTTGTCTTGCAACGACTTGTGAAGAGCACCCAACTTGTCAAAGTCGGTGTCTTGGGATGGCCAGCCAACAACCAAACCAGTATCCTTATCTTTCTTTGGAATGAAATGGAAATGAACATGATCAACCACCTGGTGAGCAATTCTGCCATTATTTTGCAAAAGGTTGTAGCCATTACCTTCTGGGCCTTCTTCATGATCCACTTCAAAAAGTTTAGCGAGTTTCTTTGTGATTGGCAAGACATCAGCTAAGAATTCATCAGGGACATTGTGGAGCTTAGCACCGTGGTATTTTGGGATGATGAGGGCATGTCCTTCAGTGGTTGGTTGGATGTCCAAGAAGGAGTAAGCAGTATTAGTCTCAAAAAGTTTGAAAGATGGGATTTCGCCTAATAAACGAGTCAGTTAGTAAAATTGTGGTTAATTGCATTTCGGAAAGTATGGAAAGCTTTGATAAAGTAATTGGGTAATTCAGCAACCATGCGGTTGAGGAGTAACTTTAAGTCTAAGACATTAGCTTAGCAGAGTACATACCCTTGATGATTTTGCAGAAGATACAAGATGCTTGAAGATGGGACATTGTAGAGAATAAGTTGTCTAGAGTGATAGATTAGTGTATGACTTAGTTCAATTGGCCGTTGGGTGTAATAGTTCAGCTGTGGGTCTGTCTCTGTTGATGGATTACCATCCATAGTGATCTCCTTCTTTGGCTTGTTTGAGAGAAAACGAAAACCAAAAGTTGCTTCGGGCACATAACGAGACAGCAGCCAGCCGCTAGCAGTGGCAGCTTGATTAGCATATCATTGCGCACTATGGACACTGTTGTCGATTTATTGAAGAAGTTTGTCTGTCAATGACTATATCAGAAATGACAATTATCAAGTCTTTATTTTGGCCCTGGTGGACTATCTGACTATCGCAGCGTATATACCTTGGTGGTTGGTGTAAGGACACTGAGAATGATACAATGCATAATGTCGTATAATAATGTGTGTTGACGTATGTATCATCATGAAAAGTGTTACTAATATCTTAGATAATAAGATGTGTATATAGAAATTTGTGGTTGTCCCCCAGTATTAGCGAAATCAAAATAAGAAAAAACAAATTAGAACAGAACAGAAAATAAAAGCAGAAGCAGAAGCAGAAGTTGGCGATGGAACAGGAAGCAAAAATATACTGTGCAGGGAACGGACGTCATCGCCACTAGACCATATTCATTTATACTATCTCAGCAAACACTCCTACAAGAACCACATCCCACTTTATATAGACGTCATTAGCACTAAATTCAATCAAACAATACACACTTCCACCTATTCATGGACGACTTCATTAATTTTGAGTCTTTTGAAGGCTCCAGCGCTCGCCATGGGGCCCCTTTTCCCAACATTGCGTCTCCTTCATCTTCCCACCCGCTTCCCGATGGCAACAACGTTCCACCAAATAATGTCAATATCAACCCCAATGACAACATTGACTTATTCAAACTTGTCGGGGAGCATATGGATATGAATATTGATGGGATGGACGCCCCAGTTATCGGAGATAGTGGTCAGTTCAATAGCTTTGTGCCGCACCCTGACATTGGTATTAATAATAACTTTGCAAATGATAATGCTAATTTTAACAACAATGATAATATTCATAATCTTGGGTATAATGCTAATAATAGTAACAATCATATCATTAATAATAATAATAACAGTAATAGTAGTAATAACAACAACTTCCAGAACTTCAATTTTGATATCAATGGTTTAGAGAATTTTGGTGCCGACTACGGGTTTGGCAACTTGGATGTCAACACTTTGAATAACACTCTGAGTGATGTCGGTGGGAACGTCACTGCGAATGTGGAAACTCCAGACACAACTGTCAATTTCATTCAATCCAACAATGGTGATACTAATAATAATAGCAATACACAAAAAATAAATAATAGTACTGCAAACAGCAATAATAATAATACTGATAACAACGCCGGTATAACAATCTCGTATCATAGAAATAGCATTGGCAATGCCAACAATTTATCTGACATGCTCAACAACCAGTACTTTTCCCCCAATGTTAGAAATCAGTCACTCAAATTGTCCTTCGCTGCTGCAATTCCAACCAATCTCCACGAAAATAACATCCCTCGTAATATTGGTGGCCCGACCAGTATGAATATCAACAACAGTTTTTCCAACAATAACAATAACGCTCTTTCGCCGCCGCCAGTACAAAACGGATACTTTGGCACCAATATCCCAAGAAATCGCGTACCTTTGTCTCCCTCATCTTATAGTGAATCTTTTGACCAGTATGGCTCACTTAATTCTCCAGCGGCAACTGCAATCTCCATAGGAAACGGACCAAGCAGCGTCAATACTAGTAACGTTGGCGGAGGAAACTCGCTAACCCCAATGATACGGTCTCCTAGTAATAATGTTCATTCACTACCTAAACAGCCTCTTAGTAAAGAGGAAAAACTTAGACGGCGCAGAGAGTTCCATAATGCAGTGGAACGGAAACGCAGAGATCACATCAAGGATCGTATTAAAGATTTGAGCAAGTTAGTACCACCATTAATGCTTCTTTATGATGAAAATGGTAAGGAAATAAAACCAAATAAGGCAACAACGCTATCTAAGACGGTGGATTATGTTAATTCTTTACACACCGTAATTGAACGTCAAGTACAACGACGTGAAGCAATTATACAAAAAATTAATGAGTTGAAACAGCTTGATGTAAATTTGTTGCAGGATCCAAATTTTTTGAACAGTTTTTCTAGTCAGATTAATAGTTTGGGGAATGAAAGTCAAGCGAACAATAATGGTAATGATAACAGCAATGGTAACAATAGCGGGTTTGCTTATGCCCAGTGAAACTTTTTGAATGAGAACTATTTCTTTTTTTTTTTTTTTATTATTTATGTTTGATTTGTTTTTAATACTTTTCGTTTCTTTGTATTCCACGATTATGTTTCTTATTACATTATACTAAACTCTATTTCTTCCACATACATTTGGTTTTCACTATTATCAGCTTTTTTTATTTAGTCACGTTTTTATTATTGATTCTACATTACTTATCACATACAGCTTACGCCCTTTTTTTTTGTTTCTTGTCTTCTTTTTGCTCTCTTCATTATTTGAAATTATGCTCTTTTTGTTAGTTCTTTGTTTCTCCATTTTCCTCTTCTTTTCTGTATTATGTATGCTTTTCTCTCTCTCTCTCTCTCTCTCTCTTTCTCTCTTATCTTTGCTTTCAACGTTACTTGTTATCGTTCTAATGATTGTTTTCTGTCTTAAAACTTGATTCTCAGTAGCCTACTCCCCTTCTATCGCTTTTGTGCTGAAACTTAGTGTTTGTCATGTCCATTTAGCAGTTGATTATGGTATCCGTAGCGCATATAGTAAATCCCGCACACTCTGGAATATTATCGCCAAACCGCCAAAAATTTAAAACTAACAAAGCGCTGGGCCATCATCGGCCAATCAACTGTCTATCACTATCTGTCATAGCTCAACAAAAGCCAGTGCGAAGACCGGCTCTTCAGTAGTTTAACAGTTCAACAATGGCCTCAATAGTGACGGCCCATGCGTGGAGCTCACTTGATCAGCAATATTTTGTCTCCATTGGTGCCAATTGCAAACATGTCAACTTGTATTCTACCACTGGTGATTCTCCAGTATGTATTATCAGACAGCACTAAGCACTTGTACAAGTCAAACACTAAAGTATTGCTCTCGAAATACTAACTTTATAACTACAGGAAGTCAAGGAGCTTAATCTCCGCTCATTTATGCTTGACATAAACTGTGTCGATTACTCTCCCAAACATTTCGGCCTTGTGGCCGCTAATAACAAACATCCCCATATATTCGACATTACCAATCCTGATACTGATGATGTGATAGTACTTAAGACCAATCATTCTAGAGTAAGCACCTGCTTAGCTTTCAACACCGGCGATGTGCTTGCTGTCGGCTTGGAAAGAATTAAGAATCATCATGGTGTGCATGTGTACGATAACCCAACCATGAGCAGAAACTATCGCAGTTATTTGAATAATGATCATATCAATTCATTAAAATTTATCCCCAGAGAACCATTCAATCTTTTGGCGGGGACCTCTACTGGTTTAAAAGAAATCGACTTAAGAATGCCATCTAGTGGCTTAGGAGCGGCAAAGGGAAGCAGTAGCAGCAAATCATCAGCAATATATTCAATACCTACATCATATACTAATTATCTCGACGTGGGCCCATTCTCAGATTTTTTCTTTTCCTCGGTAAGCAATGACAAGAACGGCAAGATTGCCATTTGGGACAGGCGATACTTGGTGAAAAATGGCATATCATCAGCTGGAACTGCCGGTGGTGATATAAGCGATGATAATCAAAGTGCTACTAGCAGCGTTGGTAAGCTAGCCAATCCTGTTATTGAATTAAGTAATATTTTTAATGATGAGCCATACATAAAGAAAAACGTTGTACCGTGTTACCGGTTTTCACCTTGGAACTATAATGAAGTTACCACTTTACTTCATCCGACAAAGGCCAACAGTTTATTAAAACGTTGGTCATTTGGTTACGAGGTGCTTCAGCCACATGATTCATATGCCAATGTTAACAGTGATAACGAATTTCATAATATTGACTCATTATTTGTTAGCAAGGCTAAAGATATAACTGATGTTGGCCGAATGTTATCTTTCGATTATTGCAAAAGTAGCAATGACAACTACTATGGCTCAATGGTGGTGTTGAAGCTGTCCGGGAAAGTTGCCAAATTTCCTATTGTTGATGGTGATTCAGCGATTAAATTTAACAATTTCAATTCCGTGGTGGTAGGACTGGGTAATCGGTTGTTTCTCGAAGAAGCAACGCGTCCATCTGCGGAAACAACAAGACCAGTAGGACTGGGATTGCTGCTGCTGGAGGAGAATAGCCATGGTGGTAATAAGGAATTAATATCGCCATCAAAAAAGGCAAATATTACAAAGAAGTCTGATTTATCAAAACTAGATGGAGTTGGCAAAGTAACGGCAAAAGGCAATGAAAGTATTCTCGACAGTGAAAAAAGGTCAAGTTACGATGAAGATTTAGACGTGGTTGATGAAGAGGAAGAGGATGATGATGAAGAAGCAAATGATGACGATGACCAAGGTACCGATGATGATAAGACTGAAGATGGGCTACCTAATCTTGCAGCGCTAATTATGAAACCCGCCTATGAGGTTTTGCTCAATGATATTGCTACCGTGATGTACAAACGAGCTCTCAACAATTACAACTTGACTGATTTGTATCAAAATAGTGAATTATTTTCTCAATTCAACAAGAAGTATATCATGGATGATAGTTATTTGAATAGTAACTATGAACAACTTCGGATATGCTGGAAATGGCTTTATTATTCAAATCAAAATTGTCTCAAATATTTAACTGTGCAAAATGGGTTAAATATTAGCTTCGAAGGCATATACAATATTTGGGATGGGATTTCGGAAGTTTTAAAAAATGAAAAACGTAGAGTCAACGTGGCTACTTTTTTCAGAGAATCAAAAACGAAGAAGCCAGAAAAGGCCTTTCTAGCCACTTTGGATAAAATTTTGTCACTAGTGCATAAACCCGGTCAAGCGTATGTCTCCACCATTAACACCAAGACTGCTAAACCAACTCAACGAAAATATTGTCTTTTCAGTTGTGGATGGTTCATCACCAATAAGGAATTTGACGCAAAAATTCAAAAATTGATTAAACTCAAATATTACGAGAAGGCAGCAGGACTTTGTGTTTTCCAAAATGACGTGCTTCGAGCCATTGAAATATTGAGTTCAGTGCCTGATGAACCTAGAGATTCTGTGCAAGAAGGTTACAATAGTTTTTCAGACTTACGGATAATTGCTGCTGCCATGATGGGCTTCTATAATAGAAACATGGAGAAAGTGACCATTGATGACAATGAATCATCGGTTTACAATTACTATGATAACAGTTCAGCCGTTGTTGCCGGTGAGCCACTTTGGAAAGAGCAGTGTCGTAGATTAGCAAGAACTTTACCTTCACCGTACTTAAGAGCAATTTTTGCTTATTTAACAGATAGAAACTGGCAAGATGTTCTTGAAGAACAATCTCTTGCCTTGAAGGAAAAACTCTTAATTGCTCTTAAGTTTTTACCTGATGACAAATTGACTGAATATTTGAGAAATGTTACTAAAGATGCCATTAAGGCTGGTAACCCAGAAGGAATCATGTTGACTGGGTTAACGAAAAAAGGATTGTCATTGCTTCAATCTTATAATGACAGATATGCAGACATTCAAACTGTGGCGCTCATTAGTGCATTCGCAGTGCCTAGGTTTTTTGACGATTTTAGGGCAGATAGTTGGATAGGATCGTATTGTGATTTGCTTAACAGTTGGAAATTATTCAAAATTAGAGCCAAGTTTGATATTGCAAGAAGAAAACTTTCCAAAAATTATTTGTATGTCAACAAGGTAGGTGGAGCTTCAGGTGGAGTCGCTGGTAACAACAATATCGGCAGTATTAACGTCTCTGAACCAAGAGGCGCTAACAGTGCTGATCCATCACTTCCCAACAGCATGCAAGATTTTTTCTTTGATGACAATAGTAGCACTAAATCTAGTATAATTGGCAACAGTGCAGCAGCAAACAGTACTAGCAGTTTGTTTTCCGATAGCACTAACAACAATGGCAACGGTAATGTCAACGGTAATGGAAATCTTCCTTTAGACAATACCTTAACAAACAACAACTTAAGCAACTTGAACACTCCATTTTTTTTGCCTAAAAAGCAGCGCCAATTATATTTAAAGTGCATTCAATGCGACAGAGATATTTCTCATTTGCTACATAATCGCAAACCTCACGGTGCTGATGGTGATGGCGACGATACCAATACAAAGGGCAAAAAGAATATTAGAGGTGGTCAATTTTCCAATCGCAACAAAGCACAGTCGGCAGCAGCAGCAACAGCAGCTCAAAAGGCAGCTAATGCTGCTGCCGCGGAGGCAAATGCTTCCGGCAATGGTAATGCTGCTGGGGCTACTGCTGGAGGAGTCATTGCTGGACAAAACAATAAAGATAAATCTACTGTGACTTGCGTGTGTGGTGCTTCATTGCCGAAATGTTCAATTTGCCTATATTCTCTTGGTGCGCCAATTCAATACAGCAGCAGTACATATACCGATGCTAAAGGGATATTAAAAAATGAGGAATTTTTCAGAGATTGGGGCAGTTTTTGTTTGAATTGTAATCATGGGATGCATGCTAAGCATGCAGATGATTGGTTTTCTAATCATTCTGTTTGTCCGGTGCCGGATTGTAATTGCCATTGTATTATAGATAATTTGTAGATTTTTTATGTAATTTTTGTTGATGTTTCATTAA
>JXWR01001837.1_pt1 | contig 26880 bp, 14 predicted proteins | sample 315541 | NCBI WGS metagenome assembly JXWR01 (sample SAMN03273951, study PRJNA271842) | soil metagenome | isolation source: rice field ambient CO2 | place: India: CRRI Experimental farm Cuttack,Odisha-753006 | collected 2013-12-17
TTTGATATATATATATATATATCAAATCTTTAGTGATGTTTTTTGTATTTTTTTTTTCACTAGAGCGGAATTTTTTTTAATGCTGCGATGAGCACGACGGGGCGCGCAACCGTGCATAAATCTACGTCTCGAACAGCGAGCAATAACTACAACTGGTACACAATACACATATTTATGGGGCAGATACCAACTTTGAATCACATAGATATATACGCATACACAGTTACAAAAGCTTATCATTATTTACTCAAATGATAGCGTCGGAGAATGGAAAGTCTTCATCTTCTGGGTCTCGCTTTCTAGCCTTTTTCACCGTTCTGTCCAATGTCTTTCCAGTCATTACTTTGATCCAATCAATATGTAGACTATATGGGCCAAATTGTCTGTCCAACAAACCAATCCCCACCGTTTTCACTTTAGTCTTATCCAATCCATTTTCGTCTTGTATGATGCCCCAGTTTGTCAAAACGAAATCATCCAAGGAAACGAGAACGGTCTCCCATTGTCCTGGGCTATTTAAGAACAAACGATGTTGAAAGACATCGGTTTTTAAAGAAGTTTCAGCTTGGATATTTATGAAATACTTTCTATGGTCGCCTTTGACTCTCAATGCCAATTGGTTATAATTGGTCCAATCCCAGAAGTTTTCCCCTAGCAAAAACTTGGCCGGCTGGTCTTTAGTTCTGAACATTGCGTATCCCGATTGCACAATCTCTGGACGATCCATTGGTGGGTCCAAATTCAAGTACCCATGGAAATGAGCGCTGTTTTCTTCGGGATCCATATTGAAATTGACGCTGGAATAGCCTCCCAATTCTTTGTCGGATCTCGTGAGCACTTTTGAAAGCTCATTTGGTCTTTTGAAATCTAGTATTGTTTGCGCATCTTTGATTTCTGGAGTTTTGAAGACTAATTGAAAAGTAACGTTAGTAATTTTACTAATATATTCGGCATTGAGCAGTAAAAAAAGAAAAGGCAAATACATACTATTAATCCTGGATTTGAGAGCCTGACCGAACTTGAACATGGTGCAAAATCAATAGTTTGCTGTGTGTGGCTTTCTGGTATGGGAGACAGTGGTTTGCTGTGTTGGCTGACTATCAAAGAAAGAGGGCAAAAAAAGAGCATTGAAAAGTGAGCGGTGTGCACCCTAAAAGCTGTTGATGCTCATCCCGTCACCCGTCTGAGCGGGCGAAGAGAGCTCTGGTGCAGATAGCTTGTCTACATGATCAACATCAACATCAGAATCAACATCAATTGTATTGTGCACAACGAACATTAGTTATCGGGCATGCTCTTGAGTAGAGCGTTAAAATGGAGTAGTGATAATACAAACTCAAATGAACCATCTGAATCCGCAAACAAGTGCCAACGGCCAGACTTCAGGACTGACGCATAGCCAAACAAACCAACTGCAACCGCCCACAACAAGTATAGAATCACAGACTCCTAATCATATATCAATTGAAGCTGCTAGGAACGGGACGCAAACCAGCGCTAAGAACTCAGTAGCTCCTCCAGGGAATGAAACCAACACAGAAAATATTGACCAGAGTGTGCCCAAGAGGCGCAAAAGAAGGGCTCAAAAGCCTAGACTTAGCTACTGCACTCCTAATGTTCTACCTAAAAATTTCAACTTCAAGTTAAATAACATCGAGACTGATACACGTTCTAAAAAATTGAGAAAATTTGCTGTCAGGCAAACAGAAATTATTACTGATCTGGTGCATGATGTGATTATTTATGATAAACAAGTGGAAAATTATCTAGGTTTACCGAACAGCATCTCGATTCCTCTTAGCGAAACTCTAAAGACAAAGGACATATTTGTTGCCAAAACCTTCTACTTTGAACTTCATTCATTGGAGGATTTGCTCCTGACAAACATTTTGGCTCGATTAAGAAGAAGAAACATACACTTTGAAATAACATGGCATACTGATGTTTTATTGAGTAGCAATTTGACAAAATTATCAAAACAGGTATTTCCGATAATTGGATTTGAGAAGATTGTTTTTCCAAAACTTACCGAAATCAATCTTACTGGAAGAAAAAATAATCCCTCAAGGCTAGTGTTACCTCAACTAAAGCAGTTTGAGATGCTCAAGAATTATACAGCTACGGGCCCGTTTACCGGTGATTCATTTCCAAGTCTTGAAACTTTCAATGCAGAAAACTGCAAAATCAGTAATTTGGTTTTGAATTTCCAATTCTTGAAAGTCATGAATCTACATCACAGTGGTATAAGTAACGTGGATATTAAATCATGTCCAATGCTAGAAGAGATATATCTTGGAAAGAATGGAATGAACAAATTTGAGACATCTAACAATTTTCCCAATTTGAAAATATTGGACTTACATGATTGCTGTGACCTAACTTCGGTATCTGTTGCTGGCTGCCAACAGCTTTCAAGTTTAAACATTAGCCTTTGTGCTAAGCTTCAAGAGGTTAATGATTTAAGTGACTCTTTTTGTCTTTCAGATTTAAATTTTGCAAGCTGTGAATTGCTAGAAGAGTTAACAGGTTTGAGCAATTGTCAGCATCTTTCCTCTTTGACTCTTGAGCGTTGTTTGGGACTTCGGGAAATCAAAGAATTAAATGCGCCTCAGCTAAAATACCTTAATCTTTCATACACAAAGAATCTTTCAACAACTTCTCATTTCAACGTGCCTGGTTTGGTGTCTTTGATTGCTGGGTTCTCAAGTGTTAATGCCCTTCCACAAAACCTTCCTAACTTAAAATTATTAAATGTTCATGGAACCCGCAAGTTATCTAAAATTGAAAATAAACATTTTCAAAATTTATATGTACTTGATGTGTCGCGAAGCGGTCTAGAAGTTCTAAATATAACCGTGAGTCAAAAACTTGTATTTTTAGACCTTATTGAAACCACTTCATTGTACCATGTTTCGGTTGATTGTGAAACCACTTTGTCAGATTCACGCCAGTCTTTGGACATAAACAAAGATGCGCTTCGCAACAGCATGAATGCACACTGCGATAAACTTTTCAGACAGGTCTTTTTTAATGATGATGATACTTTTGACTCGCTACCTTTGGGAAAAAAGTCTGCATTAAGTGTTGCTTGGATCTGTGAACCATTTCAAGACGAGATCCCAAATTTCCCAGTAACTTATAAGTCCTCCTACCGTGATTATGCTTATTTTCGCTCTAGTTCTAACCCAATGTATACTTATATTCTTCAACACATGACATTAAGATACTTGCATTTAAACTTACCTCAAATTTCGGGTCTTCAAATAAAATGTCCTCAATTGCAATCACTCTCATTAAATTGCCAGAATCTTCACAACTTAATCATTTTTGAGTCTATGATATCTATCAAATCTTGGACAGTTCCTTCTCTTATTTCATTCATTGCTTCACATGCCACGATCAGAGGCCTGACTTATATGCCAATGCCAAGTTTAGAGTATATGTTGGCAGATTATTCACACCTTAGTGATGCTTTTTTTCTGAAAGACATCCTATGGCCATCATTAAGGTACCTATATTTTAATAAAACAAGATTGGCCACGGCGCTCAATTTTACACAGAAGATGGAAGCTGTTCAAGTTTTAATCAAAAACTGTGAGCGCTTACGATTAATAAATGGGCTGCTAAGCGCACAGTTTCTTATGATAGATAAGTGTGTGGATCTTGAAAAAATTGCTATAAAATACTTACAAAAGGATGAAACAGGCACTTTTACTGCTCTGCCGGAATCTAATGGTAAGAAAGAGATTTTGATTAGAAGTTGCCCTAAACTCAAAATAGCAAGTCTCTGCGGATGCTTTTCACTAAACAAGCTCGTTGTTTTAAATTGCAATTGCTTGACAGATTTTGTTTCCAGTGCCCACATACATGTGCAAAGTGCTTTTGAACAGCTTGCTTCACTTAAATCATTACCGGAATGCTTAACTTTTGCAGGAAGTTTAGCAATTGCGCATTGCGAGAATATTGAGCTGATTTCAAGTCAAGTTGAGGAAGTTACTGAGTTTAGATTAGCAAGTTGTGAAAAGCTTACAAAAATCAACTCTGTGTTTGATATGCTCCAAGACTTGGCTGTCATTCAGTGCCCTGGCTTGGCAGACTTAAATTTGGAAAAATGTCAAAAATTAAAAACAGTATTTCTCTCTAAAGTCGGCATACAAAAACTTTGCTTAAGCGATCCTAGCCTTGAATTTTTGGTTTTAATCTATTGCAAAAATTTAACTTCGTTTTGCGATAAATCTGTTGGTTTGGACCGACTTTGCACATTTACATGTGAACATTGTCCCCTTACTGAGTTGAAGATGCGCCGCAACTCCAATTGCAAACTTGAATGCGAGCTCAGAAATACAAAAATCAGTGATTATAAGTGGCTTCATAGTCCTGGGGGAGTGTCTTCTTTAATTATTATTGACCAGGAATTTGTTGATTTTGAGCTGCTTGCAGATTTAAAAATTAACAATTTATGTTTGGATTCAGTTACAGTCAACGTTAACAGTAATTTTACTTTTAATGATTTGTACCGATTAACGCTAAATTCCTGCAAAGGTTCAATTAATATAATTGTTGATGAGCTAAAATTTTCCTCGTTACATCTGCTTGAGATATATAATTGCACTGTTGAGAATTTGCTTATTTTTCGGGAAAAAAAATTGTCTGTGGATTGCACTGATTCTCTTATATTAGGTGAAGTCGATTTAGCATCTGGGTCAGACTATCATATTAGTGGGTGTGTGTTCAAAAAAGATTTAAAAAATTTGACAAAATTGGTCACGTTTACAGATATTAATCTATTTGCTCTTGGCTTATCTTTTCTTATTGCTACAGTGAAAACGGCAATTAATGTGGCTCATCAAAGAAAGATGTTTGTGTCAAATGGCAAATTGGCGGTACGCGGGCACAATGCGGTCGATTCTAATGGGTTATTGAGTGTACCTGTGGAACTCACTAGACTGGTTGTTAGTAATTTGGTTGTTGGAAATGTTGATTGTGAAAAAGAAGCGACTAGCCCACCAGATGTCGAGCATTATCGTACCCCGAGTGTGTCACCATGCCCTAGTATGAGTCTTGAGACTTCATCGTTTTCAGTTGATAACGATAAAGATCGGGATGATCTTTTTTGGCTGTTGAATCGATCCTTCGACCAATGTGCCCTGTTTACTGAGGTACCACTTCAAAAGAAGCAGTGGTCCATAGTTTGGTGTACTTTTGAGCTATTATATTTACTAATCAACATTAAATTTGAAAATGAAAATACCCAGTGCCAGTTTAGGGAACAAATTCTAGGACTTTTTATGAAAAAGTCAACAATTAAAATTTTTCAAAGAATCGCAAAAGCTGACTCATACCTCAATTTCAGTAGCGGTATTCTTAAAAATTTAGCAAAACTTGCCTCCAAACCAGTTTATGAGCATTCTATTAAACAAATACACAAAACCATGCTATTCATGATGCCAACGTTAAAAAAAAATGATCTTGATAAAGTTAAATTTGGCATTTTACCCCAAGCGCTTAAATATCTAAGCGGTAGCTTGGTGATGACCAGCAAGTTGCAATGTCCGGTTTGTTATGAGGAAGAAGGAAATTTTGTCAGTGATAACACAGTTAAATTCAAATTTTTCAGAGAATGTGGTCATTTTGGCTGTGAAGAATGTTTGCATAGATTGAATCGCCGGGTATGTTTTATTTGCCGAACAACGATTCAAAGTTCTTTTGTCGAAAAAGAAGAACTTTTCACAGAATTGCAAATATTTCGTCAATTTGGAGGAAATGAGAAAATTTGGGATACTGTTATAAAGACAAATTTATTGGATTTTGATAATTTTATGGGAGTTGGAGGTCTTTTTGGAGAAAGTTATCTTCATACAGGATACACTCGACTGGGATATTTAAATCATGGAGATAACTACGGCTGGCGAATGGGGTTCGTGATCGGCGCCGGGGATGATTCGTACTCCAATAGCGATTCTTTCCCGTCTGAAGAAGATGATGATGATCACTTTTGGTAGTTTGTTATTGAAATCTTTTGGCCAACTGTTGAAACATCTCATGTAACAATAGTCAATGTGTAATAATAAATAAATGTACAATAATATGCAATGTTGAGTCGGAATGCACGTGCTGAAATTCCAATTATTCCTCGGAAATGGAGCATGTGGGCGCATATGTCACGTACTGATCGGGGGAGGGAGGCATGCGGGCATCGCTCGGTCGATCGATGGGGATGGAGTGGGACGAGATGAGGACAAACATAAATCACTAGTGCGATGATGATGATCTCTTTATCTTTCCGTAAACATTCCCGCACTGCTTATAATTTCCCTTTTCTTAGCTTGTATTATATCGCCACTATCAAATAAACAAAGCTATATTGGGCAAAGCTTCTGTTTTGAACTGCTATTTGCTACATAATACTATTTATTCAAATTACTTCACTTTCCCTGTTTCCCTTATCCTTTTTTGCAAGTGAGGCGTGTGTTATTTGTCTGCATCTTGAGAGCTGTCAAAACAAGGAGGCTAGGAGGCAAAAATACAAAAAATTGGGAAAAAAAAGATAGGAGCACTCAAGATAATAATAATAGATTTTCAGAGAAATATTAAAAAATACAGTTAGAGCCAGTCAAAGTCAAAGGTACGCTTTCTGTCTTCACATGAACGGTAGAACGTTGAGTCAAGAAAATAGTTATAACTAAATATTTGCAGGGAAGATACTAATATTCTAAAGACATTTACTCGAAAAGAGATCATAGCTTACAAAGAGAAAAAACAGCTGGGCTGGATAGGATAACTTACAAGAATAGCAATGTTTGGGATTTTATTTTCTGCTGCAAGGTAAGTTTATGTATGGGAGAGTTTGTACTACCATTAATGCCGGAGGATTCTGATACTAACTATCTGCTACAGTTTTGCAGTTTCTATTCTTTTCCCTGTATTTGCATCATACAAAGCATTACAGTCAAATGATAACGAATTATTAAAACCATGGCTAACTTATTGGATCGTTTTTTCGTTCTTTACGGTTGTTGAGAGTTTCTTGGGATTTATTCTGAATTTAATTCCGTTTTATTCATTGGTTAAATTATATTTTCAGTTATGGCTCGTTTTACCACAAACTCAAGGATCACTCTTCTTGTATAATGGCTACATTTTTCCATTTTTAAAAAGCCATGATTTGGAAATTGAGCATTTCATCAATAATGTTCACGATAATTTTTGGGCATTGTTGAGTGATTTGAAACAGTATCTGATTTCGCTTTTCAAATCTAAAGTGTTGGGTATCAAACAAAAGCCCCTGGAGCAGCAGAACTTGGGGCAAAATAGTTATCTTGATTACCTCAGAAGCTACAACTTTTTATATTCCGGCAGTACCGAGTCTAATGGTAAAGATAATAATGATGATAAATTGTCGAATTCTTTTGTTGAGGGTCTATTAAACCAATTTAAAGATCAAAAACCAGGCACTCATGAAGATACAAATGCTGTATCATTTTTGAGAAGCTTTTTATCAACAATTCCAAGAAGTAGTTATGCTTTAGCAACAAAAAATAATAATTCAACTTCTGATCAAGAAAATACAGCTTTTAAAAGTCCACTGAAATTTGCTCAAACAAGCTTAGAGGCAGATGAAGGTGAAGAAATAGTCGATTCTCCTAGCAATGATGATGAAGCCTCAGGCTTAGGTATTGGTTCTACTATGGGCTGGGTGAAAGTCAGTAAAGAGAAGTCGGACTGACCTCTATTGTCTGAAAGCTGTTGGTGGACCTTTGGATAAATGTCTTACTTTTTTTAATTTTTATATTTTCGTTTCCATTCTTTATTATTCGTTAGGTTTTACTTTTACTTTATTTTCTTATATTTCGTTTCTCTTTCTTTTGAAGTTCGATTTTTGATATCGTTTCTATATTTATAGCAAGTTGTTTTGCAAAGACAAAATTGTTGGGTGGGCTTGAAATGCTGAATGCGCAAATTTAGCAGGTTACTAGGCGCAAAGTAAGGAAGTTTGGTATTTTTTTCTAGATAACTTGCTAGCCTTTTATGCTTGACTGGTTTCCTAATTATGCTGTATTCATAATTTTTGCCTGGTATATTTTATTTGATTCCTTTCTTTCTATTATAAAATATTGAACTTTTAGTGTTCTTAATCTTTTTGTAGCGACTACAAGTAAAAAGCATACCCAGATTACTTTGAAAAAAGAAACAAAAGATTCATTAGATATATATATATATACAAGCTGTAAATCTATTTTGCAAAAAGTCACCAAACATGCTCAAGATAACAGTACTAGACTAAAGAATGAATGAACAGCAAAAGATACATGGTTAAATCTATAAGCTTGACTGCTGTTTATCCTTGAGAAGCTTTTCTATCAATTTAAGGTCATCAGCTTGCTTGTATTTTTGTTCAGCACTGACTTTGTCATTTTTGAGTCTGCGACCAACCAATTTAGGTATAAAGTTTTCCGAAGTATGCTTAACGAAACGATGGTTGTATTTGAATACACCATCAAAGGCCTTTATTGGTTTAAGACGATCTGAACCAAAGGAGTTCATGATTTCTTGTTGATACTTTTGACGTTCGTTTTCGTATTCAACTGCTTCTAATGCACTGGTATCTTGAAGAGATTCTTCCGATGGCCATATGAATGGATCTTCCATATCAATAGTCATTTTCTTAACTTGGCCACTTCTGTATCTTTGATTTGAAGAGTATGATAAACGGAAAGATCCCGGCAAAAGTTGAGTAGTCACATTCAAAGCTCTAAGACCATAGATATTATATAGATAGTCTCTGAGATCCAACTTATTGAATGACTTAGGCACAATGAATTTTGCTTGATATGGGGTATGTTTGGCATTTGGTCTGAGAAGAATCACTCTAGCCTTTGGAAAATACTGTTTGTTTTCACCTACTCTGAAATGAGGCTGGCCTTCTTGGATGCTGTATTTTGTGAGGTTGAAGATCTTGTCAGACAATCTTTCTCTGTTACGTTGTGATTCAGACTGCACCGCAGCAACCTCGGTGGAAAGAGCCGGTGGAAGCTCCTCTGCAACGGTGGCTAAGGATCTTGTGAGAAGCTGCACATTGGAAGTCGTCAATCTAGGCATTTTGAATGTTCAGGGCGCGGGATGTGAAGGCAGAGATGGTCAGTATTCCAGTGTATCACTCTGTAATATCCTGTCCTATCTGGACTATTAACAGTTAAATTTTTTTTCTGTTTTCGATATTTCGCTGCAAACGCTGTGAAAGCGTCCGGGTGATGGCAAGTGGCCGCGGTGCTGGAGATGATGGAAAAATTAGAAACGAAACAAAATCCCAAAAAAGAAAGCGGCAAGCAGCAAAACGCTGAATTTGCAGGGCCAGCTCAACAACAGACAGCAAGTTAGTGGCGCGTTTGTCTTTCGGTACTCTGCCTCATTAATCAACTATGACTGACAGTACGTATTGCTTGCCTATGTTTTCTAGAAAAAGGTGCCAAGTGCAATTATATTGTTCTATGGAACTTGAGTGGGTGGCGCGTTTGGAGTCGAGAATGCGTGCGCCATTTTGGCATTTCATAATAATAATAATAATAATAATCATAAATATTTGCCATTACAAACAACTTGAACTACGCTAACATATTTCTTTTAGTTTATCAAGACGACGCTGTCTATGATCAAGGTGTTGATAACTATGACGGTTACGGTGACACCTACGGTTATGATGATTATGAGAATCAGCAAATTCAACCAGAAGACTGTTGGATTGTGATCTCCTCTTTCTTTCAGGAGAAAGGATTGGTTTCTCAACAGATTGATTCCTTCAATGAATTTGTTGGTACAACCATTCAAGATTTGATTTGGGAAGACCCTTCATTGGTGCTCGACCAGCCTGCGCAGCATATGTCTGAAACTGATAACAAAAACAAGAGATATGAAATCACATTTGGTAAGATTTATATCACCAGACCAAATATTACTGAACCAGATGGTGATGTTAGACAATTGTTTCCTCAAGAAGCTAGACTTAGAAACTTGACGTATTCATCTTATTTGCAAGTGGAAATTAGTAAAAGGGTTTTGGTGTCTATTGATGACCCTAATCATATTGTTCCTGCATCTGAAGTGCAGTGGACCGTGGAAGAAGACGATCTGGCTGATACTGATAGACCAAATGGTCAACTAGCTCCAATTGGTAAAGTACCAATCATGTTGAGATCCAAGTTTTGTGTTTTACAAAGTCTTGAGCCTTCTGATCTTTACGAACTTAAAGAGTGTCCATATGATATGGGTGGTTATTTCATTATTAATGGTTCTGAAAAAGTTTTGATTGCTCAAGAAAGAGCAGCAGCAAATATTGTGCAAGTTTTCAAAAAAGCTCCTCCATCACCTATAAAATACTTATCTGAAGTTAGATCCGCTATAGATAACGGTTCAAGATTGATCAGTAATTTGGAAATTAAAATGATGAGAAATAATACAATCAAAGCAACTTTGCCTTACATTAAAGCCGATATCCCGTTATTGGTGGTGTTCAGAGCTTTGGGTGTGGTTCCTGATGGTGATATTATAGAACATATTTGTTATGATGAAAATGATTGGCAAATGTTGGAATTGTTGAAACCATCTATTGAGGAAGCTTTTGTTATTCAAGAAAGAGAAGTGGCCCTTGATTTCATTGGTAGAAGAGGTAATGTTATTGGTATCAAGAGAGAAAAGCGTATTCAATACGCCAAAGACATTTTGCAAAAAGAATTGTTGCCACATATTACCCGTGAAGAAGGTTTTGAATCTCGTAAAGCTTACTTTTTGGGTTACATGGTGAATAAATTGTTGTTATGTGCTTTGGAAAGAAAAGAACCTGATGATAGAGATCATTTTGGTAAGAAAAGATTGGATCTTGCTGGTCCGTTATTGGCCAAATTGTTCAGACTTTTATTTAGAAAATTGTCTAGAGATATTTTCAGATATATGCAAAGATGTGTGGAAACTAATAGAGATTTCAACTTGTCTTTGGCCATTAGACCATCAACTATTACGGATGGTTTGAGATATTCTTTGGCTACCGGTAACTGGGGTGAACAAAAGAAAGCAATGTCTTCCAAAGCTGGTGTTTCTCAAGTGTTGAACAGATACACTTATTCGTCTACACTATCACATTTAAGAAGAACTAATACCCCAATTGGGAGAGATGGTAAAATAGCCAAACCAAGACAATTACACAATTCCCACTGGGGTCTTGTTTGTCCAGCCGAAACTCCGGAAGGTCAAGCTTGTGGTTTGGTAAAGAATTTATCATTAATGACGTGTATATCTGTTGGTACTCCATCAGATGCTATTGTTGAATACTTGGAAGAATGGGGCATGGATCCTCTTGAAGATTACGTTCCACACAAGGATAAAAAATCTACCAGAATTTTCGTCAATGGTGTGTGGGTTGGTGTTCAAAAGGACGCAACAATTATTGATGAGGCCCTTAGAGGACTTAGAAGAAAAGGAGATATTAGTCCAGAAGTTTCTATTGTTAGAAACCTTCGAGAAAAAGAATTCAAGATCTTCACTGATGCAGGAAGAGTTTATAGACCATTGTTCGTTGTGGAAGATGGTCGTTTGAAATTGGAAAAAAGACATGTGAGCATGTTGATGGATACACAGGCCAAGAATGATGGTCATTTGGAATATAATGATGATGACGATTTTGAAAACTTTACCTGGTCATCATTGGTGAATAACGGCGTCATTGAATATATTGATGCTGAAGAAGAAGAAACCACAATGATTGCCATGACCCCAGAAGATTTAGAAAGAGCTAAAGAAAATGTGATGGATTCTAGTCAACTTGCTGATTCAGCCCAAAGAATTAAAATTAAATATAACTCTAATAAGCAAACGTGGACGCATTGTGAGATTCATCCGTCAATGATTTTAGGGGTGGCTGCTTCTATTATTCCATTCCCAGATCATAACCAATCTCCAAGAAATACATATCAATCTGCTATGGGTAAGCAAGCTATGGGTGTATATTTGACCAATTACGGTGTTAGAATGGATACTATGGCCAACATTTTGTATTATCCACAAAAACCATTGGCCACTACTAGATCTATGGAATATCTTAAATTTAGAGAATTGCCAGCAGGTCAAAATGCCATTGTTGCGATTTTGTGTTACAGTGGTTATAATCAAGAAGATTCTGTTATTATGAACCAGAGTTCGATTGATAGAGGTTTATTTAGATCATTGTTTTTCAGATCTTATATGGACCAAGAAAGAAGAGAAGGTATGAACTTCGTGGAAGAATTTGAAAAACCATTGCGTAGTAATACGCTAAGATTGAAACAAGGTACATATGAAAAATTAGACGAAGATGGTTTAATTGCTCCGGGGGTAAGAGTCTCTGGTGGTGATGTGATAATAGGTAAAACTGCCCCAATACCTCCAAATAATGAAGAATTGGGTCAAAGAACCAAGTTCCATACCAAGAGAGATGCTTCTACTGCTTTAAGAATTACAGAAAATGGTATTGTTGATCAAGTATTATTGACGACAAATCAAGAAGGTTTGAAGTTTTCTAAGGTTAGAATGAGAACCACCAAAGTGCCACAAATTGGTGACAAATTTGCCTCTAGACACGGTCAAAAAGGTACTATTGGTATCACTTATAGACATGAAGATATGCCGTTTACTGCAGAAGGGGTGGTTCCAGATTTGGTTATTAATCCGCATGCTATTCCATCTCGTATGACTGTTGCGCATTTGATTGAATGTTTACTTTCCAAAGTTTCCACGTTAACTGGTTTGGAAGGTGATGCTTCACCATTCACTGATGTTACGGTTGAAGCAATTTCCGAACTTTTAAGACAGCATGGTTATCAATCTAGAGGGTTTGAATTATTGTATCACGGACATACTGGCAAGAAATTGATGGCTCAATGTTTCTTTGGTCCTACATACTATCAAAGATTGAGACATATGGTGGATGATAAGATTCACGCTAGAGCAAGAGGTCCACTTCAAGTGTTGACTAGACAACCAGTGGAAGGTAGATCTAGAGATGGTGGGTTAAGATTCGGGGAAATGGAGCGTGATTGTATGATTGCCCATGGTACTTCTGCATTTTTGCGTGAAAGGTTAATGGAAGCTTCTGATGCTTTTAGAGTACATGTTTGCGGTATTTGTGGTTTGATGAGTGTTATTGCAAATTTGAAAAAGAACCAGTTTGAATGCAGAGCATGCAAAAACAAGACAAACATTTATCAAATTGAAATACCTTATGCTGCCAAGTTATTGTTTCAAGAATTGATGGCTATGAACATTACTCCTAGAATGTACACTGATCATTCTACTCTCAGTGTGCGTTAAAATCAATTTGGTCGGACTTGACTTTACTTGGCTTGACTGTACGATGTTGGATACATTTTCTGGTTTTTTATCCAATTGTTTCTTTCTACTTTGTGCCTATTATTACTATAATCTCTATAAAAACTTATTGATTTATCAACTGTACTTTCTAGATTTTCTTTCACTATTGTTCATAAAAAACATTTTCTTTATCTTATACTATTTAGTATGTGTATAACGTAACAATGGCGAAAGCTGTTACAATCGGATCGAATAGTAGGGTCTTAACGGGTCTGGTAGCTTATTTAGAATAAAAATCAACAACAAAAGATCAAAACTTGTATTTACACGATGTAGGTAAAATTATAGAATAAGAAACTGGAATAAAAACGTAATATAAAATACGTCATTTTGTCTGTTTTTTGGCCTGCTCTTCAAGGATTCTTTTCACTTCAGGTTGTTGGTCCCAATGAGCTACAAAGTTTTGCTTGTACGGATTCTCACTATCATCAAACACCTTTAATCTTTCTAATCTGACTTTTCTCAATCTATTCTTTGGCAACATGCCACTAACAGCTTTTCTTAATAATTCACCAAAACCTTTATTTGCGGCCATTCTTTCCATAGGCACCAACTTCAACTGACCTGGCTTAGTACTGTGGGACCAATATTGTTTTTCTTGGAATTTGTTACCAGTGGTTCTTAAATGCGTACAGTTGGTGACAACCACATAGTCGCCGCAGTCCATTGATGGATGGTAAACTGGTTTATGTTTGCCCATCAACGTCACAGCTATAGATGAGGCCAATCTACCTAAGGTTCTTGGATCTTGAGCAACATCCACATGATGCCATAATCTAGCAAAGGCTATACCAGTCTATAAGCAGAGAATATTCGTTAGTATTTCTGATTTGTCAAAACTGTATCACGGCTAGAATGAAGCCTAGTGCATAACTCCTATTTAAACTGTGATTCCTTCTTCTCTAAAAAAAAAAAAGTAACATACTCTTCCAAGTTTCTGAGACATTCTGTTGTGCTATGTATATGGTATTGTTACACACTTTCTTCGCTCCACTCACTCAGTGCCCTTTACGTCTTGGTTGTGATGATTTGAAATATTTTTAAAATTGAAATCGCTTTTCAAGCGCCCGCAATCACCCGGACACCGCATGCATTTGCGCCCCGAAAAAAAACACAGTGCAGCACACGAAAATACAGAAACTGAAAAACCCTAGCGTAAATAATAGCGATGGTGATGATGTTGTTGTTGGTCACAGTGGTACAGATATAGCTATTCCCAGCGTGCCACATTATCACATATTTAGACTGTTTACGATCACTGTTAGTCAGCCCTCGACAGCTCTTCCAATCTCTATCAAGCATCTTCACATATTGCCTAAACAAAACTAGCCCTCTCTTCTTTCATTGCAATTCAATTCCTGTTTCGTCATCTTCATTCTTTACAGTCAAATCATAATCACACTACCACCACCACCACCATTATCATTATCATTACCATTATCATTATCATTATCATTATTAATACAATAATAACAATAGCAGTCAATAATGTTCTTCATCAAAGATCTATCACTCAATTTGCAATTGCACCCATCCTACTTTGGCCCGCAAATGAACCAATACCTCAGAGACAAACTTTTAACTGACGTGGAAGGTACATGTACCGGTCAATTTGGTTACATTGTATGCGTATTGGATTCAATGAAGATAGATGTTGGTAAAGGTCGTGTTATTCCGCAATCTGGTGCGGCAGAATTCGAAGTGAAATACAGAGCTGTTGTTTGGAAACCATTCAAAGGTGAAGTCATGGATGCCGTGGTCAGCAGCGTCACTAAGATGGGGGTTATTGCTGATGCTGGACCACTATCGGTGTTTATCTCCAAGCATTTGGTGCCAAGTGATATGCAGTTCAATCCAAATTCAAATCCTCCAGCATACGAATCAGAAGATCAAATCATTGAAAAAGGAAGTAGAATAAGATTGAAGCTTGTTGGTACCAGAACTGACGTTAATGAAATTTACGCTATTGGTAGTATCAAGGAGGATTACTTGGGAGCATTGTAAATGCCTTTTGGGCAATCATCGTTCAAAAATGAACGATATATTATCTTACTCATTTTCTATCTTTCGATGATAGTCACGACTCAAAATCGAAAAAAAAACAACCAAAAAGCAACAAATATCCTTCTCAAATATGGGCAAATACTGAATTTTGCAAGGTGCTATACCATCCTAGTTCATGTTCAGATGAGAGGCTAAAATTTCACAGAAACCCATAAAAGGAATTATTTACCTAATTGTATATTATATCATCTGGCAGTGATTCTCGGCAACGAGCGAGAGCCTCATGACCTTTCACTTTTTTTTCCATTTTCTTTTCTGTCTTTCCCCGTCCCCTTTTTTTTATTTTATTTTATTTTTTTTTTTTTCCTTTTTTGTTAACGCTTAATTTCATAAAATTTATTTTCATGGGTCTTGATTTATAAAGGAGAGCTAACCTTGTTTGGCATATAACATCAATATAACAAAAAATTAAATGTTTTGTCAATGCCAAAATAAAACTTACATTCAAAATTTATAATTTTTTTCTAAAAAAAAAAAAAAACAAGAAAAAACTAAACTTCATAATCGCTTTTATAAAAACATCTATTGTAAAATGCTGATTTTATATCATTAAAATTATCTACCCCAATTTGCATGAACATTTTCTGATAACTTAATTCCAAGTGACCTGTTTCCCACTTCGTTCTCCGTTGCATTTTTTAGCAACAACTTTTTTGCCTTCTCATCATCTCCCAAAGCCATATAAGCTTCAACAAGGCTCTTGGGAGTAGGATAAAACTTTTGTATGGCTAGAGCTCTTTCCAAACTCACACCCCTCGTTGTCATTAGCATTCTCACATATATTTCTTTAACAGTTATCAAATTACTTTTATTAAGCATTGTTTGGAAAGTGCCAAAACTAAAACAACATTCGTGCTCTGGGTATTTTTCACAAAAAGATTGCAAAGTTGTCTTGTAATCGTTTTGTCCTTTTAAATTTTTTGCCCTTATCACCATGAGACTTCTCCCTAGGTAGTGTTTCTCAATGCTTTTGGTAAGCAATGCCAAAAAATGAGCAGTCTCATCTGCATCTTTGCTTCTCCTCACAAAATATTTTGATCCGAGAAGTACTAAGGATATTGAAGTCTTGATTGACTCCACAAAATTTGATAAATCGGATCCTGTTTGCTCTTCAATAAGATAATAAATGTTCTTCATTCCAGTTTTGGCAAGTCTTGATTTTTGCTCAAGAAATCTACCATCTCTAATAGACTCTACCAAATCATCAAGTCTTTTTCGCTCAACAATGAAGTCTAGCACAACTTCATCACCCGTCACTTTATGTTTAGCGGTCCATAACAAATCTCCAACTGCTAGTGGCTGTATATCTGTTTTCAAGCCTAGTTGCGTAAGCTTATTACTGAAAAATGCGCGCTCTTCCCTTGACCGGATTTCTCTATTGTCAATGACTAATTTAATGTCAAAAGATCCTGGTTGCCATATTTTCTGACTAACTTCTTGATTGTTGGAAAAAGGATCGCAAGCTGGCCCTGTTGCAAAATCACTACCACCACCATCATAGTCTGCCCCAAAATTTTGCGGAATACCGTCATCACGATACTGAGGCCGTTTCCGTTTTTGTTGCTCCTTTTCATCATCATAGAATTCACTCAAGCTTCGCTTTTCTCGATCACTTGCACTGAGCCTTTTCCTCCTATACTCTTCAATACTTGCAGCTGCTGGTGTCTGATTCTCGTTTCTTTGTGTTCTAGATTCTGCTGCTGTGACGGATTCTCCGGGTCGTGATTCTCCCTCGTTGACTCTAATCAACATATCCGCCAACTCCAAACCCTCATCAGTCAAATAATAATACATTGGCCTTCCAGACCCCTTGACCAAATCTCGCTTCATTAATGTCTTGCAAGAATTCCAAGCTGAATAAAACTGGCTCGTTGATGGATTACTGTTAAAACTTTTATCGCAATAAGGACCAGCCTTACTAATAATTTCATCCTTAGTTAACCCATTTCTGTCCCTGTCATACTTTACCAAGACAATCAATATCGCATAAGCTCCGGACCGTATCGTAGGAACGTATTTCTTCTTTGGAGCAGCAGTAGCAGATTTTTTTGATGTTGTTGTGGTTGCCGATGAATTTGATCTCTTTTGTAATGGAGACTGGCTATTATTAAGATTATATTGCTCCGCAGATGCCGCTTTGGGCGTAGCAAACGCCTCGGGCAACTTGTAACCTTCTTCTTTACAATAAGCATTTAGCTTTTTTGTCAAGTATTGTACTCTCTTCTCGCCAAAAAATTGGATTTTGAGTAAATCTTTGGGACCTTGTATTGGGTGAGTTTCTTTCCTTAATTTATCTAACGCTTTGCCGATTCCTAGAGCTGATCTTGAGTTCTTTAAAGTAGCTTCAACGGCAGATTCTTCCATCCAAGTCACAAACAAATGTTTGAGATCTGATTCAAGCAATTCCATTGTGCTGAGCCACCGGATTTGACAGAGCCATTCGCGTAAACATGGTGCTCATCTGCATTTGTGTACTTTTTTTTTTATTTATTGTTATTTACATTTTTCCTGTGTGTCGCAAAACCACGGCATCGGGTCTTTTGACGCACCTGCCAACATTTGAAATCTACAATAAATGCGTTATTTCTTTCGCAATTATATTCAAAGAAGCTATAAAATTTTGACTAACGTGTCTTTAAGGCTATACCCTCTTCATTTCTTTCAATACCCAACTCTAGCAATTTAGCATAAGCTTTGGCAAAATCCTCAAAATACTTGTCCTGGTCATTAGCGTATAGTTCTACCCATTTTCTGAAGTCTGGATTTGTTACCAATTCCATATCAGTTTGTAACATCATTATATCTTTGTCTCTTCTATTAAAGTATTGTTGGTTTCCGGTTTGTGGTACCACACCATAATCCCATTCGTCATTCAAAAGCAACTTATAAAATTCATTGTCAAACTTTATGGGATTATTAGTCCATTTTCCCTCCCACCCGGAATATTTTTTGTGAGTTCTGCCAAGCGTATGGGCACCTATTAAGCACACAATTTCTTGGTCATTGAACCCCATTCTGTTGAAAACCGCTCTTATATGATCTGAATGTTTAGATCCAATTGGTAGTCTTCCATTCTTGGGAACGAACTGATCTGTAATGCAATCTGTTCTTCCTGGTTTCCACTCAACCTTTGGTCCTCCCATAGCTTCTATTGCGGTAACTCCTGCAAAGGTATAAAGATCTGCATACGAAATCCATGGAAATTGTTGTTTTACCATTTCTAGGACAACACGAGCTGGTTCCAAGCCAGTATTTCCAGGATCGGTAATTTCCGGAATCAACCTAAGAGATAAAGAGGTTAGATTAGATATTCTGAGTAGAATGAAAACAGTCACAAAAGTTGTTCAAGTTACCTTATTGTTGCCCCATTTGAACCGCCGGTCCCTGTTTCTTTATCATATGTCGCACAGCAGTGCCAAGATAGTCTAACAACTAATGGCCCTAATGAGCCATCATCAAAGTTTTTGTTATCAAGAACAGAAATAATCAATCTTTTTACAGCTTCATAGTCACCCTTTTTGCTGAAAAACTCCACCTCTCTATTGCTATACTTTTTTTTCTTCCATGCAGGCGATAATGCTGAAAGCCTTGATTTTCCAGAGGTTACAACACTTCCCTGCTCTTCTTTATTTAAATCATTTGCAGATACCGGTTCTAAGGGAGAAGAGATGTCCTCTTGTTTAAAAAAACTAGATTCTTGAGAACTTTTGTTCTTAAGCACTGAATCTATTGGTAAGGATTTAGTTTTTTCAAACCTTTCACTTTGCTTGAAAGCTGATTTGCTTCTTTGAGATAAACTGCCACTTTTTGGTGTTGGTGTAACTTCTTGAATCATTTTTCTCTCTGCAAAGTCTGATTGGTTTCCAATATTAATTGTAGTGGGAGGTAGTGTTTGGACACCAATAACTCTTTTTGAAGCCTTTTTGCGGCTGTTTGGATTTGGGCTTGGGCTTGGATTTGGATTAGGCTTAGTCTTTTTTGCTTGTCTTTCATCTCGTCTTTTGTACTGCGATCTATTTCTTTGGCCTTGCTTGCCTAAATTGTATGGTCTGAGAACATTTTCTTCGGCAGCTTTTTTTGCTGCTTGCTCTGAAGCTCTTTTTGAAGCAGCTTGTTTCCCCTTTCTGGTATATGTCTCATTCTCTCCAAAGACATTTTTAGCCACAATTCTAACAAAACATCGCGGGTAATGCAACACCCATTCTTCAGTCTCTTCTGTTTTCACCCATATTGCCAACAAAACTGAGTATCTGTTCCCCACCCTAGTAAAATACTCTTCAACTGCCGCTTGCAACTTGTTTAAATCTCGTATCAATATATGAATTCCCGTAGTGTACTTCATGGTAACCCGTTTATACAATCTGGGCCAAAAGTGCTTCTCATTCTTTAGTACCTCAATACGCCTCTTCCTAATTTCTTCTACTGGTTCATAGTGGATAATACCAAGTTAACCAAGGACACAAGGCACAATGTGTAGAATTTCCAGCACTGTCCAAACTGCCACTTGTGAAGCATGTTGGATATCCTCAGCGGCCCAAGTTAACAGTAGCGACGCAAGAGTGACAGGAACTAAAGAGGCACGAGTAACAACACTCAATAGATCTGTCCAAAGCTGGCCGTTTTCGAAGATGATTCTGAGTAACGGCATTGCTGATTTGTCTGTACTATCAATGAAGGTTTATTTACTGGAATACAGAAATCATGGATCATCAAATGCTTTCTAGGTGGCGGCAAGCGCTCAGATGTACGGAAGCACAACTAATTAGCGCTGACAGCTCTGGTTTTGTGACATGCATGCGCGCAAATGGAAAAAACACAGCGAAAAATGAAACGTTTATTTAGTTTCTATATCTGACTAGATAGTCAAAGCAAACGAGCAGACAAAAGGTTTCGGTAAAGTTTCATGGGACATAGGCCGATCCAGAAGATAAATAGTCAGGATTTGCCCAGATAATAAATATAAGGAAAAGTATACAGTATAACGAAGTGAAATAAAAGGAGCATATTGTTCAGTGAAATTGTGTTCAAATTTGACTAAAAGAGATTCTTTTATGAGCTTCGTGTTTATTTCTAAGCTCATCAGCTAACTTGATGTCGACGCCGTTATCAAAGATCTTACTGATCTCCTCAAGTGGAATACCACTGACGTCCGGATATGACATGTAGATCCACAACCAGCTAAGCAAACAAATGATACCAAAGAAGCCGAATGTAAAGCCAGGGGAAAGTTTGTCCATCAAAGTGAGATAGGTAAAGGAAATAATAGAGTTCGTAGACCAGTTGCAACATGTTATAATCGTACCGCCAATTGCTCGGGCCTCCAACGGCAAAAATTCCACCGATGACCATGGAACAGTCCCTAATCCTGAAGCGTAGCCAGCAACGTATAGGATAATGGCTATTGAGGCAATGACATTTGATGTTGAGACGCCAGCTTCTGCCTCCGGGTGATTTTCAGGAGCAACGCTGTAAACGGCCGAAGCTATGGCAAGGGCCACGGCCAATATCCACACGGTTCTCAATAACATTTTTCTGCGACCCACTTTGTCAACCAAGAACAATGGGAAAAAACTAAACAAAAAATTTGTTAGGGCAATTGATATTGAAGCAAAAATTGGATCTTCGAACCCCAAGTTCTTAAAAATAGTAGCTGAATAGTACATGAATGCATTAAAGCCAACACATTGCTGAATAGCCATCAATATCGAACCGGTAAGCAAAGCATTCTGAGTACTCTTTTTGCTCTTAATAACTTCCCAAAACGGCACATTATATAACTGCTTGGCATTGTTGACGTCAACTTGTATTGAGAATATCCTATCTTGCACTTGGTCTGGTTCAGCGTATGGGTAAATCCTAGACAATGCATCTTCTGCTTGTTGCGTTTGGCCTTTGATGATGCTATATCTTGGTGATTCCGGAATAAATTTAACGGCAAGCAAGAATAAAAAAGGTGGAATCCCACTAACTAAGAAAGAATATCTCCAGTTATTTTCAACATTCTTAAGGCCGTTGGCCACCAAGTAAGCAATAAGCTGACCACCAGTAGTAGATATAGAGTTTACAGCAAGTAGCATGCCTCTAATGTTGGAAGGAGCAACTTCGGATATAAAGACAGGTACCACCATACTGGCGCCTCCAACAGCCACACCAACAACTGCTCTGCCAGCTACTAATTGAAATACAGAATGGGCAACCCCCATCTGGATAGCCGAAATGATAAACACCAAGCAACAGAGCGCCAACGTGTTTCTTCTTCCAAATTTGTCGGAGAGATACCCTGCGCTAACTGCACCAATCAAAGCAGTTATAGAAGTGACAGCTGTAATCAACTCTTTCTCAAATGAACTAAGAACATGACCCAAATCCTGATTGATAAAAAGCAAACAACTGGATATAATTGCGGTATCAAATCCAAATAATATACCACCAACAGCAGAAGCACAGACAACTATTATGGAGTAAATGCCGAGCTTTGTGTCTTCGATCGAGTCCATGTCTCTGTCGCCAATAGCTGTGGCCTCCGTAACAACGCTATTAGGACGATCATCAGTCGCGTTCAATAGAGTGCGACTTTGGGACTCCAAGTCATTGATGTGATGTTCCAGGGACTCATAGAGTGTGGATGACTCTCTGGTGGGACTGGTGGGACTCAAAAAGGTGTACTCATCGGTGGAAGTAGAGCGGCCCTTAAGAGTAGACAGCATGCTGCTGGATTTTGTTGTTGTTGTTATTCAAGAGAGTTCGCGCCAATGGTAAAGGGAACGAAGCCTGAAGGGGATATAAGCCATATGGTTGACATAAATGATTCACGTTGCTGTCAAGGCAGTATAAATGATTTCTGTACAGTTCTCACCTGTGGTACCGTAACGTTTTCGGTTTTTCTTCTAGATTCTTCCTCATGCCTTAATATAGAAATGAATACCGAGGGGTAGGAAAAGTAGACGGGTGAGACACCGCCCTTTTTTTTTCAATGTGTGGCCATTCGGAAGCAAAATTCACTGGAGCTCACCTGGCATGTAAGACTTCGTGGCCAAGTTGGTTAAGGCGTGCGACTGTTAATCGCAAGATCGAGAGTTCGACCCTCTCCGAGGTCGTCTTTTTTTTCTTTACGAAAGAAAAGCCTGTTTAAGGGTGAGTTCCTGGTTAGACATGCTAACTCAACAGGCAATACTAAGGTTGGTTTCATTGCTTTAACTCACTTTTTTTTTGTTGTCAAATACTGTATATTAACTGTTGCGCTGCACTTTAAAAGTTGCGAAGACATGTTGTAGATGAAATTGATCCAGCAGGGAATCTCCAACTCGGCCTCCATCAGCCAAGCATAATATGATAACATGATAACATGATAAGCAGAGGTAACCAATGAAACTAGTCAAATTTAATGATTATGAGATAAGTTCTTTACAGTCTTACACATACACTCACAACAATATTTATTGAAACTAAGAATAGACAAAGACTATCAGAGACTCTCTAGTAGATTGGAAAATCTTGAGATTGCTCAAGCCTGGTGTTTTGTAATCCGCCATCAGCAGTTTTTAGCTTCTTCAATGCTGGCATCACATCCGCATCATTATCGCTTTCAAAATCACCATCATCATCATCACCGCCAGATCTCCGCTTGAGCTCCACATGTTCAAACTTATTTTCAGATTCACCAATGCCGTCACCATCTATACTTCCTATAACACCGTCCAAAGAGCTTTCCGCATCCAGACTACTATATAAATCATCTCCCGGACCAAACGTATACTCATCAAGATTGACTTCATCAGGATCAAAACCTTTAAAGTCAATATTCCTAAAGTTAAAGTTAAGCGGTGCTATTTTATCTTTGCCTTGATCTTTGCTGTAGTCTCTGCCATAGCTACCAACATCAAAAACATTTTCACCTAGCTCACCTCCGCTAATATTAGAGGATTGATGGGATGATATTGACGTAGTACCGTCAAAGCCCTGTTTGACTAAATGCTCTCGGAGGTCTAGATTGTGGCCATCGTCATGGTTATAGGAGTATTCAATATTATTGCCATCCTCATGATTTTCAAATTGAGCCTCTGATGGTTCCTTCCCAATTTGATGTTGCTGCTGCTGTTGCTGCTGTTCCTGTTTCTCCTGCTCCTGCTTCTGTTCACGGTTTATAATCTCAACAAGCGGTTGTGGTACCCTCAAACCAAACTCTCTGGCAACAGTGATAGCTTCCCTAAGAGATCCGCCTGCAACAGCACTGTTTGACAAATCATAGTCCATTTCCTCATCATATTTGAACTGAAAGTTTACGTGTTTCAGCATTTTCAAAATAAATAATTGCTTGAGCTTATTCCAAATATTTTCCTCGGTCTTCAAAACGCGCCAGTTGTCCTCATTAGCCATTACTTCTTGACAGATTGTAGGATTCAGAACCACAAAGGCTTTGAAATTTGCCAAATGAAAAGCTCTTCTTTTGCTATCTACCAGCCATTTGAGCAATCTCTTGTAGCTGGCAATGTATGTTTCATACTGTTTGCGTCTAACTAAATAACTCTTAACAATCGACTCACTGCCCCGGGCCTGTCTGCGCACCCGCTTTAACTCATCATTACCTTTCACACTTCTTGGCGGCTCACTGACAAAAAATGTAAACTCTGGATCAGTGTTATACAAGTTCAAATAGCGAAGAATCATTTTTTGATACTTGGTAGACACCTCCTTATCATGCCGATCTAGTTTTCCAGTTTCTCTAAAATGCTCCTTAATTGCTTCAGCGTTATCCAATTCCTGAGTTGATTGATTATCATCAACAATAAATGGCAATGCATTTTTTTCAGTAGCTGTTTCATCATAAAGGCCTTCGTCAGCGTTTTCATCGCTAGTGAAGTCGCTATCAGTTAAATTATCGCCCAACATTTGAGAATCAATGTCGATCAGTGTAGGATATTTATATGCCAACTTTGTGTAATAATCTGTACCTGGTTGCCTTTTATACTGCTTGCTGTTGGTTTTTTTCAAATTTGAAACGTGAACTGCTGGCCCAATATCCAATTCTTCATCTGAATCTTCTTCATCTAAGTCTTCTTCCATACTGTCATCATTGCTAAAATTAGAGGAAATATCAGTATTTTCCTCATCATTATCAACCTTATTACAAACTTCTAAAGTGTCTTTGACAGATTTCTTTTCAAGGAGCTTACCTTTAGGTTTCTTAGAAAAAACAGCTTCCCGGTATTCTTTAGCACCAATAGGGAGCCCAACTTTTCCACAATCCACAATGTTAAAATTGTTCTTTTTGAGAAACTTGACAAATAAAAGTCCAAATTTTCTTTGAGGAAATAATTTTTCAAAATAGTCAAAATTGTTGTATGCTAAAATGTTGACACTTTCTAAATGGCGTAACCAACGCGCGGATATCATAAAATCGAGATACTCAAATATCTTAGCTTGAAAAGTTGCTGGCCGTCTGTGGTGCTCTGGTTCAAGTTTTATATTCAAATTCTTTTGCATATTACTCAAGTATACCTTATTATAAAGAGGATTAATATTTCCCATATTGCGCACATTCCGGCCAGTTTCAACGCGCGTATTTTCATAATATAAAGCTCTCCTCACATCTTCGTCGTCGATCTCAACATTGACGTCTTGATCGTCGTCCATTCTTTCCCCGAGATGATAATTAGCTAGCTTGCTTTGAACAACTTTGCGCAAAAGTTTAGTAATGTATGCTCGCACAAGTTGCTTGAGAACATCTTCAGCCAGCAGAGAAAGCAGCGGCGGTACAATATCTATTACTGCTGTTGGTGAGTAGAAGAAATTCTTGAAATCAAGCTGTTCTCTCATTTTATCTTTGAGTGCTTCCAAATTGTTGTTCTGTGTTAAAAATTTTGTTAGCTCGGTAATATTTTCTTTGATAAATAAATTATCTTCCTCGTTTGGACCACCGGGCACTGTATTCGAAACGAAATCGATAGTGTTTGTTGTGTTTGTTGTGTTTGACTGAGCATCTTCTTGTGTCCTTATCAGAGACTCGGTTGAACTTTGAGGGTCATCATCGACCACGTTTGCCTCAGTTTTTTCCCTTAGTATCTCTCTATTTTCGTCTCTAATAGCAAGGTCTGCTTGTCCATTCTCCAAGTCTGTGAAATATTCGCTCATCTCATATGCAATGGGAAAATCATCATATTTGAGCAACTTCTTACTAGTTTTCTTTTTCTTCTGATAATTTTTCAATGAGGACTTCAATAAATGATAGTAGTTGAGAATTTCTACTTCCGACTTATTAGGCAAGTGGGCTTTTATGCTTGCAAGGTTGTGAATGGAGTATCGTGCCAAAGCTGTAAAGAATTTTTCCTTCTCTGATCGCGTCCATAGCACACCGATCGGTGATTCATCTGAATCATTTTGTCCATTTTTTCCATCTTTTTTAGAAGTCTTCTCATGTAGGGATGTACCGTGAGCTTTAATTACTGTATATACACATCCGTTAGGGCCGATAACAGTATTGTGGAGCTTCTGTGTGGCATATTCGATGTTGGGGTTCACGATGACCTGGTCGTGGAAATTGGCGGTGGCTTCACGAGATTCTTTGACGAGTATTCTGAGCTGCTGGTTGTAAAAACGAAGATAGTTCCGATGCTCTTTTTCTAAAGGTTGCTGTCTCATAGCTGCTGGTTTATAAAAAAATAAACATACGGCAGCCTTCGTGTGTGGACCCTCGGTTAGTTGTGATGGTAATAACACACTTTAGAATGTATGTGCTCTGAGCATTTGGAATTTTTTCGTCTTTTTGATTTTTCGTTTATCTCCGCGCAGTGCAGCGGCGCGCGTAACCAAAATATGGAGATCACTCGCTGCCTCTCAGTTAGTTAATTTCCAAGATGTCTTCACGATTAAATCAAGTATGCAAAGTACAGCATAACAAAATACAATGTTAAGAGGGGGCTTGATAATAAATATAAGCCAGTGTGTTTGCATAAAGTATATATAGCCCATCTGTGTTTGTACTGTTTAAGAACTAGATTCAGTTATGTCATGGTATGGTGTCAGCTAGTCCATCTTGACAAAGACAATTTAGTTATACAATTTGTGAGCCAACCCAAATTTTAGTAATGCTTTCTGTCTGTTTAGAACGTATTTTCAAATGCACTGTCCATATTATCCCGATTTTTTCTGATAACAACGGCAACATAAACTTGCAGGGGGTAATCACATATATAGTAGATATATAATATAGCTCAGTTGATACAGGGGAAACTTTTAAACGTTAAAATTTTATTGCAGATGGTGGGGAATTTCAAAAGGTTTCATTGTATTGGAATAAAAAGTAAGTAATTATTTGTTATAGTGAACAATTGTATGTGTGTGGTCATGCTTCAGTTCATTTTTACACTTACTTTTTTTATTTTCACACACAATATCGATTCATTATTTCTATATAAACGATAG
>JXWR01000277.1_pt1 | contig 26710 bp, 12 predicted proteins | sample 315541 | NCBI WGS metagenome assembly JXWR01 (sample SAMN03273951, study PRJNA271842) | soil metagenome | isolation source: rice field ambient CO2 | place: India: CRRI Experimental farm Cuttack,Odisha-753006 | collected 2013-12-17
AAAAAAAAAAAAAACTTCAAACAAAGCAGTATGTTATGTCCCTTCGCTGTTGCCTGTCGTACAAGTAGTTTATCCGACCTATAGCTTTTCAGTTAATGCTAATCTTTGAAGATTGCAGAGTTTCCCCGCCGCCGCAGCTGCCTACTTAGAGTACAGATATTACATAGGGTTCTCGAGGCTTATTTTTTCCACATATTGTTTATTTTTCAATTAACATGTTGTTCGAGAACCACCGGAAAATATATTATGCATTACATCATATCATACACCACGTATGGCCGACACATCTTAGCTTCTGTTTTATTTTTATTTAATTTTTTTTTTGCCATGGTATGAAAGTTTTTTTTCCCTTTATCAAACAATAAAGATCATTGAAAAAGTAGATGAGAAATAGAAAAAATTGTTTTCAGTTGAACTTGGATGTCATACTTTAGCTTGATTCTACATTTCATATTGCAGCTTAATTGTAAGATGAGACAGTTTATGCCTAGTAGTGTTCATGGATTCGAGATCGCTGTACTAATAATCCCTTTCAAAGATTCAAATTTCATCTTGAATATATAAGGTTGACTTTATCAATGTTACTCGTTGTTGATGATTAAAGCTCAATGAGCTACAATTACCGCTATGTAGTAGGAAAGGTGAACTGGAAACAGTTTTGTTGAACTCAGGTCTAGAACATGACAAATTTTTCTTTAAAAATCTTTCGTGATGTTGATAGGTTACCTCAATAACTATTGTTTGGGTTCAAGTCTTCACGACTTGTAAGTGGGCAGTGTCGCAGATTTCACGAGATGAAATGTAAAACTCGCCAAACGTATGTGTTAACAGAAAGCACAAAGATAAACAACCTGTAAATATTGCTCGGATATGACTTCACAATTTGTCTTTTTCATGTGCCTTTCCGTTTTCTATGTAGTATCTCAGATTGATAGAAAAACGAAATACATGAATGGCGTGCTCACTGCACACCTACGTCTACAGCATAAAAAGGGTATCCTTTTAACTTTTGGAATGATTATTTTTTTAGTAATATGTGTTAACTAAGGACAAAAAGAGGGCATGACAGACAAGATTTTTCTTTTTTAAAAAAAAGTAAAATGTAATGAAGAGAAGTAAAGAAAAGATTAATGAAACAAAGAGTAAAAAGCGATCAAGAAACAAAGAGTAAAAAGGACATCAAGTAAGCAGCTTATTGACTCTGACCTTGACTCTTGATTTCAGCTTGAACCTCTTCAATAAGTTTTTCGTTACCGTGATATGGATGATTTACAAAATTGAAAAATGGAATAATGGCCATTCCAAGTTGAGAGTTTTGTGAGTTTCTATTAGCAATATCTTGCAACCATGGGCTTAAAGTGGATTTGCCATGAGCTGGTTCACCTTTGAGCAAGTTTTCTCTAATTTCGGCCTTGTATTTTTCCAATTCGGCCTTGTTCTCACTCCAACCCCAGAATCTTTGAGTGGATCTGTTGTAAGCGATAAGGAACCCACCAGTGAGACCCAACAAAGAGGTCAATCTGAGCAAAGAACTAGATGGTCTCTGAAAGAATTTGCCATTAACTGGTTCGAATTTTTCGAAAAGTGTGAGAAGTGTAGGGAAAGTCACAGTAGAAGCGGCAATGACCCCATAGTCTGATGGACGGAAGTACTTGACAACTTTGGTGAATTCAGGATCAGAATCAATTTTCTATATTAATTCGGGGTTAGTATCAATTCATGAAAATTGTATAGATTCATGAAGGAACTAGCGCACAATCTTTGTCCACACCGTTAACTTGCGCATTTCATTGTCACTTTGCACGATAATATCAATCAATTGCAACAACGGTCAATCTCAAAAAAAAAAGGCAGATGGTTATGAAAACAGAGCTTAAATTGTAAGTTCACAATATACTAAAACCACAAAACAACATACCTGATAGGTTGTGCTTGGAGCAGGATTGGACATTGTTAAAAATTGGTTTTGATGAAATGTAGTATAGTAGGAGATACTCCACAGAAACCTCTCTTTGAGCACTATCACCTCTTAACCCTGGCGTTACTGTAGCTATCATTATTTTTTCTCTCAATAAAGATGTCTTTGCAGCGCATTTTTTCATCCAATCATGAATATTCAGATTGTCAAACGGATACCCGGACATGGATGTGAAGCTTTCCTGTGTGTGAGTAGAGCATTTTAATACATATATATACATTATAATGCATTAATATATTATTACTTTATTTGGCGGCTCAATATTTCACCCATATAACAAAGATTTCTCAGTCAATACAGTTTTTCATTGTTTCTAATTGAAGATGTGGCCTTAAACTACAGAATTTGTTGCTTGCTGTTTTATACTTGATTTAAACAATGGTTTGCGTTATCGGTTTGAATTTTAAAGCTCTGCGCGGCTGTAATATGTGAGTAGTAATGATAGTACAAATTGGGATTTTTCTGTCTCAATGGCGGAAGCAATGTTAATTTTTGACCCTATTTTTGAAAATTGGCAATGAAAACAAAAACTCTCTAATAGATAGCAATACAGTTTCAAAATACTGAAGGTACATAAAAACAATATTTTTATTATTATTAAATTAGAACTTTATCTTTTACGTAGACTTAGTAAATGCAGAGCAAAGGAAGATAAAGGTGAAAATTTATAAAAACACGCCGTCAATCTTGCTAAATAATACCTATAATCAACCAAAAAACCCACATACCAAAGAAGTTGCTATTTTTGTTGTATAAGAAAAGGTCTTAACCTAACGGAATCTGTTACCAGTTGATGGAAGAACGACAAAATGACGCTGCTATAGTTTACTAAACTCAATACTTTTTTATATCAGAAAATTAAATTTTTAGGTGCCAGATTTGAATCTGCTACTTAATTTGTACTTTAACTTAGAATTACTTACTAGCATCATTGGCCTTGAGTGTCTTCGTGCTAAATATTTATTATTTGAAAATTAATATTTTTTGGTAAAACCTATAGCTGTTAATAGAGACTGTTCTCTTTGAACAGAGATTCTGCAAAATCTAAAAGGCTATATGTGTATTAATTAGGTCTACTTATTCCAGCTCTGTTATGTAGCTCATGACCACCAATTCACGGCAGTTTATGTTCATGTTGGTTATGTTGGTGTTGATGATTGTTATTTACTATCTGTCCGGGCACCCAACCATAGCTACTGCGGTGCGCGTAATAACGCGTCTTTATCTTTTTTTTTTTTGCCCTTGTTTAGCGCTGATTTGATTCCAAAGGCTTGTTTGGATTGCTTCTTTTTGTCAATAATCCTTCATAAAGCCTTAGTTTCTTCACTGAAGGTACGATCGAAAAAATACCAATCACTTTGTCTTCTACTACGCTTTACTATCAGTTATGCCTACGCTTGTGGAACGCCCAATGACGAGGCACTCAACGCGTCTCAACAAGAGATCGTCCATTAACTACAACGAGGACGCTATTGACAAGTTGATCGAAATAAGCGATGAAGAGAGCGACATTAGTGGTGATGGAAGTGATAACGACAAGGAAGAAAATGACCACGATGAAAACCAGCGGCAAGTAAAGGATCAACCAGACGCAATAGAATTATCATCATCTGATGACGAAATTGAAGATTCAGACGCTGAAGAAGAATATGTGCCTCGTGGGTTTCCAAAGAGGAAACATGCTCACAGAACGAAATCTAATAAGAGCAAAAACCACAGCAACAAAAGAAGAAGAATAGCAGGTTTACAGAAGAAAAGCCATAAAGAGTACCAGAAAGAACTTGAAGAAAACTTGATAGAGAATGCCATTTTTAAATCATTAAACGATCCTGACATTTCAGTTCTGGATCTCGCTAATGATTGGCTCGAAGAGTACCAAGAAAATGAGCAACTAGCTATAAAAAATCTAGTGAATTTGGTGCTCAGAGCTTGTGGTTGCTTATCGCAGGTAGAGCAACATGATGTATCCAATGTTGAAGCGGCACCAGATACCGTTTCTGAGATACAGTCAGTGTTTCAAAAGCAGGGGACGCATGAGTTTGCCTTCGCGAGTAAAGGCAAGCAGTATAAAGCGTTTAGACTGAATTTTCCAGAATTTATCAAGCAGGTTATTGTACAGTCCAATGAAAGAAATTTGTTAATATCGGATAGTAATAGTATTGGCAATAAAAATGAAGAAGAAGACGAAGAGCCAGAATTTTTGGAAAATATCTTGATTTGGTTATCTAGTTTGTCAACATCAAATTTAAGGTCGTTAAGATATGTTGCTACTGTGGTGTTGCTCACTATAGAAACCACCATTTGCGAGATTTTGATTAAATGTACCAAGAATTATGACAAAAATCAAATGAATTTGAATATCGAGAATGATAAAATTAACGCCGTCAATAAAAAACTTAAAGCCAAATCGACCAAAAAGCAAGAAAAGGCTCAAATCAGCAAAGATTTAGCCAAGTATGAAAGACATGTGCAATCTATAACCAAAAATCTCGATTTTTATAACAACTCAAAAAACACATTGCAAGAGTTTTTGGCAGATATTTTTGATACAATATTTGTGCACCGTTTCAAGGATATTGACCCAAAAATTAGAATCGAGTGCATAAAAGCATTGTATCATTGGATTGAATTGTACCCAGAGTTTTTCTTTGAAAATTCCTTTCTTAGATATTTTGGTTGGCTCTTGTTTGATATGAACAATCAAGTGAAGATAGAAGTATTGAAGAACTTAACGAGACTATACAAGAAAAATACTAATTTAGTGATAAGTGGATTAAAGCAATTTACTGAGCGGTTTAAAACCAACATCATCAGTCTTTTGATTGACGACTTGGACTATAATATCAAAATTAACTGTTTGCATTTGTTGGTAGAAATAAACAAGATTGGGTTTTTGGAAGATAGAGAGATTCTTAAAATTAACAATTTGGCATTTCAAATCATGGAACAAGATAGCCAAGATGTGCTTAATGAGTTTAATAATGTACCGGCAATACATAGAGAGTTGAAAGAAAATGGCAGGCTTCTTAATGAGTTAATCAAATTTATCAATCACATCGAGGTTGAAAAAACTGGCGAATTGAAAGAACAACACAAGCTCAGTATTGATTATGCTAAAAAGCATTTCCCTATTGACGTTAATGACATGATTAAATTCAAAACTCTCATTCAAATAATCAATTATTCCAAAAATTTTTACAATATTTCACTGGGCGGTGATATTGATGATGATGGTGTTGATAGCGATGAAGACGTTGATAATTTGGTTTTAAACAAAGAAATCAAAGTGAGTGATTTTAATACTAGCAATAAGCTTGAATCATTAGGTTTCCAAAACACCGAAATTTTGAAACAATTTTTGCTAAATTCAAATGGTTCAATTATATATTTGAACCAAATTGCTCGGATAGGGTTTTTGCTATACAAGAATTTTTCCAGTTATTTTAAGTCATGGAAATTTTTGCTTACTTATTTGACTATTGATTTTTCTTCTATTGACGAACTTGACGAAGAGTTCAAAAAGCTTATTGAACTCAACGAACAAGAAGATTACTTTTTGTTAAACTTACTTTATGGAATTTTGTATGCTGCGATTACTAAGGAGTCAGTCAGCTACTATGTTGCTGATTATAATACTGCGGCTACTGGGGATAATAAAGCAATTAGTAAGAAGAAGAAGCAAAGAAAGACAAAGAAACAAGCCGAGTTGCAAAAGCAAGCTGAACGGGAAGCTGAATCAGCAGCGGAAGCTAAAGCCAATGAAACAAAATTAGCAAAGACGAACATGCAAGGTGAAGAAGAAGATGACGACCAGGAAGGCAAACAGGATGAAGGAAAAAACAATGATAAGGATGATGAAAATGAAGACCAAGTAAATAATAATCAAGAGGAAGAAAATAATGATAACGGTAATGATGAAGAACTTGATGAAGTGGATAGCGAAGAAGAAAATAGCAATGACGATAACGGTGATGATGATGATAATCATAGCAATCCTAATTCTTCTGACAAAATTCTTGGGCAATTAATTAACAGCTTACCTGCCTTTTTCGAAAAGTTTGGTTCTGTGCATTATAATTACAAAGTTGTATTTAGTATTTTCCTTCAACTTACCACATTTCAAAATTTTAAAGATCTTCAACAAGAAACTGTCTTAATTAAGTTAATAAAGCTGTTCTTGCAAGTTTTTAAAAACTCAAGTGTGGAGATTCTTGAGTTGAAGAATGAATTTGTCAAATTCTTTACCATGGTGAAACAATCATTAGAAAATAACGAGTTATCAAATGATATCAAATTACTTGTTCAAAATGCCATCATTGAATTATCGTTAGAGCTTTCAAATGCAGTATCCGAAGAAGATCCAAGTTTGGATAAATTTGACAATGCAGTGAACATTTTAAACAATATTTCATTAGTGCTTGAAAAATTTTTGATTACCGGGGTGGTTTTTAATACTTCTGAATTCATTGGTGGTCTGATCGTTGATGAGATTGGTGACAAGGTTTTTACTGGAGTAATGAAAATTGAGAATAGTGACTTGATACTTGAAAGTAATTGGGAACAAAAAGCATTCAAAATTCAAAATCAATTGCAATTGGTGTTTAAATTTTATTTGAATTATGTTTCTTGGAAGTTTGAAAAGTTGTATCAGTTTGGCAAGAATAGCACACTGAATGCATTCATTGGCGACGATGAATTCACAACAATTTCAAATAATAACAGCAAAGAAAATGAACAAGAGGCTATGTTTGAAAGTAATTTGCATTCATCAGAAGCTTCAGAAACGTCGCTATCGAGACACTTGGATAAGATTCAGACAATAATTGATCAACTCAGTGATTTACTATTGTTAAATGCCGAACCGCAAGAGATTATAAATGGTAACAACGATACTAACGGGTTGAAGGTAGTGATAAATAAACTTAAGTCAGCAAGTGCAAGCTATTTAATCGACATTATCATTGTTGTTAATTTGTTTTACAAGAATTTCCAAAATGATGAAAAATTGACTAGTTCATTTGATGATTTCCAGTTTTTCTTTGAAAACCAAATTAAGCTTAATATATTTGCTAGCGATGATAAAGGTGGTACTGATAATGAGAAGTTGCTTGGTGCGTTGTTGCAAATCTATTTCCATTTAGAGAGTGACTTGGCATTATTGCTTGATGTGCAGCTTGACAGAAATGATGACGAAAGCGTGAATTATGGGTTTTTGACAGAAGAAGACAAAGCATCTTCGACCGATCAACAGCAACAACAACAGTTTCAGCAAAAATTGGAATATGAAAAGCGTCTTGTGGGATATACTCTTAAATTACTCAGCTTAAGAAATGCCAAGTTGGTGAGCAAAGAATGGATTAGTAGATTGTATCTAAATAAGGAAAAATTAGGTGGGCTTTACGCTACGGTGGTGGATTCAAAGGATAATGTTGATGTTATGGAAGCAGAATTGAAAGCTGTAGAAGGCTCTTAGGTTTATTATACTATTACTCATCAATAAATGCTAGTGACTGATAAGTTGATAAAATGCAGCTTTGACGATAGTAAGGTGTCTTATAGAAAATTATTTAAGGAGAAGATTTTCACAGATCTCGCAAAAAATTAACCTATTAAAAGGTTACTTCCTATGAAACACCCAGTCTGTCTTAAGATAAAGCAGCACAACAACGTACAGTATGCTCATAGTCACTCTAATGTTGAACCAGTTGTTGGCACACACCACTGGAGGCCGAGCTATTATATTACTAAGAGATACTAACTGTCTCTGATGGCCTATCAAGCTAGAACGCTCTCAGCACAATAACGTAGATGTTCTACCGGTCTTTGTACTAATATGAGTAAGCCCATGTTTGTCGCCCAATATGAACGAAGGTTAAATGATGAGATCCGGGGCTGAGGGCTTATTAGGACAACGACATAGGTTTTGATGTATTGCCTATCCGTGAGCACTTGTAGGTCACTGTGGAAATTAGAGAATTACTAATAAGTTTTAGAAGAAAACTGCTCTTTGGATGACCCAGTTTGTTGTCAGATATGTCAAAGAAAGCCAGTTAGTAAATGTCATCATCATGACTGGCGCACCTTATTAATCGGGGACATTACGAGGGCAGATTACTCAGACGTTCCGGCTGGAACTGGTGTGAACTGGCGCAGATTAGAGGCTAATAGCGAGTACCGGTGGTTTGGCCACGTGCCCATTAATAATGCCAGGCAACCCAGACTCCCGCTGCAGTTTCCTCGAGAAAAGTATAAAAGCTAGAGCAGTTGCTGCTGTTTTTTCTTCTGCTACTGTTCTGATCTTGGACATCTTATTTCTATCAGTTGACATTACATTATCACACATTACACATTATTACCCACAATGGTTCAAGTTATCGCCGACGCCCAACAATTCACCGCTGCCATCAAGGAAACATCCAACTTGGTTGTCATTGACTTTTTTGCTACCTGGTGTGGCCCTTGTAAAATGATTGCTCCAATATTAGACAAATTGTCTGACAAATACAAGGATACTGCTACTTTCTTCAAGGTCGATGTTGACGAAGTCCCAACTGCTGCTCAAGACCACGAAGTCAGTGCTATGCCAACCATTATTTTGTTCAAAAACGGTGAAGAAGTCAAGAGAGTTGTTGGTGCTAACCCAGCTGCTATCCAACAAGCTATTGCTGCTAACGCTTAAGTGTGTTTGAATTGGTAATTTCAGAATCTCTTATCATGACTCAAAATTATATCTCTTTTTGATTGTTTTCTCATTATCTTTTTTCTCCTTTAGCTTTTCGTTATGAAATCTAGTGTATTTTAATTATATACCGTGTATGTTTAGAACAAAGTTAATATTTGTTTTACGTTAGCTTTTGATCAGCATCGTCATTGTAGAATTGATTTGATATAAGTTAGGTATTACTGAATATAATGTTCTCAGCTAAGTGGACTTAATAAACTATAGCAGGGGAACATTACCATTAATGGTACAAGGAATCCCTTGTATAGACAAGATCCAATAGATCTTGTTCGAGGGGGCGTGTACTACTTCAAAGATAAAACAACTTTACAACAAAAAACCAAATTCTCCTTTGGGGCAATTGCAACTGCACTTGTCTTTTACAACATCGCAAATGATTTAACCTTTATCATTTAGAGTGTCGTCCGTTGAAACCTTCAAGTGACCACACTAACTGGCTGACTTCTATCGTCTTGCCGCTTACTCATGAGTCGCGAGCGTCGAAATACATCAATTGAGTTTTGCTGTTAGAGAGCCCTGGCGTTTCTTTAGCCGATACACAATCTCCGGCAGCTGCAAAGGCCCTCTTAAGTGAAAAGTTAAGGATCTCCATGTTTGAACTGTTAGCCAAGTTCCATGAAATGCGATTATATCAAGCCGAGGTTGTATATTAAACCACCTATAGAAAACCAAAGTATAATGCCACCAAAGCAATTAGTTGATAAATTGGCGAATGAAACGCCAGAAAGAAGTAACGAGTTCAGGAGGCTCGGTGCTAAAATAGAGTCCGACTACATTGACAAGTACTTCTTTTTAAACTCCAGCAATGAGCCGCAAAACACAATCAATCCAGAAAAAGAGTTTCAGATGCTTACATCAATCAGATATGATCCTAAATTACAAATAGAAAATAACCCAACATCATGCTACTTCTTATTTCCCGAACATTTGCACAGGCTTCAATTACAGCTCAACTTTTTCAAGTGGGATTTCGAATTTCCGAGAGAATTGTTCTTGGACAAGCTCAATGAAGTGGTTACAAACACTAAAAAGAATAATCCTGAACACGTAGAAAACGAGACTGCATACAAGCTAAGAGTGCTAGTTAGCAGAGACGGAACTGTCCAGATTGGTGCCACTAAAGCCGTTTCTCGAGCCAATCTTTTGGATGGCTTAGGGATAGAAATACTTTATCTTGATGAACCTATGATATCTCAATCAGTGCCAACAGAGCCATTGCTATACAAAATATACATAGATACGGAAAGGTTACCGATAAGTGTTTTTACTTCGTTCAAAACCACAAATAGAGACCATTACAATGCAGCACGCCAGAGAGTGTTGCAGAATCCTAGTGATTACAAAGTCAGGCAAGACGTTTTATTGTTCAACAATATGAATCAAGTGGTGGAATGCACAATCAGTAATGTAGCCTTTAAAAGAATGAGAAAAAATCACAATAACGAATTGGTATTGTCTTGGGTAACGCCTCCTATATCTAGTGGCTGTTTATGCGGGGTGGTGAGGCAGATGTTAATAAATAAGGGCTTAGTGTTTGAGCAGCAAGTATTAATATCTGATGTGAGAAAGGGTGAAGAGATTTTGTATTTCAATGGCATTATTGGTGTTGCCAGAGGCGTTATAAGTTAGATTTTTTTCTTTTTTTTGTTCCATGAGTTACTCCATATAAACCAGAGACGTAAAAAAAAAACGTTTATCTTTTATGTGAATTCTATAGTCATAGACGACAATTATTTAAGCAAAGTATCAATTTCTGTATCATTGTAGCCCAAAATATAAAAAATATCAGCCAATGAGTTTGAGTTCAAAGCAGATTGTGCCTCTTGCTGCACTTTTGGTTTTGCATTCCAAGCAATCCCCCAGCCAGCAACCGACATCATCTTTAAATCATTGGCACCATCACCCACAGCAACCGCATCTTTCACATCAATATCGTTTTCCTTAGCTATTCTAGCCAACAATTCAGCCTTTTTGTCCCCATTAACAACTTCTCCAAAAGTTTCACCGCTCAAAATCTCCTTTTGCAGAGTTGGGTCGATTTCGACTTTTAAATTATTGGCAAATGCATAATCAAGACCCAATTTGTTTTTCAAGTAGCTAGCCAATGGAATAAAGCCGCCTGACAACACACCCAATGTGATTCCTAACTTTTTCAACCCTTTGGTCAATTCAACGGCACCATTAGTTAGGTTGAGCTTAGCTTGTAGTTCGTCCCAAAGCTTGCTTGATTCGATCCCCTTAAGCAAGCTGACTCTTTTAGCTAACGATTGGGTGAAATCTATTTCACCACGCATAGCAGATTCGGTAATATCTCTCACTTTGTCTTCGACATCAGCATAAGCAGCAATAAGTTCAATCACTTCCTGAGTAATTAATGTGGAGTCCATGTCAAATATGAACAATTTTTTGTTTTTTCTAGAGTTATCATTGACTTGCAAGATAATGTCGATCTTGTCAGCTTTGTTGCTTTTGGATTCGTTGTATACGCTATTCAACTGTTTTAATTTAGCTTTAGTGCTGGTGAAAAGTTCATCGGTGGTGGCTTTGGAATCTGGGTCGGTTTGGATTAAGAAGTCTATAGCCTTATCTGGGGATAAGTTCTGCACTGAGTGGAAAAGAAGATCTGGGGTGTCTTGGATAAATTGGAAGACTTTTCCAACAATATCGGTCCCAAAGTTGGTACCTTGAGAGATAACAAGTGCGCTGAAGATCATTTTTGTGCGACTGTAAATTAGAACTATGGGTTTTGGTTGGTACGAAAGAGTTACAAGTAGAATGACAAACAGTAGTCGATTGAAAATTTACATTACAGCTTATACACTTTCAGCCATTGTTACTCACTCGGGATTATATCCACGAAGATGGTATGGTATTTAATATCACATGATATTTATACCAGATCAACGGTTGCAGTTATGAACTCGGATAGGAAGAAGCCCATCGATTCACACTTAAGCTTTCGCTCCTTGTTTTGTTTGTGCTTGTGTCTAAGCGCCATCGCATCGCCTTATGGAAGGTGGTTGTTGTCGATTCTCAATTGTGAAAAGCAAAGGATCAACCCTTTTGCTATCAGCTTTATCATCAGCATAGCGGAAACATAGCCTGAGAATAAAATTTTGCCAAGAATGAGAATTCCTGAAGAAGATATCCCCCAGCTTGAGCAGTGGATTACCCATAAGGCAGCTCAGTTCCATGTTGACTGCGACAAGGACATCTTTGCTGAGTATACTTTATCAATTGTACAAAACAACTTCAACTTTAAGCAATTGAAGAAGTTCATGTTCAATGATTTAAAACCATTTCTTAGAAAAAATACAAATACATTTGTCAAAGAATTTTTTGTAGTGCTTCAATCAAAAAACTACCAGCAGGGGGTACAAACCCTTGGTTCTATTGTCGATACCCCAAATAGATTTTCTGACAAGGATTATTTCCATTATTTAAAACCAGAAATATTACAAAATAGCAAAAGAGCCAAAATCTCCACTAATCTTAAGCCAGATAAAATTATCAAGGTACCGTATGATAAGAAGAAGGCTAAGGATTTGAAGATCAAGAATAAGACAAAAGCCAGAAAGCTCCGCGATGCCGCTAAACCGAAGACCTACACACTAAAGGAAAAGTTAGAGCAAGTCATATCCGAGCAGCCATACCCTAAAGCAGACACTCTTATTGTGGCCAATATTCCTGAGGATAGGCTTCATGAAAAAGCATTGTATGACTATTTTTCCAAATTTGCGGAGATTGAATACATTAATATTGAGTTTGACTTGAGATACGCTAGAGTCAAGTTTGCCACAGAAGCAGGAGCAAGACTCGCTTGGTCCAGTCCAATACCAATTTTTGATAACAGATTTATCAAATTGTACTATGCCAAAGAGAAAGATGTGAGCCAACTTTCCATAGAAGAGCTTAGCCGTAAACAAGAGTTCTTGGCTGCCAAGTACGAATTGAAACAACACAAAAGATCAGAATTTGCAAAAAAAACATTGGAATACATTTCCAAAAAGGAAAGATTGATGAGCAACTATTTGCGCCTCATCAAAGCATTGGAACAACAAATCAAAGATGGTGAAGATCCAAGTAAAATAAAAAAGGAGATTGAAAACTACAAACAGCAAGCTGTCAAGTATGGTTATGCTCCTGAGATTTTTTTAAAAGAAAAAGAAAGACTTCAAAACAAAATAAAGGTTATACGCGGAGAAAAAGTTGCTTTTACAAAGCCTAGAGAACCACAAATTGAACAGTTGATTCGCAAGAACACATTAGATAACAGATCTAAACATGTTTTGGTTACTCCAATCAAAGAGGAAAATGAAGAAGAGTTCAAAAAGAATATCATTGGTGATAAATTTTTGACTGAAATCACGAGGGTTGGTATTGATTCAGTTAAGCTATTATTTGATTCCAGAGCTGCCGCTGAAAAGTTTGTATCTATTGAGGATTCATTACAAAATATACCTCTAGAAAAGTTTTTTATCATTCACAGTCAAGATGACGTGGATTAAAGGAATTCCCGGTTTTTATTTTTTTTTTTATTTTTTTGGTTTGTTTTCATTGATGATTTTACGTTTTTTTTTGTTTACCCTGTGTTCACCTGTTTATTCAAGTTGTTTCGTGTCATATTACATTTTTTAGAGTTACATACTAGCTAGTTTAAATATATTTTCTATTTACTTTTTTGGCTGTAGGATTTTGTGTAATGTACGTTTTCAAGCAAGTTCATGCTTGTAAACGAAAGCTTCATTGCACGTTATCTTTACCTTGAAAACGCTTTGGCTCTTTATGTGTTAGTAACTAAGAAATTAAGACAACACATACACAAAGAAATCAGAAATTTTAAATGGACCCTGTAACTGCCGGTGTAACGTTAATCACATTTAGCGTGATATTGACAATATCAGGGTTAGTCACTTCTAAAAGGGCACAAAGAATAAAAAAGTACACGGATAAAGCCAACTATGTCTGTTGTACTCCAGATGAGCTATCTGTGTACTATCTCACAATTGTTGGTCGGCCAGATGATCGAATCTTTAGAATTGATATTACAGACAGTGATTCCAAGTTGTTGTATCAAGCTGTGAAGGAGAAAAGCAAAAGGTCTTTTATGGCTAATGGGCATCTTGACCGGTACTTGAATTTCATTGATTCTGTTGATAAAAAAGAAAAGGCACTCATTTGCACCAATAAGAAAACTGTTGCTAGAAACTGGATTAGTTTGATATCTTATGATATACCTACACCTCTTGCGGTCAGCATACAGCCAAGCATTTCCAAATCCAACACAACTGCTGGTACGAAGATAGTACCAGTAATTAATAAAGGTAAAGGAAATATTCAAAATGGGAAAGACCCACAACGGGAAAAAGGGAACAAAGAGACTAAGCGACCCGCCAAAGATCAGCCCATTGTGAAAATCTACGACCATTCCTTAATGGTGAGTGAGAGTCAAGGACAAAACGATAACTTCTTCTTACCGGAGCGGTTTACAAGACTAGAGGAACAATACAACAACAATGAAATATCATTGTGCAAATTTAAAAAAAACTTTTATGCAGAATTCAAACATAGGGCATGCTCCACAAAAGAGGAAGATTTTTGTGTTCCCAGATATCGATGGGTATGTGATTCTGGTTATTTTGAAAGAATCACCCACGAGGGCAAGGGATACAATGAACTGCACGAAAGAATTGCCAGTATATCATCAGCAGATAAGTCTTTAAAGCACTACAAAGTGCAGGCTAACCTTTTGAGTTGCGATCCTGTGATTGTATTTGCCACTTGTGTAATTTACATACTCAAGGCGCGAGAAGACAAAAGAAGGTACATTTTTCATTAAATATATTTACGTTTTTGTGTTACATTTTTTTCCTGCATGTTCAAATTCAAATTGCTCCATCACGAGAAACAGAAGTGTTCCGCATTCACGGAGTATACTCTTAGACGCATCTAAGCACATATAAGGGCATCTACGCACATCTATGCATATTAGATTTTGTAGTAAAAAAAGCCCTATTCAAGGTCAGATGATATTCACGAGACAGACTTTTTTCCTATCCTTTTTTTGGAAATTTTGCAGAATTTTTTTTTCTTCCAGTCGATGGAAAGGTAGAAAAGAACATTTTTGAAAAAAATTCTGTTTCCTCTACTGTTTTGCATGTTATTTAGTATCATCATCAAGTCATAATCATCAGTCAAAATGGGTCGTTTACACAGTAAAGTACGTGAATAGCTGAGAAAATCAACAGACGAATCAATATGATTGTCGCTAAAAATTAGTTGAACTTTAACTCATTGAGTATAAAATGTACTGCAAAAGGGTCGTTCTTATAGTGTTATGGATTGGCTGGATTCAATAGAAAGTGAACATGAAAGAGTTTGTTATTTTATTGATGAATGCCAATTTTACGGTTTAGTATTAACATAATGCTATGCGATACCAACATTTTATCATACATATAATATAAGAGAAAATACAAACCTATGTGATGTCTTCAAATAACATTTTACCTATGTTAATTCCCCTTTAAGGAGGAGGCGTTACTGGGAAAATATTTTTTGTTAGCTCACGTATTTTCTTCAAAAAAAATGTTTTGGATTTTTGTTCGTTTTGATTTTATATACTAACAGTATCAATAGGGCAAAGGTATCTCTTCTTCCGCTAAACCATACTCCAGACATGCTCCATCTTGGTTCAAATCTAATCCAGATGTCATTGTCGAACAAATCATCAAGTACGCCAGAAAAGGTTACACCCCATCCCAAATTGGTGTTCTTTTGAGAGATGCTCACGGTGTTCCTCAAGCCTCTGTTATCACTGGTAACACTATCTTGAGAATCTTGAGATCTAACGGTTTGGCCCCAGAAATCCCAGAAGACTTGTACTTCTTGATTAAGAAAGCCGTTTCCGTCAGAAAGCACTTGGAAACCAACAGAAAGGACAAGGACTCCAAATTCAGATTGATTTTGATTGAATCCAGAATCCACAGATTAGCTCGTTACTACAGAACTGTCGCTGTCTTGCCACCAAACTGGAAATACGAATCTGCTACTGCTTCCGCTTTGGTTAACTAAGTTTTGTCTCATTAAAGTCAAATGGTATAGTTTTATCTTTTTAATTAAAAAGTGTAATATATGGTTTTATTGAACAATTTATTTATAATTTATTTTACAAAGTAAGAATTAGATTGTTTTGTGGAGATATCCCGTTTTGATAGCATCTCAAAAACTTCTCAAAGGTTTAGTTTTTGATAATCTTACTTCCGTCATGCCATCTGTTATGGTGGGTACTATCGTTTTGATTCTGAGTTTTATCGTAGCATGAAATCCTACATTACTATATATTTTTTTTTTTGCAAAAAGAAAATGATCCTGCTTAATCACCATGATCTAGCTATGTAAATTAACATGAAAAATTTATGGCAAGCACAGAAAATCTAGATTAAAAAAAAAAGAAGAGTAAAAAGGGAAATTTAGCAGTCATAAAGAAAATAGATCATAATAAAGCTGAAAATGTAATTGCACAAATTTACATTCTTTCAACTGGAGTAAGACCCAATAATTTCATACCGTTGTTGATAACAATACGAGTAGCAACATAAAGGGCCAAACGAGCAACAGCCAAGTTTTCTTCTTGACCAGCAACCCATAAGACGTCGTAACATGAAGAAACAACGTGTGTAAGTTTGAAAAGGTAAGTAACAATAGTGGATGGTTCATTGTTCTTGGAAGCACGAACCAACACGTCTGGATATTGAGCCAACAATCTGGTCAAAATAAAAGCTTGCTCTTCTTGCAACAAAGTCAAATCAGCTTTTTCCAAATTATCCTTTGGTACTTTAGCATTTCTGGCAACAGAAGATAATCTAGAGTGAGCATATTGCAAGTATGGGCCAGTATCACCTTCGAAAGAAAGCATTCTATCCCAACTAAAGTGGTAGTTGTTAACCCTCTTACCACTCATATCTTGAATCATGACAGCAGATATACCAACCAAGTCAGCTACCTTTTCTGGGTCTTCAATTTGAGCATACTTAGCTTCATTCTTTTGCATAACCTTCAACATTTCCTTTTGTGTTTCTTCCAAAATTGTGTTCAAAAAGACCACGGTACCTTTTCTAGTGGACATACCTTGGACCAAACCAAAGTTCACATGTTCTAAGTTTTTGGCCCATTCAAAGCCCATCTGTTTCAAAATTTCGAAAAATTGAGCAGTATGCAAGTCTTGCTGAGAAGCAATGACATAAATCATCTTATCAAATTGGTATTTTTCGTAACGGTCCATGGCACCGGCAATATCTCTACTCAAGTACAATTTAGTACCATCCGATTTCTCCACAAGAGTCTTACCCAATTTCTTGTTAAATGGTTTCAAGTCAATCAATTTAGCACCCTTGTCTTCGTGAATCAATTTTTTTTCATCCAAAATAGAAAAAGCCTTTTCAAGAGAGTCCTTGCTGACTAAAGATTCACCTGCGTAAAAATCGTAAGTAATATTCAATCTAGCGTAAGTGTCAATGTATCTTTCAATAGATAAACCTCTAAATTTTTTCCACAAACTCAATGCTTCTTCATCGCCATCTTCCATCTTTTTGAAGTATTCTCTTGCTTCATTATCAGTTTCACTTGTTTCAGCTTCGCTCTTTTCTTTTTCATCAGTGATATCTTTGTTGATCTTAACATACACTTCGAACAAATGGTTGATTGGATCAGTTTTCAATGATTCTTCACTACCGTAGCGTTTGTACCCAACAGCAAGAATACCAAATTGTTTACCCCAGTCACCCAAGTAGTTCATTCTAATGACATTCCAACCCAATTTTTCATATAAGTTAGACAAGAAACCACCAATGATGGTAGAACGCAAGTGGCCGGCATGGAATGGTTTGGCAATATTTGGAGAAGAAAACTCAACAATGACTTTCTTACCCTTGCCAAGGGGAAGGCTACCGTAATCAACTTTTCTAGTTAAAATGTCCTTCAACACAACATTTGTCAAATATTTTTTTGAGATGAAGAATTGAATGAATGGACCTTGGGCTTGAACACTTTCCAAGTAAGAGCCCTTTGGGAATTTTTCAGCCCATTCTTGAGCCAAATCTACTGGCTTTGCGCCTTTTATACGCAATCTTGGAACTGGAACGATCAAGTCACCTTTATCCAAAGTATTTGGTGCATCCAAAGCAGGATAGATAATCGACTTATCCACATTGGAAAGCTTGTGCAATTCTTCAGTGATGAAATTTCTGATGGTATCGATCGGATTGAATTCCGGAAATGAGTTTGGAAATTTTTCTGGTTCATTGAAACCTAATTCTCCTATAAGCTTAGTCAAGGATTGAATATCTGCAGAAGCCATCTTGTCTAACAGTTGTTTCTGCTGTATAATTTGTTTTGGAAAATACGTATGAAAGTATGCACTCTTGGTGGTAGTTTTATATATTGGCACTCTGTTGCTGAATCTCGAAAAGGATAATGCAACACTTCTTCTTGGTAGCCTTGTAAATTGAATAATTCGACTGTTGTTGCCTATCATACACTTTAAATAAAAAGAAAAAACCAGAATTTTTTCTTTTCTTATACGTTTCAAATGCAGCGAACGAAATAAGTTCAATTAATGTAAATATTATATAAAATGACTGTTCCCATTGAGTCAAAGACGATGCAAAGATAGAGAAATTTTTAAAATTTTTTTTTCACAAAGCACGTGAGGATGATGCCAACTGCTGTATGTGGTGCATACGGTGCATGCACTTCTCAACATCGACACACAAAAACAGTTTACTCTCCAAAGCACTGGGCAGGGCAGTTTGCACGCTATTTGGAGACGAAAGAGCCAGGAAAGTACACATGATTAAACTCACAATTAGTGTTGAGGACATGATATTCTCTCAGCGAAAATGCCTGACGAGTATTGGGCAGATAGCTTTGCTAAGCCGAGCAACGGTAACTCCGCATCACCCAAAACTCCAAGCTATGCTTTACCTACAATCTCTTTTGCACGACACTACAGTATCAAAGGCCCTACGAGAAAACTACTTGCCTCCAAAGCACACTGTGCAACTACCTCATCCATAAACTACAGTTCCAAGGCAACTGACAAAGGTGCAAAGGTATTGTCCTTAAGAAGCACAAGAGATAATAATGGAAGCAACTCAACGAGCTTTGAAAGCAGTACAGTACCTCGGTCTCGCTCTGACTTGAATGTCACAAAAAAGGCTTCAGACACAAAGCACGCTGCTCCATTTTATTTGGTTAACCTATTTGGTAGGGGGAGCGAGAAATCAAAATCAAAGAAAATGCGTACGTCCAACGAATCCCCGTATGCAACTGTCTTTTCATCAGAGATTGAAAAGGAAAATATCAAAATGGAGCACACTTACGATGCTTTGTATCGCCCAAATAAAGACAGATTTTGGACCCTCGATGGTGATAAAGAAAACGCAAATCCACAAAGAAAATCAAGTTACCAACCCCCGGTATTGAAGAGCAAGCCAGTAACAACTGATCCGACAAAGGACAACAACAATATGCCTCTAAAAACTAGGTATGAAAGATTAGCAGAGCCTTTAGAACTTATCTCACCAGCAGTTTACTCAGTGTTGGCAAACTATTATCAAGATTCGGGAAGCTCGACCTCCAGCTCAGCTGCTTTTCCTAAAGATTATCTGAAATCTTTAGTAACTGATAAAGATGTTGTCTCTGCTCAGGAATGGTATAAATTGGTTGATGTTATTTCGTCTTTGGTTGATGCTGCATTTGCATCTCAGAGCCAAGAAAGTCAGTATTTGATTGACTTGAATAATGATCTCCAAAAGCAAATAATTCACAATGATAAACTATGCCAACAAGTGATTGGCAACTTGGATGAGCTCAAGATGCAAATGTATGATCCTGTAAACCAAAATAATGACAACATGTCAAAGTTTGCCTCCAGAGTCAATGAGATCAAAGAGAAGCTTACCCAGAAAATGTTGACATTGAATGAAATTCACAATAAGGAAAAATTAGAAGCAGCAAAGCTTGACAACAACAGTGTCAAAAGCTTTGACAAAAGCGATGTTAGTGTTTCAAACGCAAAACCAGCTCCACAAAGCCAGCTGACTTCATTATTCAGGACAAAAAATAGTTCTTTTCATGAATTGAAACAAGCAGATGTGCAAAATGCTCAGCATGGGACCAGAATTGAAACTTCGGCTAATGTAAGTAACAACAACTTGGTTGCTTCAGAAAATTATTCCAACTATGATAGTGACGATGCGTTGAAACTATCGCCAGTCAGATTAAGTTCAAGATCAATATCTTCTAATGTGAGCATGAACGAAGACGAAAAAGGTAAAGAAGCTGATGGTACATCCGATGTATGTAGCATTTCTATATCATCAGTCGAGCAAAATAAGTCTACTTAATTTGAGTATTAAAATTAAAATAAATGAATTTATGTTGGTTAATGCTTTTAGGAAGAGACAGGTATAAAAGGCAAATAAATCTTAATCTTAACGAGAACACAATGTTTATGTAGGATGAAAGGTATACGGGAGGTTTGTCACCACGTTTATGAAGAAAGTAACTTTGGAATATCTTCAAAATCTTCAGATTCTTTGATTTCAATCATTCTGGACACGTTAGCTCTTGACTTGAACAATTCAGTAGCTTGAGCATATAACATTCTTTCATTTTGACTGGAGTTAGGAGGCAAGTAGTATAGCATGACATATGGATTAGATTTTCTTCCATCAGGTAACGTCACAGGGTACGATACCACGACGTATCTTGGAGAATTATCTGGCAATTCTTCCTCGAGCTTTTCAAGGGATTCAACTACTCCAGCTTCATCATCTTGTTTGATCTCGTATGTCTTTTTGTCAATTTCGTCTGCATATGTTAGTATGCTGTAAAAACAGTAAAAATAGGCTAAAAACAATTTTAATTATGAGAGTGAGCCAAAAGCAGCATAGCAATACACATACAAATGACTGCCTTCATAGTAGAAGATCTAGCACTAGAAAAGCTAAATTTCTTAAGCTTATCAGCGGTTTCGGAGGAGAACGTATATAGGGAGGCCTATAATGAACAAAATAGCTGCATTAGTATTTGCAAAATCTGCATGTCAAAAATTGAAAACATAGAGGCATTAGCGCGTACCATTTCCTTTAGTTCTAATATACTTCGAAAATTGGATTGTTGTAGTGTTACAAAATGGAAACTTGCGGTTCATCTATCGATATGAGTATCTCTCCGACGATGGAAAGTTATAGATGACAGTGAAGCCCTAAAATTTTACCCGCACGCCTATACAAATAATTGATTATATAATCATAAATGACAAGTGCCATTTTGATGGGTCATTACAGCTCAAAAACAAGTACCGCCAAAAAAAAGATCAGAACAATTAAAGTAAACAAAGCTTAGTATTGGATCTGGAAACTGCGACCTATAGCTAAAATATTTAGCGCAAAGTCTTACACAAATGGCCAGAACAAAAGTAAAGGCCCAAAAGGCTGGGAAGAGCGCTGCTGGCGGAGCTTCTTTTCATGCTAGAAGATTGAGAAATCTAAGGAATCTATCAGCGGATATTGAGATGGAAGAAAGTGCAGACTCAAGCGAGAATAGTATTAATGAACAAGCAGAACATGACAAGAATACGCGGCTGAAACAGCAGCGGCAACAAGAAGGAAATGGCTCTGTAGAAGAGCCGAGCATTGAAGATATTTATGAGGTGGAGGAGGAGGGAGAAGAAGAAGATGCGGGAAACGCAAAAGAACTGCTGGCTGGTTCCGCTGCTACAAATACAAGATTGAAGCCAAAGGCAAAAACAACTTCAATTAGCTCTGGTCGTCGACATAAGGATGTCAGAAATATAGAGGCTTTAAGCAGGCAAAAGTCAATACCACGTAAATTTCAAGCTCTTGGTAATGCAAATGAAGAAACTAAAAATGAAGATGAGAATGAGGATGAAGATGAGGATGAAGATGAAGATGAAGAAGCTAATGAGACTGCCAAGGAATCAGGAATTATTAGCAAATCATTACTCAATGACCTCAAATTGAAGTCCATAAACAAAAGAGTGCTCACAAAAACCGCTCAAAAGCAATGGGAAGAACTCCCACCAGACTCAGTGGACGAGATTGTCAAATTACTCTTTGCCTATATTGAGCCCAGTTTAGAATTTTTCAAGTCTAATAAAAACAAAAAACAAGGCCGCAAGACTTTAATTGATCTAATATCAACATTAAGGGATGAACTCAGCGAAACACTCGTTCCCATTGGATTCAAAAAACTGAATTTTAGTCTTGATTATCTTATTAGTCGTGCTTCATATTTGCAAAAAATTTATTCGCGAAATTTGCAACAAGTGGAATCATTGGAAAGAACTTTGATTAATGAGGAAAAAGCGTATAATAGTAATTTGGAATACTTGGAAAAATTGGAAAGAAATTTCAAAGCCGAAGCCAGAAATTTTGAAAAGTTGGAGAAGAAATTAGTCAAGCCATTGAAAACAGGTGGCGTTAGCAGCATTAACAATAGTAGCTGTAATAGTAGCAGGGCTACAACTGCCGTAGATATTATCAATGACAATAGTCTCAATTACAATGCTTGGAGCTTTGCTAACGAGTCACTCCCTGATTCTTTTGACAAAGTTAATCTCGCAAAAGGAGCCTCATCATTGAGCTCAGCAACAGCCTTTAGCAATAGTGCTGATGTTGGTGATGATGACATCGACTATGACCCATCATTGGATGCTGATTTGACCTCAATATTGCAGGTTTTGAATGGCAACTTGAGCAAACTTCAAAAGAATGTGGAGATTATCAAGCAGTTGGATATTATGGTCGATCGAGCTTCGGCAATTTTGGAATGAAAATGGTTGCACAACTAACATTTTGTTCACTTTAGTTCTTATATGTATGATTTATATTTTACAATTCACAATAAATAACTTTTCTCATTCATTTCAGTATTCATGCTTAATTCTTAGCCGATAGATTTTATATTTACTGACCCAGTAATTTTGTGTTTCATATTTAGTACCTTACTGCTAGTTTACCTACATCAAAAGGTATTTTTGATTTACGGAAGCTTCTGCTTATTATAAAAACTATTAAAAATGCTTTAGCTTTGTTCGGTATATGCACCAATCATTTTGATAGTCTAACATAGATGTTTGGTACTAAAACAACCGTCTTCTAAAAAAAAAAATTAAAATAAAAAAAAAATTGTTTATTCAACTTTGAGATCTTTTGTTTTTTTCGTTTTTTAAACATTTTCTATCAAACTTCCACTAAAACAGTAAAAATGTACAAGAGCACAAAATGTGCAAATGATACAAAAAGGAAAAAAATTTTCAAATCACACGACGCCAACTCTTCCAAACAAACAGACTCAAAACTTTACTTAAGTCCAACTTCCCAACATCTAAACTTTTTCTTCTGCAGCTCTTTTTGCACTTTCTCGTCAAATTTTTTTTCCAAACTTTAAAGAGAATACATCATCAAAATTTCCCATAGTTCACTTGTGGCGACATGTTTGGATTACTATTACCATTTCTTGGTCCATTGCCGCCTCTTGGGCCACCAGCGGTATTACCTGCACCTGCCCCATTAGCACCACTTCCACCGGCACCACCACCATAATAACCACCAGGAGCACCAGCACCAGGAGTGCCAGTACCAAAACCAGTAACTGGGTCAACGCCTGGTACTGGAGCACCAGGCATGCCGTATGGTCTCATGTTTGGATTGAATTGTTGATGTTGTTGATAGTTGTGATTATGATGCTGTTGATGATGTTGGTGATGTGGATGTTGCTGCTGTTGCATTTGGGCAGCAGCGGCAGCAGCAGCGGCAAATTGTGGTGGGAATCCATATGGATAACCTTGAGCAGCGGCTGCAGCCATCATTGCAGCGGCAGCAGCAGCAGCATTATTTTGTGAAAATTGAGAGTACTGTGCGGCTAACATTGAATCATGAGGTCCACCAGCACCAGCTTGAGGCATCATTGGCATTCCTGGAACAGGTGGCATGTCTCCTCCCGCGGCGGCAGCAGCAGCGGCGGCAGCAGCCATTGGGTTAAATGCATTATTGAAACCACCACCAGCGCCTCCAGCGCCCATAAAGTTACCAGCTGCTCCAGCACCCGGAAAGCCACCAGCATTGAACGATGGACTATTGAACGATGGACTTCCCATGTTGAATGCAGCAGCAGCTGGATTGAATCCGCCGTTGTTGTGCATACCACCTGGGCCACCTGGAACACCACCTGGCAAACCACCCACAATGCCACCAGGACCATTAGGTACATTAGAACCAGAACTATGCATACTAAAGAATCTTGGAGTAGCTGCAGCTGCAGCACCAGTCATTGTATGAGCTGGCAAATGCACTTCCGTAGGGTATAAGTCTTTGTAGGATTCATCCACGGTCGATCCCCAAGTCGGTGGAGTTTGGAAAGCTTTTTCAATTGGGTCGCTTGATTTCAAGACAAAGTTGAAATCGTCATCATCCAAAGTTTTTCTGTTGCCATCGGCTTTAGGAATCTTCGAAGCGCTAAAGAATTGATGAGCAGAGTAATTGTTGCGCTTATGACGGCCACCATTAATGTTATTTATAGAGCCAGCGCTACTGTTATTATTATAAATGTTTGCATTTTGTCTTGCCGGGCTGCCAATCTTGGAGAAACTTTTCAAAGGAGAAGCACTAGGAGTGAAAGAAGCAGCAGCAGGGTTGAGTTTGAATGCTGGAGCTCTTGGATCCATTCTCTTTTTTGGTGGAAGAGATGATGGGACTGGCTTGTTAACATTAGTAGCAGCATATTGTGATTGTTTTGGAGACGTTATTGCTGACGAATGTGTTGATAAACCACGCAATGCAGGGGAATTTTTAACTGATGATGGAGCAGTAGGTTTTGGCGGTAATTCCACTTTTTGCAATTTTTCAGTAGCAAAAGTGGTACTGGCAGAGCCGGCACCCGTGCCAGACCCACTACCAGTATCAGAACCAGTGCCAGAGCCAGCGGCAGAGCCAGTGGCAGCAGAACCTGTACCGGTAGAAGAACTTATAGCACCAGAAGCCGTACTAGTAGTAGTAGCTGTACCAGCAGAAACAGATTGCGAAGAAGATGCAGCAGATGAAGCTTGTTGTTGCTGTTGTTGTTGCTGTAATTCTTTAGCCTTTTTGGTAGCAGCGGCGGCATATGCTGTACTAGCATTAGCTTTTTTGATAATTTCTTCTTGCTTCTGTTTATCTTTTGATAATATTGGTAACAAATCAGTAGGGAATTTTTGTGGGATTTTGAAATTAGCGGAAAATTCCTTCAATGCATTGATTTCTTGTTGAGCACTTAATTTAATATCATCACTGCGGAATGAACCTTTATGACCATGTTCATTATGATTATGATGATTGTGGTGATGGTGGTGATGTTGATGGTGAGGAGGAGGAGGAGGAACAGCAGCAGATTGTTGCTGCTGCTTGGACGCTGCTGCTGCTGCTGCTGGTTGCAGAGTTGTGCTGGATTGCTCAGAAACAAAAGTTTTAGCATCTGGTACTGACAGCACTTTTTCCACTTTTTCATTTTCTTTACCAAGAGAGCTAATTCCAGAAGATGCTGAACTATCTGATGAGGAAGTTGTCGTAGTCGCTGTAGTTGGAGGGGCAGCAGCTGATCCAGCAGATGCTTTATGTTTAGCATTTTGCAACTGTTTCATACTAGAGATAATAGCAGGGTCCAAATTATGCACTTCGTTTCTCTGTTTTGGAGGAATATATTTACCATTAGTTGCAGAAGGCAAAGCATTGTCTCTGCTGACAGCTGATAAATTACTATTACCGCTAGAAAGTCCACTTTTCAAAGCAGCCATAAGTTCACTTCCTCTTCTATCAACACCTGAATATTTATCTTCTTCATCCATTCCGCTATCATCAACATTAATACCTCTTTCTTCAGCTAAGTGAATATTACCATTATATCCTTGACTTTCAATTTCTCTAGCAATTCTATCAGCTTCTTGATATTTGGCCATGAAATCAGGATCATCTTTTCTTAATCTTGTGGTATATAAGTTTTCATCCCAACTAGATTGAACTCCGAATTTTTTCTCGTTAACAGCAAATTGATCCCAAACTCCACTGTTGTTGTTATTGCTACCTCCAATACTGCCAAAAGTATCGTTATCGTCTTCAAGGCCACCGCTAAGAATTTTTAATTTAGCTTCGTCGTCTTCTTCAGGCGTCCAGCGCTGCAAGTCTCTTTCTCTTGCCTTTAAATTGCCAGAAATATCAGTATCTGTCTTGAACCCACTAGTTGACGATTTAGCGGATTTAGCAGCAGGTCTTTCAACAGCACTTGATGCTGGAGCAGGTGAAGGAGAAGTTGCAGCTGTAACTGGAGTTGGTGGCTTATTGGATAAATCAAGTCCCAAAAGTTCCAAATCCATCAAATCTTTGGATTCAATAACCATTTCTTTTGGCAATTCTTCATCATTTTCTTGATCACCCCCCAAGACGTTTTCAAACAATTCCGGGGAGCTTAACACCACTGCCAAGCTACCGCCCGAGGAGGAAGACGAATTGGAAGATGAGTTAGCAGTCGAAGAACCATCAATGGCCAAGACAGTACCTTTATATCTTGCACCCGAGCCAACAGTAGCAATAGCCTTCTCACCAATTGACTTAACAAGCAAGAAATTAAAACGGTCATTCATGTGTTGAATTGACAACTCATCATTCAAGTTGAAAAGCGAGGTAACGCTTTTGTCATTTTGGTTAATACTTTTGCCAATGCCGCCGTTATTGGAGTCGCTTCTTGGGTTATTGTTGCGGTTACTGTTTCTTAAAGCGTTACCGCCAGCACTACCACTAGCGTTTCCACTACGAATGTTTGATCTTCGGTTTGGGTTCAGTGATGCGCTACCATTGGCGCTGCCAAAGGAGTAGGAGCCGTTGGAGTTTCCACGACTAGGCTTCATTTTGGGTATTAATTGAGGAACTTTG
>JXWR01000290.1_pt1 | contig 26676 bp, 9 predicted proteins | sample 315541 | NCBI WGS metagenome assembly JXWR01 (sample SAMN03273951, study PRJNA271842) | soil metagenome | isolation source: rice field ambient CO2 | place: India: CRRI Experimental farm Cuttack,Odisha-753006 | collected 2013-12-17
GGTTTTGTCAGAAATTTGTTCCTGGAATACTGCTATAATCTCTTTATCTTTTTGTGCCTTATTGCATCCGGACTGTGATTGGGATGCTGGGGCTTGGTAGATTTAGAAAGGAAAAAAATTGGCATGGCTCTATAGATATCCTAATCTACGGAGCCTCATGCGCCATATTTCTAACATACGCTCTAACGGTACTGCCGCATTCCTGGTGGTACCGGGTGGCATATATAAATATATTCGTGCCCAAGGCCATCCTGAATAGATGTTTTATTTATTTTTTATTTTTTATTTTTATTTTTTTTTATTTCTTCCCCAGCTAACAAAGCCTATTTCACACGTTCTTTCCCCTGCAATTTCAAGCGACATTTTTATCGAAACTTTTCCATTCATTTAACATCCAGTACTGTGCCCTGACACTTCACAAATTCAAAATAACAAAACCAATAAAAGATTTAGAAAATTAACTTATACTAGAAAATGCAATTGAATAGATCGGTATTATCATCCTTGCTACTTGCATCGACCTCTTTTGCCTTCACATTCTCTGACAAGGCATGGACCACCTTGAGTGCCTCAGGAACTCCAGAAGGTGCCCTCACGTCATACTCTTCCAGTTTCGCTATAGCTGTGGTGCCTGTGACTACTGGAACTTGGACTTCAAAAGCAACTGCAGGCGCAGCTCAATTAGAAGCAGCCTCTATTTCTCATGAAAATCAAGCTAACGCTCCGGCTTCCACTGCTGCAGTGACTTCTGCTACTGCTACTGCTTCTACTGATGACTCTTCTGACTCTGATGATTCTAATTACAGAAAGAGACATTTGCTCAGAAGAGAAATCACCACTTTGCTTCGCCGTGATGACTCTACTACTTCAGATGATAGTGTTGCTACTGCTACCGCCATCTCCAATGATGATGATGATGATGAGGACGAGGATGAAGATGACAGTGATGCTTCTACTTCCGCTTCCGCTTCCGACTATGCTTCAGCATCAAGCACAGATTCCGACTCCACCTCTACTGACACTGCGGTCCGTTCCAGTTATTCCTCTTCTTCTTTCAACTCCAGCAATGCTGCTGCAGTTTCATCTTCATATTCCTCAGCTGGGAGCAGCTCCATAGATCCAATTAGCACTGTTTCTTGCGCTAAAAATGGCACTTTGTCAATGACTTTGAAGGATGGTATTTTGGAAGACTCTAAAGGCCGTATTGGAGCTATTGTGTCCAACAGACAATTCCAATTTGATGGCCCACCACAGTCTGGTACTATTTACGCAAATGGCTGGAGACTTACTACAGATGGTTATTTGGCTATTGGTAGCACGGAAGTGTTCTACAGATGTTTGTCCGGTGGTTTCTACAATTTGTACGACCAAAATGTTGCTTATCAGTGTACCCCAATCCGTTTACTTGCAACTGGTTTCGCAGATTGTTAAAATCGTCAAACCTGCCAATCAACAACCTCACATATTCCATTCACTCACCTTTCAAGTAATTATATCACATTCACATTTCCACTAACGACACTTCTCCCAATCAGTCTTATCCTAGTCAGTTTTTCAGTTCGTTTTCTCCAGTTTTTATTTTACTTTTACTATTTTTTTATGTTAAATTTTTATGTATGTTTCCTTTTTTTTCCCGCCAGCACTATAGACCTTCAATTTTTAATCTCATTAATACTTTAGTTTTGTTAAAGCTATTCAGTAGAACATGTATTCAACTACTGACTTATGATAATTCGCATTACCGTAGTCCAGTATGTTTCGCATCTTTTTCGGCTTAATACCGTTTCATCAGGAAAACAAAAATGAATACGCAGCGAACCCGTAGTGCGCGCCTTCTGCACGTGAAGCATCTCATTGATAGCAGGGAAAAGACGAAGTAGCCTCTATTATAGTGCGGGCTGTCATCATGTCAGAGGAATCCATTTTTAGCATTGCAGGTCTCCACGCCACCGAAGCAAAGGTGTCTATTGAATATTCAAGTACAATTCCATCCAATTGATTTGGCTTAAAATTATACCAAAAAACATTCTAATCTCAAAGTATTTGAACCACATTCGATAGCTGTGGCTCCACAATGGCTTCTCAGGACATGTCAGTTTATGAAAGAATAAATAGCTTGATCCTGAACATTGAGCTAAACAGAAGAACTATAATCTCAATCGCTTCAGAATCTAATGAGATTAGGGAGAGTCCTGACACAGTTATCTTCTTCTTGTTTGCAAAACTTTTAGATGTGGAAAACGTTAGCGTGGATGATTCTACTTCCTTGTCCAATCTTGCAATCTCGGGTCCGCAGGACAACAGATCAGTCGGCGGCAATAGTATCAACACGTTAAAAGAAGATACTACAGCAAGCACAATTGGCTTGCAAAACAACATATTCCTTAACGATGAGTTTCTTAGAAACTGGATCAAAAGCAAACACTACGACACCACAAATAAATTAAGCGATATAATTGGAAATTCACAATGCAGCGAAAGCACTAGTACTTTCAATAATATACTCTCTGTTAATGATAGTGATTTAGTCAACTACTTCATACAATTGTATTCCAAATTTGCAGATAACACTTACTCTCTACTTCAATCACATAATAATCAAGAAACGAGAGTCGAAGCATTTTTACTTTTAATTTTTGAAATTGCGTTCCTGTTGGACCATACTATTCTCCATCCACAACCAAAACATGCAACGATACTGGACCCAGACGTGCAGCGTACGGTCCCTGATACAGACCGCAAAGACATACTATTGGATGATAATCTCACAGCTCTGGAAACGGTAAGACTCAACTTGAAAATTTTTATATTAGAAGGGTATTTCCAGCTCGCCCTCATCTCTCCAATAAACAAGCTTTTACTTTCGCAAAGCAAAATATCCGATTTGATAATAGAACAGTTAACAAACATTGTCAATCATGTCATTCAGGTGAAGAATAAATCAGACCAGATAGATGAGAGTACGTTGATATATTTTCAAGTATTATTCAAACTCTACTTGCTACTTGCGGAAGTGGGGTCGATAGATTACACGCTTTTTCTTGAGTATTTGAAAAAGGTAATTGTACTTAATGACCAGTTATCAAAGAAGAAAAACGTACTTTTTGAAAATTCAGAAGCAATAAATATGAAGGAAGATGTGTATATAAGGTTCTTTAGCCTTTTACTCCAGAATTTTGAAAAGCTTAACGACAGTTCCAATATTTCAGTTACTCATTTTTCCAAGTTGAAGAATCGTGAAACTTCGCTTACGCCGTTCAACTTTCTCATTTTTCCAAAACAATCCTATGTAGACTTCAACAATTTGAAATTGTCCCAAGATGGCTTTACATTACAAATGTGGGTGCAGTTCACCTGCCGAAATGATGGCACTTTTGAGGCACACGATATTGGCGGATACGAACTGGTCGATTCCATTGCCAACCGCCCATTTCCTGGCGCATTACCAAATACATCATTACTGTCATTCACATCGATATCATCAAACCCTTCTTCTGGCGCTTGCGCAAACGCTTTGCCGTTTGTTAATTTGATAAATTGCAAAAAACAAGTATTTTGGCAACTAGCATTGGATAAAAAAGAAAACGTCATAGTACTACAAGTTAAAGATTCAAATGGCTTCACCGCTCAGCGAAAGTTCACAAATTTTACATTAGAATTCAACAGCAGTGACAGTATACAAGACGAGCCATCAGATTCGGCTTCTGAGACAAACATTGAGAAAGGTCGGAGCGGAAGTCTGTTCTGTAAAACAAAATTTTATAACATCGTCATCATTCACAAGCTTAATTCTCACGGAAAAGATAAGTTTAAGCCTTCAAAAGTGCATTTAATTGTGGACGGTCAATTTACCCAGTCTGTCTCTGTGCCGATAAGTAGTATCCAAACATATAAATCAGATATTTCTGTCAGATTTGGGAATCTCTCATCATCGACCAAAACAAATAGTAAACCATCTCAAGAAAGCTTAGTTAATGATACTAGTCTTTCAGGGCAAACTGATGACCAAAGTTATGTTAGCTTCAATAATTTGCTATTGATAAATAAAATTCAGCCCCATCAATGGATCATTTTGAATTACTTTTTAGGCTACAATTACCACCATAATTACAAGGACTTGAACTTGATCAACAAATTTTTGGGATACAAAACCTTAACTCTTTTTGAACTCAAATCAAAGGAGCTAAAACTCAATTACGATCAAGGAATGTCAGAAGGGAAAGAATTTGAAGATAATTACGAGTCTATGAACACAAACCTATTGAATCAATCATTAAAAAGTGATAATACTGGACTTTTGAACAAAAGTTTTGGTAATTTTCAAAAAAAGCCTCACGCAGAAAAATCAATTGCGTTCAATTTAAACTTCGTGCTTGTTGGTGACGATTCTATATTACTCAATTTTCACGCAAGAAATGTTGTGCATGATAAACAGAAACTTGGCATCAAACTAGCCTCAAAAAGCAACCAGGATGAGCTTATATCAAGCAAATTCGTTTCTTTTGATGGCTCAAATCCTTCTTCCAATAGAACCAGCTTGATGTCAAAAAAGCAAGCAGGCTCATACATATTAAACACAGTATTTAATTCAGTAAATAACTTGGAGGTAAATAGCAGATTTTTTGGGGAAATCAATGCTAGCGGCAAGATTATCAATTATCAATCAAACTCTAATACTTTGTTCAACTTTTTCAATTCTGTGGATGGTATCACAGTTATTCTTAAGCTCATTGAATCAATTAACGCAGACACAGACGACAGCAACGAACTTAAGGTAAACCAAGAAAGGTTAGTGATTTTATTGCGGATGCTTATATCTTTAATCTCACATAATCATGTTTTTGCAAGAGAAATGGAAGAGAAAGCAGGTTACCATATTTTGTCAATCATTTTGAAGAACAAAAAAAAGCTATGTGTTTTAAAGGTGTTAGACACTATTTTGGACTTTGTGGGATACGACCATGAAAATCCTGTGGAATCTGTCATTGACAATTCAGTTGCTTACAAATCTTTGATCGTTGATTTTGATATTTGGAAAGATACGGACAAGGAAACCTTCAAGTTCTTGTTGTTCCAGTTTACCGTTTTTAGCCAAGATAGTAAGTACCATGAGTACAATGTTAACAAAATTGTAAAAATGAAAATCATAAAGCGGTTTGTTCAGTGCTTGAAATCAAACGTATTTACTGAGGAGTTTCTACCTTCAGTTTCTAATACCTTACTAATCCTTATAAAGTCAAATCCAACTACAGAGATCTTTTATTCGCTATCTACCTATATCATTTATGCGCTACAGATAAACAAGAATTTCACAACAGATCCAAACCTCGTGCCGCTTGATAATCCCGAATTACAAAGAAAATGTGGTATATGCATTTTGGAATTGCTTGTTCATATTGTCAGTAACTCCCCTTCTCAATTTATTTTTAGAAAAATCGTCAAATCAATTACCGTTAGATGGATATTGCTTCTAATGGATGATACAAGTGATGACATTGTCAAGATATCTTTGAAACTTTTGATTAGAATGTTTTCCATGTTAGGTCCTAATTTCTACTCTAATTTTATCCAAAATAACGGCTTTAAAATACTAAAGAATTTGCTAAAGAAATGGTATAATGATGATGAACTTATTGTCATTATTTTTGCTGCCGCATTTGGTGCATCACAATTGGATAGCCTTGGTACTGATATTTATGAATATTCAAGGCGGCTTGCTAGAAGAAATTATTCATTGCGAGTATCAATGCCAGAGTTTTTGTATTTAATATTTGACCTAATAGAAAACTCTATTGAGACAAACAATGACAAGCACCATACATATGATGTTGGATCATACGAAAGATTTATCAACTGTGTCCAGTTTGGTTTTAACCATTTGAACTGTTTACATGTTGCTTTCAAAAAAAAGCAGTGGATTTCAAAAATGTGTTTGATTGTTTATAAACTAGAAGTGCAAGGTGCACATGAAATGAACCTGGTACTACAAGAGTTCAAATCAATTCTTGCAAGTATTATTTCTAGTGTGCTCTTTGGATCTGATAGTTTTATGACAATAGAACATTGTCAAGCGGATATGCTTTCCAAAAAAGTTTTAACTGGCGTAATTTATCCGATCGTTCTTAAAGAAGTAAAAACCGCAATTGAAAATGACGACGCCAGACTTAGAAAGAAAACAGTGTGCAAAAACATCTGCAAATTCCTATTGCAATGCGCAGATTCAACTAACAAATTCATATGGGAGAGACCGGATCTACTGTCACTACATTTAACCTTGTCAACATTTATTGAAAAATACAGCAACAGGTATGAATCAACATCCAGCACTTTAAAAGCGCTAAAACGCTACTTAGGAATGCTCACATTGGAAAGAATGTTCATTTTAGTCTACGCTTTAACTGAAGAAAACAGAGCAGAACTTAAAGAGTTGGTAAACACGCTCCTTTACAATCAAGAAATGTATTTTTCGAAGGATGCATTAGATTCCAAAAAGCTATGTATATTAGTTGTATTTTTGCTTCAGGCAGTGAAAGAAGACACTGTGCGTGCTCACAGTTCGAATATCATGAACGCATTGCGTATTGTGTTTATGTACAGACAACAGGATTTTGATAGGGTTAGCCAGCAAATTAACAGCAGCGCAAACGAGCAAATACTAAGGTTTTTTGAGTCTCTATTAGTTACCAGCGATGAAATGATTATTGAGCGTTTGGCTACTGACCGTTTTCTCAAGGATAGTTTGGAAAAAACTTTATTTGATTCCTTCGAAAAGTTTGAAAACACCTTTTTTAATGTTATGTCAATCAAAGATGTTTTGGGAGCTTTGCCTAAAAGCACAGAAATTGAAGCGTTGGAGGTAAAACTTTTTATCAATTTCCGGACTGAAAATGTCAACTGGAAGTCTGCAATTATTTCATCCGAGCTAGCTAAATATTACCGCCATTTTCAAGACCAGCAAGACAATTTCCAATTTTTCATTTCTAACTTCAATAAAATGAAACTTGAGGTGTCCAGGATTTTCAAATTGAAGTCACAGCTGAAATGTGGAGTTGATAATATTGAAGGACTCGATAGAATTCGCAAAAGAATTGTGCCGAAAGATGATCTTTCCTTTGAAGACCAACTCTTATACAAGATTGAAGTACCAATTGTCAAGGGCTCAACGACGCAGGATAAACCAGTAAAAGAGCCATCAACTTTGGACAATACCTTAACAACTCAAATAGAGTTGTTGTCAGCTGATGAAGCTGGAAACGAAGAAGAAGGTTTCGAGCTTGTTGATGAAGCAGCGCTATTTGATAATACTCAAGAGGACAAGAACAGAAAAGTTTTGAGAAGTTTGTTTGTTGGTGACAGAATCAACGATCTATGGAATGTGAGCCAATTGTTAGGCTTGGAGGCCGAGGAGGGAATCTTGATCTTAGGAGAAACGCATTTATATTTGATCGAGAACTACTTTCATTGCTCTAATGACGAAGTTGTTGATATTGACGATGCTCCGGCGGACTCCAGAGATCCATACTTACAGCTCATAACAGGCCAGCCGAAATCAAAAAATCTCAAAAAATCAGTAAAGACACATAACACAAAGTCATGGGAATTGGAAAAATTGACTTCTGTATCTAAAAGGCAATTTTTACTCCGTGATGTTGCAATTGAATTCTTTTTCGCTAACGGTAGTAGTTTTTTGATAATTTGCAGAAGTTCAAAAGAGAGGGATACCATTCACAATAAATTCAGCTCAAGAGCAAAGAATAGTAATATTGACAGCGACCTATTATCGGCACTCAAGTCAGCAAATTATTCACCAGCCAATACAGTAGCTACTCAAAATAATAGTAGTTTTGCAATAAAGCTTGCCAACGCTATAACTTCCAACTTAAACGGGTTTCTGTCAATTACCAAGAAATGGAAAGCTGGAAAAATATCCAATTTCTATTACTTAATGATCGTAAATACAATTGCAGGCAGAACCTTTAATGATTTGACTCAGTATCCCGTTTTCCCATGGGTTATTGCTGATTATACAAGTAAAGAGTTAGATTTTAATAACCCAAAAACTTTCCGTGACTTATCAAAACCGATGGGAGCACAAAATAACAAAAGAGCTCATCAGTTCAAAGAAAGATACGAGGCTTTAGAAAGTTTAAATGATGCTAATGCCCCACCGTTTCACTATGGTACACACTACTCTTCGGCTATGATTGTTACTTCATTTTTGATTAGACTTGAACCCTACGTCCAGTCCTACTTGTTGCTTCAGGGTGGAAAGTTTGACCATGCCGATAGACTTTTCTACTCAATTGAAAAAGCATGGAATTCTGCTTCCAAAGATAATTATGCAGATGTTAGAGAATTAATTCCAGAATTTTTCTGCTTGCCGGAATTTCTCACCAACTCAAATAATTTCGAGTTAGGCAAACTTCAGAGTGGCGACACAATCAGTAATGTTATTCTACCTCCATGGGCAAACAATGATCCTAAAATCTTTATTCAAAAGCAAAGAGAAGCACTAGAGAGCTCTTATGTTTCTGCTCATTTACATGAATGGATTGATTTGGTATTTGGGTGTAAGCAAAAGGGACAATCTGCAATTGACGCTAAAAATGTGTTTCATCATTTAAGCTATCATGGGGCAATCAATTTGGATGATATCGATGACGAAATTGAACTTCGTGCAATGACAGGAATTATTCACAACTTTGGACAAACTCCGCTCCAAATTTTTTCGAAACCTCATCCACAGCGCGACGTTGTTCAATGTCCGAGTCTCGAAGTATTTAGACTATCGGATATTCCCACTATTGAAAAAAGTGTCAAGTTGCCCGTGAGCCGCATTGAGCTTGGATTAAAAACCTCAAATAGTGGCTTGTCTTGGAAAGGTCGCGTTAAACTATTTTCCACTGAAGATAATTTAAGAATTCAAGGTGGCTTTTCACAATCCTCATTGTCAGTTAACGGTCGGATATTTGAAAGTTTACACCCTGGGGACATACAGGTTTTAGTTCCTATTGGAGAACGAAGCTTCATTACCGGGTCAGACGATGGAACCATCAATGTTTGGAAATTCCCAGTAAGGGCATCTAAATTTATTACGTTTAATAATTCCCCAATTTTGTCACAGCTCAAGTTCCAAGAAGAATTGGAGTACAAAAATACTCTAAGAGGTCATTTAAGTCCAATCGTGGACATTAAAGTATCCCGCGCATTCAATGTTGCGGTAAGTTTGGATAGTTTAGGAGTTGTCTATGTTTGGGACTTGGTAAGATCTAAATTCATTAGAGAAGTTGCTGTCAGCAACCATCAAGAAAGAATCAAGCACATTAATGTTTCCAATACTACAGGTATAATTGCCGTTGCTTCAGATTACTATCTAAGTCTCCACACAATAAACAGTGAATTTATTGCCTCGGAACCGTTGAAAGAAAAAATTACTAGCATTTCATTCCCAGACAAGAAGAAACCCGTTATCAACAGTTTTGACCAAGTGAAGTTTGAGGAAACCCATGAATTTTGGCTTGACAACCAAATCATTTTGGTCTGCACTGCTCGTGGAGTAGCAATATATTCGTTGAAATTGATAGATAGTGGTTGGAACATTCACTTAATTGCTAACTTTAAGGTCAGAGACAAAGATGGCGATGTCGTCAATGATAATAGTTTCATCACTTGCGTTGAAATGAACTTAAAGTCAGCAGTCGACGAAAAAGGTAATGTATATGGAACAGGTGAAATTGCTGCTGGTGATTCTAACGGGAATATGATTTTATGGTCTTGAAAAACTTTATACAAGAATTAAATAAAGTTATGTGTATTGTCTTTACAGTGTAAGAAAAAGGCGAGTCTTTTTGGCATTGCTGTCATCGCACATCGGTGTGCATTGAGGATCATACATGACATTCCGGTCATGTTCATGTGATATACGGTTGTTGGATCAGATCAGTAAGCGGAAACGCAAAAAACGGGAAAAATAGAAGTAAAAAAATATTGGAGATGAGCCTTACTAATTTTAATCTTGAATCGCGTCTTTTGATCTTTGAAAGCAGTGAAAAGTCCGCGATGAATTTTATAGGCGATATTGTGGAAAAAGAGGTGAAACCTCCAAGTGAAGATGAGTTTGCTACAATTACTCAGTCAACTGAAAAGTTAAGTATCAATAAGAAGCCGTCTCGTTGGAAGCAGAGATTGCAGGCCAAAAAGATCTCATCTACTTCAAGTCTGAAAAATGACTATGAGAAAGAGCTTGAAGAAATGACCGAGAATAAAGATGAAAGTGAGCTCACAGAAAAAGAAAAGATACATTTGGAAAACTTGAAATATTTTGCATTCATGAGTCCTGATCAACTTGCAAAAGAGAGAGAGGAATTGATGGAAAGTATTGATCCAAAGATTTTGAATGCCTTGATGAAAAAATCAAAGAAAGGTGATCAGTTTTTGGCAGGAAAAGATACAAATAGGGAACCTAAAGAAGAACCTAACGATGCTTTCGATAATGTTTTACAAAAGTCTCAGGAAGGCAATGGAAATTCAGAGTCAACCAAAAAGTCAACTAAAAAGGTGAGATTTGATAATCAACCACAGCAGAGTCTGGAAAAAACAAAGCCATTGGCCGAGTTAGATGAAAACGACATTGTTGAAACAAATTATTTCGGAGAAGATGGCTCGCCAATACCAACTGAGGAGAAGCTTTCTGAAGCCGATCAGACAGATCCTCATGATCTATTCCATTCTCTTCATTTTCCAAAGAACCCTAAGCCAGAGACCGATGATGATTACAAAATCGATTTACATGATCCAGACTTCATGGACAAACTTCATGAAAAATATTTTCCTGAATTACCTAAGGAGACTGAGAAGTTAAAGTGGATGCAATCAGTTGAACCTCTCCAAGAAAAAGATACCATATTGGAAAATGAAGGACTGTTACGTTTTGATTTTGACGGAAATATTATTGTTCCAGACGCAGAGACAATAGATAAGATACCAATAAGCTCAGGTTTATACCATCATAGTGACAGTCCCCAACTTCCGGGCTACACGTTGAAAGAATTGGCTGATCTAAGCAGGTCAAGGTTCAGTCCACAGAGATCTATTGCAATCAGAACCCTTGGAAGAATATTGCATAAGTTGGGTCTTCACAAATATGACATAATTGTATCCGAGGACGAAGGATCTGAGAAGGATGGTCAAAATACCGCAATAAATCCAGAACTCAAAACTGAATTTGAGAAAAAGCTTTGGACTCAGGTGCAAAAATTGCAGATAGTGCCAAGTCTTATGAATGCATCCGATGAAAATCTTACGAGGAATTTGAGTGTAAGAAATTATGCTATTGACGCGTTGTGGTTGTGGAAGCAGAGTGGGGGAGATCAGCAACTACTGGATGCTGCTGCAGAATTTCAAGAGCAAGAATGATTATAGGGTCAGCTAGCTAGCTAGCTAGCTAGAGCTCCAGCATATATGAGCATTTTGGGCGGTGTGCTGAGCACTGCTGCTAGCAAGAGTAACGCTGCTCTGAGCTGCAGCTCTTCCCCGAAGACAAGATTAAGGTTTACTTCCCCTTTAGGCACCGTAGCTAACAAAGCCTAGGTTGATCGCAAACTATAGTTTAGAAGCCTGTCAACATTGCTAGTCTGTTTCTTGGAATTTAAATAGCTAGTGTCTCGGAGCAGTTTCTTCGTAGACAATTTTTTTCTAGCATTACCCAATACAAGATTATTATATATATATATATATATATTTTTGAAGTATATTACGATAATTACTCGCTCACATTAGCACGGAAAACGAAGTCATTCAATAACAATAATATTATAGCAATACATTAGCGGAAAATGTTTCAGAAAAAGCGTTTGTTTAGCTTGTTACTCCCATTGTTTCTAGCAGGGTATGTGATTATTATAGCAGCTTTCTTCATTCAAATATCCAGTTATGGTTAAGTGTTTTTCTAAAGAATAAAAAAGTACTAATACGCGCGCAGTGTTTGTGTGTTCTTGTTTCTAATCTTGCTTAATGGGGCAAAGAACATTCTGGGCTTGAAGAAGCTTTATTGGTTGCAAGCAGACACTTCCAACATCAGTGGGGCCAAGCACTCAGTCTCGAGATGGACGTTTTACCGTTTGTGCGGCGTTCAAGGCGGTAGCAACTCTGGATGCACTAAGGCCTCAGCAGGATACCCAATTTCACCCCAAGATAACTTTGGCAAGAATGCTGGCTACCCTAGCAGTTTCTCAAGTAGCAGAAAGACTTACTTCTACTTGTCAAAATTTGCCTATGCCTTTTACTTGATTGGATTGTTCTTTGCTATTTGGGCCTTCCTTCTTTCCCTCCTTGCTGTTTGCGGTGGAACCATCATTGGCTCTTTGTTGCTATCCTTGATTTTGCTTACATTGATTTTCGTCATTCTCCCATCGGCCCTTATTACCGCATTAGTTGTCAAAGCCAAACATGCATTCCAAAATGGTGGACATAGTGCCCACGTTGGTAGAAAGTTGATGGCCTTCACTTGGACCAGTGTCTTCCTTTTGTTGTTGTGCACCCTTTTTGCAATCTGGCATCTTTGCATGTTTGGCATTAGAAGCAGAAGAAAGAGCAACGCTTCTTCTCAAGATGAGTATAGTGCGGCCTCACCTTACTCCGAAGAACGCGACTTGAAAAGATCATCTAGCTTTAGAAGAGCAAACAGAGATAGTGGAAGACAGCCTGGAAGAATGCCTAGCTCAATGCGCTACGACTTTGGTGGCTACTATAATCCTAATACCCAAGGAACACAAGGTGCTGGATATGGGGGCGCTGCTGGAGCACCAGGCACTGGAGGCACTCAGGATCAAACCCATAGCACTGGGCTTAACAAGCTAAATAATGAAGGTAGTGCTGCTAATCCAAACTATGATACCCAAGGAACCGCCACTGAAGCTGGGGGTGTTGGAAATGCAGGTACTTACGGTTCTTCTTATCCTGAAAATAATACATCTTATCCTCAAGGAAATTATAATGATGGAGCACAAGCTAACACAGAACCACCAAAGAGAGCAACTAGAAAACTTTTGTTTTTCTCAATGAGAGATAAAGATAATTACAGAGCAAGCGAGACTTGAGTTTTTGATGTTCTGATTTTGCTTGGTTTGTTTAGGTTTGGTTTTTTTTTGTTTTGAAAGAACTACCAATTTGAGATCCTTTGTTTTGCTGTTTTAATTTGTAATTTACTTTTGTGGCTAATGTCTCAAATCTCTTTGGTTTTCACTAATTTCAATTTTACAACTGTGACTTATGTCTCGGGGGTTTTTTTTTATTTTGCTTTTCATTAATTTTTTGTTTTTAGTTATCTTAGTCTTTCGGTGTTTATATTAAAATGGAAGTTTTTCAGTAAAGAGCTGTAATTTATTCTCGATAAATTAAATTAATAGTACATAAAAGTAAACAGTGTGTCCGACTACCAAGCATCTTCACGAAAGTTGTTGCAGCATATGTGCCGATTTTAACTTTGCCAATTTAATTGACTTTTTCAAACTATCTTTGGTGATTGTAGCATTTCCTCCTACAACTGATACGGAAACCAAATTATCATCATCAGTAGTCTCGCTGGCAACAACCGTAATTCTGGACGTGACAGCAGTTTCTTCGGCATCACCTTCCAAATCACACAACACAATCGGTTTGTCTTCATCTAATTCATTATGATCAATCTTCATCTTATCAAATTCATCATCATCAATATTTTGAGTCGATACTTTGAAATCTTTGTTTAAATTGATAACACCCACTGTTGTTGCAAATGAATCAGCGGTATTGAGTCTCAAGTCATAATTCTTCACAGGGTCACAAACAACTTGCAAACTTGATTTTGCAGATACAGACCCGTTCTTAGCATTAGCTTTGCTTGACAACGAGCTCAAATCATTAAGTAATCTTGTGTTTTGTTCATCAAAATACACAAACGGCAATTTTGTGGACTTCAATGCGGATATTAAAGCAAGCCACACAGTATCGAATAATGGACCCGATCTGCTAAAGACCTGAATGTAGGCATAAAGTACAAATGAGTATTTTTTCGATGGCTTAAAGCCAGCCAAATCGATATCCAAGTCTTTCTGAGGATATACCACCACTTCATTATCGTCTTTGTCCAAGGTTTTCAATCCCAAATCAATGTCAAGTGATTCTTTAGGCAAAACTTTTGCGTTTAATAATGTTTCGTATAATGATTGAGAAAGTATCATTTCCTCGTCTGTTGGAGGACCGGCTCTTCCTCTTTCAATTTCTACCACTGGATACACACTTCTATAGTTCTCTAATTCATCCTTATTGTTGTCTCCACTATCACTGTTTCCACTTTGATCATATATTTTCTCGTACTCTTTAATATTTTCATCTATTTCATCTTTTGGCAAAAATTCCTCGACAAAACCGCCTGATATCGTGCAAAATACAATAGTATTACCACTCTTAATTGTAGAAGAGCCTAAAGCTGTCGATTTCTGCTGTGTTGAGGACGTCTTTTGGGAATATCTGCTGAGTCCTGAGTTGATCTGCACTGCTTTGAATTCTTCAAATGATCGCAAGCATGGTCTGACGCCTAATGATAAATGCCTTTGTAGTGATAAGTCCGGCGATATTCTGGCAAGCACCTGTGGTGGGAAAGTAATAGGCTTTACTTCAAAAGTTTGCGACATGTTTTACGGGTGAATAGCTTGACTAGATGAGTATATGAGTCTATTGTGATACACAAGTATTTTTAAACCTTTCACTGGAGAGATGCCCTTTAAATTTTTTTCGCTTCTAACTTTTTGACTTTCTTCAAATAATTGCATTGATAATGCATTACGTAATACAAACATTTTTCATATCAACTATAACGGAATTTTTGTTTACATAGTAGCTACCATTCAATTAAAACTGTTTCGGAGTTTAATAATTATTTAAAGATGTATTTTAAGAATATAGTAAAAAATTAAGGGGTTTGTAGCAATTCCTCGGAAAGTTTGTGCTTATAATAGTTAAGCGGCGAAAATTTTTGTGCCGTGCACATTAGCAATGTTAACAGTTATTTCAACTGTTAACATTGCTGTACCTCCCTTTGAGTGAAAGTTTAGCAAAATTTGTGCGCTAGGCATATGCTTCTGTTTTTCTTATATTCTAGGCTTAATCTACAGGTACTGTATTGAGGGGTCAACAGTCATGAAGGTTTTAGAAGCGAAGCCAATGCACCTCTTTTACAATGTTTTCCAATCACAAGTAAGAAAACAGATAATAATTAGAAGCATATAATTGCAGAATGAAACATAATGACAAAAAAAAAAAAAGCAATAAAAAGGAAATTTCTAACTCAGGCGTATATAATAATAATGATATTTGAAGGTATTAAAATAACCATCATGCAACTTCTTTATGTTCAACCGCTGGTGCTTTCCGAATATTCTCGTTTTCGAGATCGAGAACTTGGCGATCAGCAGCCAAAGTTTGAGCAAACTTACTTTTATGTCTAATAGCTGGACCCTTCCAGTAGAAAATATAGATTGGTATTGCGACAAGAATGGCTAAGCAGCCCAATAAGGTACTTGCCCACTGTAAATGTAACTTACCACCAATGTTCATGTACATTGGAGTAGCGTACATAGTGGAAACCCCAGCCAAGAAATCTCTCGCAAAGCCATTGCCACCAGTAGCTGATGCTGAATAAGGACCATAGGCTGCAATCATATAGTCAATGGTTGACATATAGATACTATAATTTGCAATGGCAATCAAACAAGTAAAGATCATTGGAGCAATCCAAGGATTATGGGCAGGTCCCATAGATGTCCAAGCAAACCCAAATAAGCCTATAGCCTCCAATGGGGCAATAAACAATAACAAAAGTAGTCTTCTTTCAGCGAGTCTTGCTTCCTCACCCTGATGTTTGAAAATTTTGATTTGTCTATAAATATCAGGAAGATGTATTGCGTAGGCGATTAGATAACCTATAATTACTGGAACAAATGCCAAGCCGCAGCCCACGATGCCAAACCCCCATTGCTTATATACTGGCGTAAAGGACTCCATACAAACGAAAATTAAAGCATCAGAAAAACCAGATAATAGAGAGAGACACAAAACAATTGGCTCTCTGAGGAACATTTCGAAGGGACGAGACCAAATTTTTAATACTTCCTTAAAAGAAATGTGTCTGCCATGAATTTCATTCGGTCCGTAAATGTTTTCATCTTCACCAGATTCACGGAGTAGCTTTGCTTGTCTGTCAACCAAAATAGATGATCTAGTTTCGGAAACCAAAAGCAAGTGCATGACTTGAACAACCCCTCCGAAGATCAACTGAGTCCAAAAGTTCCATCTCCAGTGAGCATATCTTTGCAACAAGCCACCAAATGGGGGACCAATAGCAGAACCTCCCACTGACGACAAAACAATAAATGCAACTCCAAAACCCTGGATATTTGGCTCATACAAATCAGCAACCATACCCAAAGTGACAGAACCACCGGCAGAGGAAAGACCACCCAAGAAACGAGCCATCATCACGCCGCCAAAATTAGGAGCCAAACCACCCAAAATTTGCCATATATTTACAAGAAACAAGGATGCTTGCAAAATTGGCTTCCTACCAAATTCTTCAGACCATGGAGCCCAAAGCTCACAGCCAAAAGCATAAGCGATAAGAAAAATCATTTGAGAGCATCTAGCCGCTTGTTCACTAATATGATAATCTTCAGAAATTAATGGGATTGCATTTGGGTATACACTAGTATTGAAATTCATAGAGAGCTGCACAAGAAAAATCACAGTCAATATCATCCATTTTTTGTACCACGGGAAGCTGTACCCCAAGTATTTATAACATTCTTTTTCTGTTAATTCACGTCTACCATCATCATGAATTCTACCATGATACTTTTTATTTCTGACTCTGGGATCAGAATCGTCATCATCAAAACTGTCACTTTTCTCTTTTCTCAGACCTATTTGTTCTATTTCATCATTAACGTGTTGATGTGATCGCGTTGTGTTACCAAAGCTAGATGTAGAAGCCTTTGCGCTGACAACATTGTGACCTCCAGGATTACTAGTTACTGTTTCGTAGTGATTCGTTGGGTCAGAAACTTCTTTATAGCTCATAATGAGTTTCTGTATTTAAATGCTAGATATATGGGCTTTGATATGTTATTGGAAATTCTGTACTGTTTTGGATGATATAGGAGTTTAGTATATAAATACCGTGAAACAACTGCAAATTTATACTTTGTACATAAAAGCAAGAAACAGAAAGGAAATGATTGGAAATATGGAAGGAAATACAATTGTGCGGAAAAGAAGGAAAGTATAAATATAAGAAAAGAAAAAGACAAAACTCGAAAAGGAAATACGATGACAGAAAAGCGAAATTTTGTAAAAAGCACGGTGGGTTGTACTTATACCTTATTTATTACAAAAAGCACACACCGGGGTTGGAAGTAGTATAAAAGCAAACATGTTGCGGAATCATGCAAGCGTATGTGTGAGTTTATTATACAGTGCATATCTCCAAATTTCACTGAAAAGTAAAAAAGAAATCGGGGAAGTTCTTTATTCTCAACAATATGCAGTATTTTTCCGCAATTAATGCTACCTGATCAAGACGCCATAAACACAAAGACAAAAGCTGTTGGTAGCGTCAGTTGTTTATCAATTTGTATTGGAGGAGCTTGCAAGAACAAAGCAGTGAGGACAGTTCCTTCCGAGCCGGTGCACCGCCACATCCGGAGTTGAAAGGATTGAAGGTTGAATAAAAGGTGGAAACTCGACCGTAACGGGCAACTCCGATGCACACGGTATTAAAGCTATTGAGTTATTATTAAGCCAAGCGAAGAGCAAACGAAAAATAACTTTTCACTAGTGCAAGAAATATCTTGAGAATATAACAAAAATAAACCCAGACACCACCCGTAGCTATCATGGAGAGGTTTAGCATTTTACAAAAATTGAGCACGTATATGCCATAGAAAAAAATAATCAAAGAAAATAGTTGGCTAATCTCCGCATATTCTACTTGCAGGGTACTCATACGAGGCAGTATTTCTTCGCGGGGCATGCATTATTGAATGTTTGGGGTGCTTCACATATCACATTATAATGCAATTTAATAGAGTCATATAATAGGCTCGTTATAGCCATAACTGCGAGTAAGAATGCTGAAGATAGTTTTAAGGTGTATTTGCGAACCGCTTAAAGCTCGACATATTACATCATTCATGACGAGCAAGTTGTGGAGCATGCTGCTGCAGAAAATGCCAGAAGTTTACGGCGGATGTCATACTGCAGCCCCCAGCCACAACTCGGCAAGCAAACAGGTCAGCTGATTCAATTGTTTCCGCAGCCGCGGCCTGTCATTCACAGAGAATGGCTTTCCTATTTGTCGAGAGCTTTTAGTATTTCTGACTTGCCTGACGTGATGAATATACTCATAGAAATCACAGATTAACGGTACGGTAAGAAAACAGTACGTCATTAATGGGCCCCTTAGTCACGTCCTATGAATCAGGGACAATAAAGAAATGAATGTCAAATTGGTTTCTGCATTATTCTGAAGTTAATTAACTCACTTTGTGATCATTTATCGTCAAGTCCGAGGGAGGTATCTATGGATATACAAAAACCGTTGCCCTACGCGATATGTTGTGTAAAATTCTTTGTTTCTCTGAAAAGAATTGAGGTGCTCTTTACTCAATATCGAGACTTGTGCGGCTTTTCCAGAAGGCTAACAGAGCTAACGAAGTATTCGCTTGTCAGAGTGAGCCCGTCCAGAGTTAGACAACAGCTGGGTTTTCGAAGTAGCGATATCAAATGTGATGAATTAACAAAATGCACTTGTCCAGAATATTTTGCAGAACAGTATAATTTGCTAGGTTACTGTGAATGAGTATAGAGAATCATTAAAGCAACATTGCTTTGTATATGTTTTTGTACGCGCTTTCGCCGATTTTTCGCTAATAAATCTCTATTAAGGGCTTTTGATTACACCGAAACATAGTACAGCAAAACTAGTTCAACCTGACAACCAATATCTATAAACGTCTTGGTATCTATTCGCTAGTTGATAACTGATGCCTTCCGAGTTTGCTAATTGATGAGTGTCTTAACGTACTCCTTACCGAACGTTGCGGTGCCAGTTTTGCGGATTGACGTTTTCCGGGTAAAATATTAAACATTTGAACGCGTAAATAATGGAGAACAGAACAAAAGAGAGACAAAAACATAAGGGTCAAAAAAAAAAAAAAAGTTGATGATCGGATCTCTCGATAGACCTTCTGAACTTGCTGGCGCTTGAGAATATCAAAACGTACTGATTCATAGGACGTTGACTGATTTATCACCATTTCCTATTGAATATGTCAAATAATCTAGAAGAAGGCATTTCGAATGATGAAGACTATAGTAACTCAATCAGAGTAGATATTCAGACAACCAGCGATAGCGCTAGTCAGGCGGAAGACGAAAATGACATTTACGAGGGTTCACGCAATAATGTCGAAGAACACACCTCCACCAATAACGAATACGAGAAGATTAGTGAAAACAGTGACGATGAAATAGAACTTTCACCATCTACAAGTTTTTTGCCCACCTTACACCAGCAAAGAAAGCAGTTCCAGGATGCTCAGGATCTTCAAATAGATTATAACGATCCGGTATTCATGGTGCCCACGGATTGGCTTAGATTATTTCTAGAGGACACATCTTTAAATTCTTTGTCTCCAGTAGAAGCTAGTCAAAAACTAGGCAAGATTGACACCAACTCATTGTTAGCCACTCCTGGAAATCCAAATACTCTTATACATGATTATAATTATGATTATAGCGCTCAGCGTTATATGCCCGTCACAAAGAAGCGCTGGAATTTGTTAGTTAGTTGGTATGGGCTTCAAGTGGGAAGCGTTCCAATTCCTCGGATGGTAATTGAAGATAAAGTAAATGGTGGTGGCCAAATTGAGTTCCATCTTCCAACCTTTTACTTGAAAAAGTTATTTATGGGACCTTTGTCAAAGGCTAATGCTAATTCACCCGCATACCGCCTATTATTCGATAACCAAAGTATGCAATTTAGTGCCACCAAAACTATTGGTGAGCTATATAATCAGATTGAACTTTTTCTTGTTGAAAACATTACTACTTCGGGCACAGACAATAATCAAATGAAACTTAGAATATGGTATTTGGAAGATAAAGCATTGGACTCTTCTCCGTTAGTATTGAATTTGACTTTATTTAAAAAAGTTGCTTTAAAAAAGCTCATAACAAAAGACTTATTTGGTCAAAAGTTATTTGATATGAACATGAATGGGGGCTATTTGTTGCTTGAGTTGAATGACTACAAAGGACAGTTTCCTGCTGACACTCTTTTTCAAAAACTTGAAACTCTAGAAAAAGAATCGTACCTAGGAGTGCTACAGCAGAATAGTGGCCCTAATTCCGGAGAAAGTGATGAAACTGATGACAGTGACGTTTCTGAGTCAAAAAACTTGTTTAAGACATCACAATCATTGAGAACGCCTGCAGATGGAACTAAAGGCTTCAATAACCTTGGTAATAGTTGCTACATGAATTCTGCTCTTCAGTGTTTGGTACATATTCCGGAGCTTGCGAACTATTTTTTTCACAATATTTTTAATAAGGAACTTAATGTCACAAATCCTTTGGGCAAAGATGGGAAATTTGCTTTGGCCTTTGGCAATTTGATACATCAATTGTATGACCCCAAAAGCAAAGGCAAATCATATTCATTTGCTCCAAGAGAATTCAAAAGTATTATTGGTCACTACAATAGCATGTTTTATGGATATCAACAGCAAGATTCACAAGAATTTTTGGCTTTTTTACTCGATGGATTGCACGAGGACTTAAATAGGATCGTCAATAAACCATACACAGAAAAGCCAGAACTATCTCCGGATAAGATAAACGATAGCGAAGAAGTAAGAAAGTTGGCTGAAAGCTGTTGGAAAAATCACAAATTGAGAAATGATTCTGTTATTCTAGACTTATTTGTTGGACTATATAAGTCAACTTTAAAGTGTCCCGAGTGTAATAATATTTCATTAACGTTCGACCCGTTTAATGACTTGACATTGCCGATTCCCATTGCCACAAAGTGGAGTCACAAAGTTTATGTTTGGAGGGAAGGTGATGGGGTTAAGCCGCAGCTGCTTGAAGTTGAACTTAATAAAACTGATACGCTTGAAAACCTCAAACATTATGTTGCCGAGAAACTGGGGGCATTGGTAAGTGACTTATACGTTTTCGAAATTTTCCAAAATCAGTTTTACAAAAACTTTCAGGACCCTGAATCTGCAAGTGATGCTAAATTTTTACCGATTGGTGACGTTATTTCTAGTGGTGATATAATAATATTTTACGAAATCAAAGATGTGGAAAAATCAGATATCCTTGTTCCTGTTATTAACACTGTTAAAGAGGGAGGCAGTTACAAATTTTCAAAGCCTTTCGGAATTCCATTTTTTATTAAACTATCACCTGAGGATGTCAGGTCTTTTGGAACGGTCAGAGAAAAGCTTGAATCAAAATATAACTCATTGACAACGTACAATTATTTTGGCATGATTCGTAACAATACGAATAACAAGGAAAAAAGCAAGAAGAGGAAGTTTTTTAGAGTGGAAGATTTCCCTCAAATAGAAAAACTATTCGCGAGAAACGGTATAAACCAAGATGCTAAGGATTTGAAAAAGTTACGAAAATGCCAATCTGACGATGGATCTGAGTTCAGTTACGAAAATGTTAAGTTCCCCTCAAATGCTGATCAGGCCCAAGTTGATGAGACAAAAGATGACCCGATTGAGATTCCGGAAAATGAGGTTGAAAATTTTGAACTCATTGAGAACTTGGAAAACATATCTAATTCTCAACTCACAGGTCACCTCAATGACTCTGATTATGACTCTGACATTTCTATTGCCAATCCAGAACTCTCCAGCAGCTATGCGTTTGAAATTAAACTTTATAACGGCCAAAGTAACAGAGGTAGACACACGTATGGAAGTACCTATACCTCCCAGCATGATATTCAGAATGACAGCAAAACAATATGGGTTCCTTATACAAGTGGGCAGTTTTCAAACTTGCCAAATTTGGTTGATAAGTTGCCTTTGAGAAAGAAGTTATTCTATTCTTACTCTGCCGACGATTATAATGGCTTATCTTCTGATGAGAGTAATAAGGAGCACTCAGTTGAAGAAGTTATCGGCAGTCAGGCAGAAGATGAAATTGAGGAACTATCCTCGCAATATTTCTCAACTAACAACAGTAACACTAATAAAGAATCTATTACCAGTTTGAAAGTACAAGGAGATGCTGCCGTTGATGTACCTCAGCTGTATGCATCCCTTCCAGATGGCCAGATAAATAATCCAATAGAGTTATCGGATTCAGGAAGCTCTAACTTTGGTGCAATTCATCTAGATAATGCAGATCTGAATGACAACGAAAGTCTGTCGCAGGATGAAAATTTAAACACGCTTTTCGTGGACAAAGGTCCAATTAATATCACATCTGATAGTGATGAAGATCCTCTATATGGTGATAAAGCCAATAATCCTCAACTACTTAATACCGATAAACATCCTGTTTTGGTTTCTTATAAAGATGCTTTGATTTGCGAATGGGATCCCGCCTTGTACAATGTTTTCTTCTCTGGTAATGAAGAAGAGGATGAAGGCGGACAAGGCACTTGGGAAAACCCAGAGGTGTTAAATAATCCTGAATTAGAAGATAGCAGAAAGGCCATGGAAGAAATGAAAAATAAGTCTTTAACACTAAAAGATTGCTTAGAAACTTTTTCAAAACCAGAAATTCTTGGGCAAAATGACCTTTGGTATTGTCCAACGTGCAAAGAGCATAGACAGGCTGAGAAACAGATTGAGATATGGAACACCCCAGACATTCTCACTATGCATTTGAAACGATTTGAAAATCAAAGAAGATTTAGTGATAAGATTGATGCTGTTATTGACTTCCCCATCGAAGGACTTGATATGAAACCATTTGTATCAAACAAGGCCGGTGATGGCAAATCTTACATTTACGACTTGGTTGCTGTGGATAATCATTATGGTGGCTTAGGTGGGGGTCACTACACCTCTTATGCTAAAAATTTTGTTGATGGTAAGTGGTACTACTATGATGACTCTTCTGTTACTCCAGCAGATCCAAACAGGGCCATTGCGGGCTCTGCGTACTTGTTGTTTTACAGAAGAAGATCATCCGAGCCATTAGGAGGCACTCAGCTTACAGCTTTGCTTAAGGAGGCAAGAAAAAACGAAGAGCTTGACTTGCAAAAACGCTATTTTGAAGAGATAAAAAAATTACAAGATATAGTGCTGCAAATTCGTAATTATAATGCTTTGTACGGGAAATTGGATCAACTTGAAGATTCGTCTGCGGAAGATGATGAGCATGCTGAGAAAAATAAGCTCAATTCTGAGGGAGCGATAGACGTGGGATTTTCCGATGATGATTTATCATCGTACAGCTCTTCCATGAATCCTCCTTCGTGAATAGGCTTTCATCTATACATTTTTTGCTTTTTTTTTTTCAAGCTTGCTTATGTTAGTTACATGCCATTTTAAATAGCGAGGTTAATTGCTAATGATTTTAGGTGGTCAGTCAATACTATGCTGTAGGTGCATTTGCTTTTGATGTCTGGATTGTGCACGTGTCAAAATTAGTCAGTATTTTAGCAAGATTCTATCTAATGAGTTTAGTTATCAAATCAGTAAAAAGAACAGGTTTGTTCGAAACCTCTCTCAGTGAAACTTCACTAACCCATAATAGCAAAAAAAGGCGCTGGAACTCTGGAAGTGACAAAAATATCAACGTCCATCTGTTTTAAAATTACGAGAAAAAAGAAAATCATATTGTACACAACAATTGCCTATAGACAATAAAAAACCACAAGAAGCCATAGCTTGTCATATGTATGTTGAAGTATGCTAACCAAAAAATGTTCCTGCATAAAACTTGATCTATGGTCATATGACATATCATATGACGTTGTAGCTTAGTTACCCTGTTTAGGGTACTTATTGGTGAAAATTTTTTCTCTTCCCAGGTTTTCTGCATCCAGGCGTTTGAAAAAAAAAATATGCAAAATGCAAAATTTCGTGTTTTCGCGAATCGGAAAGAGTAATTTTGGTTTGACGCCTTCTTGCCGATATTGACAGAGCTGTTCTGGGCCCATTGGCAGGAAGGCTTACAGGGTCCCCCCGGTCAACTCTGCGTTTAACAAATGCAAGCGCGAAATAAAAAGTGGCAAAGTAGACAGCAATGATTTACTATACTGTTGATTATGTAGGCTCCGCACCTGATAGTAATTAGGAATGATGAAATCTTTTGTACCGGTTAGCGGCCATTAAATTTGAAAGGGCTAATACGGGATTGTTTATAGTGAGCTGGCTTCGGTTTTACTTTCCTTGACAAGTTTAAATAATGTTGAAGTTCTCTTGTTTTTCTTCAACTTTCTTTGTTTTCTATACTTTTCTGTTGTATTCTTTCTCTAAATTTTAACTAAACTAGGAAACAGAGTTATTCCGAAACGTCCACTGCACAATGTATTGTATGGATAGAGATACGTTTTGTATTTTGGACGCTTGCCTCTTTGTACAACGCCCCTTCACTAAGTTTGAAATTATGCAGTACTGCAGCACGAGCTCTTCAGATACACAATAGGTTTTGGACAGGAAAAGGCGATAGAAAAAACCGTGCGATTGTAGTGGCGGCGAAAAATTTAGCGTCGCGACAGCTCCGCCACCATCCAGCAGCGTGGAAGGTTAGGCAACAAAGTTTCGCACGTTGAACGCTTCCTTGCAAAAGAAAAGATGTTGCAGAGCAGAGAAACTAGAAGAGATTCAAAACCCAATGCAACACAATAAGGTCAAATGTAACATAAATATCTACTACAGCGCATTAAAGATTACAAGATTGCACAATAAACAGATGAGGTAGTAAAAGGAATTATTAATTATTAATTTATTTTGAAAAACCCAAATAAGTTGTAGCACCTAACTCTAGTCGAAAAACATACAAAAATAACAAACGAAAACAAGAAACAGAATTTTATAACCGAAGAGACTGTGTCCCTAATCTTTTAATTGAAAAACGAGATTGCAATTTTGGAAAAGAGAGTAGATATCTAAACTTATAACAAGATGGCAGCAGCACCGATAGCAGCGGCAACACCCAAGACAGCACCTGGGGCATTAGCAACACCAGCGTTGGAAGAAGCACCGCCAGAGGTGGAGTTACCGGTAGAGTTACCGGCAGCAGTACCGTTACTGGCAGCAGTACCGTTGGAAGCAGCGGTAGTGTTAGAAGCGGTAGAGTTAACGACAGCAGCTTGAGCAGAAGCAATCAAGGTGGCAGCGAACAAAGTCTTGGAGAATTGCATTTTTGATTATTTGTGTGTTAAAGTAATATTAAGAATTGATCTGTTCAAGTTGTTGAGAATGAAGATATAAGAAGAAAAAGAGAAGAAGTATCCGGATATAAAAAAATCAGGGCAGACCAAGTGCTTTTATAGGCAAAAAATTTTTCTTTCGTTTTTGGCCTGGCACTAATCTGGAGAGCACCGAATTGGGACATCTAGTGGTCAGCGACGGGCTACCGCGACGCACCTGTCCTGCAGTGTACTGGAAATCGCATAAGTCTACATATAATATATGCATATTTATGCCACCACATGCTGTTTTCGCACATCCACATCGGAGGAATATGTGTGTTCAGTGGCGCAAGCACTGGACTTCAAGTAGCTGATAGATAATAATAAGTATTGTTTCCTTTGTTTCTCTTGAAGCTAAGTTCTAGTTTTGGCCGCCCCTGTTTCGAATGGGCGGTCCAGAAAAAAATATGGTACTGGCCCAAGGGTCTGTATCATGATCTTAAAAATGGAAAGAAAAGGAAGTTTCAAGGGGACAAAATGCCAATGGAATATGTTCTGATTTTAGAAAAATGTTATAGTCTGCTTTTCTCTAGCCACAGGCCAGGTACCAGCTAGGTGGCATGTGCGGTAGCGTTATTTTTAGGCTAGCCAACACTACGGGAAACTGCAGTTTGTATCTAGTTCGGGCTGCGCCAAAACTGGCAGTGCGCAAATCCTAATTTACAAAGATACTGCTAAACCACAACAGAGCGATAATACCACAGTCATAAGAAAAGAATTAACAGACAGGATTTGCAGTAGCGAAAAAAAAAAAAAAAAATTCTGTAGCTTTTGTGTTTGTTTTTCACCTTCATTCTTTTGTTATCTCTCTTCACCTCACAATAATTGTTCTGCACAAATTCTCATAATGATTTATGATAAAAATATTATGGCAAAGTACTTACACAGTGTCAATCTGCCCGACTGGTAGACCCGAAGCTGGGCAATTCAATGGAAAACAATGCTGCGTAGTGTTGAGAGACTTGTTTCTTGGAAACGCGTGCGTAATTTGTGAAGCTCTTGAATAAAACCAATACAAAGTACACCAACTTCTTTTCAACTTACTTTAAATGTTCTGTGACCAACAATTTTTTCAATTTCATATTCTTCTTCTTTATCACTTTTGTCTTCATAATCACTCCCTTTTTCTTCTTCCTCCTCCTCCTCCTCCTCTCCCTCTTCTTCTTCAAGTGACACTTGAAGAAGAAGAGGGA
>JXWR01001106.1_pt1 | contig 26422 bp, 15 predicted proteins | sample 315541 | NCBI WGS metagenome assembly JXWR01 (sample SAMN03273951, study PRJNA271842) | soil metagenome | isolation source: rice field ambient CO2 | place: India: CRRI Experimental farm Cuttack,Odisha-753006 | collected 2013-12-17
CCTCTACTATTAGAGAATATTCATCTTGACAAGAAATTCTCTATATATTAAGATATCTCTGACAAGGGCTATAGCTCAGTTCGGTAGAGCAACTCGTTTACACGTGCGCCAATGCTTTTCAAGGGAGCTTATTATGCAATGAACATAGTGGATCTTCTTGCAAAATCAATGTCTTACTTCATGGATTCGAGAGAATAGGAGAACAGTCGCCTGACAAATAGTTGGTTCAGTCCGATTCAGGTACCAATCCAGGTGCCTAAACAAATAGAACCTTTATTGATTTGCTAGTTGATAAGGTAAATATCCAGCCCACTAAATGCTAGGCTTAATGAGGATAAGGGCCTCCAAAAAAATTCTTTTCGTTCTATGAACTTTAAGGTGTATGAAGTCTCATAGTCAACTCTTGTAGCGGAACGATAGAGACTCTATTTCACTTAGGTTGATTTAATTTAGGCCGGAGGCAGACCTAAGTCAAGGTAATCCTCCTTTGAAACACTTTGGTATTGCTCTTAGATAGATCATAATACAAATAATCAATCAGAGCGCAGGGAGCCATCTCATTATCTTTCCGTAAAGAAAAACTATGGTGGACTAACTGATCTTTCTATCAGTTGATAAAAGAGCCCAATGCAAAAAAATGCATGTTGGGTCTTTGAAACAGTTCGAATCATTTCGATAATAATCCGTTTGATCTGTTTTACCGAGAAGGTCTACGGTTCGAATCCGTATAGCCCTAATATGTCCTTTTTTAGATTTTAGGAGAGATATCCTACGTTTCCTTTAGTATAGTTTTCATTTCCCTATTAGTACTTGTTTATAGACTGGACAGGCGCCTGCGCCATAAAATAGAGAGAAAAGGATTACCAGAGGCTCATTCATCGAAAATTATAGAGACAGGAAAAGAAAAATGAATTTCTATCAAATCAACTGCAAGATGTTCTCCATCTTGCAAATTCCTACTTTGTTTGAAGTATATTACTTTGCTTATCTATATCTATAGATTACCTAAATCTAAATCAATCTACGTTCTGAAATAGAGTTCTTTATTTTTATAGAATTACTCCTCATTAGGCTGCATACATTAGTCATCCTATCTTAATTAGGCTCTAATTCGTAGTATTTTCGTTTTTATTCCTTTTTCTAGAGATTCTAGAGAAAATGAGACAAAGTGAAGCGAGAGAGTTTTGTTTCTATAAGAATTATGTCTCCACCATACCTAAATAGAAAGGAAATCAAAAAGAAAGGGAGTCGGGATTCCATTGGATGAATCTTTAAAGAAGACGTGGCAAAGAGGAAACAAAGGCTAAACTAAGCCCTTTGGTTTGAGAAAAACCGATCCTTGTTTCACCGAGGAAAAGAGAGAAATTCTGTATAAATTGACAATGCTGACTTGAATTGACTAATTCAGTTCCGCCTATTCCACATTAATGGGAGTACATTTATGTTTCTGCTTCACGAATATGATATTTTTTGGGCATTTCTAATAATAGCAAGCCTTATTCCTATTTTAGCATTTTGGATTTCAGCACTTTTAGCTCCGGTTCGTGAAGGACCAGAGAAGCTTTCTAGTTATGAATCGGGTATAGAACCCATGGGGGGGGCTTGGTTACAATTCCGAATACGCTATTACATGTTTGCGCTAGTTTTTGTTGTTTTTGATGTGGAAACGGTCTTTCTCTACCCTTGGGCAATGAGTTTCGACGTATTGGGTATATCCGTTTTTATCGAAGCTTTCATTTTCGTGCTTATCCTAGTTGTTGGTTTAGTTTATGCATGGCGAAAAGGAGCCTTGGAATGGTCTTAACTGAATATTCAGACAAAAAAAAAAAAGAAGGAAAAGATTCCATTAAGACAGTTATGAGTTTGATTGAGTTTCCCCTACTTGACCAAACAAGTTCCAATTCCGTTATTTCAACTACACTAAAAGATCTTTCGAATTGGTCAAGACTCTCTAGTTTATGGCCCCTTCTATATGGTACCAGTTGTTGTTTCATTGAATTTGCTTCATTAATAGGCTCACGATTCGACTTTGATCGTTATGGATTGGTACCAAGATCAAGTCCTAGGCAAGCGGACCTAATTTTAACAGCCGGTACAGTAACAATGAAAATGGCTCCCTCTTTAGTGAGATTATATGAGCAAATGCCTGAACCAAAATACGTCATTGCTATGGGAGCTTGTACTATTACTGGTGGAATGTTCAGTACGGATTCCTATAGTACTGTTCGGGGAGTTGATAAGTTAATTCCTGTGGACGTCTACTTGCCGGGTTGCCCACCTAAACCAGAGGCTGTTATAGATGCCCTAACAAAACTTCGTAAGAAGATATCGCGAGAAATAGTTGAGGATCGAACTCTATCTCAAAAGAAAAATCGATGTTTTACTACCAGCCACAAGCTTTATGTTCGGCGCAGTACTAATACTGGAACTTATGAGCAAGAATTGCTCTATCAATCACCATCTACTTTAGACATATCTTCTGAAACTTTTTTCAAATCCAAAAGTCCAGTATCTTCCTACAAATTAGTGAATTAGGAGGAGCTCTTTGTGCCGAAAAAGAAAGAGCAGGGCAATATTTCAAACTTGCATTCGAACTGCGAAATATTTATACAAAGGAGGAGAGATCAAGATAATGCAGCAGGGTTGGTTATCTAATTGGCTAGTCAAACATGAGGTGGTTCATAGATCTTTGGGCTTCGATCATCGAGGAATAGAGACTTTGCAAATAAAAGCAGAGGATTGGGATTCCATTGCTGTCATTTTATATGTATATGGTTACAATTATTTACGTTCCCAATGTGCTTATGACGTTGCACCCGGTGGATCTTTAGCTAGCGTGTATCATCTTACGAGAATACAGTATGGTATAGATAACCCAGAAGAAGTATGCATAAAAGTCTTTGCCCAAAAGGATAATCCTAGAATCCCATCTGTCTTCTGGATTTGGAGAAGTTCCGATTTTCAAGAACGCGAATCTTTTGATATGGTGGGAATCTCTTATGATAATCATCCACGCCTTAAACGTATCCTAATGCCTGAAAGTTGGATAGGCTGGCCCTTACGTAAGGACTATATAACCCCCAATTTCTATGAAATACAAGATGCTCATTGAATGATAAGAAATTCATGCTCACTTATACAACACAACTCCAGATTTTATGCAAGTCAAGGAATATTTTTACGCTCTGTTCCTAGATGAAACAGAATACCTATTACATTCTAATTAATTCCAATTATACAAAAGGTTCAGATAGACTAAGCAAAAAAGGGCTTCATTTCGTTGGAAAATCACATATTCATTTCCTTCGTATGAACAGAAAAATATGATGACTCAAAGAAGTTCCCTACCACGAACTTTGTACCGCGTGCATTACTTAGAACAACTAGGAAAGTAAGATAAGATAAGCAAGAATAAAAAAATATTTGTCGGAATAGCGGAATAGAAAATTAAGAAATGCAAAAATGCAGAAAAAGAAGTGCCTCTATTTAGAGATTTATCTACTTAGATGAAAAAATCATACTCTATCTATATTATTAACGAATATGTATCCCAACCCATCTCGAGGTATTTGTATCAATACCTATTCGGAAGATCCCTTTTTTCTGTGCCAGGAACCAGATTTGAACTGGTGACACGAGGATTTTCAGTCCTCTGCTCTACCAACTGAGCTATCCTGACCTTTTCTTGTGCATCATCCTAGTAGAGTATTTGTATCTATGTCAATATCCAAAATTTGGAAATGGGGAGGGGGCAGTCCTATGCATTGTACAAAGAAAGCCTATTTAATAATATTTAAATATCGAGTTAATAATCGACATTCCTTGCCGATACTATAATAAAAAAGAAATGTATTCCATTGAATCTTAAACCTATTAATAAAAAAAACAGGATAAATACTAGAGTTAGGGAATAAAAGAGGGTTTGGGGATAGAGGGACTTGAACCCTCACGACTTAGAAAGTCGACGGATTTTCCTTTTACTAGAAATTTCATTGTTGTCAGTATTGACATGTAGAATGGGACTCTCTCTTTATCCTCGTCCGATTAATCCGCTTTTAAAAAGATTTCGAAAACTATGAATTGAAGGATTTGATTACTCAATATTCGATTGGAATGGATTCACAACAATTCTAAAAAAATTATGAATTTTCTATTTCATAATCATTCCTATTTTCATTTTAAAAAAGAATTAAAGAACCTATATTATGATATGAGTTCTGTGATTAATCGTTTGCTATGCCAGTATCTATACGTGTGTATTAGATTTCGAAAGCCCTTCTTTCCCTAATTTAGAAGGGAGTTCCGCTAGCAACACAACGTAATTAACTCGATTCGTTAGAACAGCTTCCATTGAGTCTCTGCACCTATCCTTTTCCTTTGGGTTCTAGTTCGAGAACCGCTTGTTTTCTCAAAACATGGATTTGGCTCAGGATTGCCCCTTTTTTAATTCCAGGGTTTCTCTGAATTTGGAAGTTGCCACTTAGCAGGTTTCCATACCAAGGCTCAATACAATCAAGTCCGTAGCGTCTACCGATTTCGCCATATCCCCATTTTCTTTGAGACCAGGATTCCTTGTGCAATTTCCTCCATCTGTTAGTTTTTTTTGAATCGTTGAATTCATTACTCTATGTAGTCTAGCGGTTCGTCTCTAGTTGAGAGACTCCGCTTATTGCAATTCAGCATTGAATTGATTCTATCGTTGATGTATTTGCAATTCAATGCGAATCAATATATCCCAAGGTTTTTCTCTCCCCCACCTACCGCGTTCCTTTTTTAGAGTATTCAAAATCATACTATAACGCTTGATATTCATTCTTTTTTTTTGCTAATCAGAATTAGCAATTTCATTTGCTATGATTCTATGTTCTCCTTAGTGAAATATTAATCATTAAATTATTAGCAAATAACAAAAAAAACAAAATATCTCAAAAAATGTCTATAATGATGGACTGAAAATACAAGAAATTCGCATGTTCTCTTTATTATGTTTTCGTATATATATTATTTATTCTTTTCCATGTATTAGATTATTCGTCCGAGCCATATCAAATTAAAAATATCTAAAATCAAATTCAATATAGAAATTGGAATAGATTCTATTAGAAAAATAGATTTGCGAATTAGAGAAAAAAGAAAGTTCAAAAAAATCTATCTAACTTTATTTTATGAAGTTCTAGTATTTTTTTCTAAGTAGAACTTCCAATTTCGAACTAGTTAATAGCTAAGATTAATAATTAAGATCTGACATTTTACGGATTTCCTATACTATACATATTTCTATTTGTTACACTATTTCTGTTATGTAAGCCCACTTAGCTCAGAGGTTAGAGCATCGCATTTGTAATGCGAGGGTCATCGGTTCAAATCCGATAGTCGGCTTTTTTCTCTATCAATGTTCCATGAACAAAAATACCTCTTTTTCTCCGAATTAAATGGAGAAGCCAGGATCTATTATGTCGTTCTACCCTACAATTTTGCTAGATACAAAACAATAAAATAAATAATATATATACAAAAATTCAGATGTTGATGAAATTCCATTTTTTTGTGGTACTTTTAGTAGATTTTACTCTGTTTATCCTTTACTTTAATTCAGTTTTAATTTCGATGTATTCTGTAATGTAAATACAATGAAATTAATTGTGTAAAATGAAATTTCAATAAAAAAAGGAGTCTTCATGTCCCGTTATCGAGGACCTCGTTTTAAAAAAATACGCCGTCTGGGAGCTTTACCAGGACTCACTAGAAAAACACCTAAATCCGGAAGTAATCTGAAAAAGAAATTCCATTCTGGGAAAAAAGAACAATATCGTATTCGTCTTCAAGAAAAACAGAAATTGCGTTTTCATTATGGTCTGACAGAACGACAATTACTTAGATATGTACATATCGCTGGAAAAGCAAAAAGTTCAACAGGTCAGGTTTTACTACAATTACTTGAAATGCGTTTGGATAATATCCTTTTTCGATTAGGTATGGCTTCAACCATTCCCGAGGCCCGGCAATTAGTTAACCATAGACATATTTTAGTTAATGGTCGTATAGTCGATATACCAAGTTTTCGTTGCAAACCCCGAGATATTATTACTACGAAGGATAACCAAAGATCAAAACGTCTGGTTCAAAATTCTATTGCTTCATCCGACCCGGGGAAATTGCCAAAGCATTTGACGATTGACACATTGCAATATAAAGGACTAGTAAAAAAAATCCTGGATAGGAAGTGGGTCGGTCTCAAAATAAATGAGTTGTTAGTTGTAGAATATTACTCTCGTCAAACTTGAACTTAAGGAAAAACGGAAAGGTTCATAGAATTTTCTTCCCCTTCCCCTTTCCCCGAACTAAATCGACCTAAGGCTCTTAATTCGTATTTTCCCATTCACCTAACAGAAATGGATTAACCCTAGGATTCCTTTTTGTTTTTTGTTCTTTCCTCTATGTGTATTTTACATACCATAGTAATTTGGTATAGAGAATTTCTATTAAATAAAGGTATTGTATTATTGCTGGAATAAATTGTCATTTGATTTGATACATTGTAATCATTAACGTTGCTGAATTAAGAAAAACGGAAAGAGAGGGATTCGAACCCTCGGTAAACAAAAGTCTACATAGCAGTTCCAATGCTACGCCTTGAACCGCTCGGCCATCTCTCCTCCATAATCTTATTATGGAAAAAAAACTGAGTGAATAGCGAGTTTTCCTATTCCTGCAGTACAGGTACAACCACAACCGCGCGAGAGTTCCATTGTTCTATTAGATAGAAAAATTCCTTTTCATCTAAGTGGACGGGTCCAGGATTTTTTTACTAGGAATTCCGCTCCCTCGAAAAGTTTTAGTTTGGGTTTTCCCCAAACCAAAGAAAAAGAGAATGGAAGAATTCTTCTTATTCGATAAAAAAGGAACCCTAGAATTCTGTTTGCATAAGGTATCCTACCCCATACAATCAAATAGAAAATAGGGTATGGGACGATTAATGACTTTGAAAATGCGAAATAGTTGATGAGAGAAGTTGTTGTTGAGAAAAGAAATAGGAAAGTGGAATGAAATCCAATCTTAGTCAAATATTTTCTATCTCTTCTTGTTCAAACAGAAGGAAAAAGAGAGAATTTGGGCTGAGCAGAAATACCTCTCTTATCCATTTGGAGCATAGGGATCGATTTATAAGAATTGAATGGATTTGTTTTTTTTTTTATGTTATTTTGTGAAGGAATGAAAAGAATTCTATATAGAATGATAGAATGGGTTGGGAATTATGCCTAGATCCCGTATAAATGGAAATTTCATTGATAAGACCTTCTCAATTGTAGCCAATATTTTATTGCGAATAATTCCGACAACCTCCGGGGAAAAAAGGGCATTTACTTATTATAGAGATGGTGCGATTTGACTCTTTTTTTTGTTTTTTTAGCCCTACCTACACCCCGGTTTTACGAGAAAGAGTGGGGGTTCGCGGAGAGAAAACCAAATTAGTAAGGGAAACCCACGCTTAGGGAAGGTGAGGTGAACTAACAACTCCTTCTGTCGTGTATCCTCGACTGACGCGGCCTCGGATGCTTCAATTGTAGATTTTAGTATTGAGCGAAAGGTTACACCTACAGGATAGGTTCTGTATTACAGGCTAATCCTACTCTACTAGTACTAATAGGTAGCATAGGGGATAAAAGCACTACACCTAGAAATAGGAATCAACAAGAGAAAAACTTTGTTAGAAATTAACCCTTTCCTGATTGGTATCAGGGCTGGGAAGAATGGTTGGGATAACAAACAACCATCAAGTTTGTACTTTGGATACCCCTATAACCATCAAAGATCGTTGAAGTGGCTAATTCCTCTAAATAGGAGGCGTTGAGAACAAAGAAATTCTTGGAGCTATCGTTTTCCTCTAGCATTAATAGAATTCATTGGTGTTAAGAAAAACCTCTTGTGGGAAGGTTGGCTAGAGATTTCTTGGAAAAATACCAGCCCCTTTCGGTCCATAATGAGATGGAACTAATTCTATTTTTATTCTCTAGATTTTTTCGCTTAGTACTATGTACAGAAGGGAGGAGCCGTATGAGGTGAAAACCTCATGTACGGTTTTGGAACGGAGATTTTTTGAATAGAACGAACGACCGTAACGGATGTTGGCTCAATCCGAAGGAAATTATGCGGAAGCTTTGCAAAATTATTATGAAGCTACGCGACTAGAAATTGATCCCTATGATCGAAGTTATATACTCTATAACATAGGCCTTATACACACAAGCAATGGAGAGCATACAAAGGCTTTGGAATATTATTTCCGGGCACTAGAACGAAACCCCTTCTTACCACAAGCTTTTAATAATATGGCCGTGATCTGTCATTACGTGCGACTATCTCCACTATAGAAAGAAAAATAAGAAAGGATCAAATTTTCTAGTATTTACTAGAAAAGGGGGCTTTCTACATAGGGATCGTCAAAACAACGATTTTGCCCTATCAGCTGTAGGAAGAAAGGACACTTCACGAGAATCAAAATAGGAAGAAAGAAAGTATGGCCTATACTACTCTATGGATAGAGTTCTCAAATTGATAGAGAAAGCACCGTAAAGATCAATTAGTGACCGACTGGGTCGATACAACTAAAAAAAACTGCTTACTTATCCCATGATATGGGGCAAAATTTAGGAATCCGCTTATGTAATAGAGCCGATCCACTAAGGGATTAAGCAGCGGTGTAGTATCAGATCCCAAAGATAGTAAGTTCTTTTTTCTTGCTTATGGGGAAAAAGTCTTTTTCAAGGATTCTATAGAAATTTCATATATGAAACCGAGATAGTTACCTTTCAGAAAATTCGGACGAAGGATATAGGTCTATCTATGCTTCATTTTTCTGCAGGTGGGAGAAAAGATCAAACTGATTATTGATCAAAATTTAGGGTTTGAAACTTAGGTAATTAACTTCTTCTGCGTAACCCAAGAAGAAATTGGATCGATTTTTGAGAAATCGAATTCAGTTAAGACAAGGGAAATTAAGATAGCAATTTCTGAGCCGTATGAGGTAGGAAACTCTCAAGTACGGTTCTAGGGGAAGGAACTACCTATTCCGACCGGGGAGAACAGGCCATTCTACAGGGTGATTCAGAAATTGCAGAAGCTTGGTTTGATCAAGCTGCTGAGTATTGGAAACAAGCTATAGCGCTTACTCCGGGAAATTATATTGAAGCACAGAACTGGTTGAAGATTACGAAGCGCTTTGAATTTGAATAAGACCACTCTCCTTTTTCAGAAAATGGGGGTTTGGTTGTTGATCCATTAATCAAATAAATTAGGTCGGAAGATCGAATCAAGAATTTCATTATATCTCTTTCCTCTGCCTTCTATTTTATATTATATTTCATAAGGATAAACGATAGGGTCTAGAATAGAAGTAATAAAGCGAATAAAAAGGGGCAATATAAATATTGCTAATATATCAGGACCATCTTATTAATAATTCTAATGAGTTATCTTGGAATTTGGAATCGAATAAAAAAATCTATATTATGCTCAAGGAAAGTAGATATAGATAGGGACTTATACTCTTAAAAAAAATAGACTAGCTTTTTAAATTAAAAAAAGGTTTTTTTGTTACGTGGAGAAATCCAAGATAAAAAAAGTCCGTTAGGCACCCAATCCTTATGTCATAATAGATCCGAACACTTGCCTCAGATTGACTTCAATATATAATTGCTCCAGTGAATAACTAAAAAAAAATAGAAGGACGGTAGATAGTAAAGAAAAGGACTAATCATAATATCTATCTTTCAAAGGTTCACTAAAAAGTTGGCGGGTCTCTTTGTATGTCTTGTCCGGAAAGAGGAGGACTTAATGATGATTCGTTCGCCGGAACCAGAAGTAAAAATTGTTGTGGATAGGGATCCTGTAAAAACATCTTTTGAGGAATGGGCCAGACCCGGCCATTTCTCAAGAACAATAGCTAAGGGCCCTGATACTACCACTTGGATCTGGAACCTACATGCTGATGCTCACGATTTCGATAGTCATACAGGTGATTTGGAGGAGATCTCTCGAAAAGTCTTTAGTGCTCATTTCGGTCAACTCTCCATTATCTTTCTTTGGTTGAGTGGCATGTACTTCCATGGTGCCCGTTTTTCCAATTATGAAGCATGGCTAAGTGATCCTACTCACATTGGACCCAGTGCTCAGGTAGTTTGGCCAATCGTAGGGCAAGAAATATTGAATGGTGATGTAGGCGGGGGTTTCCGAGGAATCCAAATAACCTCCGGGTTTTTTCAGATTTGGCGAGCATCCGGAATAACTAGTGAATTACAACTCTATTGTACCGCAATCGGTGCATTGATTTTTGCATCGTTAATGCTTTTTGCTGGGTGGTTCCATTATCACAAAGCCGCTCCCAAATTAGCCTGGTTCCAAGACGTAGAATCCATGTTGAATCATCACTTAGCAGGGTTATTAGGACTTGGGTCTCTTTCTTGGGCGGGGCACCAAATCCATGTATCTTTACCGATTAACCAATTTCTTGACGCTGGGGTTGATCCTAAGGAGATACCACTTCCTCATGAATTTATCTTGAATCGCGACCTTTTGGCTCAACTTTATCCTAGTTTTGCCGAAGGAGCAACCCCTTTTTTCACCTTGAATTGGTCCAAATACGCAGAATTTCTTAGTTTTCGCGGAGGGCTAGATCCAATAACCGGCGGTCTATGGTTGAGCGATATTGCGCACCATCATTTAGCTATTGCTATTCTTTTCCTGATCGCAGGTCATATGTATAGGACCAACTGGGGTATTGGTCATGGCCTGAAAGATATTTTGGAGGCTCATAAAGGCCCATTTACAGGACAGGGCCATAAAGGTCTCTATGAAATCCTAACAACGTCATGGCATGCTCAATTATCTCTTAACCTAGCTATGCTAGGCTCTACAACCATTGTTGTAGCTCATCATATGTACTCTATGCCCCCCTATCCATACCTAGCTACTGACTATGGTACACAACTTTCCTTGTTCACACACCACATGTGGATTGGCGGATTTCTAATAGTTGGTGCTGCTGCACATGCAGCCATTTTTATGGTAAGAGACTATGATCCAACGACTCGATACAACGATCTATTAGATCGTGTCCTTAGACACCGTGATGCAATCATATCCCACCTTAACTGGGTATGTATATTTCTAGGTTTTCACAGTTTTGGTTTATACATTCATAATGATACCATGAGTGCTTTAGGTCGTCCCCAAGATATGTTTTCGGATACCGCCATACAATTACAACCGATCTTTGCTCAATGGGTACAAAATCTCCATGCTGGCGCGCCTAGCGTAACAGCTCCTGGTGCAACAACAAGTACCAGCTTAACGTGGGGAGGTGGCGAGTTAGTAGCAGTAGGCGGCAAAGTTGCTTTGTTACCTATTCCATTAGGAACCGCAGATTTTTTAGTCCATCACATTCACGCATTTACAATCCATGTGACTGTATTAATACTTTTGAAAGGTGTTTTATTTGCTCGCAGTTCCCGTTTGATACCCGATAAAGCAAATCTTGGTTTTCGCTTCCCTTGCGATGGGCCTGGGCGAGGGGGAACATGTCAAGTATCCGCCTGGGATCATGTTTTCTTAGGTCTATTCTGGATGTACAATTCCATTTCGGTAGTCATTTTCCATTTCAGTTGGAAAATGCAGTCGGATGTTTGGGGTACTATAAGTGATCAAGGGGTGGTAACTCATATCACAGGGGGAAACTTTGCACAGAGTTCCATTACGATTAATGGGTGGCTCCGAGATTTCTTGTGGGCACAGGCATCCCAAGTAATTCAGTCTTATGGTTCTTCATTATCCGCATATGGTCTTTTTTTCTTAGGTGCTCATTTTGTCTGGGCCTTCAGTTTAATGTTTTTATTCAGCGGCCGTGGTTATTGGCAAGAACTGATTGAATCTATCGTTTGGGCTCATAACAAATTAAAAGTTGCTCCTGCTACTCAGCCTAGAGCCTTGAGCATTATACAAGGACGTGCTGTAGGAGTAACCCATTACCTTCTGGGTGGAATTGCCACAACATGGGCATTCTTCTTAGCGAGAATTATTGCAGTAGGATAGTGGCTAGGAGGATTTGAAAGGCATTATGGAATTAAGATTTCCCAGGTTTAGCCAAGGCTTAGCTCAGGACCCCACTACTCGTCGTATTTGGTTTGGTATTGCTACCGCACATGATTTCGAAAGTCATGATGATATTACTGAGGAACGTCTTTATCAGAACATTTTTGCTTCTCACTTTGGGCAATTAGCAATAATCTTTCTATGGACGTCCGGAAATCTGTTTCATGTCGCTTGGCAAGGAAATTTTGAATCATGGATACAGGATCCTTTACACGTAAGACCTATTGCTCATGCGATTTGGGATCCTCATTTTGGTCAACCCGCTGTGGAAGCCTTTACTCGAGGAGGCGCCGCCGGTCCAGTGAATATCGCCTATTCTGGGGTTTATCAGTGGTGGTATACAATTGGATTACGGACCAATGAAGATCTTTATACAGGAGCTCTTTTTCTATTATTTCTTTCTACCCTATCCTTAATAGGGGGTTGGTTACATCTACAACCCAAATGGAAACCAAGCCTTTCGTGGTTCAAAAACGCGGAATCTCGTCTCAATCATCATTTGTCAGGACTTTTCGGGGTAAGTTCTTTGGCTTGGACAGGACATTTAGTTCATGTCGCTATTCCAGCATCCAGGGGAGAGTACGTTCGATGGAATAATTTCTTAGATGTATTACCCTATCCACAGGGGTTGGGACCCCTTCTGACGGGTCAGTGGAATCTTTATGCCCAAAACCCCGATTCGAGTAATCATTTATTTGGTACCACTCAAGGAGCGGGAACTGCTATTCTAACTCTTCTTGGGGGATTCCATCCACAAACACAAAGTTTGTGGCTGACCGATATTGCTCATCATCATTTAGCTATTGCATTTATTTTTCTCATTGCCGGTCATATGTATCGAACTAACTTCGGAATTGGGCACAGTATCAAAGATCTTTTAGAAGCACATACTCCTCCGGGGGGTCGATTAGGGCGTGGGCATAAGGGCCTTTACGACACAATCAATAATTCGATTCATTTTCAATTAGGTCTTGCTCTAGCTTCTTTAGGGGTTATTACTTCCTTAGTAGCTCAACATATGTACTCTTTACCTTCTTATGCATTCATAGCACAAGACTTTACTACTCAAGCAGCTTTATATACTCATCACCAATACATTGCAGGGTTCATCATGACAGGGGCTTTTGCTCATGGAGCTATTTTTTTCATTAGAGATTACAATCCGGAACAGAATGAGGATAATGTATTGGCAAGAATGTTAGACCATAAAGAAGCTATCATATCTCATTTAAGTTGGGCTAGTCTCTTCCTAGGATTCCATACCTTGGGCCTTTATGTTCATAATGACGTCATGCTTGCTTTTGGTACTCCAGAAAAGCAAATCTTGATCGAACCTATATTTGCTCAATGGATACAATCGGCTCATGGTAAGACGACATATGGGTTCGATATACTCTTATCTTCAACGAGCGGTCCCGCTTTCAATGCGGGTCGAACCCTATGGTTACCCGGATGGTTGAATGCTGTTAACGAGAATAGTAATTCGCTTTTCTTAACAATAGGACCTGGAGATTTCTTGGTTCATCATGCTATTGCTTTAGGTTTGCATACAACTACATTGATTTTAGTAAAGGGTGCTTTAGATGCACGCGGTTCCAAATTAATGCCGGATAAAAAAGATTTTGGATATAGTTTTCCTTGCGACGGCCCTGGTCGCGGCGGTACTTGTGATATTTCTGCTTGGGACGCGTTTTATTTGGCAGTTTTCTGGATGTTAAATACCATTGGATGGGTTACTTTTTATTGGCATTGGAAACACATCACATTATGGCAGGGCAACGTTTCACAATTTAATGAATCCTCCACTTATTTGATGGGATGGTTAAGAGATTACCTATGGTTAAACTCTTCACAACTTATCAATGGATATAATCCTTTTGGGATGAATAGTTTATCGGTATGGGCGTGGATGTTCTTATTTGGACATCTTGTTTGGGCGACTGGATTTATGTTCTTAATTTCCTGGCGTGGATATTGGCAGGAATTAATTGAGACTTTAGCATGGGCTCATGAACGGACACCTTTGGCTAATTTAATTCGCTGGAGAGATAAGCCCGTGGCTCTTTCCATTGTGCAAGCAAGATTGGTGGGATTAGCTCACTTTTCCGTGGGTTATATATTCACTTATGCCGCTTTCTTGATTGCCTCAACATCAGGCAAGTTTGGTTAATTTAGTTAATTTTGTTGTACTGTATCAGCACCTAGTTCATTACTCTTGATGGAGGGGGAGGATCCGCCTTCTTAGATTTCTTTTTCTATTTATTTTTCCATCTAGGATTAGAACCGTATACTTGGTAGATAGTAGGAACGGCACATTATGGCAAAAAAAAGTTTGATTCAGAGAGAGAGGAAGCGGCAGAAATTAGAACAGAAATATCATTTGATTCGTCGATCTTCAAAAAAAAAGATAAGAAGCAAAGTTTACCCTTTGAGTTTGAGTGAAAAAACGAAAATGCGAGAAAAATTGCAATCCCTGCCACGTAATAGTGCACCGACACGCCTTCATCGACGTTGTTTTTTGACCGGAAGACCTAGAGCTAACTATCGAGACTTTGGGCTATCCGGACACATACTTCGAGAAATGGTTTATGCATGTTTGTTACCGGGTGCAACAAGATCCAGTTGGTAAGGATAAAATACCCTTTCGTATTTGTATGGATTTCTGGAATTGATGATCGTAGAAGAGCCCTCTTTACCATTCTGTATAAATGGACTATTCTATTTGTATAGATATGGTAGAGGGGCGTATTCAACCCCCCTTTTATCCACTAGTTCCCCTCTCTTTAGTTTAACAGGATAGAACAGTTTGGTAGCTGACAAGGCTCATAACCGTGGGGTTGCGGGTTCGATTCCCACTACCCGCTCCATATTCCTTCTTTATGATATATGCATCATACATTTGTATATGCATTTGTTTTTCTTTCCTAAAAGAGTTTTGGTCTAACAGTTTTTTCTCTTGGTCCGATAAAAAATGAAAAGAAAGAAGAAAATATGAAAAAAGCGTCCATTGTCTAATGGATAGGACAGAGGTCTTCTAAACCTTTGGTATAGGTTCAAATCCTATTGGACGCAATCTTATTTCTATCTATTCTTTAAATAACTATACTAAAAACTAAGAAAACTTTTTTGCATGATTCAAATGAAAAATCTTTCTCAACGATTTCTCCTCTACTACTTCTACTAACAAGAGTAGACGTGCAAAATTTATGTTTGTTCCTGAAGGGAAAACCGTTCGAGTTGTTCCTGAATAGCTTCCTTCAAAAGGATTTCCGCTTCCTCGGTGAATGTCTTGCTAGAAGATATAATTTCTTGGAATTGAGGTTTAGTATCTTTTAGGTGTTTACGTAACTCATCCAGAAATTTCTTTACCTGTCCAATTTCTAAGGAATCAAGATATCCTCTTGTTCCGATATAAATAGTAGCTATCTGCTCTTCCACTGGAAGAGGATTTGCTTGGGATTGTTTAAGCAATTCTCGTAATCGTCGGCCCCTTGCCAATTGATTCTGACTTGTTTTATCGAGAGCAGAGGCGAATTGTGCAAAGGCTTGTAACTCTGCGAATTGAGCTAATTCCAATTTTGATTTGCCAGCTACTTGTTTCATGGCTTTAATTTGAGCCGCGGATCCTACTCTGGAAACGGAAATACCCACATTAATAGCAGGCCGAATTCCGGCATTGAATAGATCTGCGGATAAGAATATTTGTCCATCTGTAATGGAGATTACATTAGTAGGAATATAGGCGGAAACGTCTCCAGATTGAGTCTCAACTATTGGTAAAGCAGTCATACTTCCTTCCCCTAAAAGAGAATTTAATTTAGCGGCTCTTTCTAAAAGGCGTGAATGCAAATAAAAAACATCCCCTGGGTAAGCTTCGCGGCCGGGGGGTCTTCTTAATAGAAGGGACATTTGGCGATAAGCTTGTGCCTGTTTGGAGAGATCATCATAAATTATTAAAGTATGCCGTTCGCGGTACATAAAATACTCAGCCAGGGCTGCTCCCGTATAAGGAGCGAGGTATTGTAATGTAGCAGGGGAATCCGCCATTTCAGCTACTACAATAGTGTATTCCATGGCCCCCTCTTCATGGAAAGTAGTTACTACTTGAGCTACGGAGGATGCTCTTTGACCGATAGCTACATAAACACATATTACATCTTGCCCTTTTTGATTGAGAATTGTATCTGTAGCTACTGCTGTTTTGCCGGTTTGTCTGTCCCCAATAATTAACTCTCGCTGACCGCGCCCAATAGGAATCATCGAATCGATAGCAATAAGCCCCGTTTGAAGGGGTTCATATACAGAACGCCTGGAAATTATACCCGGAGCAGGAGATTCAATTAAGCGAGATTCCGAAGCTACAATTTCGCCTCTCCCATCAATAGGTTTAGCCAGAGCATTTATAACACGACCCAAGTAAGCCTCGCTCACGGGTATCTGAGCAATTCTTCCTGTTGCTTTTACAAAACTGCCCTCTTGTATCATCAACCCATCGCCCATTAATACAATCCCAACATTTTTGGATTCCAAATTCAGAGCAATACCCCTAGTCCCTTCTGCAAATTCGACTAATTCGCCTGACATTATTTCACCAAGACCTATAATACGAGCAATCCCATCCCCCACTTGAACTACGCGACCGATATTCTCAATCCCTACTTTTCTATTATATTGTTCAATACGTTCGCGGAGAATTTTATGAATTTCGTCGACTCGAAGGGTTGCCATTAGTGTTTCTTTACTATTTTTTTTTCGGAAGCAAGGGGAAAAATAATGCCTAAATTCTAAAGGAAAGTAGAAGTTCAAGGCCTAATTAATTTAACTCTTCCATTCCATGGCCCCGAGAATGCTAATATTAGCACGAATCGTACGGAAATGTAACTCGGTATTCAAACAACTATTCAGAGTTCCTAGAGCTCCTTGTACGGCTTGTTGGAAAACCCGTTGTCGGACCTGATTCATCGCCCTTTGTTTTTCAAAATAAAGGGTTTCGTTTTTAGACTTTTCTAATTGTTCCAAACTAATAGAAGTGGCATTAATCAAATTTGCTTTTTCTCGTTCTATCTCAGAGTATCCATTCATTCGATACTCATCCGCTTCTAGTTCGACTTTCTGTAATCGAATTCGAGCTTTTTCGAGCTGCTCAATGGTTCCTCTACGCAATTCTTCCGAATTTCGAATAGTACTCAAGATCCTCTGTTTTCGATTATCTAATAAATCTTTTAATGAAAGTAGATTACCTTGCTATTAAGTTTACAACTTTTATGATCTCTTCCCGAACCAAACATGAATCTTTCGATTCATTTGGCTCTCACGCTCCCTTTTTTCTTTTTTTGCTATGGCTACTTCCATATTTTTTTTAATGTAATGAGCCTATCCTCTACCCTCTCTTTTCTGTTTATATTTCAATATACCGAAACCCATATAAGACTAGATAAATATTAAGAGGACTCTTCCGCCTAGATAAAAATCTATCGTGGGCAGCAAAGTTGTTTTTTTATTTGTATTTGCCCTTTAGTTAAAATTTTCAATTTCATTAAGAAAAACTAAATAGAAAAATGGAAAATGAAAATGGATAGAATTCCTACTTTTTTCTTCAAATCCAAAAACTTTCTCCTTTTTTATACATAGGTCGTCGATTCGGCATTGGATAAAAAAGGGCAGGGTGCCCCTTCTAGTAAATAGTTCAAACCATTTTATCGATATGAGTGTTCTATATCAGATAAATTCTACATTAGCTATTTCCTGTTTAAAGCATTTGGTACTAATACTAATATAGTTGTAGAAAGAGTACCCCCTTTTGCCTAGACTTCAAGCAGTTTAGCTTTAACCGTGTTAATGGTCTCATATTATTGGTCTATAGAGAATCAAAGTTGATTTGATTTACCAATAGGTCGCGAAATGCTATGGTTCTTTCATATGATTTCTGCATTTATTCAGAAGTAATTCGTCGAGATCGTGCACCCTTTTCTTATTTATTCGAAAAATACTAAAAAATATTCTAAAGTGCAGCCGGATAGATCCAATCTATTCTTGAAATAGACAACTCGCACACACTCCCTTTCCAAAATAAATCAATACACCAACCACTACAGTTAGATTTATTAGATTTGTTGCTAAAATATCGGTATTAAGCCCGAAACTCCCAGCGGATGGCCAGTGAGCTAAAAAAACGAAAGAATGGGTTACATTTTTCATATGCTCTCCTCTTATAGATAGGACGAACAAAGAACAAAGTTTTTCGATCACTTACTTCGCTCGCCCTTTTTGATCGGTTTTTTTAATGCAATTTTTTTTAATAGAAATAGATTCAATTTAGTAATTTCTTTTAGATTAAGTCTTAGATCTCGTTTGACCTGTGAAAGACCTCCTTTGTTGAAATGTTCCCAAAATTCCTAAAATAAAAGGAAAAATACTTTCCACTGCCCTAAACAAAGGGCGGGAAGCAAGACGGCGAACATATCCTCTAAATTGATCATCCTCAAATCAGCTATTCCTGGGGTGGGGTATTGTCTGTCCCCATAAATAGAAAACTCTAGGAGTAATAAATTAGGAGTAAAGTATTGATATAATTGGAATTGCAGAAGCAAATACCAATTTACTAAAAAAAGAAGAAAGTATCTAATCTAAAGGACTCGTTTTCTTTTTTAGGATTAAACAAAAGGGTTCGCAAATAAAAGCGCCAGTGCCACAACTAGTCCATAAATTGTTAAAGCTTCCATAAAAGCTAGACTAAGCAATAAAGTACCGCGTATTTTACCTTCTGCTTCTGGCTGTCTCGCAATACCTTCTACAGCTTGTCCTGCAGCAGTACCTTGACCAACTCCAGGCCCAATAGAAGCAAGACCTACGGCCAATCCAGCAGCAATAACGGAAGCAGCAGCAATTAGTGGATTCATGATGAGTTCCTCGTGTCAAAAAAAAGAAATGGTTAAGGATACAATCAACCAAGAAATTCATATTTCTAAGCTCTATTGGACAGAAGTAACTAAAAAGTACAAATTGAAACGATAATCTGAATTCTCCGAACTGCTTCGAGATCTCCTTTTTAGTTTCTAATCATTAGAGGTTTGTGTACTCATTATTCTATTTCTCTTTCTTTCCAACCAACTGATCTTTCATTCCATCCTTCTTTCTTTCCTCTTCGATATCCTTGAGTTTCTATTTTTTCCCCTATCATCTAATTCATAATAAAAGGTGAAATAGAGGAAGAACCCCTATGGAAATCGACCTAATCCAGATCCAATAGGAATTAAATCAAGATATCCAATTGATAACAATATGCTGCATCGAATTGGATATGGAATCCGATTCCATATATCGGATTAGATAATGAATCTAACTTGGGAATATATAATATCCCATATCAATTTGTTTCTTCTATTTTGTTTGTGTATTTTCTCATTTTCTATTGAATCGGATTCAAAAAAAATTCCTTAAAGTGGAAACCCATACAAAAGATGACTGAACTTATAGACATAAAGGATATAGATCTAGCCTGACTCCGCCCCTCCCTAATGCCTATATACTTTGTTTGGCAATTCCGTAATATAGCCTATTCTCTCTTCTACAACTCTAGATTGTATATTCATACGCAATTCTAACTATTTTGTTTTCCAACCAAGCGAATTTTCCGCAACCATGCATGAATTGAGTTAAGCTAAAAAAAAGACTATTTTGAAAACTAGTCAATTCAATGATGACCCTCCATGGATTCACCTATATAGGCTGCGGCTAACGTTGCAAAAATAAGAGCTTGAATACCGCTTGTAAATAATCCAAGAAACATGACCGGTATAGGAACTACTAAGGGGACTAAAGAAACAAGAACAACAACGACTAATTCATCCGCCAATATATTCCCGAAAAGTCGAAAACTAAGCGATAATGGTTTTGTGAAATCTTCTAATATGTTAATTGGTAAAAGGATTGGAGTTGGTTTAATATATTTCTCGAAATAACTCAATCCTTTTTTGCTAAGACCCGCATAAAAATATGCCGCTGACGTGAGTAAAGCTAAAGCAACAGTAGTATTTATATCATTCGTGGGCGCTGCTAATTCTCCATGGGGTAACTGTATAATTTTCCAAGGTAAAAGAGCACCCGACCAGTTCGAAACAAAAATAAAAAGGAACATAGTTCCAATAAAGGGAACCCAGGGACCGTATTCTTCTCCAATCTGAGTTTTGCTTAAGTCTCGAATAAACTCAAGGACATATTCGAAGAAATTCTGACCATCGGTTGGGATGGTTTGTGGATTGCGAACAGCTATGATAACTGAACCTAGCAAGATAGTAATTACGACCCAAGAAGTGATAAGTACTTGGGCATGAATTTGGAAACCTCCTATTTGCCAATAGAAGTGTTGGCCTACTTCTACGCCCGATATATCGTATAACCCCTTGAGTGTTTTAATGGAACACGGTATAATATTCATATTGTCCCCTGATAAAAAATGAACTTCAAAAAAAGAATTCTTTTGATTCAACCATCTTTTTCTCAACTCAGCAACGTGAAGTATTAATCTTATATTTAGGATATCAAGAAATCACATCAGATGATAATATATATCAATACCCTCTAATATATATCAATATTCCCCGTCTTTTTTCTATGCAAAACAAAAAAGAATAGTAAGTGATTCCATAAATCTACGCAGTTGCCCAAGAATTAACTATTCTTCTTAATCAATGATTTCTTATATAGAGAGAACGGCCCTCACAAATTGCAAATACTAATTTGTTAAGAATCAATCGAATTGAAGTCATAGTGTCATCGTTGGCTGGAATCGATATATTCGCGAGATCTGGGTCACAATTTGTATCGGCTAAAGAAATAGTAGGAATCCCCAAAATGGCACATTCCCGAAGAGCTATATACTCTTTTTGCTGATCGAGGACGATCACAATGTCAGGCAACCTCGTCATATATTTGATCCCGCCGAGATATCTTTGCAAGGTAGATAATTTTCTCTTCAAGATTGCCACATCTCTTTTTGGGAGATGGTGGAATTTTTCCATCTTTTCTTCTGCTCTTAAGTCTCTAAATTGAGAAAGTCTAGTTTTAGTAATCGACCAATTCGTTAACATACCACTGAACCACTTTTTATTAACATAATGACAACGAGCCCTTATTGCAGCTGATGCTACTAAATCCGCTGCTCTTTTTTTGGTACCAACAATTAAGAAGCTTTTTCCCTGACTTGCTGCATCAAAAACTAAATCACAAGCTTCTGATAAAAAACGGGTGGTTCTAGCGAGATTTGTAATATGAGTACCTTTACGCTTTGCCGAGATGTAAGGGGCCATTTTAGGATTCCATTTCTTAATACCATGACCAAAATGAACTCCCGCTTCTATCATCTCTTTCAAATTGATGTTCCAATATCTTCTTGTCATTTTTTCCACACTTCCTTTTGATTTTTTCTTTTTTTTCATCCTACCTTTCCATTACGAAATTTCTTTCTTTTCGAAGATTAAGAAAGAGCCGAAATAGCTTGAAATAAATAATAATTGTTCCGATGGAACCTTCTACATGGTATAAGCATAACCTTAATGAATTAACTAAACTTCTTTTTAAATTAAAATAAAAATAGAAAATCTAACCTCTTAGCGTTCTAAGGTCAAAAATCTAGTTTAAAGTAAAAAATCTGCTTTATGTATCCTTAAATCATATAAATGGGGTAAATGGTGATTCTGATGTCTCATAGAAATTGTTTGTTACGTCAGAATCAGAAGAAACTAATTCTGTATGGAGAAACAAAATATCTCTCATTTCCGACGCAAATAGTTTTTTTTTTTGAATTTCGAAATAAAGGTTCTTGTCTTGTGGGTAACGGTGCACAAATTTTTGGAATCCGGTACCAACAGGTATAATCCCCCCCAGAACTACGTTTTCTTTCAGGCCTTTCAACCAATCAATACGACCTCGTAAGGCAGCTTTTGCTAAAACTCGAGCAGTTTCTTGAAAACTTGCTTCAGATATGAAACTTTGGGTATTCAGGGAAACCCTTGTTATTCCCAATAAGATTGCCCGATAATAGATCGATTCATCCAAAGCCCGCCCTGCTCGCTCTGCTCGCAATAGTCCAATTAATTCCCCAGGTGAAAAAACATTAGACATTCCATCTTCGGAAACCCGCACTTTTGATGTTACTTGGCGTATAATAATCTCTATATGTCTATTATGGATCTGTACCCCTTGGGATCGATAAACCTTTTGGATCTTATTAACCAAAGAGATACGACTTTGGGCTATGGTTAACTCAGCTCCAATCAAGAATCCCCAAGGACCCCCAAGAATTCTTGGTATACGCTCATTCCAATCCTCAATTCTCCTTTCGAGATTCGGCGATAGTGAATCAATTGAACGCGCTTCGAAGATTTGTTCTACTTTTGGAAGACCTTGCGTTATGTCACTAGATCTCGCTTTTTCGTATATAAACGTAACTAACCTATCCCCTTTGTAAAGGATTTCTCCATAATGACCATGAACAGTTGCTCCTGTAGTGGCCAAATAAGGCTTAGCTGCTCTTATAACAAAGGAATCTATATTTACAATGAAAATTTGACCTGATTTTTTTATGTGCGATTTAAATAGACATACATTTTCGCAAATAAATTGTCCAAGGTGAATTTTTGCTGATGTCTCTTCCCAAGAATCATGAGGGAGAAAGTGCCAATTTAACTGGAATGGATCCAACATGATGTTACTATCGAAATTTGAAGTCCTTTGATTTTCATTTATTAAAGAGTGTTTAAGTCCTTGAAGTACTTTGAAGTTTTGTTTCAAATTGTCAAGGAGCAAATGCTTTTTTAACAGGATCTGATTATACGTTAGTAAATAGTAAGATGAAGAAAAATTCGATATACTAGGTGCAATAGTACCTAAGAGTCCCGAAAAATTTCGAAAGAGCCCCAAAAATTTTGGAATAGGAATTCTAGGATTCGATTCTTTTACCCCATTGGGATTTTTTGAATTCTTAAAAAAACCAATTCGAGAACAGTTGGATGCCGACAAAACCATCAAAGATTGGTATTCTTTATTTCGATTCAACAAGGTACCAATAGCTTCTTGATGTTGGCTAAGTGATTGAATCTTCGCCTTGGAATAAAAGGAATTGGTATTGGTGCGATCTAACCTATTATGGAGAATCAGTCCTGCACTTCTGCTATCATACCTTTTTCGTGTATACGAAATAGTGGATTTGATTAACCCAATTCTTAGGAAATCGCGAATCAGACCATTTGCTCTTATCTCAACAAGGGAAGCACGAGCCTCCTCTTTTTCTTCTTGTTCCCAATTCAATACTAAGCAAGTTCGAACGAATTGACTATTCGTATGATAAATTCTTTGAGTTAACTTGCTATTTTCATGAGAAATAAAATTGACAAGTCGAAGTTGGAGATTACCCTCTTCCTGCAAGAGATCCTGTGGGAAAAGTGTTGCTAAATTTCTCCCTTCGTTCATTTCATACGCGACTGCAGGTCGAACCAAAACAAAATACTTTTCCTTGCTCTTGAGAATTTTTTTCCACTGAACATAGACCCAATTTTCCCTTTTTTTTGATTCCTTCGAATCTTTTTTTTCTCTTTCTAGTGGTATCAAACTGCCACCTAATATCTTATCCGCCTCTTCAGGAAAATGAATATCTCCAGAAAAGATTTTTAGTTCCGTATGGCTTTTTTTTCTCTTCACTCGAACCAATCCACCCAGCCGACTTCTTGTATTTTTTGTGAGTTGTGTATCCACTCCAATAATACTATTGTCAAGTACCTTTAGGGATGAGGATCTCGGCAAGATATGCAGTTCTTGGAGAATGAAAAAAAACCGATCTACTTCTTTTTGGTATTTTAGACTAAATTCTTTTGTTCCTCGATGCTCAATCAAAACCCCCTTTTTTAAGACGGAATCTTCCTCCGGGTTCCCATATTCGTCCTCTGAGTCTTCCTCTGAGTCTTCCTCTAAAGTCCCATGTTCGTCCTCTGAGTCTTCCTCTAAAGTGCCATATTTATCCTCTCGGGGCCTATATTTGTTCTCTGGACTCCCATATTCGTCCTCGGATTCCTCCTCTCGAGTCCTATATTCGTCCTCTAGGATTCCATATTCATCTTCTAGGGTTTCATATTCGTTCTCTGGGATCCCATATTCATCTTCTAGGGTTTCATACTCCTCCTCTCGAGTCCTATATTCGTCTTCTAGGGTTTTACATTCTTCCTCTCGGGTCCTATATTCGTTTTCTGGGCTCCCGTATTCGTTCTCTGAGTCTTTCTCTCGAGTCCTATATTCGTCCTCTAGGGTCCTATATCTAAATTTAACAATTCCTGAACCCTTTTTATCTTTTTTGTATCGTGGGTCGTCAAAATAAGCAACTATAGTATTTCTACGTAAAACACCCATAAAGGGTATTTCAATCGAAATCCCAAAACAGGATATTGGTTCTTTCTCTTGTTCTTGATGATACTGTAATGGAATGGCGAACCTATTTCTTCGCTTTTTCGCTAACAAATCAAAATTATTTTGAAGAATAGAAGGATAGACAAAATTCCAATGACCATTGGACATGATTCGATCCGGCGTTGAATAATCAAGAATTTCCCTATCTTTTTTACCAAAAGTATCCAACAGTCTATGTCTTACCTCATCATCAGCCATCGAGAGGCCAAAGATATACCTTCCGTCAACAGAAAAGGAATAAGTATTCATTTGATCTTGATCCTTGTGGAGCGAAAAAGAAGCTATACTAGATCTGCACATACTTACTGACAATATCCATAAATGGCTTGTTTTTGGTAATCGACGAAGATTACCATATTGATATTCGGGCGCATGATAAACATCGGTACTCCAGTGCATTTCCCCATCTGATTCGGAATAAATATGTTTTTGTACCTTTTCTTTAAAATGCAAAGCGGACGTTCCGGCACGAATCTCCGCAATTACTTGTTCGGATTCTACATATTGATCATTTTGCACTAGAATCAAGCTTTTTGAAGGAATAGTCACACTATGTAGAATATCCTGACTCTGAATAGTTATATGCAAGTCTATATAACATAGAAAAGCAGGCTGCCCATGACGGGTACGTGTGGGGTGAACCAAATCCCCATTGAATTGGATTTTTCCATTTGAAGGGGATCGTACAAGGTCGGCAGTACCCCCTGTGAATACCCCACCAGTATGAAAAGTTCTTAATGTTAGTTGAGTCCCTGGCTCCCCAATAGATTGACCCGCAATAACACCTACAGCTTCCCCCAATTCGACCAGATCGCCATGAGTGGAACTCCGACCATAACATAATTGACAGATCCAAGATGTGCTCCGGCAAGTAAAGGGGGTTCTAATATATATTGGTTGTGCTCGAAATGGCTGTGCTCGAAAGGTGGTTATGAATCGATTGACTAACCCAATTCCAATATCTTGATTTCGAGTGGCAATGCACCGTGAACCGATATATATATCGTTTGCTAATACACGACCAATTAATGTTTGTACAAAAAGTTTTTCCGTCATCCCATTTTGAGGACTCACAGAAATAGCTTGGATAGTACCACAATCTCTTCTACGCACAATAATATGTTGAACTACTTCAACAAGTCTACGTGTAAGATATCCAGCATCCGCCGTTCGTACAGCAGTATCTACAACCCCTTTGCGGGCTCCGTAGCAGGAAATTATATATTCTGTCAAAGAAAGTCCCTCGCGTAAATTGCTTTGAATAGGTAAATCAATCATTTGTCCTTGAGGATCCGCCATTAATCCTCGCATACCTACTAATTGGTGTACCTGCGATGCATTTCCTCTAGCTCCTGAAAAAGACATTAGATAGACTGGATTAGAAGGATCTGTTATCCGAAAATTCGAATTCATTTCGTGTTTCAAATATTCACTTGTAGCATACCAGATTTCAACGGATTGGCGTAATTTTTCTACCGCGTGTACAGCCCCATAATAATAGTGTTTTTCCAAAAGAAAACTCTGTTGTTCCGCATCTTGGACTAACCATCCCTTAGAGGGTATTGTTAAAAGATCCTCGATTCCTAATGAAATCGATGTAGTAGTGGCTTGATGGAAGCCCAGCGTTTTTATTTGATCCAGTATATGGGATGTATATCCCATTCCGAAATGATCTATTAATCTGCTAATAAGTCGTTTCATAGCAGTTCCATCTATCTCTTTATTCTGAAAGACCAGATTGGCCCGTTCCGCCATAAATAAGTACCCCCTTTTTCGGCTGAGTATAATTCGACAATTGCTGAGTAGGATTCGACAATGG
>JXWR01001456.1_pt1 | contig 26397 bp, 8 predicted proteins | sample 315541 | NCBI WGS metagenome assembly JXWR01 (sample SAMN03273951, study PRJNA271842) | soil metagenome | isolation source: rice field ambient CO2 | place: India: CRRI Experimental farm Cuttack,Odisha-753006 | collected 2013-12-17
ATTGAGTGACATTTTACAAGCATTGGGGCAGAAAAATGAAGAAGAAGAATTTTATATTCAAAAATCAAATCAGTTGGTAGATTTACTCAAAAACAATCCAGAATTGGTCAATAACTTGGTGTTCTCCACATTGGGTCATCGAATACAATTCTTATTATTGAGCACTTCTAAGGAAGTCATTGCTTGTGGTTATAGAATCGCAAGGTATGTCATTACCGATATACAGTCATTAAGATTGATAAAGTCCTTGAGGGTACATTTTTTTTTAATATTATCGTTAACTGGTTCTTCAGAGTTCACAGTGGAAAGAGAGCAAGCAATCAAGCTAATAAGGCGTTACTTTGATATTGACAGAGGTTACGAAGAGTTAAGTGTAGGGGTAGTAAAAACTTTGGCTATAATTGTTACCTCGACAGACGACGAATTGAAAGACCTTATTACCGAAACACTCTGCGAGCTTTTACTTTTGAATCCAAAGCTTGTTTATGAAGCTAATGGGATCAAACCCATACTCAAAATCATTAGTGAAGGTCCTCCTGAAATGGCGTCCATGTGCGGTTTAATAATAACAAAAGTTTTAGACTTGCCCGAGTCAAGAAAATATCTCCGAAATGGTGAAGAACTTGGCCAGATTATTAACTATTTTGCTAACAATTTTACAAGTTTGCCTGACAAGATGGTAAGTGATCAACTCGACAAAAGCGCTATGAAACCAAAGACACATCTCAGTGTCGAAAGACTACATAATAATGCATTCATTATATCCAGTTTTCTAAAGACGTGGATTGGATTATCCGCCTTTGCGGTAAATGATTTTCAAATATTGAAAATTTTGATTGCTTGTCTTGCATACAATATTCCAATTTTGAGAGACGTGCTTATGGATATTTTCTTTGACATTTTGAAAATTAGACCTCTACCTTGGCTCAATGGCACATCAGCAAATCATAAACGTATTTCACAAATAGTGCCTTCCAACAATAGTACTAATCAAACATTAAATGTATCTAATATTAACCAAGTGAGCGTGGTAAACCATTACACTAGCGTATTGCTTGCCGTGCTTTTAAAATGTGGGCTTGTTGAACAAGTGCTAGAAATTGCCCAAACCAGTGCTGATGATATTAATCGTCGTAAATCCTTATATTTATTAACGGAGATGTTTAACTATGCTGTGAGTTTATTACCACAGTCTTTGTGGGAGCCTTATTTTGAGATTTGCGCTCTTAGAGACAACTCATTGGTACTGATTTCTGGAACGCAGACTGCTCAAAGTGCGGCTTTTCAATTCGAAAAAATGACGAGAAAGCTTTACAAAAACAGAACCACCTATAACATTTCACCAAAAATATTTGATTCCTACCTGAAATATAATCAAACTGTGGCGTCATATGTCAGTTCGAATATTGATGATATGCAGCTAAAGAAAATGATTGACGAAACAAAAGTTTTGTTTACAAAAAGATTTATTGATTGGAAATGGGATATTATCTTGGAAATCATCAAAGGTCCTCTCAAGATACCCAAAAAATTTGACGATTGCTTGAAGTACCAATTCAAATTTTTGAAAAAAATGCTTTCATTTTACAGACCATTCAAAAAGAAGTTCTTACTCATCAAAAAATCCAAAAATTATCAAAAATACATCAATACTGGAGTCGCTCTTTTTGAAATGTTATTATCACATCAAGAAGGAACAAGATACCTTGCGGAAAACAAATTATTGCCGCAAATTGCTGAATGTTTAGCCCAAGTTGATCCAGTTAGTGGACTATATGCTGAAAATCCAATTTTTAGCAGATATAATTTGGAAACAACGTTGAGTTCAGGATACTTTAAAATGCTTGGAGTACTTAGTAAGAGTCAAACTGGGCTCAAATTACTACGCAAATGGAAACTTTTTAGCATTTTTTTACACCTTATCAATGAACGGGGAAGGGAAGATTTGATTTTAACTTTTTTACCAGAATTCGATTTCACTTTTCCAAGTCAATTGAGAGTAATTTTTGCTCATGCTTTAACTTCTTGTGATACGTCTGTTAGGTTATTTGCTACCGAGCATTTATCTAAAGTCTTAAGCGAGTCAAAAAATAAGTCATGCTCCAAATGGGCCACTAATCTTTTAGTTAATCAGTTATATGATCCTGATATGGAAATTTGTAATGTTGCGGTGCAAATTTTGGATAAGTCTTGTCTTGAGCCGGAACATATTATGGAAGTGGTAAAGTATAGACCTTCTTTAGATCAATTAGGTAACATTGGTGCCCCATTATTGCTCCGATTTCTTTCCACCCCACTTGGGTTTAATTACTTGCTTGAAATTGACTTTATTGAAAAAGAAATGCGTGATTGGTTTACTAGGAAAAACTATTTATACGTTTTGGAAATTGAAAATTTGCTTAATGATGAATACTCGCCATTCAAACAACACCCCCAAAATGGTGCCGGTTTGAATAATCGTTCCAATAGTGTTGTGGTAGCAGCAGCAGCAGCGGCGGCGGCGGCGGTGAGTCAAAATAACAATAGTGCTTTGGGAGCAGGGGCCGACAGAAAACTGATTCCGCATCATTTTTATGGCGAGTTGGTAAAGACTCAATCAGGAATCAGCCTTTTGCAATCCACAAACCATTTCCATATTTTTGTCGATACAATTAAAGAGCTAGCAAATGAATCAAGTGACGAATCAAAACTTCTTAGACTCAAAGGTTGTTTATGGTCAGTTGGACACATTGGTTCATCAGAATTGGCCATTTCAATGGTGGATGAATCTGGAATTATGCAGGACATAATTGAGATTTGCAAAAATACTGAAGTTTGGAGTGTCAAAGGAACAGCTTTTTTTGTGTTGGGGTTATTAAGCAATACTGCAGAAGGCTTGGAAATCTTGGACGAATATGATTGGGACGTCGCGTTGGATGTTAATAATAATCCTACGAATTTCTGTCTTCCCAAAAAGTTGGAAGATTATTTCCAAGTGAGAGGAATACTGACAAGTGCTCTAGGTGATGATTTAGTATCAGCCACAAAGAAGAATGAAAAAATTTTACCAGAGTTGTCTTTGGAAAACGGGAAAGGCAAAAAGCATCAAAGTTTGTTGTCTTCTGACAGCTCCTTAAGCACATCATCTGAGCTTCTTCATAGAGCAGAATATCAAGTCTACAAAGACACTCCCGAACCAAGACTTTCCAATTCTATTGATTTGAAAATCATCCATTTTATTTCAAATTTTGGTATTACTTCCAGCAGTTCGATCAAACATTTGACAAAGCTTGAATCAAAATACAAAGAAAGATTTACTGGCCCAGATTTGTACTTAGCAGTGATGTATATGTTGGAAAATTACAGCTACAAACAGTCGGCTAGATCATTTATACTTCAATTGTTTTCTGATAAAAAGGCTTTGGAAAATCTCATCAAAAAAGACAGATACAAATTGCGCCATGCTTGAGTGGCTTATGCTATGATTTGGATGCGATGAATAATATGAGAAATAATAGTTTAGCAGTACCACTAATTCACGCCTGTCTGAAAGTTGGTGAAGACAACCACATTAATAATATATACATTGACGGCATAATGAATAAAGTTGCGGGTTTTGACCACCAGTGACGACCCATAGGGTTTACTTAGTGTAGTGGTAAAGTGCGAGCGTAATTGTATTTTTTTTTAACATGTGTCAATGTATTGAGTATAAAAATATGGTGACCTTATTTTTCTTACGCTTTTTCAAAATTTTTACAAAAGCGCAAACTTCTTTTACTATTCCAAGCAAAGTCTATGAAATGAATGTAATTTGTAACGAAATTAAGTGGGTATATAATCAGTAATTCCTAGCTTTAAAAAAAAAGAAAAACAATAAAAACAAAAGCTTAAATTAACTAAAAAATAGCTCAATTTTTAGCCTTTCTAATTCTATTAATAATTTCCATGGCATCTTCAGGCACGTTGTCAAATTTGCTCTTTCTAGCCTTCTCGAACTCACTGATACGCTGAGGAGATTTAGAACGAATCTTGTTAATGATCTCCGATGCATCATCTGGCATTTCTTTGAAAGTATTCATCTTGTTTCTCTCAAATTGAGAAATCTTATCGGGGGATCTGGATCTGATCTTGTTGATGATTTGCTCTGAGTCTTCAGGTAGCTCCTTGAATCGGTTAGCAGCATCTCTTGCTTGCTTTTCTATTTGGGTAAGGCGTTCTGGAGACTTCGCTCTGATCCTGTTAATTATTTCCAATGAATCAGTTGGCATGTTAGCAGCATCTTTGGCACCAGATGCCAATTGTGATGGAGAACTTGAAGGCGAAGGTGAAGAAAATCTGTTTTTTCTAGTTTCTGAAGTGCTGGAGTTCAAGTTTTTCTTAAAATCAAAAGTCTCTTCTTTTGGTTTTCTTGAAGGGCTACTTGGATTGGAATTGTTGTCTGATTGCCTCTGCTGCTGCTGCTGCTGTTTTTTGTTTCTCATTTTAACAAAGTCTGGAATCTCATCAAAAATTCTATCTTTCTTCAATGGTGACTCTGGCTTAGCAGTTCTTCTAAGTTGAATGCTTTTAAGATCCACCATTTCTTCTTGCTTTTGCTTTTTCTTCTTTTCATCCACATTCTCTTCCTCATCCTCTTCTGCTAACATCTCTTCGTGAAGCTTTCTTTGATTCTCAATACTTTGATAGAACTTTGGCTTTTCATGAATAAGATTCAATACTTCTTGTTTATTTTTAGTAGGCGATCTTTGAATAGCACTACCGAGCCAATGGTTCTCCGTAACCTTAATCTTAAGTTTATTATCACTCTTTAAATCAATTTCTCTTTCAATATCCAAATCAGGAGCGGATGTAGCAGTAGATTCAATTCTTGAGCCAGTACCAGCTTTTGGTGAAAATCCAACAGACGGTTTAATAAATTTGGAATTTTCTTTCAATGTGAAATCTCTTTCTCCTACAGTGTTGGTAACTTGAGTATTCAAAGATGGCGCCTTAGCTGCCATAGCGGCAGAAATAGCACTAACTGAATCCGGAATGGGAATATACTTGTTTGGTGATCTACTTTGCTTTTGACTGCCAATGGTAGAAACCGCCCGTTTCATTGAAGGTGCCTTTGCTGCTAATCCGGCAGATATTGCTTCTTCAGCTCTTGGCATTGGCGCATAGCGATTGGACAATTTGTTAATTGTGCCAAATCTTGATCTGCTTCTCAGTGGTGACTGCGGGGTTTGTGGTGACTGTGATTGTGATTGTAGTGGAGATTGTGATTGTGTAGATGGTGATCCATGACTGGTATAATTTTTCAATTCTTCTAGTTCTTGAGCTCTTTGTCTCATTAACGGGGAGGAGAAAGTAGTTTTGCCAGTTGGACTTGGTGATCTTCTCGAATCCGTTTCATTAGATCTTAATTCCTCATTATCATTGTTGTTCACATTCTCAAATTTGCTAGCAAGAGAGCTGATAGCCTTTGGAGATGGGAATCTGTTGTTGCTGTTGCTGTTCAACGCTCTTGGTCGTGATGATTTTTCTTCTTGATCTTCTTTTTTATTAGTACCATTGTTGAATAGCTGGTTGTGTTTATTGATAAGGTCTCTGACTGGGCTGGAACTTCTTGAGCGGGCACTTGCGGCACTGCCACTATGAGGCAAGCTGTCTCTTCCACCTCTAGCAGCAGAATCAGTTCCTAATCGTTTTCCTTTGATTCCCTCACTACCACCAATATCATTCTGTTTTGATGGAGAACTGAACCTGGATCCGCTTTGCTCGCTTCCCATATGAGAAACTGGCAGAGACTTTGGACTAATAGTAGATGATGAAGGTGGGATAGTTTTTCTAATTGATTTTTCATATGAAAGTGACATCAATCTTTCTAAAGTTTTGTTTTTTGGAACGGCTGGCTCAGGTTCAGGTTCGGCTGAAGATCTAATGAATGTGCTATTGCTTGCTTCATTGTCTTCATCAACTGCATCCAATCTTGATGGAGAGACTGAATTACTGTTTCTTGCAGCGCCACCAGTCTCTCTATTCTTCTTGCTAATTCGAACGCTGTTTCTTCCTCTTAAGAAACTAGACAAATTGTTTAAATCGTCTTTCATATCATATTTGCTGACGTCAAAAACAGTATTGTTTGTTGGCGATGAGGATGCTGTTTCTGCTTCTGCTGTGGCAGTCCTCGTCGTTGATTGATCTTCCAGATTGTAATTAGAATCACCGCGCATTGTGCTAGTTGGTGACAGACTAAAAGTTGACTGTCTTTCGGAAAGTTTCCGTAATAAAGACATTGTGGAGCTAGAAATATTTGGTGCTGGTTTGAACTTATCGCTCGGAGTAGGTAAAGACCTCGACAATTCATCCTTATGTTTGTTATTCACCTGCTTAGCATCAGAATGTTGCTTCAATTTAGCAGCAAGAGAGTTGGGTTGAGATAATGAGAAAAGTGCAGGCTCTTCTTCAAATTCGTCCAAATCATAAAGAGATGGCGAAAAGTTCTTTTGAGGAGACTGGTTTTGCTGCTGCTGTTGTTGTATAGATTCTTGTTCGATCTCTTCTTCTAAATTATCAAAAATTGTAGTTCTTTTGGTTGATCTGGAGTGCGGAGACGAAGAAAGTGAAGAAGCAGTAGAACTGGTGGTTGATTCAGATGGCTCAATCTTTGCAGGGCAAGAAGTTTTAGGGCGCATTGGAGATCTTCTCAATGAACTAAGGGTATCATGGCCATCAGAATCTGAAGAAAGGCAATGTAGGTCTTCATTCCGCTCCAATTCCTGCTTGAAATATTTTGGTTTGGAGTCCAATGATTTTTCGTAATTGTAAGCAGATTGGTATTTTAATGGATTGTTGTCTTCACTATCATCAGTGCTGTAATCAGTGGAAGTTGCTTTCACTTTGGTATTTTTAAGGGTATAATCATAATCATCATCATCATTGAGGTATTTTTCCCAACCCGCCTTCTTATTAGCTTTCTTTTTGGATAAAGGACTGCTGCTTCTGATCTGGGTATATGTATCTTGGTCTAAATCGCTCAAATTGGAATCAAAAGACTGCTCAGTGGCATCCTCAATAACAGGAAGTCGTTTGCCAATAGATCTTGCAGGACTGCATGCTGGTGAGAACAAGTACAGATTACCACGATTTTTATTCCTGTGCTTGTTTTTCAATGGTGACAGTGGCTCGGATCTTGGAGAGTGAGAGTACGTGTTGGTGCTGCTTGATAATGCTTTAGCCTTGGATAATTTTCTGGCAATTGGTGAAATAAGTCTAATAATATCGTCAATATCCTCGTCTTCCAAGTCGTCTATCTCATCATTGGCAAGATATCTTCTAGCCCGTACCGACAATTTCCTGTCAAAATCAGCTTGCTGTAGTTGCTGTTGTTTTGGGCTGTAGTGGTTGCGACGGGGGCTGTTGCTGCGGGTACTATGTCTTAGATACTTATCTTCAAAAATGTCTTCATCATCTTCGTGTTTAATTTTTCTTGAATTTTGAGGAGACCGCTCTCTTCTCGAAGGTGATGGGGTTCTTGTGCCGGAAATAGACATCTTGTAACGATCCCTAGTCAGACGACTGTAAGCAGAATCTTCTTCGTCGTCATCGTCAAGATCACCAAAATCATGACGGGTTGGAGATTTTTTATTGTGATGATTATACTGGCTATAATCTTGAGTGTTATCAAAGCTAAATTCTTTGGAACTCTTCAAAGTGTTATGTTTAGAAGGTGAAGTCGTCTCAAAGTCCCATTTGTTTTCCTGGTCAGAATCAAAACTTTCAGTTAATTCTTCTTCTTTTTCAACCAAATCTTCTTCATCTTCGTAAGGGGGCATATATCTTGAGGCCCTTTTAGTAGCTCTACTGCGAGGACTTTTTTGCTTAAAAGTGCCATATGATTTTGAGATAGTTTTCATTCTTTTAAGTTCAGCCTCTAGTTTTTTGGCTCTGAGCTCGTCTTCCTTTTTGCTAAAGAGTTTAGATTAGTAACTACCATTTCTATTAAATGTGAAATAATTGAACTCTAATGTTGGGGATTATCGCTTTGTTTGCAAATAAAAGCAACATTAACATACCGTTTATTTTCGAGATGCTCCAAATGGTCCAAGAAATCAGACACATCCACATCGGACTGGTCGTTCTGGTACTCGTACAACGACATTGACTCCATTGAAATTTAAGTAAAAGTATCAGAGAAAGTCAATAGTTATATCAATTGGATAAATAAATGAGTCTGTGATTGGATGAATAAATAGAATATATATGACAGCTTGTTTTGCAGATAAACAAATGGCCAAATAAACAAAACAAATAAGTAAACAGATTGCAACTCCTTTTTTTTTTTTTTTTTTGGAAGTAAACAAGATTGAATCAGAGAGAAGTACGGAAGTTAAATCTAATTGAAACAGAAAAACACATGAAGCAATGTAAATAGACATAAATATATTTTCGAGAATTTCGAGTTGCTCAAAAAAAATAAAAATAAAAAAAAAGGATCCAAGGAAGCAGACAAAACTCGGCAAAACGTAAACAAACCAATGCGTCCCGACGCAGTTAGGTATGTTTACGTTTATCCCGATGTGGCAGTCTTAAAGGCAAATAAACAACAGATTGTGTGTAAACAAGTTCCGCAGTGATGGACTATGCACCGCATCGCAGGAAAATCATCTAAAAAAAGCGTCAAAGGCTCTTTGTCATCAATAGGACTTCTTCGAAGCAACAGGCAAGGAGAGACTTCGCGTGGGAACTTGAAACAGGTGAATAAGTATGTAGGTAAGTCCTTTGCCTGGGAGGAAGTAAGGAACTGCAGCTTTAAGGATTCTTTTGCTATCTGCAAAATTTTTCACATAACAAAATGATATTCCACTGTGCTTTTCCGTAAGCAATACATTAATTCATTGAAATCAAAATCTATGAACGTAGCTGTTGTACTTCATTAGCAAACTCCATAATCCATGGATCGTCCCTAACAACTAACGGTGGCTTAAATTTTACTTCATTGATAAACAGTTTTCGTCTATAGTAGTACTCATGGTGATAAGTAAAATCCCTAGTCTGATTATACTCATGTTCAACTTTTGGATTCTTCAAGCATGCGTAATCGCTAAGACTTGCTGAACAATCTTCTATTGCTACCCATAACCGTAACTGCTTGCGAAAAATATAATTCTTGAATTTATATTTATACAACCCTTTATTGTATTCTCTTTTCATAATCAGTTCAATATTGTGAGGTGCATATGCTTTTAATCCTTCAAAATACACTTCTTTCAACGGACTTAACTCGTCTAGTGTATAAAAATGATTGTTTTTGCAATTGAAAACTTCCTTATTGTCAATCAATGTCCGTAAAATATTATCAAGTTCAGCATTGTATCTAGCTTGATTAATAGTGGTAATCTCAATTTTATCCAAATAATCCAGGTCGAGCATCTGATTGAATTCTTTTTGGAAATTTGCCAATTGCCGCTTGTTGAAATTTTTGTGGTCAATAGTTCTAGCAATGCCAGTGATGTCTATATACAATCCGGAATGAATATCAATGAATCTAGCGTCTATAGTGTTTCCGCCATTACCTTTGGTTCTTTCAAGAAATTGAGGATTTACATCAATTAAATATGCATTACTGCCCAAAACTTCGTGCTGATTGTGCCGCTTGCTAGCATCTACCACTAGTGTTTGATTGTAAAGTTTGGCAAGCCTCACTAACGAATCCATGGTCATCACAACATCCAAATCATTATCAAATGGCATATTCATGCCATTGAAATAGTACCCTAGTAAAGTACCGTGCATTAGCCAACTTTTAATACCGGCGCTTTGACAAAAAGTAAGCCATGCTTTAGTAAGTTGGTGTAAGATAAGTTGCCGTTCATAGTCATTGATCATGGCTTTATTGAAAAACCTCCAGTCGTAATGTGAGCCACTATGGCGCTTGGTGCTGAGAATCGCTTCATGAAAATATTTTGGAGGATTATTGAGATCAATGGCTTTGATTTTGGTAAGAAACTTGTAGTCTAAAGATGTGTGTTTTTGGCTTTTCGGTACATTATTAAAGTTCTGTAATAGCTCGCTTTTTATTTTTCCAAGGTCTAGATTAAAATTGGAGCGATTCAATTTTAGATTACCCACATCATCAAGTACTAATCTTGTATCATCGTACATCATCTCTTTCATATGGATAGCAGCTCCTTCTTTTTCACAAGCCTTTAAAGACTTGGATAATGCTTCCAATTCTAAAGGGAATTGGATTCCAGTGCTTATTTGGCTTGTTTTACGAGTCTTATACTCTTGTAAAATATACTCAGAAGCCAAATGTAGCAATGAGTTTAGTTTATTCTCAACTTTTCTAGTTGGTAAAACCAAAGAGCGATTATAGTCATCAATGTTTAGAAACATGAGTCTTTCTGGTATTGGCGCTGAATATTGTAAATAAGATGTTGCGATAACTCTCCTAGTAGATATTGAAAACAGTTTCCCTACTGGCCCTTTCACTTTTACCTTTTGCAACCAGAATCCTAAACCATTCTGTATGTTATGCTCATCACAATTGAGACCGTCGTAGCCATCGATATCAGCACTATCATTATCTTGGAGCATGCCGTTTAGGTTTTGACAATCCTCCAATAGTCCTTCATCCTCAACATGTTCCAAATCTCGTAGTCTTCCTTCTAGATCTATCCAAGCCTGCCAGGCAAACGGAACTCTAAAACTGTGGTCAAACTCACCCTGCACATCAAGCCTTTGCCTAAACATGGATAACGATAATGCGGGCGCTAACCTTCTATCAAACAATGTGGAAACCATAACATCTTGCAAGGTTATTGCTTCTTCCTCTTTTTCTTCCTTATCCTTAGAGAACTGCAACGATCCACTTTTAGTTCTTGGTCCTGGGAAAGTTGCACCTTCTGTTGTCAGCTCATTCTTAATGCGACGAGTCTCATAAAGATGCTCAACTATGGGCTGTGGAAAATGTATAGTAGTCAATTTTTCTCTAAATGATGGTGAATACTGATCAAGGCTCAATTGGTGATATTGGAGCTCCTTAGTAGTGTGTTTGTTTGTAAAGGACAACAAATGTTCCGGCACGAATTTTTGAACTGCAAAGAAGGCAAAAAGTCCTACTACTGTGAAGATGAAGATTATTTTTATATTCCTACTAAGAAGTAGTAGAAGCCGTCGCAATGTATGCGTCAACTTTACCGGCAGGCTTTGACGAATGGCGTGGCTGCTGCTGCTACTGCTGTTGCTGTTGCTGTTGCTGTTGCTGTTGCTGTTGCTGTTGCTGTTGCTGTTGTTGTTGTCATGTCTGTGATTTTGATAATGGTTAGGAAAGATGCCAATTTTTTGCTTCCTCTGACGGCTGGCGTTGTCATAGTTCTGAGTCAACAGTCTATATCTTGAAACCAGCAAATTGGTGGACATTTTCACTGTTGCTGCTGCTATTTTTAAGCGTTATCATGTCTCGATTTTGATGTGTTGCAAAGTGAGTTGACGTTTGGTCATAATCATCCTCTAGTACTTGGCGATGCGTTTTGGCGCTCCGCGGGGGAAAAGGCGATGAAAGCACAAAAGAAAAGTAGTTTGATTTCCGTATGTTTGGAACGCAGAGTTCCACTACGCGGAAAGCCACAAGCTATTCTTCCCTTTTTTTTAAAAAAAATATGCAAAATATAATAGCTCTATAAATTACAGTCTCTTGGAGGATAATTCACCTATTACAGTGTCATATAATAACGCATTAAAAATCGGGTCTTTTATTAAGAAATCATACCATTATATACACACATCAAAGCAAATAAAATAAACATGTCTTTATTTCTCTTTTGTTGGAGCTTAGCCTATTCAAAACTTTGAGATTAAATTGAACTAGCTTAGTAGTAAGTGTCTTGTGGGTCAACTTGGATATCCCAGTGAGAACCAAAAACTGGAATCTTCTTGTAGAAAGTGTTTCTGAACAATGGGACACGTTCAGTAAAAGTGAAGACAGCAGCACCGGCAGCAGCACCAAAGAAAACAATGTTTGGCAAGTATGCTTTCAATGAAAACAAAGCAGTTGGGGCAGATTTGTAGGCAATTCTAGAAGCTTGCTATATTAAAAAAAGAATTGAAAGTCCATCATTTGGTTTTATTTTTGCAATCAAAGAGAGCCTCGCTGTAGCAATGAAAGGAATGGTTGTGGGTACATCAGATAAAAAGTAGCTTTTAGTTGAACCGTAGCTTGACTTGAAAAGGTTCGGTTAAATAATGTGTTGCTCCGAGCATTTTGGCATAGAGTTCATGCCACTTATAGCGCAGAAGATTAACTTGTAGACAGAGTGAACTTGGCGTTGTATAATTCGAGCAGACACATTTTAGATCCAACGTAACAATCACACATATTCCATTCGGCGAGAACACTCATCAAACAAAATCAAACCAAGATGGGAAATAAATGTTAGTAATCAGTGCCATTATCATTACCAATAATCACCATTTTTTCAATTTTAAGCGATGAAATGTATGCAACTGTTGGCAATATAAGAAGCCAAACCTGATTACACCATCTCAGCGCTCATCATCACACGCTCAGTAGTGTTTGCTAATGTACATACGAAAACCATTTTTGTTTGCTATTAGTTATAGAGTTGTGTTGTATGCGTGTGTGTTGTATGCGTGTATGTTGTAAATGATGGTGTCTCTATCACTACTATCTTTCTCTCTATGTAGCTGGTGCTTAATTTTACATTTCAGCTTACGGATTTTCTGCTTTTTTTTCTTTGCAACGCCATTGGTCCACTACGGCCGGGCAACCCTTGGCCGCCCATGGCGTAGCCTAGTAATGAGTCCCCCAACATGCATAACGAACGGTCCTTACATTGAAAAGACTTCACAATCAACTATAGCTCTTTAAAAACAGGTAAATAAAATAAAATACATTTTGTACTAAAGCGACATTCAACTCTATTGTGATAATAGAAATCGAAAGCGATAATAATAGTAAAAGAGAAAAAAAAAATAAAAAAAAATAAGAACAACTAGAAAATCAACAAACCGCGCTTCAAACAATTAAAAAGCATACATCTAATTACCCTTTTTTGCTAAAGATCGAGTTCTTCACTTTACCAACAACACCAACCCCACCGCCAATGACTTTACCACCGCCGGCAACAAAAGTCTTACCGGTATCAAAAACTGCATTATCAGTAAGTGATCTTTCATCCTTCTTGACTGGGATAATGTAGCCTGGTTTGAATCTAAAAGTCAACTTCACCACGCCACCATTAGGAATGCCACCTTTGCCGGCCAATTTCACTTCCACTTCAGTCGGAGTCCCGTCAGATTTCACTTCGGAAAGCGGGAAGTCAAACTCACCCAATTCGTCATCTTGTCCAGCACCGAAATCCCAATCAAATACTGCAATTTTTAAAAAGGCGTAGTATCTGTTAAAGACTTCAAACGAAGTGGTTTCGTTCCAATGTGGGTCAAGAGTTCTCTTTTTAGTTTTAGTCTTGAAGACTTCGTCAGTACCGTTGAGAAGCAATCTGCAGAATGGGTCAGATTTACCATTACTGTCAGCAGAAATCAAATTGTTAGCACCATGAATATCAACGGACAAGGTACCAGAACTGATGATTCTATCAGACTCAGGTAACTCTTCGAGCACGGTTGGAATAAATCTAGCCTTGAGGGTAACCACTGAACCGTCATTTAACTTGAGATCAAACGGTTCATAGTATGCATTTTTGAGCAAATTAAGAGTTGGAATAGAAACTTCAGCAAGTGGATCTTCAGCACGGTTGTGATCTTTATCTTCAGCAAGTCTAAATACAGTTTCCGACCAACTAAGTTCTTTAATGACAACATCACCGTTACCTGTGAATTTACTATTTTCTCTAGTCAATTTTGGTGAAGTGAGCTCAGAATACCCACCAGCGTCGAAAAATGCTTGTAAATATGCCTTTTTTTGGGCAATTTGAACTCCCAAAATCTTAAACACAAAAACCCCTGATTCAAATGCCACCAATTCTTCCAAAGTGACTCTTTGTTTATCGGTCTTACTGAAATCTCCAACTGGTGGCGCCAATGGGATTGCTTCATCAAACTTGGCCAATTCTTGTTCTTCTTTTTCATTTTCCTCCTTCAATTTCTTTTCCTTTGCAGAGAGTGTAGCTTCTTGTTCTCTAGCTGCGGCAAGCTCTTGAGATCTTTGTTCAATTTGTTTTTCTTCATCAATGTCCAAAACTTTCTGCAATGGGTAAAAGCTGATAGAGTAAGTGATACTACCCTTGGAGAATCTCTTAGCCACCAATCTATTAGTTCTTGGCTCTTTGTCTTCAAATGGAGTTAATTCGCCCTTCTCGTCTCTAGTAATAATATCAGTCAACTTGACGTCAAACGCACCCAATGATCTATCATTGTGAGTTTCAACGTCCATTACTTCAAGAGTAAGCTTTTGATTAACAGAAGTCACTGGTACCCAAAGCGCTTCATTCCAGTCAGGATTGGTAGTAGAGTCCTTGAACGTTGTTCTGGACTTGGCGAACCCATTCACCAAGACTCGAGTGTATGGATCAATAGTACCAACGGTTTCCAAATTACGCAAATCTCTAGCATGGCTAACAATAACTTTCACTACCCCAATTGGGTCGGTGTAACTGAGAGCACCTGAAACGGAGTCAATCTTGACTGGTTGCCAAAATGCGCTAATATCAACTTTGCCAAGTCCGTCTTTGAACGAGACTGAAGGTTTGCCAATAACGGTACGGTCAATGAGATCGTTCAATGAACTATGAATGGAGTTGATTTCTTTGCCGTTGGCATCTTTTAGTAAAAGAGCGACTCTAGCATTAGCACGATTAGTGATGGCGTGTCTAGTAGTGATACCATAGCTTGGTTCATTATTCTTCTTGAAGACACTAGTCTTTGCAACATTCTTGTGATTAACATTGAATTCCACTGAGGCAGTAACGGGGGTATCAGAGTCAAAAGTGGCCTGGCCAATCTCGATTCTGACAATACCGGTGTTCAATTCTGGTGGTGGTTCAGTAGACCCATCAATCAATCTCTTTGGCAAAATTGCAGGCATGTATTTGAAACTGAAATTCAAGTCACCCACAGCTTTGTTGTTTCTCATAAATCTTTCATGGATGTTTTTTCTTTCTGGTTCATCCTTTAGAGTTTGCAAGTCGTAATCGATAATACCAATCTGTCCATCTTTTCTATCATCATTGTAATCGTAGATAATCATTCTTAATGGGTCAGCCATATTCTTCACCAAAATAAACAAAGTCTCGTCCCATTTTGGAAGCTTAGTGTCCTGAAGGGTAGTAGTCTTAGCACTGACTTCGTTATTGAAACCAAAAGTGATGTATGGGTCAATAGTGTTATCGAGGGTTCTGTCAAACAACTTGATGTTTTCGGCCCTGTGCACCGTTAATGCCAAAATACCAGAAGCAGCATTAATATCACCAGCCAACAATTGTTCCACATTCAATTGGAAAGAAAATGGAGGCAAGACCAAAGGACCAGCATATTTTTGAATCATCTCATAAATAAATGGCCACAAGCCTGGAAAAGATAAAACTTCCCAGTTGAAAACGGTATCACCAAGAAGCTTAGTAACAAAGTCAAACATTGGAAGTTCTGGCAAGGAAATATTGACAGTATCAACATGGGGGAAACTCTCCATCAAGTGAATTCTGACTCTAACGGTTGCTTTGAAGGCAACGTTTTTAACGACAATAGGAATAGGAATACCAAACACTTTAATCTTAACCACTACTTTTTGGCTGACTCTGTTTTTCAATTGCTTGTAGGTCAAGTCATGGTAGTCATTTGGAGTAAAAGAGCAACACCAGTCCATAACAAGCACATCATCAGAGGTTTCCGGTAAGGTCTTTACCGACTCGACTCTGAAAGGTTTGGAGCCCAAAGTAATACAATCAATCCATACACTGTTGATAAACGCTGGCAATGAAGCAATAGACGTGGCAATGATTGGATTGACGTTATCAGCCACTTGTTGGCAAACGTATGGTTCCAAGTAAATCCAATACTTGTCCAACAATGCATTCAACCAATCCATAGTTTCATAGTCTGTTTCAATTCTCTTGACGGACATTTCTCTTTGGGTACCTTCTTTGATTCTTGATCTATACTTTCTAATTTGAGTTCTGTAGTACGCAGTAGTGATAACAATGACGAAAAACACTGGGGCCAAAGAAAACCCAAACCAGCCAAAAAACCAAGAAAGAAACCCACCGAGAAATAAAACCCCTACATTATGGTACCAGTCACCATAAGCGACCTCAGGCAAGTAATTTTCCAAACTGGTTGGAGTAGAAAGCAAATCATCTAATTCGTCTTCTGCCGTTAATGTGTCACTTTCGCGCCATCCAGAGACTTCTTTCCAACCTCTGAATGTAGCAGGCACTGCAGGACGTTTAATTTCTTCAGGAGCCCCTTTTTCCTTCTCTTCAGCAGCCTTTTTTTTTTCTTGTTCCTTGGTTTGCTTATCTTGTTCCGTAGTCTTATCTGCCTGTACTTGAGGAGTGGTATCATCGGTGGTTTGTTGTTCAGCTTTAGCTTGGTTCAATTGGTTTTGGTCCAAGCCTTTGACTTGCTGAGCTTTGGTAGTGACGACGCCATTTGGACCGGCTGGAGCGTTGGCATTAGCGGTACCGTTAGCATCGCTGGTAGCGAGGCCAGTGTCATTGGCACTGCCATTGGTATTGGCATAGCCGTTGGCAGAGCCGTTGGGGGCGCCGCTTTGATAGCCAGAAACAGCGGCGCCATCAGCGATATCAGGATTTGCTTGCTAGTGTTAAAGGTTAGTCAATTGCAATCTGGCGGCGGCTGAAAGGTACACTTGTTTATCATTGCAGCCATTATTACATACCAATTGGGGCGCGGCCATTGCGATACTGGGGAGGAAAGGGGAGAATGGATTTGGTCAAATTGAGGAGTTGATAAAGTATATAAGTGAAGGTGGGAATTGAGTATTTTCTGCCAGGAGCAAAGATGAAAGTAAAAATAGTGAACTGGAATAACGGTCGGGAGGTTTGGTTTGGTTTGGTTTGGTTTGGCTTGCTGCGGGCGATGGAATCCATCGATGGCCGCTGTTTAATACTGCTGCTGCTGCTGCCGCTAAGCGCAGAAAGCGGTCTGTTACTGCTAGACAATAATTGTGAGGCAAGTTAGCCCCTGGCGGCTGTACCTGGCAAAAAGACTTGTGGCTGGCAACTGTATAAGTTGGAATTGGCGGGTGACCGCCCTGTGGAGGCTTTTGCAGAGCAATGCTTGCCAATACGTTGTGCTGCAGGTAGGGGCAGAGACCCAACTTGCCGGTATGTTTCTTCTCTCCACGGGTCGCTACAGCTTTAGAGGTGAGGTGAGGTGTATCAAAGATCAGTGGTTATTACACTATATCATATCATATTATATTATATCATTTTATATTATACATAATCTGTGCTAAACCATCTCTAGCTGCCGACCTTCACATCAGTCACCACCGGGTGTCCCTCGCACACAGGGTCTTCCCCTGAGGCAATGTTACACTGGTGCATCAACCGCTTTTCTTCCTTGCTAAACTCCCCAGTGACTGAATGCCATACTTGTCTGTTGGAGAAAATCACCAAATCTCCGGCTTTCCAACTATGAGCGTACACATGTTGTGGGCCGATAGCTGGCCTCATAAGTCTGTAAACTTCTTGTCTGGATTCTGCCAAACTCAATTGCTCGCCGGTCTGGTTTCTCACCAACTTGTACAAGCAGCAGCCGTGCACCTGCAATGAGTGCTCGCCGGTGATTGGGTCGGTCCACACTAACGGCAATTTCTTCACTTTGGCTTCTTCCCACTCTGGGAGTTCGCTGAATGGTGGCTCTTTGCCCTCGCTGACCATGGTCAACCCGTCCGACGTGGCTTTTGAAGAGCCGATGTAGATGTATGGATGAGGAGCGTAGACCACTGTGGTGTTGAGAGCGAGCTCTCGATCTTGTTTTGAGAGCAAGTTGAACGCATTGGCCCCAGATATGAACGCAGTGGCGCCTTTCGTCAACGGTAACTCTTCTTTGGTATCTTCATAAACAACTCTCTGTTTTTCGTTCTCACCGGGGACATGGATCCCAAGCAACGTGGTGGCCTTTGGCGGAGCAAGATCATACAATGCAGAGTCAATATGCCATCTGTAGAATCTGGTCTGCCCATTAGCGATTTCTTCATCGCTCAAGGTGTCCTTATGGAATGTGCGCTGAGACGGCTGGGTCAACGTGAAGTCTTTCAATCCGTTATCTTCGTCCCAGTAGCCATTTCCAATAATTTGCACTTGCGGTTGGGAAGGCACGCTATGGCCGTCCTTCTTCAATACTGAATCTTTATGTCTGAAGGTTTTCCCGTGGCCGTAATTGTTACCGCGCGCGTCGCAGGTATCGTCGAACCTCGTGGTGAGCACGTATTGTGAATGTGGTGCTAGCTGAGCCTGGTTTGGGATCACTATGACTTTGTACTTGTGCAATGCTTCTTCAAGGAGCTTGAAGTCGTCATTGTTGAGCAAAGAAGGATCTGTGACCAGTGGTGGAAGCTCAATAGTGGCTCCGAGCGGAGTGTTTTGCAATGGGTGCGCTTTCAAGGACATTCTGTTGTGTGGTGTGGTAATCTTGAGTCTTGATGAAGCTAGAATAGCAACTGGCAAACAGGACATGCTCACCAGAGTGCCGCTGCTGGTGTTTATATAGCACATGGACCCAAAGATGGTTTCCATCTGTCATTGATATCAATCGGCCTACAGATTATCGCGGTGATGTTGGAATCTGCGCAGATAACGCGGAGACTCTGCACACTTGAAGCTGTTTGGCAGCGCTCCGCCCGCGGCATCCCGCGGTTCCGCCTTGACAGCTGCGTGTGAGCCCGGGCGGGACATACATAAACTATAAACTTGGTAATATGTGCCGGCGAGCCTGTATTTGAGCTGTTTGGTCTCTAGCCAAGTATAGGCATACCGGATGCTACTTCGCAGACTACGCCGCACTTGTTGTCTTTTTTGACACACAACACCGGATCAAACACGCTGGAAACAGAAAGCATAAAGTAGTACAAACTATAAACCGTCCTATATACATAAGCTGGAAAGCAAAGTAAACCACAGAAAGCAGCAGAGTAGAGTAATGAACATAAAGAGCTAGCTAGCAAAGTCGCTAAGAAACACCATCCTAAGGCCATAAGCCTATGGCAGGTCACAGGTTGTGGAATTGAAGGCAACCAAACTCATTCCTCAATCTTGTTGAGCTCTTTCTCCAACGTGTCGCTTTGTTTCTTGAGACTCTGTAACTGATCCTTCAACTTCTTCAACTGCTGTGCTTGCTGCTGGCGCACGTACAAGTCCTCAATTGCCTTTTCCCGTTTCTAGTTCAGCCATGTTAGAAAAATGTGCTCGGTATCTCCACTAGAAAAGACATAAAACACAAAAAGAGACCATCAAAAGAAAAAAACAGCAAACATGAAATTGCCAAATGTCAATGGACACTTACATTGAACGAATCTGAGGAGCCATCGTGCCTGGTGTATGAGCCAGTATCGCCATCGGCGTAGCCGCGCTTAGCACTGCCAACCGCTGCTCTGGCTAGTGGTGCCATGGACATGCGCACAGCACGGGGAATCAAAATGGTGCGTGTAGTGGATACAATAAGCATTCTGGTGTGTGTTTGAAAGTTGTGGTATATATTGTTGGCTGTTTGGCTAATACTTATTTGCTGAATTTCTGGTCAGAAAATAATCATTCTACAGAGTGGCTATATATATATATATATAGTGGAACGATTCAGGGGCAGCCGCTTGTTGCTTGATCTGTTTCTGTTGATGCTCATGTTGTGACTGCAGTCGCTTCCCCGACAGCCTCGCCCATTGCACCCGAGCCACTGGATCCTCCCGGGGTGTTTTTTTATTTTTTTTATTTTTTTACTTTTCTTCCATCCAGAGAAACAATCAATATAAATAATCAAAATATACTGCTGCACATCATCGTCTTGTCTGAGCAAAACAGCTCAAATCTAATCTTTATAGCACCACTTGCCATCACATCTCCATGTCTCTTGTAAAAAGACAGAAGCTCAGTTCTCCTCAGGACTACGTATCTCAAAACGTACGTATTTTCCGCTGCTCTATTTACCAGAAACCCCGCCCAATATCTTTGCGTGTGTCTACTGACAATTTACTAACCTTTTGTAAATATTTTAGGGCCAATCAAACCGCACTTCATCTTTACTAAGTGACTCGCTTGTACTAGAAGGCCATTCCAGCTTTGTTTTAACTTCGCGATTCAGTCCCGATGGATCAATAATTGCCTCCGGCGGTGCTGATAAACAATTATTCTTATGGAATACACCACTAACCAACATCTTCCACAGTAACGAGAAGAACTCCAGCTCCAACAATGATAATGCCGGCAATATACCGGTAAATTATGCTAGGCTTAGTGGTCATAAAAGCGCAATCACCTCTTTGCGTTGGTCCAGTGATGGCGAGACAATAGCCACCGCTAGCGCGGACAAAACAGTAGGACTTTGGGATATAGCAACAGGCAAAAGATTGCGTAAATTCCAAGGTCACGAACTCACGGTTAACGAGGTCACTTGGTTGCCTAGTGATTACCAAATACCAAGCAATAGCCATGCCAACGGCGGTGATTTGTTGGCTAGCGTGGCTGATGATGGATACGTTTGCATATGGGATACCAGAAGTAAAAGTTATGTGGCAGATATCAAAACCGATTATCCATTACTTACAGTGGTTTCCGGGAACTCAAATAGCGTTTCTGGTGGAAGTTTAATTTACACATCAGGAATAGACCCAACTGTGCATGCTTATGATTTGAGGAATTCAAGTGAGCCATATTATCAAATAGAAACGCCGCATTCTGATGCTGTGACGTCATTGGCCATTAATAATAATCGTGACAATAACACTAATAATAATTATAATAATAATAGTAACGGTGATGGCGATGATAGCTCAATATTAATATCACAGTCTATGGATGGCACGGTAAGAGCCTACGATGCTAGCACCAACTTATCGAGAGATGCACAAAGAGTACAGCCGGCCCTCTTCAACATCGCTGAACAAGAAGATGGCACCACAACCAACGCTACTGCTGCAAACGATGAAAAATTGCTAATCAGGGCCCAGTTGAAACAGTTTGGTGGCAGCAATAAGAAAAAGAAGCAAAACTTGATCTTTGCTGGATCAGCTGACAAGTCAGTGGCAGTGTGGGATTTTGAAACGCAGAAATTGCTCGGTAAGTTATATGGCCATAGAGGTACGGTGGTGGATGTGGATTTGCACCCAGTGGAAAATGTGGTGTTGTCGTGTTCTACTGATGGAACATTAATTGTCCGAGAGGTGTAAGTAATTGTTATTGGTGGTGAATGGTGAGAATAGTGCTGTAATGTTCATTGTATGGGTTGTAATATAAATTTGAGCTCAATATTCTAGAGTTTGGACTCTCCTTCTTACTTATTTTACTATATTTTCTGTAATTAAAGTCGCAAAGTTTATTGTCTATTGTACAGCATCATTATTAGTATTAATGTACAAAATAAAGGTTACCATCACTTTTACTCACATTTCCCATTCAAGCAAACCGAAGCTTCTTCCTAGGGTTTTGATTCCGCACCACGTTCTTCAACTTTTTCAAATTTCCCCCTTTCCATTTTCCTTCATCTTCTTCTTCATTGTCATTATCTGCATCATTATCGTCAATCCCAGCGAAGCTCTGATTGATAACTTGCTCCTCCTTAATAAATGTCTTTGTCTTCAATTGCAGCTCATTGATCTTTTGTAATGCTGTCTGTGTAAATAACGGCACATCCCATTTCCTAACATATCTTCCATTACTATTGATGCCACCACCTCCTTTCTTCTTTGCTGCCTCCTTTTCCAAGATACCTACAGGTTTGAGCAAACCATAACTGCTACTTTCCAACTCTTCAATGTATCTCTCAATTCTTCTTGCTTCGAAATCAATCTTGTTATGATTATTGCTCATGGAGAAGTTTGACTCCGGAGCATCAGACATATCAACCATTAACCGTTGTTGTTGGTTTATTGCTGGTGCCTGGAATCCGCTATACTCAAATCGCCTACCGCTGCTGTTGTTGTTTATGCTGCTGTCGTTTAGATCTAAGAACGCATGGGATTCGAAATATTGTTTCATACCATGATCGTCATAAACATCACCTGCGATATCTTCCTCTTCGTCTTTTTTCATTTCTTTATTAGCTTCTTTATCACCATTATGATTGTCATCGATAGCACCATCACTGCTGTTACCTTTATTATCCTTTTTGTTTTCATTGCCATGCATCCGAATCCGATACATCTCTTCTTCCAACGTTCCCTTCAAAATCAATGTTTCCACCACAACTTCTCTAGTTTGGCCAATTCGATGACATCTCTTAATAGCTTGAGCCTCAATGGTTTTTTTCCAAACGGGACTTATGAAATACATTCTGGTAGCAGAAATGATTGTTAAGCCATGAGCTGCTAATTTCAAATCCATTATTAATGTTATTCCGGTGCCGTGGCCCTGAATATTGCCATTTTCCGTACTGTTGTTGCCATGTTGGTCAAATTCCACAAGTTTGGAATTGCGCTCCTGAACAGGAATTGAAGTGCTGTACAATATGTAATTCAACCCTAATAGATCTAATAGTTCCACTAGATAGTATGCTGAATCTTCAAATTGGTAAAAAATTATGCTCTTGGTACCAGTGACATGATGATCTAGTAGTCTTGCTGCCAAGTAGCTTAACTTGGCGGACAATGTGCCTATTATTTTGGCATTGCGCGGAGTATCATTACTGAAATTGGTGTTGCTGGTGGTATTGGGGGCCACTGGGGCTATTGATGGGGAGCGACTTGGGTCGGAGCTGGCTCGTCCAGGGAAAGGGAAAAGTTCAGATATACTGCCACTGCTTGTGTTTTTGTGACTGTGGTTGGCCTTGTCGTCGACAATGCTCTGCTGGCCAGCTGTAGTAGTACGACTGCTGTCTCTGCCAATGGTGGTACTGCTAGCACTACTTCTTTTTCTTTTCCGGGCGGTGGTGAGAGTCACATTAGAATAGTCATTAGCATCGCTCTGTCTGTATTGACCATTCTTGTCATTTTTACCACCACCAGAAATAGTCAGAATCAAATCCGCATTAATTGCCTCCCCTTCGTGTTTATCTTTAACAAATTTCTTAATCTTTTTATCTTGACTTTTCCAATATTTTTTCCAAAACAATTTAGAATGCCATCTTATCCTCTCTTTCAAAGTTTGCTCGTCTTTAACAAACCTATTCTTGAAAAAAAAATTCTGGATCGAGTTTAACTGCATGTATGGGTATACGCTTACTATACAATCATTGTTTTGTGAATTTGGATTTTTGGCAAAATGGTCCACGCAAAAATTCTTGGAGTATACTCTCGGCAACCCGCTAACAAAATACGACATCTCATGGAGCGATGAATTTAGTCGCCATAATTTGTTGCCCAACGCAACATTAGCAGACTCTATGCACTTTGTCAACAATACTCGATCTTTTATCGAATAATAATAAAGCTGGTTTGCATTTGTCTGTTCACCGCCTTGCGGTTCCCTTTTTTTATTCAACGCAGACTGGCAAATTTTCACCAACGTTTCGATATCGCTGATGGAAAACCCAACCCAATGGAACGTAGACCTTTGCAAGTTGGTAATCAATCGTTTCAAAGAACCGCGGTTTGCTGGATGAAACATGTAATCTTGATCAGTACGCTCAGAAGTCACTGCGTTTGCCGCTAGCACCGCAACAAATAAGTTAATGGAGAGCTTATTGTGGAATGAAGGCTCGAGGAAAACTGGTCGATGATGCAACATAGGCAACTTGATGTCTGATTCAACATGTGTCATTGCGTGTCTAATGACAAGCTGCGAAAGTAAGTTGGTGACACTCTCGGTGGATCCATATGCGTTTGCAATGAATGGCTTAGTGATGGTTTTGCTGAATAGTGATGAATCATGAGTCCATGGCGAAATTTTAAAAAAATTTGAGATAATGAGGCCAAGTTTGGCGAGGTCGTCTTTGGCGTTGAATTTACGCTTGATAACGTATTCTTGCTTTTCGCCCTCTAAGCCTGTATCGCCATTGTTGTTTTCTTGTAAAGAAGCAATTTGGTCATCATTTTTCTTGCTCTTGATCTTTTTCTTGTTTTTAGTCTGTTTGGTGCCTTTTTGATTCGCGGCGGAAGTGGTGACAGATTGGTTGTCAACTTCCTCAGTGACATACAATTCAGTCATTCCTGAAGTGGGTGTACCACTGACTAGCCATTTTCTTTCCGCATGCAATTCGCCAACCATTTGCGCAAGTCTGGTTATCTTGGAACTCATGGAATGGCCCTCATCGATAATAAAACGTTTCCAATAAACACTACGGAGCGGCGAAATGCCAACGTCACCACCGTCAGCGATATTATCTCCATTATTGCTGAAGTTCGCGTTATCAAACTCAGTAATGAACGAAGATGTCCCCATAAGTACCACGTCATACTTTATTAACTCCAAAGCACTAGGAAATTTATAATTTGCATTAACAGACTTATTGTGATGCGGCACATACAACACCAGTAAGTGTCCATCAATGCAATGCTTTTTGATTTCGGAGATCCACTGATAGTACAAGTTATTGGGCACGACAATTAGCGTGGTTGAGCATAAGTATAGTTTTCTGGTCTGTGGTTGCTGATAATTATGATGATGATGATGATGATTGGTGTCCCCAGGGTGTGCAGTTTGCGCAAAAGAAAGTCGAGCTGATTGTCGGCGGTTGGTGAAGAGGGATTGGGGAATTTGAAAGCTGGCTGGATTTGCCTGAAGAAGCTTGGTGCAGGAGTTTGGTAGATATTCGAGATATTTCTTCCAAGGGATGGAATTTTTTTTCACCGCATCAGCACAAAGCATAGCTAGGGATTTGTTGTGGGGTTCGCCTTTAGTTGAGGTAAAGGAGGAGGAAGTTGGATACAACATGCTAGGAATTGTGGAGATTTGGTGCTTAGTTAGACTTATTAAAGCTAAACAGATACAAGTTTTGCCCAATCCCATATTTTCAGCTAAGATTCCCCCTCGCACGGGTCCATAATGTTCTGGAGATTGCTTGAATGTCAAATCTCTTAAATCAAGGTACATGTTTTTGTTGATGATGTTAACGTGATTACTCCTGCTTGTAGTGTCGTTATCATCATGAACAAGGCTCTGGATTTTCCGCACAATGCTGAAGGAAACTATATTAGGCATCAAGTTCTCACTCGGAGTTATTTCTTTAGCCAACATCTCACAAACTGATTCTTTTTGATATCGATAAAGTGAGCTCTTTAGTCCAGGGATGGCGTCATCAAACACTTCGGCGGCTAGTTCATTCAACTCATAGTCTGATTGGGAAACATGTAGCAAGCGGGACTTGTTAGCTTCCAGAATATCAATGGCATCATATATCTGTAGCAATTTTGATTCTATGGTGCCTTTATTGTTGGACGCTGTGGCTAGATCGTGCTGAGTGTTGCTGGTGATTGACTCATGACAAATGAGTCTCTGTACATGGTCAGACATGTCTGTAGATATCTTGATGGTAAAATAAGGACCATTATTGATCAATTTGGAAGAAAAAGGTTGCCATTCTTGCATACAGGGGAATAGCAAGATATCTTTGCGGTGTTTCCCATGATCATTATCATTTGTGAATACGCCAGCTAATGATTCAATTTCCCACGATTTGTCACTGTAGTCCAACACTTTTAGCAAGTCGCCCATGATCCGTTTGTATTTCCCCGCGTGCCACTGGTCGCCTTTACCTCTTTTATACCGTTGTCTATGAGATTTTATAATACTTGTTCCATCGCAGTCTGCAGGAATGGAGTAGATTCTCGCTACAATGATGGAGTCGCTAGAGTTGCAAAGCAGCAGCAGCAGCAGCAGCAGCAGCAATGGGAACTGTTTGTATGTGACTCTAACATGGCAACGCTCAATCAAGTAGCGTAAGTCTATAAGTATGTTGGAAAGTGTTTTTGCCTTACCATTTGCAGTATCATTTGCATTGGGGTTAAGATTTGAGTCAGGGCTGACATTACTATCATCATTTATCGAGAAATAGGTCAAGTTGTAGTTGTAAGGCAAAGTGAGCCATTTCCAGCCATCGGGAGCATCAAGGTCCAAATTGAGGCGCGGAGGGTTGTAAAAATAAAGCACACCAAGGGGAACGAGGTTTTGTGGAAAGTTTAGAATGTTTGTGAGTTTTTCCATGAACAGCAGTGAAAGAGGATGGCGAGCTGTGCGATTGCGGTGCAATGTTTTTTTGAAAAGCTGTCAAACGCTATGATTTCATTCCACCACGGAGATTCAATATCTTTGCCCTTTTAGCATTTACCGGGCAGCAGCCGTT
>JXWR01007197.1_pt1 | contig 26122 bp, 11 predicted proteins | sample 315541 | NCBI WGS metagenome assembly JXWR01 (sample SAMN03273951, study PRJNA271842) | soil metagenome | isolation source: rice field ambient CO2 | place: India: CRRI Experimental farm Cuttack,Odisha-753006 | collected 2013-12-17
TTTTTTTTATTTATTTTTTTACTCATACTCAAGGATTCTCTTTATTTTTTGTTGCTAGCAAAATATTGAATTTTTGTCATTGTACTCCTCGGCACACACTGCAAATTTACAAATAAACATATTTATGAAAAAACAAAACAATGTTTTGTTGGTTATGTATACAGTGGAAGCTATGATATTGAGGTTTTCTAATGAAGCCAATCATTGGAAATACTAGTCTTTCTATATTCAACTGGCTGTGATTTAAATAAACATGCCAGTCTATTTCTCATTCAACCATACGCAACAAGTGACACAAAACGGATAAAAAATAGGACACGCTATTCGATTCTACTGTTCTCATATAGCGTCACTACGTTACCTAAATCATAGAGTTGCGGATTTTTCTCAAATATCCACTTATTTATAAGAAAAAACAGTAATGATTGGCGAACTACTGAACTTTTTGTGTATTATGGTTAGCATAAGTCGTAGCCATAACATGAACTTGAAGATGGACAACATGCAACAATTGTTCATATATTTAAATTGTAAGAGAAAAAATCATACAGAAGAGTCCAAAAAGCACGGATGTGAAACTTTCATTAATGGAAAAATATCAACATTGCATTTGCATACCTCTATGCTTCAACTTTATTTAATTTGCCCCAACTCATAAAATTCTTGTCTACAATCACAAGCTTTCTTTCTTACTTCTCTTTTCTTATCATCCAAAGGCACCGCCAAATTCTTAAGCACTTCTTCTTTGAAAGGCATCAATTTGATTAAATCGACTTCCGCCGTCAATTTTATTAAGCAGTCCAAAGCAAGCAATCTAACTTCTTTAGTGTTATTTTTAACAAAAACTCTATTGAACAGTAACCCTTTAGCATTCCCATCTAAATCCTTTTTGAAATAAGTTGAAGATTTGAAACTTTCAATAAGCACAGGGATCAAAGAGGACAAATAACTAGCAATTAGTTTGGCCGTTGATGTGACAATCACCGAATTGATAGTTTTCAATGCCGCAACTCTGACTTGTGCATCATTCAACCTTAGAGATTCTACCAAGAGAGGGAAAAATTCTTCAAGTTTGAGCAAGATTATATCGGTGCTCATGAAGTTAGCAATTGTGCTGACAGCGGTAAGATAATAGCTTTTTCTAAGCAATGATACTTTTTCATTACCGCTACTACTGTTCAACTTGTTGGATTGCTGGAAACTGGTTATCAATTTCGGAATGATGGTTTCAAAAAGTTTTTGCTTGTATAATTTTTTCAAATTCACATTATTGTTCTTGTCTTTGTTCAAAGATAGCGTTAACTTACCATTTGATGCACCAGCAGTCGATAATGATGTTTTGGAGTTTTTCGTCAAGGTACAATCAGTACCAAATATCAATCCTTCATCCACCAAAATCTCAAAACTTTTACTAATTCCGCTGCCAACTTTAATTTTTTTTTTCTCTATTGCTTCTTCTTTTTCGCCTTTTGAATCAACTTCAGCTGTTAAATCAATCAATTCGATTAAAAATGTCACAAACTTGATAGCCAAGTTGCTATTTTTGATGACTAACGCTTTAGCCATCCAAACAAATACTTCAAGCAGTTGAAGTGACTTGATCGCATCAGGACCAATGTATGTCTTGACATGCTGTGACAATTCAGTGTATTGATTTTCCAAATAGTTCAAATCTTCAGGACCTTCAGTGAACCATTTGTTGATCACAAGGGCAAGTAGCTGCAAGTATCCAGATCTTTGATAAATGTCATGCAATGTGTCACTGTTTAGCAAAGTTATAATTTCAGCTGTAAACTCTATCGGCAGTTGGCCATTGATTGTTAATGTTGTAGATCTATAATCAAGCCCAGCAATTAGTTTTACATACACGTTGATAAGTTTTGAGGGTGTCTTTAATAAATTGATGTGGTTCGTTGTTTTGACATCTTCTGACTGGCTGCTTGTTTCCACACTGGTGATGAAAAGAGAATTAAATTCATCCAATAATCGCTGATGGCCAATAGTCTTGGTTCTCAAAACTATCAAGTATAAAATCCTGGAGCCCAATTCAACAAACTCGTCATTAAAAAGCACTTCATCACCAAGAATTGAGAAAATAAGTTTCAACAATATCGGAACATATTTATTCAGAAGACTGCTATCTGTCTTGAACTTAGGATTCTTTGAAAGGAATTTAAACAACGTCTGATAAAGCACGTTAAGAATTAAGAGACCATAATTCAGAACATGCTGACCACTTGTAACGTTAGCACTCTTGGCATCTCTGTGATTCAAAATAACCAAGTTAAGCTTCGATGTTAATCTTATGAAAAAGCGCTCAAGTAAATCTGCATTCTTTGAAGATAAATCACTCAATATGACAAGCTGCTTCTCTAGAGAGTCAATATTAACATTCGCATCAACATGATCGGGCAATAATGTAAAAAATTGTGGGAAAAGCTCAGTAGAAACCAACTCACTGTTAATCTCAGTAATTTTCACAAGCACACTTAGACAAAATTTATAGATTTTACCAAATGTAGCATCTTTCTCACTCTTATCTTCATCTCCTTCATTCTTCACATGACTAAGCAAAATGTCAACCAAATAGTTCAAAATCATCTTTATTTCAGAATGTGTCAAGTAATTATTCAATGAAATTAATAAATCCAAAGTACGCAATGCTTTAGTTTTTAATTTCACTGCAATAACAGAAGATGAGACTAGCGATTTTGATAAAACTATAATTATTTCATCCTTGTAACGTAAAAATTCATTGTCTTCATCTTTAACCTGTGGCTTGAACTTATGATCATTGTAGTTACCATAAAGGTTCAGATATGCGTATAAAAAGAAAGATATTTCATCAATAAATAACACTTGGTCGTCAACGCTAAGATCTTGATTATTGTTGTTTTTGATTAACTCTGCAAAAATTGATCTAATCATATGATTATAACTGTCAATGGATGACTGAGCAATAACCGAACTAATCAAATATGACTGTTTGTTTAATTTTTTCTTTGAATCTTGGATATTACTTTGCAATTCCTCAGTAATTTTGTTTAAGAATCCTGACAAGTATTCAGTATTAGACGACAACTTCACCGCTAATTGGCTAAACAAGAGTAAACTTGAAATTGCTACTTGAAGAGCTTCTTCTCTTTCTTTTTCATCATTCAGTAAGGTGCTAAAATCGGGAACCGGTGAACCATTGAGCTGTTTTGAAATTTTGTACACTATAAGCTCATAAGGAAGATCAACATCGTGCAATATTTCGAACTTCAATGAGTCCCAAATTTCAATCCAGTGTTTATTGATAATATCAATACTAAAATTGTCAATAGCATATTTCAACGTATCGAGCACGTCTTGCTTAACACTAGGCAAACTAGAAGTTAACTTTTCAAACACGTTTGGTAGAAGATCGTCGATAGTGATCTCATTAGCAGTCAAGGCCTTTCTCAAAGCAAACTTGAGATCGTTTGAAGTGATTTTATAAGGATCGTTTTTCGGTGGTTTAAAAGCAATCGGAAAATAGCAAAAACTAACATCAAATAAATCCTCTTTGAATGTTTCCACATTATTGAAATTCTTCAAAATAAGCTCATTTAACTCAAATGACATCATCAAATTTCTTGGATCTTTTTCGCCAACGGCAATGTTCAAGAATGCTTTAATAAACAAATCATTGAGTTTATCATTAGCAATAACAAACAGTACAATATCTGCTCTATATATTATATTTTGCAAAATTTTGAAAGCTAAGTATCTGATCAGTGCAGCAAAATTTTTGGAATTGTAATTTTCTATAAAGTCATTAAGAATGAACAGCAAACTTTCCTCTGAGCCAAAATTAATCATCAATGCCAACGCATTTAGTCCATTCAATACTTGCTTAAACGCTAACAAGTCATCAAATTTGTTGTTGTAAAATTTAACCAAATGTCCAACTTCCAAAGAAGATAGCTTATCAAGCGGCAAATTGGCCAACGTCTTAGATAAGCAGTCTAATGATTTGGCTCTATTGATGCCATCTTCATCTTTTAAATTTGGTCCAAGAGCTTCAATCAAATTGACTAGTTTAATTTGATCTGATTTGATATTTTCAGTGATTGGCTGAAGTAATTTTTCAGAATCGTTTTCCTCATTGCCAAGAGAGTCAAGATAATTCTTGACTAATACAGCAAACTCTTCCTTCGTCAATATCATGTTTTTTTATGTAACTTGTATGATAATGAAGCCCCGAATACACTATCGTGTCTCAGTAAGCGGTTCAGAAGCAATATCTCCGTATTAACTTAAGGAAAGGTTGAGTTGCATCGACTGTTATGTGGTTTTCAACACATTGTGACTATGATTACTTTTCTACTTTTATTTTTCTCAAATGACCTTTGCATCCTTTCCATGTGACCCATGGCTGAGGTATATCGCATCCAAATAATGCAGAGAGCCTGCAACATTCATAAAAAAATACAGAATAAAATTGTTCCAAACAGTGCTAACTATGTAAAACAAATGGTATCTATTCAAAAAGTTCATATATAGAGTACAATGACTATGATTATAAACAATGGCAAAAAAAGAAAGGAAAAAACTTGAAAAGTCGAAAAACTAAAAAAAATATGAAAAAATATTGAATACATTAATAACTAAAGAACTAGAAAAACTAATTAACGAATAAAATTAAGCCATATGCCATAAACAATCCAGCTTAACCATGCTATGTTTGTTTGATCCCCGCGATGCTAAAAACCCATGTACCTGTTATAGGATCATAGCTTTCAAAAGTGGTGTCTTGAATATGATGCAATTTTTTAATGTGATGTTTGACAACATAGTGTTTTGGATCAGTAACCGGTTTCTTTCTAAGGCATGGATAGCATCCTTCAACAGTGATTCTTGCAGCAATGTTCAAACCTTCTCCAATAGGTGGTCTATCATGAGAGTTTGGATAAATGTAGTACTTCTTGTCTTCAAAGATAACAATCTTGTCAGGTATATCGTTGATGGAAGTAAAAGCAGTAATGTCCACTGGCTCTTTAAATTCAACTTTACCATAACCTTTTCTACCAATGGTGAAGTTTTCAACTTTTCTTTGAGAGATTGGAGACATAGATTCCAAAGTCTCAAGAGATGGAGAAACCCAATATTCTTTGTCATTGAGCACTGTGAAGTTTGATTGTTTTGGTACTTGAGTAGAATATTTCTTTGCAGGACTAAATGTAGCGTCATTGGTTGCTTCAAGATTTGGTTTACTGTTGAAAGCAGTCACATCAAATTTGAGAGACTCTTCCTTGGAATCAACAGTTTCCTTTGACTCTGTATGGGATGCGGTCTGACTTTCAGAGACTTTTTCGGCGTTATCGTTTTTGAAAGTGATATACTTTGGTGCTTCAGACTTCAAATTTTCATTAGCAAATTTTTTGATAACCAATTTCTTGATATCGTTAGAAGTATTAAAAGTTGATAACAAATTCTGATCAATGTCATAATTGAAGAATGTTTTGTTTTCCTTAGCATCGCTACCAATAAGTTTAAGAGTCAAATCTTCAGATGTAGACTGATCAGCAGATGAGCCAACCGTTAATGTATTAGAAGGAGATCTGTTGCTCTTTTGAATAACATCATTCATGTTAAAAAGGTTCTTCAATGGTTTGGTCTTGTATGCAGCAGTTAAAGTTGTTGGTTTCTTTGGCTTCTCTGAAGTTGGTAATAGCACAGGAGTAGCTACTGGATTCAAAGCATCTGCTGGAGTAGCTGCACTGGCACCTGTTGCGTTGGACAAGTTGTTAGCAAACAAAGGGTTAGTTGTGTATGGGTTTTGGTTTCCAAGAGTAGCCACTCTTTGGCCATTTTGGTTATTATTGTTTCCAAACAACCCACCCCCGGTGTTATTATTGGCATTGTTGTTACTATTACCAAATAAACCACCACCGGTATTGTTGTTATTATTGTTACCAAAGAGACCACCACCAGAAGTATTGTTGTTGTTCAGGTTACCAAACAAACCACCGGAAGTTCCAGCAGTTTGAGGTTTGTTACCAAAGAGACCACCAGAAGTGTTGGTGTTGCTACCAAAAGTAGTCCCGGTACCTGTATTAGTGCTGTTATTGCCAAACAAACCACCTGAAGGCTTACTGCCAAACCCACTAGAGGCATTATTATTGTTATTGCCAAAAAGTCCGCCTCCTGAGGCATTGGTGTTATTGTTGCTACCAAAGAGTCCTCCGCCAGAGGTATTACTGTTGGTGTTGTTGTTATTCCCAAAAAGACCACCGCTTGAGGTGTTAGTGTTACTATTGTTTCCAAACAATCCACCACCAGAAGTAGCAGTTTGTGGTTTATTTCCAAACAACCCACCTCCAGAAGCGTTATTATTATTGTTACTGCCAAATAATCCACCCCCAGAAGTATTGTTGGCATTGTTATTTCCAAATAATCCGCCACCAGAAGTATTGTTGGTACTATTGTTCCCAAATAATCCACCACCGGTATTAGTGTTGTTATTGTTGTTGCTGCCAAAAAGACTTCCTCCACTGGTGTTACTGTTATTACTTCCAAACAATCCACCTCCAGAAGTGTTGTTTTGGTTAGGGGTGCTTCCAAAAAGACCGCCGCCAGTGGCTGGTTTGCTACCAAAAAGACCGCCAGAAGTATTATTGTTGTTATTATTAGACCCAAACAAGCCACCGCCAGAGGTGCTGTTGTTATTATTGGAACCAAACAAGCCCCCTCCCGAAGTGTTGTTGTTATTGGCGGACCCAAACAATCCACCTCCAGTAGTAGCTGGTTTGCTTCCAAATAATCCCCCGCCAGAAGCGTTATTGTTATTGTTACTGCCAAATAATCCCCCACTGGCAGCCTGGTTATTGGTGTTGCTACCAAATAATCCCCCACTGGCAGCCTGGTTATTATTGTTGTTACCGAATAAACCGCCAGAAGTGTTATTATTATTATTACTTCCAAAAAGTCCTCCACCAGAAGTGTTGGTATTATTGTTGGAACCAAAAAGACCACCACTTTGAGTGCTATTTTGGCCAAACGGACTGTTACTAGCATTGTTATTTCCAAATAAACCTCCGCCTGACGAGGCAGCACCAAATGGCGAACTAGTATTGGTGTTGGATGACCCAAAAAGTGGTTTGGCTTGGTTATTATTATTGCTGCCAAATAACCCACTGGAGGTGCTGTTGCTAGCGTTACTTCCAAACAAACCACCAGAAGTGTTATTGTTAGTACTGCCAAATGGAGAACTATTGTTATTGTTGTTGCTACCGAACACACCTCCACCTGATGTATTACCTCCAAATAAACCACCACCAGTAGTTGGTTTGCTACCAAACAAACCACCAGCTTGATTATTGGAGCCAAATGCGGAGTTACCGCTAGAGCCAAAGGCACTTCCTGTGTTGGAACCAAAGGCACTACCACCAGTATTAGAGCCAAAGGCGTTGGTACCAGTAGCACCAAAGCCTGTATTAGCCCCAGTATTAACTTTTCTGTTGCTGAGATAATCTTGATATCTCAATTCTTCATGACTAAAGTTTCTGTATTCAGGCATAGCTGAGATACTCTCGTAGTAGTTGCTAGCACCAGTATTGTCTTTCTCGAAAGTTTCAGCATATGGTTTGACAGCGGTACCTTGGTTTGTAGCACCGGACGCAGAAGCACCGCCAAAGCCACCAGTACTAGCACTAGCACCAAATCCAAATCCTGAGGAAGCTGGAGTAGCAGTATTGTTGTTAGAAGCGCCAAACAATCCGCCACCAGTAGTACCAGTATTACCAAAAGTGTTTGAGGATGATCCAAAGGGAGAACTATTTGTATTAGAGCTACCAAAAAGGCCACCACCAGAGTTGGTGTTGGTGCTTCCAAAAGCACTGCCAGAATTACTCTGACCAAAAGGAGAAGGCTTGTTACCAAACCCAAAACCTCCGGATGTATTGGTGTTGGAATTAGCATTGTTGTTACTTCCAAAAAGACCGCCACCGGTATTGGTAGCAGTATTTGAAGAGCCGAATGGGGAGGAGTTCGCACCCAGGTTAGAATTGGAGTTGAAACCAAAACCGCCCATGCCCCCCGTGGAAGACGATCTGCCAAACATGATTGTATCTAATGGTGGTAGATTGGTTGATTGATTGGAGTATAGCAATCAATCGGGTATGAAATGTGCTCTGACAGAAGTATGCCGGCTGTTGAGATGTTTTGTTTACCTCTTAATTTAGTATGGCGAAATCCACTCAAAGGAAAATTTTGTTGATTTTTTCTGTTTTTGAATTTGTCTTTGTTTTTCTAATTCTTGTTGCTGTTTAAATATTATCATGTGACTTATCATGTGATAATAATGACTACAAATTTTTTATGTAATACGATTTGTCTGCGCTCGTAACGTGAGACGCGTCGCGAAAATAAAAAATAAAAAGGTTAAAATCAAATTAAAATTGAAAGCAGAATAATAAGTAAACACGCAAAGTATTTTCAGCAGATCTTGATTCATGATCCATAACTGCTTCCACTGCTGACACATTTTATAACAGCACAGTACCACTATAGTTAAAATGCCCACCCCAACAGAGAAAGCTATTATCAGCAGGTTTGGCAGTGAGGCAGAAAACCCTGAAATTCTCAGCTCGCTTGTACATCTCTTGAAAGTGTTTGATTTCGACGTTGATGAGTTGCATATCAATTGGGAAACTTTCTGTTACTCCAGACCAAAAAACGTCAACGATGATGACGATAGTCAAGTCAAACTTAACAGTGATAACATTACCTCTTTACAGCAGTACATTTTGAAAAACATCGAGAAAAAGGGCAAGTCAACGAACCATGCAGCTATAGCTTCTGCCAAAAAGACAAGAAGAATGATTTCTAGTCCAATGGGAGCAATGTTTGATATGTTGCCTTCGACGCCCATGTCTGCTTCCAAAAGAAAGCTTGCAGCTCCTCATTCAGATAGATCAAAAAAGACGCAGCGAAATTCTATGCTCTCATCATCTCCTATTAAAGTCAACGTCAATCATTCTGAACCAATGGATGATATTTCTATAGATATCGATTCCCCAGCTCCATCATCATTAAGGCTTTTAGCCGAAGACCTGTTAGCTCCAGCTAGCACCTCGGGCGAAGTCTTTGCAACTTTAAACTCTAATGTCAAAGAAGGAGAAGGTTTGGATTTGACCTCTGAAGAGAAAAAAGCCAACAATGTTCAGCTTGCGGCTAATTTTGATCCAGCAAAATTTAAATTCAGAATCATGAGACAAAAACTACTTGAAGCAGCCGATGTTCTTGATGACCAAATAGACACCTTGGCCAGTATAGTGACTGCTGCGACTCCTGGAATTGAAATTGGTAATCCAAATACTGTGTCTCAGGAAGATACTGTTGTTGTAGGAAGAATCACCCCTGATTCGCCACTAACTACTTATGATCAAACTTTGAACAAAGAATCATTGTGTTTGGAGCCTTCTAGATCTGGAGGTATTGGTCAAAGAGTAAAGCTCAATTTGTCCACAATATCCAATTATTCATTTTTCCCTGGCCAGATAGTGGCGTTGAAAGGAAGAAATGCAAATGGTAAATATTTTACCGTTAATGAAGTTTTGGATACGCCATTACTTGGCTCGCCTACTTCAACATTTGATGAACTCGAACAATACAAGGAAAATCTTGAAGGATCGGATTTGAAAATTGCAGTAACTGCAGGACCGTACACCACTAATGAAAATCTTGATTTCACTTATTTGAACAATTTTGTTGACAAGATAAACACCGAGATTAAACCGCATTACGTGATCATGTTTGGCCCATTTATCGATTACAGTCATCCAAAAGTTGTGGATGGTTCCATAGAGTCATACGAATCATCCCAGGGGCATCCAAAGACTCTTGATGATGTGTTTCGCGTGGTGATTAGCCCAATACTAAAAAGAATAGATCCAAGGGTCCAAGTAATACTTCTTCCGTCGACTAAAGATGTCTCTTCCAAGCATCCATCATATCCACAAGATGCACTTGAGCGGAAAGCATTATCATTGGGAAAGAATTTCAAATGTTTCCCAAACCCTGCATCTTTCCAACTCAATGAATGTCTCATAGGGGCTTCTAATAACGATATTTTCAAAGATTTGAGAGACGTCGTTGATGGTGATGCGTCCCAAATTAACAGATTTGACAGAATTACAAACTACATTCTTGAACAGCGTCGCTTTTATCCATTATTTCCCGGTGGACTTCATCATCAAAAAATCAAACTAATCACCCCACCACCAGACTCTGCTGATTTCAAAGTGCTTCATGAAAACGAAGAAGATGTCAATAAGATCAGCAAAGGCAAAGGTAACAACAATACCCCAGATTTTGAGATTCAGCAAGTGGGAGGGGCAGACTTGGATATTCCATATTTGGGACTTACAGAATTCACTGACGCCACACCAGACATTTTAATAATTCCATCACAGCTTAAGTTTTTTGCTAGAGTGGTAAAAAATGTAGTTGTTATTAATCCTGGGTATTTTATGAAACCAAAGAGAAACGGAAGTTATGCAGTGCTAAATATTGAGGCTCCAAGAGTGCGGGATGAGGACGAGGAAAATGGGAAAAAATGCAATGTGACAAAAGTTGACGGTGAAGAAGACTTGTATTTGCATGATGTTTGGAAAAGATGTCGAGTAGATATTGTTAGTACGTGAGTATATGAGTACATAATTTAGGTTGATTTTCTTAATATTTGTTTTTTCTGGTTCCTTCAATTGTACAGCTATGTTTTAATATGTTTGAAGAAGCTCTTCGAGTTCTTTGAAAAGTATCGTAATTGTCTCTGGAATTTTTTTAAAAGCAATTGCAGTAATAGTAAACATTATCAGTTCTATTATTATGTTACAAATCCAAAATATGTACCTACAAAAACTGTTGAAAGTTTTTAAAAATCAGTAAAGTTTTCTTTGTAAGCAACTCGTAATACAAAAAAAATTATTTCACTATGTAAATTGTACGCTAAGCTTCTCTGCGATATACAATCAATGAAAAAAATTATGCTTCCAGTTCCATCTTTTTCACCTTATCTACAGCAGCAAGACAGTCATCCTCAATATCACTTGGCGTAATCCAAAACACTAAATCAATATGATCAGCCAACGCACCAATGGCCAACGTCAACCTCTGTAGCCATAACTCTCCCTTCCTATCAATGATTTGCGTAGCATGACTTGATCCTGAAGTTATGATTCCCGCATCAGTAGCTGAGTGCTTAATCACCTTCGGGTCAAAAGTAATAGTAGAAGACAATAAAGAGCTGGTTTTGCGAGGCGAAGAGTCTAATGCTGGGGCACTGCGAGTGATACGGCTATCAATGTCAACTAAACCAACAGCTGACAGGGACGTCAGTATTGATGGTGATGAAGGTAGAGAAGGCAGTGAGCGGTCAGCGACATGATCTGAAGCTGAAGCAGTGGCAGCTACGGGAGCAACCGTAGGACGGCGACGTGGTGGAAGTTTTGGTTTTTGCGTGGCATCACTTTCAGAATTGTTGCTGCATTTTGGAACGCTATTAATATCGGAGCTAGAATCTTTGGAGACGACAATTTGCACTGAAACTTGGTTGTCGTTAACTGAATCATGATCATCGTTGTCATTTACTGGACCGGAATCACTAACACCACCACCAGTATTTGTAGATGTGCCATTGTTGATGATGATTTTACTGCTGTTGCTACTTGGCTCTGACGGGGTATCATTGTTGTTGTTATTGTTATTGTTATTGTTGTTATTGTTGTTGTTGTTACCTTGTAAGTTTTTTGGCTTCTTAGGTACAATAGGTGGTTTTCTTTTGTAGCTTGTTTTTTTAGTAGGTAGAATAGGCACATTGTGAGAAATAATGCTAGCTGGCAGAAGCGAGCGATTTTGCATATTTAAAATTGGTTTGTTATGTGATATGAATCCATCTCCATGTAAAGATGATAAAGATCCTCTGCTGCTGTTAGAAGTAGCGGGAAAAGCGATAGTATTAACTGCGGTACTGGTGTTTGCTGCGGTTGATGCTGATTTGGTCAAAGAGGACTGGCTTTGTTTCATTGGTTCGTGAGAAAGAATATTCCAATCATAATTTGGTTGGTCCATTTCATCTTCAGAAGTTTCTGGTGATGAAGAATCACTCTCCCTAGCGTAACTCTTCTCTAACCTTGCGTTGTTGTTTGTATCCCCACCATCATCCTCGAATAGTTCAACTAAACGTTTTCTTGCTGGTGGCACTTTTGGAGGTGCTCTTTTTCCCCCTGATGAGCCAGTAGTGTCATCCTTAGTATCTTTTCCCACACTCAAAGAAGAAGCAAACTTAGAGTACTCTTTCTTCAATTCAATCCTTTCTTTTCTCAACTGTAAGAGTCTTTTCATCTCTCTTAGTATCTTGATATCATTGAAGTCACTTAACGATCCCGGTACAACACGGATATATATTTTGAGTACCTGAGTAGGGAATCTTCTTGAAACGTCCAAATATGCTTCTAAATCCTGCTCACCACTATCTCCAATAAGAATGAATTGTCTTTCGGGAAGCTCTTCGAATATTTTGTACAACGTTTGCCTTTTTCTTTCATTAGCAGGTTCCATAAGTGATGATAGGATATTGCCAGTATATTGCTTCAAATGTATAGATCCCTTGGGAAATTTCAGTAATTCCAAAAACTTTCGCATTGTTGGGTAAATTTGCCAAGGACTGTTAGATACGTAGTGAAACAAAACATCCCTTTGAGCCAACTTGCCATAAAACAGAGCCACTGATGGTATAGCAGCATCCACTAAATCCTTGACAAATACATTATTGAAAACGGTTCTTTTATCACTAATTACCTGGGTATCTTTGATTGTATCATCAATGTCCGATATCACGCTTACACCTCTTGCACCAATGTAAAGTACTTCTTGAAATGCAAGAACCGGATGAGTGCCATTTTCCACTGAAGCTTGAACCAACGATGGCTTGTAAGGGGTCTTCACCACAGTCTCAAACTTACCATTTAAATCAGTCACCGCGGTATTTGATACTAGGTTGACAGGTTCAAGATGATCTTCAGAGCAAATAGTAAGTTTCAATGGCACACTCGCTAATGATTTTGCAAAAAAATAAGCCATTCTTTCTCTAAGCACATCTTCTGCTGTCTTTGCTTTACTGGTGGTATCTGTAGGATTGTAAAATAAAGAGGCGCTTGACAGCTGCATGGACAAATCACTAGCGTTCGATCTTACTGAATAAGCATCATCCACGTCTAGTAAATTAGATGCACTTCTGTTACCTTTAGCACTGCTCACAGGACTAAGATTGTTTCCATTGGTAGGTGCATTGTCAGCATCGTTGACATTGTCAGCATGTCCGGTGGCTTGCATAGCAAAGTTTGAAGCAATCAAGTCAGCGGTGCGATGATGGGCCCCAGGCTTTATCAATTGCTTAGCAAGTGAGAAGATGATCTTGTTCTTCCTGCTTAAAGTGCCAGCACAAGTAAGCCAGCCTCTCACTTCGACATAGTAATATCCATCATTCGATAATGTGTAGGAAGGATACAACGTTATCTCAGAGTTTTCTGGAATATCAATCAAACTGTTGCCATTATCATCGATAAAAGAGTCAGACTGTTTGGAATTTGAATTGTCTTTGACATTGGTGAATTCAGACCGCTGCAGCGAGTAGGCAGAAGTAGATGAGTTGCGAGAGCGAGGCGGCACTGGTGGGCGCTGTGATATATAACCGCCATCTGCAAGTCTTGACCTGGTTTCGTTAACAAATAGGGAACTTTTTGATTTTGCTTCGTTAGCAAAGTTGGAAAATATAGGTTTGGCTTCCAGCTTGAAGGAATTGAACAAGTTTCCAATCTTTCTAAACTTCATATCGTCTTCGTCCAAAAGTGGCGGATAATTGTCTGAGTAGGAAGACGACCCCCTCGAAGACATTATGTTAAGAAAGCAAGATATATATATATATATATATATATATGTGTGTGTGTGTGTGTGCACTTGCTGATGATTAAGTAATTTTCGTGCGAAAGATGAATATGAAGGACACAAAGATGTGATGACACAATGTGTTAATTAGCAGGCGGATCGATTTGGTCAAAATGACGTTGAACAGGGCAAAATGAGCATGTGTCTGAAGTGGCGGCTACCAATGTGTTCAGTGTTCATTTGAGTAGTCATCGCCATCGCCAGTCGCAGACAACTGAAAATACTCAAACGCTCACTCTCTCACCATCACCATCATACAGCAGACAAAGCGCTGCCAGAGGCTCATCACAGGCTTGTCCGGCTTAGTCATTGATTAATCATATACGCTGCCACATGAAAACGCTCGAAAGCTGAGAATATCTCAACATCATTCTTAGAACTATAGCTGATACTGCTCAAACCACTTCATACTGTGAGCAGCAGTTAATGTCTTCAAGCATTCCGGCAGCCAGTTTTCATATCTTTGCCAGTTTTCAAGCAACCCTTGTAAATTGTGTTGTGGCTTACCAGCTGCAGTTGTTATTGTCACACCGATATGTGCTATTTTTATCTTGAGTACCTTAGCCAGAATACCACGGAGTCCATACCGTCGACATCTGGTCTACAGTCATCAGGTATTGTTATCTAACAATCACCTTGGTTATGTCATTGTAAAAAACCATTTCCCAGTTATTCAACACAACCATAAATCTGCATAGTGCCCCTATTGTCGCTATTGTCGCTTGCCTCAGTGCCCTTCTTTTTTAGCGTTCTCGGTGATTAGCGTAGTGCCTCTGAGTTTATGCGGAATGTATCCGTTATTGCACCCGTTGCCTTATGCCAATACGATCTAAGCAATGATTCATCACGAAACTATAAACACCATGGATATTGCGCTTATATTCAGAAAACTTTAACGGAAAAATTATAGTCTTACAATTCAATATCTCTTCTTCTTCTTCTTTTTTTTTTTTTTAATTCTTTTTTTCTTCCTCTTCTATTATTGTCTTTCTTTTTTTTGTCTTCTTTTTATTATTATTATTATTATTATTATTATTATTTATTAATTATTTATTAATTATCTTTTACTGTTCGTTAGGCTCAGAACACTTTTGCCATATTGCTGCACCACCAACTCAACATGAAATTCTCCACTATATCACTTCTATGTATCCTCCTTTCTTGGACAGACTTTGTCTCAACAGCACCAGTAACAAGAGAAAAAGGTGGTAACTACTACGCTACAAGATACAATGCCCAACGAGGTGATATGCTAGTATTCGATAAATCCAAACGTTCAAGCCTCACGCCATTGAGAATGGATTTTAATGTGGAGAAAAATGACCCAAAGAGGAGACCAAAGACACATGGTCGGTTCCACAAACACCTTTCCAACCAAGCAAGTGAAGTTATTTTGCAAATTGAAAATGAGTACTCTTTGTACGTTTCCAGTATTGGGGTAGGATCTCCTGAGCAAAAGTTGAAAGTTCAATTGGATACCGGTTCTTCAGATCTTTGGGTGCCTGCATACGAAACCACTGATGAGTACACAACCTTCTCAAGAAATGAATCTTCTACATTCAAAAAAGTAAAAGACAACTTTAAGATTGGCTACGCTGATGGTACCACTGCCACTGGAATTTGGGCTGAAGACACTTTAGCATTTGGTGATGTTGTGGTAAAAGAAATGCAATTTGGTTACGCAAGTGAACAAACTGCTGGTCAAGGTGTCTTGGGCATTGGCCTCAAAGAAAATGAAGCTAGCACATGGTTGAAAGATTCCTTCACGTACGAGAACTTTCCATATAAGCTCAAAAAAGATGGTTTGATATCCAAAGCAGCATACTCATTATACCTCAATTCATTGCACGCCAAAGGTGGATCAGTGCTTTTTGGTGCAGTTGATACCGCCAAGTATGAAGGTCACATTCAAATGTTCCCAATTTTGAAAATTGACGAAAACGGCCACGAGTCAGAGAGCGAGACCGCATTTTACATAACTTTGGATGGTATCACCAGTGGTAACCAGACATTCAGCAAGGATGTAGGATCTCGTGCTGCTTTATTGGATTCAGGCACTACTTTGGTATATGCTCCAAACCATGTTGCGAATGCGGTGGGTCACAAATATGGTAAATATAACAGAGCCGCTGGCGGCTATGTCACTGATTGCGATATCAAAGGTGAACCGTTAAATTTCCATTTTGGCAATACAACTGTCAGCGTTCCATTTGAAAATATTTTGTATGATTTGAGCAAAGATTCGCCAATTTTCACTGACAATGATTGTTTGATTGGTATTACTAATTCTGGATCAGACAGTTATATTCTTGGGGATGGCTTTTTAAGATCTGCTTACGTTGTGTATGATTTGGAAGCTAAAAAAGTTGGTGTTGCACAAGCCAAATATACCAATGAGACAAATATTCAATCACTCTAGTTTGACTATAAGTTAAGTTTAACCTGGTTCCTGCATTTCTTTCGTTATTCGCATTTTTTGGCTTTATAATTTTCGTTTGGCTTAAGTTTAAGTTTTTGATTTTTAATTTTTTTGATTTTTTTTTTTTTTTGTCTCTTGTCTAGTTTTTACTAACTGTATTCCTTTCAATTCATCTATTTTGTTATCAATAATGTGCTGTTTTCGCTTCTTCTATCAACATTTTGTTTAATACGACATGCTTTGCATTCATGCTTTGTTACCCAGTAGCGTAGGTAGACTATAAAATGTAGTTATTTCATGTTCATGTTGAGTTTCCAATGCTAACTCAAGGGAGCGGGGCTCACAGTCTCCGTTTCCCCGGGGGGTCACAGCGACATGCGCGCTGTGGTCAAAAAGAGTCACATGCCATCTCTCAAAAACCACATGTTTTTTCATCTCTGAACCTCATATAAACCAGTTTATTAAAGCCATATTCACCACAAAGTGCTACTCTAAATCTTTGTTCTACCAATATCTTACAAAGAGTATTACTAAAGTCGGCTCTTCCCTTTCTTCAATTAAAAGTATCTGTGAAGAATTTAAAACAAAGAAATAGCAATGATATCGTCGGTAAAATACAAAGTGCCAGCGGTTTTAAGCAGGACACAAACATACAATAATCTATCAAAACAACGGCAGCACTGTCAATGCTTAATAAGGCAAAGTCCTACAATAAATAGTGTAAGAAGAATTAACACGAAGGCAATCCTCGGCAATAATCGTCCACCAGAAGCAACTTCCCAATCCATTACTTTTGAAGAAGAATACCATATTCGATCATCTTTGGAAAAAATTATTTTCAGATTTGCATCACGACCATACAACAAAATGACTTTAAACTCATTAATAAAATTTGGCCATACTGTCAAAAACAATAAATTAACGGACGCAGAAGTAATCGAGGCCGCTAACAGCACTTTACAAAACTTGTTGATTTTGAATGCTAAGAGATTGATTCATATTAGATCATTGCCATATATGGTTGTTTTGAATCCACATATTTCTCTATCTTACTCATTATATTTGCAATCAATGAGAGAAATTCTCTCTTTTCCACCAATTAAAACAGTGAGTGATGCAAAAGATTTTGTTGGGGTCTTGGAAGACTTCTTAGATAAGCATGCAGATGCCATTCCCAGGCTTTCAAGAGGTTTTACGGAGATTATTGGCAAATTTTACCCTAAGGATTTATCAATGCAGTTCCTTGATATTCACTTGAGAGAAAGAATTATTATGAAACTTACTGCTCAGCATTTTATATTTTTGATGAGACCACCACATGAAAGCAGTGTGGGGGTGCTAGACTTAAATTTGAATATAAATGATTTGGTAAAGAATCAAGCAGATTTTGTGAATGAGCTTTGCAATTTGAAATATATGAAAGACTGCCAAATTGATATTCAAACCAACCACTACTATACCAGCACCGACACCAATAATAACAGATCTTTATTAGTGGAAAGAAATAAACCAATTCATTTCCCCTTCATTTATGAAAACTTGGAATACACAATCACCGAGTTGTTGAAAAACAGTTTCAGAGCGCACATTGAAAATGATGTTCCATACGAGAAAAGAATCGAGATTGTGATTAATAAACATCATGAGGAACCAGACCAGGGGGATGGTAAGGTGCCTGTTTTGGAAATCAGAATAAGGGACAATGGTGGAGGGATTGATCCTGCCATTCAACAGCAAATGTATGATTTCAGTTTCACTACCGTAAAAACTCAAGATCCGGAAGAACTTGGTGATGATAATGACAACAGATCAGTGGCCGGTATGGGATATGGTTTGGGTCTTTCAAGAACTTATTGCCAGATATTCAATGGGAGTCTACATGTAGAGAGTTATTGGGGCTTTGGCACAGATGTGTACATCAAACTAAAGGGTCCGGATCTATCATTGATACGTTAGTTTGGTCTTATGCTTATATATACTTTCACAAAGTATGGCATTTTTATACAATGGAATCACAGAGTAGAGGTCGCACATTACTTTCCATGAATACGTTCTCTTGTTCATTTGAACAGTTGTAAATAGCTATACTTGCGAGTCTATCGTAGCCGCGATGGTTTAATTTGGTGCAAAATAATGCTCTTATTTCTGCCTAATTTAAATCAAACTGTTAAGTATGACGTTTACCATTTTGTTGTTGAACATAAACTTACTATGAATGATCTAAAAATAAATTGGCAGTGAAATTTTCCCGTCACCTTAACCCATCTTGACACATCTCAGTTCAAGCTCCTATTTCTTCTAAACTCACCAATTGAATTTATCCATCTCAAAAGCTCAAGCATTTAACACCGAAAAAACCCTTCCGTTTATTTACTCACACACGCTCTTATTTTTTGTGTTTTCATGAAACGCTAAGCGGCCCCGTTCAATTATTGGGCAGCCTTTTTGACGCATACTAACCGTTGGGTCCTGCAAACCCTGCATATTACATAGTACCATGCGCCAATATGCAGTCGTCTTTTTTGAAACAGAGAAAGGCCAAAATATGGGGTTTTCTGGATGCTTTGATAGAGGGGAAAGACCGGCTTCAGCAAATTGCACCTGGAAAAACCAAACTTAAGAGAGCATTTAGAAGTCTGGTTTTCCTTTTTCCTTTTTTTATTGGCTTTGGGGGTTTTCCATGGTGGATGTGACGTCCCATGCATTGTCATTTATGCGCACTTTGATAATAATATACGTCTTCCTATTTTATCTTGCAGGTGTTATATGCCTGGATGCATTGTCAATTTATTGCACATATCCAAAAGTGTGTAAGTATCAGATACGCCTCAAAATATATCACTTCCCCGTGGGTCTTGGTGGTGCTTCATAACAAATAAAACTTTTCTTTATTCCGGCTGATCCAGAAGATCTCTCCTTGTAAGGTGTATGGTGTTGATTACAAACTTGTATTTGTCATTTAATCTTACCTTGATTTTTACATTTCAGATTAACTGTTAAAGAAATGCCCCAAATATAGTATATGTATTCCAGCCTTAATTTAATCATCATATCAACCAATATAGTACAGTTTTTATTATGAAAATCAACCATATCAACATCGTTGCCACGTATTTAATTTCAAGCTTGATTTATCATGTCAATTCGTCTCCTATCCCTGTGTCAACCTCAGAAGGCTATATGAATCATGAACTCGAAATTTTATCAACTAGGACAACCACCACAATAAATTCATCACAGTCTACAGTACTTGATTTCGCACCGGATACTGGTGGTACCACAACTCTTGTTAAAAGAACCAATAGTGACGATAATAGTTCCCAGGCACAATCCCATAAGAAACTTTATAGATTCAGAGGCTCTCTAATTTACAAAACTGATGCGGGATATTTTTACATGAATGGAACGAAAGTAGATGAGACCATAGTTGTTGCTGGTAGTACCAGCTCTTCCTCTTCTTCTTCACCAGCAACAACACAACTAGCACAGTCAGCATCAATATCCTCCCCGACCTCCTCGTCGATATCTTTGGGCTTGTCTTCAGACACAAGCGACACAGATCAAAACTCTACCAATACTAATTCAGCTTCAACCTCGATCTCCGAAGAAGAGTCAACTGTAGCAGAACAACAATTACAAACCCAACAAATGTTAATGCAGATGATACAGAATGCAGAATTGCATAGTAAGTCAAGACAATATTACAATGTTAAAAATGCTGCACATTTCACTGATGTAAGCCAGTTGAAATTTAGAGTATAGAATGGAAATTACACAAAAAAGCCATCATGAATATAATTTAGCCTGGTGGTGATGAAGAGTATCATAATCAGCAAGCTTACCACTTGTAGCACATTGTACCATGCTGTACCAAGAACTGCATTTACATAATACCATAGAATAGAATTTTATAGACCTTTTTCTTGAATAATGTTTTTCTCTTGTTTCTTTACTAACCACATAAATACTGTACACTAAAAAATTTGTTTTGACAAAACAGTTACCTAGTACACCAAGGGTGCTTTTAAGTCTGTTTTTAAGTCTGTTTTTTTGAAAGGTATGCTAAATCCTGGCACTCGAAAAAAACAGGGTTCAGGATATTGAAGAGTTTAATTGACTTAACGAGTCACTAGGTTGCGCTTAGATCAAGCAAAACATTTCTAAAGAAGTTTGGCACGTAATGTTAAAATGCGTTTTCCTTATCTGTTACAATTAATTGTTGTAGTTTCAGTTTTGACCTTTTAGTAGTAGTCAATATTTAAACTTCGTTGAATTATCTAAACTTTATAGATGAACTCAAATTATTTGTAAAAGAATAATATATATATATATATATATATATGTTCTTCTGGAATAATTAACGATAGCATTTGATTGTTTTTGACATAAAAGATAACTTGTCCTCAAGTATTGCTGATTTCTCGTGGCTTTGATACACTTTTCTCCTAAAGATGCAAAATTGTTTATAAAGAACATTGACGATTAGCTCGTATTATCTGCAATAAACTACAATTCCTGTCACAATTTTTCAGCTTTACACAAATCAATCCAGCTAACAGAAAAAGCAAAAAAAATTGTAACATTCATGTTTTTTTGTTTTTTTGTTTTCTTTATTTTTAACATTTACGCAGTATTACGAGACGTCAAGCCTACGTATAACTGTGTCTATGATGTGTATCATGTTTGGCAAAGAGGGGCACAAAGATCATGGCTAATGTTGAAGAATCACTTACCCCTTTCTGCAAGTATCAGCTGCTTAATGGTTATGTGCGCTTTCACGGCGAATGCCAGCCGACATTATTCGAAAATAGCTTATCACGTGAATTTGACATGAAAATTTTTTCGGTTTTTTTTTTTTTAATTCTTCTGGATTTTCCTGGAAGTTCTATTTTTTGCCAGAGCAAATCAACACCACTCTTTAAATAATCCTCCAAAAAACCAAGGACGGCTTTAAACTCAGTCACTCCAGTTTTTGTTGTGTTTCAATTTTTGGCCAAGGGTTCATTCACAAAAAAAATGCTTACCTTGCCATCTGCTTTGCGTGCTGTGTACCGTGCCGGTCCTTCCGTGCTTAAGCACACTGCCAGATTTACTCCAGCTGTTGCTTCAGTTATTGCTCACAGAAACTATGCTGCTTCTTTTGATCGTTCCAAACCTCATTTGAATATTGGTACTATTGGTCATGTTGATCACGGTAAGACTAGTTTGACTGCCGCCATTACCAAATGTTTGGCCGAAAACGGTGGCGCTAACTTTTTGGATTATGCATCTATTGATAAAGCTCCTGAAGAAAGAGCTAGAGGTATTACCATTTCTACTGCTCATGTTGAATACGAAACTTCAAAACGTCACTATGCTCACGTCGATTGTCCAGGTCACGCCGATTACATCAAGAATATGATTACTGGTGCTGCTCAAATGGATGGTGCAATTATTGTCGTTGCTGCTTCTGATGGTCAAATGCCTCAAACTCGTGAACATTTGCTTCTTGCTAGACAAGTCGGTGTTCAACACGTTGTTGTTTTTGTTAACAAGATCGATACTGTTGATGATCCAGAAATGTTGGAATTGGTTGAAATGGAAATGAGAGAAGTTTTAAACGAATATGGTTTTGATGGTGACAATGCTCCAGTTATTATGGGTTCTGCCTTGTGTGCTTTGGAAAACAAACGTCCAGAAATTGGTAAAGAAGCTATCTTCAAGTTATTGGATGCTGTCGATGAACATATCCCAACCCCAACTAGAAACACTGAACAATCTTTCTTGATGCCAATCGAAGATATTTTCTCTATTTCCGGTAGAGGTACTGTTGTCACTGGTAGAGTTGAACGTGGTGCTTTGAAAAAGGGTGAAGAAATTGAAATTGTTGGTCACAACAAAACCCCATTGAAGACTACTGTTACCGGTATTGAAATGTTCAAGAAAGAATTGGATTCCGCTCTTGCTGGTGACAATGCTGGTATTTTGCTTAGAGGCGTTAGAAGAGATCAAATCAAAAGAGGTATGATTCTTGCTAAACCAGCCACTGTTAATGCACACACTAAATTCTTGGCTTCTTTGTATATTTTGACCAAAGAAGAAGGTGGTAGACATTCTCCATTTGCCGAAAACTACAGACCTCAAATTTTCATTAGAACTGCTGATGTTACTACTGTTTTGACTTTCCCTGAAGGTGCTGACCACTCTCAACAGGTCTTGCCAGGTGACAATGTTGAAATGGAATGTGCTTTGGTGCACCCAACCCCACTTGAAGTTGGTCAACGTTTCAACTTGAGAGAAGGTGGTAGAACTGTTGGTACTGGTTTGATTACCAGAATCATTGAGTAAGTTATTTAGGTACACCTTTTTGGATGCTGAACTTACATAAATTATTTTTTGTAAATAGAAGAAAAAAATAATAAAGATTGTTTATAAATATTATAGGTTGTTTGTGTTAATATAGTGTAAAAAGATACCGATTTTGTACTGCTCTATAGAGTGTCCAGGTTCTATTAGACCTCACATCCTTACATCTTTTCACGCACCCTTACCTCCTGTGTTGAATAATGTTGTTAACGCCTCAAGAGAATATTATTGTCCATGATAGCTTGAGCGCGATTGTCTCAGGTATTCGGCAAGGTAGTTGGCAGATCTGCCAATCGATGCCAATAAGTTAAATTTGATCTGCCATTAATCGACGCTTGTTATTGTACATGGGGGCCAAGTCATAATTAAATTCAATAACTCAAAAAAAATGAATACTGCATTTCCTCATATAACAGACCCACTGGGTACCGGCCGCCGATCGTGCTGTCTGACAGACTGAGTGGTTGGTTGTTGTAAGCTTACGGAGGAGTTCTTCCCGAGCAGCTATGGCTTTGGCGGTTGCAAGCGATCTGCTACAAAGAGCGGAGAACCCAAGCGCGACTCAGATATTCGTGAATATTCTGGCGTAATGTGTATATAAGTGTTTGAGAATATCATATCTATATTACTTTTGCTATTCTCCGATTACTGTACACTGGTACTATTCTAATTGCAACTAATTAATCGCCAACTGCTGCGCGCTTCCTCGATCTCGCATATTTTCCGTCTGCGATTCCTCACTAAGTTAGTACACCGCAACTTAAAACTTGCAACTTTCAAAAGCACTGCTCACTGCTCATTGCTCACTGCTCAAAACCTACGACACAATTCATCTATAGAAGCTCAAGAGAACCTGTTCACGCAGACACAAACACAGACACACACACCAGGTAAAATGACATCTCCATTGATGCAAAAAATCGAATCTCACCCATACGTTGCTCATCTCAAGGCTCAAGGATTCCACCAACTCACTTCACAGGATGTCAACCAAGGTCCAGCCGCTGACCAATTCACTAGACAAACTCTTTCTGGTGACACCAAAATTGCCAAAGAGCCACTTCTTTTCTCCAAAATCAAGTACACTTACTTTAATACAAGCTTGACTCCTGAGCAAGAAAAGGCCAAACAGAATGAATTTGTGACAATCTATTACTTAGGAAGCCAACTCCAAGGATACGCAGGGATTGTTCATGGCGGAATGGTGGCCACCATCTTTGATGGGGTGCTATATCGCTGCTGTCATCCTTTTGTTGCAATGCACAAATCTCACGGATTTACTAGATACTTAAAGATAGAATATAATAGACCATTGAGAGTGGGGCGTTATTTGGCGGTGCATGCCCGCATGGTTAAAGTTATTGATGATCGTAAATATATCGTCAGAGGGGAGGTTATTGACTTGAGTGAGTTTGATCCCCTGAAAAACTTGCAGCCAAAACCGTTGGCTAGCAGCGAAGCGTTGTTTATTGAGCCTCGGAATTACAATTCGTTTAAGCCAAAGGAGCTCAGAGATGAGCAGGAAGCAAAGAGGAATGGGCAAGTTAAAAACACTTCGCGTAAGGTGAAGCTATAAGAATTGGCTTATGAGAACCACTTTACAAGGTTTATTAGTGTTTTTGACGCTATTTCTCTATGTCAATACATTCGATTCAAGTTGCATTTTATCTGCTATTTTTATTTCCCCGTTTTCGTATGGCATTTTTACATGATGCTGACATTGACTTTTGTTTTCTTCTGTTGAATTGTTCTGTTTCTCTGGTTTTTTTCATATACTGACACTAAGCTTCCAAGTTTTATAAAAATAATGCATGATTTCTTCTCATAGCATTTCGTTTTCCATATACTATTTACACATAAATACTGAACATTCATTTATAATATCTATTTGACTACATGAAAAGTAGTCGGGAGCCAGTTATAGTAAAATTTCTCATTGCTTTTCAAGACTTTAAATGGCACCGTGGCATTGGCTTTCGACGAACAACAAAAAAAACAAGAGTTACTGTTAACCAAGGATGATCACAACAAGAAAAGAATGCTCCTTTTAAAGAGGAGCCTGCGGGGCTCAACCAATCAATAATTAAGTGATTCCTTATTTTACAAAAAAATACCGTTAACAGTAAGTTATGCCACCTGCCAGAATTGAACTAGCGACCTTTGCATTACAAGTGCAACGCTCTACCACTAAGCTAAGGAGGCCTCGGTTATTGATCTAATTTGCCCAAAAAACTCGAAAACCATTTATTAATATATTCCGGGTAATAATTTTATGAAAGATTACGCGCATGTTACATAATAACGAGGTCCCATAAATTTTGTCCCACTTTAGCCTATCAAATCAACGATGGGATCGTTGTGGACTATTTTTTTTTTATACTGCACCCGTAATCTCCAGCAAAGGTTCGGCCTCCATCGACGTCTGATCAGTTTGTCATATATCCAATTCATTTCTAGTCTAAAGCTTAGATTGTCTATAACCAAACACCAAACACCTTCCTCCCCATTGAAAACAAACATATAGTAGCATAGCTTATTAATCAATCATGGTCAAAGCAATCGTTGCCCCATCTATCTTAGCCAGTGACTTTTCTGAGTTAGGCTGCCAATGCAAGAAAATGTACGACAACAAAGCCGATTGGCTTCATGTTGACGTTATGGATGGTCATTTTGTCCCAAACATTTCCCTTGGTATGCCAATTGTTGCATCTTTGAGAAAAGCCATTCCAAAAGAATATAATGACAAGAATGAAAATATCAAGTTCTTCGATTGCCATATGATGGTCAGCGAGCCTGAAAAATGGGTGCAACCAATTGCTGAAGCCGGTGGTGATCAGTATACTTTCCATTACGAATCAACTAAGGATCCACTTGCTTTGATTGACTTGATTAAAAAGAATGGGTTAAGAGCAGCTTGTGCCATCAAGCCAGGTACTGATGTTTCTGTGCTTTATGAACTTGCACCAAAGTTGGATATGGCTTTGGTAATGACGGTTGAACCAGGTTTTGGCGGTCAAAAGTTTCAAGTTGAAATGATGCCAAAAGTTGAAAAATTGAGAGAAAAGTTTCCTCATTTGAATATTCAAGTTGATGGCGGGTTGGGAGCAGCAACTATTGGTCATGCAGCTACTGCTGGGGCTAATGTTATTGTTGCTGGTACTTCATGTTTCACTGCTAGTGATCCTGGTGAAGTCATTCAACTTTTGAGAGATGAAGTAAACAAAAATTTGAAAGCAAAAGGGTTGTATTCTGAATAAGCCATTCATACTACAAATAGTATACATGTAAGTTAGAAATATATGCCATTCAAAGAGACTAAAACCAGTACTGTTAAAAAGTTAAAAAAATAATCCAACAAGAACAAAACAATCTAGGTTATCTGCACCA
>JXWR01000621.1_pt1 | contig 25693 bp, 12 predicted proteins | sample 315541 | NCBI WGS metagenome assembly JXWR01 (sample SAMN03273951, study PRJNA271842) | soil metagenome | isolation source: rice field ambient CO2 | place: India: CRRI Experimental farm Cuttack,Odisha-753006 | collected 2013-12-17
TTAGACTGATTTGCGCATGTTCCCGCATATTATCGCATACACTCCATCAGCGTGAAACGTCCCACTGCAGAGGAAAGTAAAGGAAAAAACGATGGATGAAAGATGATCTGGGGAGTCTCGAGGATGGTATAAAACTCAGCTTTTCAGCTTCATTAATTAATTAATTTATTGATTGGTGGTTTGTTTTTTGGGTGCGGTTCTATATTTGCTATCTTGCTCACTGATATAGTTGAGTTTGTCATATTCTTACATCATAAATTATTGTTATTATCATTATCACTATGCAATTGTTCAATAACGTATTACCATTGCTAATGTTGGCCAGTGGCGCCATTGCTGAGGTTTACATTATTTCATTCGAAAACTTGGAAACTCCTGACTCGTGAGTATTTTTTTGAAGCACATATTTATTAACATACCAAATGATGGCTTTACCCAGTTACTAGTATACCTCCACTTGCAATCCTTTTTTTGTTATAAAAAAACAAAACATAACTATTCTACTACATCTCCACCAAAGTTTTCTAGACTTTTTTCTTTTTTTTATTTTTTTTTTCTATTAAGTACCACTTACTAACTTTTCATATCCTCACATTAGTCACTACAACAAGATTAAAAAGATTATTACCACAAAATTTGAAGGCAAAATCAAGACCGAATACACAATAATTAGAGGCTTTACTGCTGATATTCCTAATGTTAGCGTTTTCACTCTTGAGGATGAATTGCATGATTCTAAGTATCCTGTTACTATAGAAAAGGATTCTAAAGTTTCTATCAATGGGTAAATTGCTGAATATTTTGGCGGTAGAATTTAGTGTTGAATTGAATAAGCGTGCGTTGATTCAATTTGACCTGCTTTTGATTTTTCTAATGCTTTTGAAGTCCTAGGACAGGTTAATTTGTTCTATAATCTCCTCGGCTCAATTAATCGTCGTTTAGTTTAGGTTTTCTAATTTTGTTTCTATTCTTTCTATTCCTTTTGAGCCCTTATTTTTTCTATCATATTATCTTGGCATCATCTGCTCATATGTATGTTTTTCACTTTTCGTCTTGGTGTATTTTGCTTGGTGTGTTTTTATATTTTCCGTATTAAATTACTATTTTTCTTCTAAAATGTGCTTTTTTTTTTTTCTTTTCCTTTTCCTTTCTCTCTTTTAAAAAACACATTTTTTTATTTAATTGGGAGCAAAGAAAAAAAATTTTTTTTTGTTCATCTTTTAAACTACCTTACATTCTTTTCATATTTTTAGAAATACTTCCAAAATTTACGATCTTTTGAGTATTTGATGTTTACATTAAACAATCTCATCAACTTGTATTATCAGTCTAAACAACAAAAAAACAAAAACACATGCAGTTGTAATTAATCCTTCTCATAGTATACACAATACTAACGGACAAACACCAGCTAATCTCTCTCCAAATTAATGTTATCACCGAATTTAGCATATAGCTGAGTCTTCAATTTTTGTAACTGGGCATCAATATCTTCTAACTTTGATTCCAATTCACTAATTAACAAATCTGCTTTCTCGCTATCATTTTGTGCTCTTTCGTTAGCTTCAGTATATGACATGAATACCAAAGTGTCACCGATTTTGTACTGCACTTTTTTGTCATTGTCTTTGTACTCTTTACTGTTGTCGCTTTTGCTGTTTTTTGTATTTTTGGCATTTTCGGTATCCTCTGCATTAGCATCACTCAAACCATCGTCTTCATCTAAATCAAGTTCATCATCGTCTTCCAATTCAAGCAATTCAAGTTCACTGATGACATCGGACAAGTATTCTTTTTCTTGCTTATGTTTGTTGAGTTCAGCGGTTATAATATCACGACGTTGAATCAAAGTACTAAATTGGTTTATTTTCTGCTGATCTGGCCAAGTTACTTCGACAGTGTTTTCTTTACCTTCAGGGAGCTGCGGGATTGATGTTAGTATTCGTAATAAAACAGACGAATAGGTTACAGATTATGTGAATTAAAATGGTTCTATAAATCAATATGCTGTGAGCATCGGAACATACCAAACTCATTGTTATTTACTATTTGGTATCAATATTTGAAATTGGATGATTGGGTTGCGGAGAAGATGGAATGGTGGTCGTGGTGAAAAGGGTTAATAAAGCTCAGATCAAAGCAGTCCTACGGCCACTGCACTGGCAAGGTCCAACATCAATATTGGTATCCAATTTTCACTATTTCTCCCGTCGAGGGACTGCCTTGGTTAAGTGGGAAACAGTGAGGGAAAGCAGCAATCATGTGATATTTACTTACTATGTACCATAGATGGGGATCTGACCTGTTTCAGCGGACTTAGGCGGAATCTGGGTTTCTTGCTTTCCAGCTTATAAGCACATACTCTGTTCTTTACACTGTGACCTCTGTCTCCGCACTCTATGGAATACAAAACTCAAACACACAACCACAGCGTAGCAATCTCAATAGAGAACTCTGGTGCATTCATATTAAGCAGTGTCAAACACTGCGAACTGCTTCTGTCAGCGTATACTATATGGCGAATAGCTCGGTGTTTGCCCACTCACACTCCAGCGATTACAAATTTGCTTTTTCGTATTCTCCCGAATCCCGCATTTTGCACCGTAAAAACAAAAAATTAACTGTGCAGAAAAAGAAAAAAAAAAAAAAAAATAAGTAGAAAAATCACACCAGCAATATTCACTCGCTCGGTATCTTACTTAGTAATTTCGGATACTATACTCACCATCTTGCCTCCATTGCTGTCTTGGGGTACTGCTGGGTGTTGTTGACTGTTAGCTACTCACTTACTATCTTACATTATATTTTCCATTCATAGATCAAATACATTTATCAACTTTCCGCTTAGGACTTTGTCATTATTCACATAACGAGAAGAAATTTTCTATTATCTTTCAGCAGCAGTCAATAACTCAGTCATTCAAAATGGTTCTCTGGTACAAATCAAACAACCAATTCGACTACAATTTTCAAATTGTCAGTTACTCTTGCCTTAATCGCTACCCTAACCCGTTCGCCACTCATGTGCGTTCCGTTGACACCATTTCCAGTGAAGTTGACTCCATGGGCAATCTCCGTGTCACTAGACTTATCAAAAAATCAGGCAACTTACCACTGTGGGCCCGTCCGTTCTTGAGAAACATTACTGATTCATGGATTATTGAACAAGCAATAGTGGACCCTAAAGAACAGTCAATGAAGACATATACTAGAAACCTCGACCATACTACCGTGATACGGGTAGAAGAGTTCAATGATTACAAGTTTGATTTTGGATTGGGTAAAACTTTGGTCAACTCTAGAGTTAAGTTTAGTTCGGGGTTCAGAAAGGCTTATGGAGTGGGAATCAAAGATAGGATCGAAAATTGGTCACATAATAAGTTTGCTGAAAATATTAAGAAGTCCAGACAGGGGTTGTTGTTGGTGATGAAAAACTTCCATCTTCAGAGAAGATTGAAGAGTGAGAATTAGATAGAAGAGCTCTGACAGTGTTGCTTTTATCACAGTGAAATTGTCCAAATAGAGCACTTTTAGCTGTCTATTCCACTATCCATTTATTTTTTTATTTTGTTATAACGACACTTGTTATTTACGATTTTACGAATATCATTTTACTTTTACCATTTGCAATCAGTTACGAGAGTATGAGATTGAAAAAAAAAAAAAAGTTTCTTTCAAATATCTATCATAGTCATTATCCTCATTTTTACCATCATTTTTGTCATCTTGTCTTTTGTCCTTTTGCAACATCTTTGATTATTTTTTTTTATCCCCTTTTTTCTTACCCCCTTTTTTTGTCTTACTTTCTTTTTAGTTTATCCTCACAATCTGTCATTTTTCAAACTTGCCTGTCTTTTTTCTTTTTTCTTTTTTTTTTTTTTATATCTTTATTTGATTTTTATCTTTTATTTTTGTAAATATAAATACAACACGGTTAGTACAAGTCTCTGTAATAGTCAGTAAAAACAAAATTGCAAAAAAAATTGGATCTCAGCCGCAAACCCCTTACAGGGTGTTTACACCCCCTTATGCTTAAGTGCAGCGCAGGACGGGAAGCTTAACGCCAATTAAAGAAAAAATCATTAAAAACATCCAGGCTTAAGCGCTACTCGTGAAATCATCTCACTAATAACTATAGTTAAGATAGCATTTACATCAGCTATGTCGCTCCAGTTAAGTGATTTTGAAAAGACATATTATCCAATTTTTCGGCTAGCATTGTTGGTTTATAAATTTCCCATTTGAACTTAACAAGAAAGTGACAAATTTTTTGTGTGTTTTTATTTTTTTTTTTTGTTTTCTTCTTTTTTTGTATTCATTTGATTTGAGCATCAATTTGGATAGTACCTTGGGAAGTTGGCCTGAACGATCCAATTCAGTCTATCAGAATATTGAATATAAATACTTTATCGAACACACTGCCTTCCTCTTCTCCATACCAATATACAAAAAGAGAAGATAGGGAAAGTTTCTGATCTTTTGTTAATATTAATAGCATACATTGCGCAGCATTTAACCTTGCTTTTAATATTCATCCATTCAATAACCATATAGCATACAAACCATCAAGATACAACCGAAACTATAACTAGAGACATACCATCATTCAATTTTTAACATACAGTAACATACAATAACCATAAACATATTAACCATTAAGATTATATCAAATAACATACTACTCGCCATAATGTTTTCGGATAGAGCAAAAAGTTCTGGCAAGCAAGCCTCCAGTGAAGAGATATACAATAAGCGTTACAAACTCGCAAATCCTAATTCAGTCTATCCATTGAATGGCGGTCTTCCATTAGAAGAGCCTTCCTTAGCCAGTACTCATGCCATTTATAACAGTCACAACAATCATAATAACACCAGTAACAATTTCAATTCAAGCTCAATCGGTAACAATGACGGCAATATATCCACGTATCCTGATTTTATTCCATGGCACCATACTAAGTTGGAAGATGAAATTGCAGTGCAAAATGTAGCTAAAGGATGTGTGGATAGACCAATTGTTAGTAATGAATTGCTTTCGGCTCGTACAATGATGCACAATTTGTTGAAGAATTCTGTCTCTGGAAAGGATATCATCAGTGGTAGTGTTGCTAATACTAATAACAACAATAGTTCTATCGGACATAGTAATGCTCGTCGTGATAGTGGGTCCAAAAATACTAGCAAAAATAGTAGCTCACCATATGTGCCGTTTGATCTGGATGGCAGCGGTAAGACTAAAATCGATGATTCAGTCAATGAACTTTATTCAGGAGATCATGATAACCACAACGAAGATCAAGATCAAGACAACGATCCAAGCAAGGAATTCGACCCACTTGAAGTTTTATCAAAATACATTCTCATTTCAATAAACAAACGTAACTCATTCAATCGCATAACAAAGAAATCCACCTTCAAGCCCCCACCTCGAGTCACTTTAACTGAACAGAAAAAGGAAATGTGGCTTAAGAATTTAGCTAATAGCTCAATAAGTTTACGGAAATTATCAAGAACTATACCGCATGGGATTAGAAATAAAACCTTGCTTGATCAGTTGATTAGTAAGCAGGTGCCTGTGAATAGAGCCGTTTGGTTCATTAAATGTATTGGATTGAATGAGTTGAGACTGCTTAAGCGAAAGGCTGGAAGCAGTGGTGCTAGCAGTAACAATGCTGGTGGTTTGAACGATATTGGAAGCCCAGGAGCAAATGCTAATACTTCGAATCCTTCAGCAGCAGCAGCAGCAGCAGCATCGATGAGTAGTAATGGCGCTGTTGATAATGATGCTGCATGGATCAACGACTGGACAAAACAGTTGACTAATTATTTGGAAAATGTTTTATCTGCTGCTTCCAATAGTATAGAACCTTCTTTAGCTGAAGATGACAATAATGAAGCTCAAGGTATCGAAAATGATACTGAAAATAGAGATTCTGATGAAATTGTTGATGACTTTTTCAATGGTCAAAAAGAAAGCATGCTTGATTCATCATCCATCAAATTCAAATTAATTTATCTAAACAAATTAATAAGGCATTTATTTTTGGAAAACATGATTAATAAAAAATTGTTTCTCAACAGCCTAATTAACATCATTTTGAGAAAAGCCACTGATGTGATGGAAATTTATTTGATTTTGAATGTGTTTGTGAAAGGTTTCATTGGATTTTTGTTAAAGCAGTTTATATTGAAGAGTTTTTATGCAGTTGAGAATTCAAATAGTGAGGCCGATGGTGCTAGTGGTGCAACTACAACTAACAATGTTACCAGTCAAGCCCATCAGCAGCAGCATCATCATCTTCATTCACAACATCATCATCAGAATAGTATAAACAATAATAGCAGTTATGGCAATAATACTAATAATATCAATGCTAATACCAATACTAATACCAATGCCAACATGGACGATAGAATCTTTTACACAAACTTGCTAAGACAATTAGTGGAGATTTTAATCTTTAAATACGATCATGTTCATAAAAAATTCACCGTTAATGGACTCCTAGCGGCAGATTTATTAAACAAAAGAAAAGCCAAAGAGGGTGCTAGTAACACTAATAACAGCAATAACAGCGGCAATGGTGGCATTAGTGGAAGTACTGTGAATACGCCGAATAGTGCTGCCCGGTTAGCTCATACTCCGGCGTATTCTGGTAGTAACAGTAATAGCACAAATACCAACAATCACGACAACGACAACGACAACAACAACAACAACAACAACAACAACAACAACAACAATAATAATAATAATAATAATAATAATAATAATAATAATAATAATAATAATAATAATAATAATAATAATAATAATAATAATAATAATAATAATAATAATAATAATAGCAATAGCAATAGCAATACAAAAACTCCTAGCTCACAGTTAAACGGAATTACGGCTAATACCTCTGCTACTAACCCGACTACTGCACAGAGCCCATATGGATTGAATTCCATCAGTTCGCCTTTCGATTACAGCCAGCAAGATTTACTGATAAATTATAGTAACAGTACTAATAATGGTAACAGGAATAACTGTATCACCAATAACCACAATTTTAGTCTCAATAGTAGAGATAATGACGTCAGTAATGGCAATAATAATGACGAAATTAGCAAATCAGCAAACAAAACAGCAAAATTAATGGCTCATTTAACCACTCTTACTGCAAAGCTTCGTTCAATTCTTTTAACCACCATTAAAGTGTTCTTAATAAACTTGTTCAGTTTGAATAATGGAGAATTGTTCTTGTTGCCCAAAGATTGGACTAGCTTGAAGGAAATTTTACAAAAATACAATATATTGAATACTGAATGGCCAGTTAAAACTGTACGGTTACCTGGGGTTAGCAATGGTGCAGGCGTTGATAGGCAAGATAGTGGAGCTAGTAACAGAAATGGTGGCGCTAATGAAAACCTTAACAGAAGTGGAAGTATCAGTGGTGGAAACATCACCAATAATGCGTTTTCTAATGATGGCAAGAACAATGTCAATCATGGTGATTGTTCTCCACCAGCAGCAGCGATGGCGAGTCCATCTTTTAGTGGTTCCGGCCCTGGGATCAATTTTAATTCTGACGTTGGGGCTAATGTTGATAGAAAAGACGACAATGGTAACAGCAGTGGCAATAATATGACAACTGGATTAGGGATCTTACCACCATCATCGTCATCAATTAACATCAATGAAGGCAACAACAACAATAATACTAGTACTAATAATCCTAGCAACGACAATAACAACACCAATAATAATGACAATGATAATAATGATAACAATAATGATAATAATAATGATAATAATAATAGCAATGACAACAACACCAATAATAATAACAGTGACAACAACAACATCAATAATAATAGCAATGACAATACTCGCCAGATTGATTGCAATACAATTTTAAAGCATGGTTTAAATTTCGAAATGAATTCGCAAAACTTTATTATAAGAAATAGTAAACGAATCATGTTAAAAAAATCTTTTGAATTAATTAGTTTTAGAAATCAAAGCCTTTTCAATAATATTGCTACTTCATTGAAGGAATTGCACTTATTTGAAAAAAACTATCAGTTACAATTGCAGCTTCAAGGTGGTACTGCTAATGGAGCAGCAAACACTAATAATAGCGATAATATCAATATTACCAACAACACTGGAAATGACAATAATATTAATAGTAATAATAGTAACATCAAAGACAAGAAATCATCATTCCAGCATCAGCCACATCATTATGCTCAAAGAAGTGTATCTATAAGCGCAATGAATAACAATAATGCTGAACCAATGCAACTGCCAATGCTGCCAATCATACCTATACTGCCTATGCTGCAATCGTTACAGAATACTGAACACATAAACAGTAATTCGAGCTCCAATGAGAAAAGACATCTCTACTTGGCTGACCCTTCTTATAATAATTTACAATCAAAATCCATAAATGGTTCAAAGAATCCATATTTCAAAATACTTCAGCTACTCAACGACGTTGCTTCAAATTATGAGTATTCTTTTGTTTGTGGATTGAAACCAATTGTTGGGCAAGGTGATCGGTCAATGACGGTTGGTGGATCAACACTCAAAGGAAAAAAATTAAGACGAAAATTTGAGCAGCAACAACAACAACAACAACAACAACAATTGCAGCATCAACAAAGACAGCGAGGTGAGGAAAATGTTACTTGTGCTGGTTTTAGCACCTCCTCTGCTATTACTTTCCCTAGTGGTGGAAATGAGGTGGCTAGCTTATTTACAACTATACCAATGTCAGCTAATGCGATCGGCGCCAGTGGCAATACCGACGCTTCAATCAAAGCTAACAATAATAATAATAATAATAACAATAATAATAATAATTATAATAATAATAATAATTCCAATAATGATGAGAAGAATGCTGAATTTTTAGAATCTGAACAATTTCATCAGAAACTTGATACGCTAATTGCTGTGATTTTCGGGGATTTTAAGTATATAATTTCGGTTATGGGGACAAGTAATCAAGGTCAAGCCATTAGCAACCAGACTTCTGGAACTGCTACTGTTGGTAGTCAAATCAACAATCAAGGCAATGTTAATAATGGTCAAAATAGGCCAGGTTTGCCTGGTAGTGTTTCAGTATCGAGCATTTCAACATTTTCTCCGACTGCAAATGCAAACGCAAATGCAAATGACAACTCTAATGGCGGAGAAGACACAACCTTTACTGGGAGCAACAACAATAACAATAATGCCACGAGGCTATCTGCCCCGCCGCCATCACTTCCGTCGGCGACAACTTCAGCAACATCACCAGGACTGACACTGACAATACTGGATAAAGATGCTCAAAAATTAAACTCAATCAAAAAGAAGATTCAAGTTTTGTTGAAATGGTCTGTGCTTGACTTAGCCTCTCAACTAAGCACTAGTAGCAGCGGCAGTAACCGCAATAACAGTAACAGTTCTGAGAAGACAAATACCAGCAAGTACAAAGAGTTCAAAAAGGTGCATTTGGTGGTTCATTTAATTAGAAAAATTCTTGCAAATTTTAAATTAGCTTTGAATAATAATATTATTAATAATAGCAATGGCACTAGTAATTTTGGCACCTTTGGCAATGGTGGTTCAGGGGGGAATCCGCATGAAGTGTCTACTGCAGTCGGCGTGGAAATACCGGCTAAAAATTCGCCAAATGATGGCACTAGCTCTGGGATCAATACTGCTGCTGGTTCGAATGATATTCATGGCGCTGGCACTCCTGAGGATGTGATCATGAGCGATATTGCAGATAGCCCGGCAACAATAACCACAGCAGCCCCAATACAAGGACTAGGAGCAGGAACAGGGGGCACTCCAGCTTCTGCATCTAGTCCGTTATCTGGTGTTGGTGCTGCTGGTACTGGCAACTTGAGCACTACTGCTAATGCGACTTTTGGAACAAAAAGCAGTGTTGCTGCATACAAAAAGCAAATGATAAACAATTTCAAATTGTTTTTGCAAGCTGAACTTTTGGAATTTGTGTTTGCTATCAATGCTGATGCAGGGAGATTAAAAGCTAAAGAGGTTGATGACGATGCTGGCGATACCTGTGGCAATAGCAACGGTAATGGTTCTGAAATTGATAATGGTGGTGCAAAACCAGCACGTTGTTCAACTTTTAGTCAATTACAAGAACAGTTTTTTCAAATGAATGGGTTAACATCAATTTTCAAAGCAGACTCTTCATTTCTTGAAAAATTTGACACAGCTATCCCGGATCAGGCAGACACTACCATTAAAAACTTCAAGCTCTTAATCAGCAATGTTAATCTCAAATCATTGCTTTTGTTAATCAATCGTCTTTTCGATTTGAAGATTATTTCTATCAATGCTTATTTGCGAAAACTTATTTCTTCCGGATTGCTCTACTTGAAAAGTTCTAAAGATTTTTACAATTTGAATTTGTTGCAATATTTCATTTTAAAAAACATGAATGTCAAGGTCAATAAAAATAGCAATAATGTTCAGCTCAATTTGATTTTGAGAAACTTGAAGGCAAATTTAAATGTTGATAATGTTAGTTATGAATCAGGTTTGTTTGCTAAGTTGTTTAAAGAAAACAATTTAAGGTTGAGCGTTGATGAGAAGATTCAAATTGGAAAGAATATTCTTATTGAAAAAGTGCTAAATTTCTTTTTCGATGATGCCGTAATTCCCAAAAATAATGGCAGTAATAGTCAAGATAATGTTTATGGTATAAAATTTCTTTTTGACTTAGAAATTGGGTTAAAAAGTCATCTTGCTGATTGGTTTTACTACACATTACAGCAAAGATTACTCAACAATCGCTATGATTTTGATATCAAAAGCAATGCCAACAGTTCTAACAATCATAACAATAAGAATGAAGTCAGGCTAACCAGCATCAAGCTATCACTTTTGTTAGAAGTATTCTCTGGTCTCAATAAGTTGGATTTTTATTTCAACTTGCAAAAAATATTCTTGACGGTGCACATAAATAGTGGTTTTGGTGTTATAGACAATTACAACTATAACAATGTTAACAGTAGTAACACTAACAGTAACAATAATGATAAGAAATCCTACAATTTGGTCAGAGTTGAGTTTGGATATTTTGAGTTATATTACATGCTCAATACTATGTGCTATTATCTTGATATGGTCGAATATCTCATTGACTATTCTGACATTGAGTTAGAATTTGAGTCCAAATATTCCTTAGTCATCAAAAGCATCAATTTCAAACCATCTGTTTCTTCAACAATGCCAACTTTGAAAGATAGTTCAAAATACTTACAATCCATGGAGATTTTTAAGCTTATTGTAAATAATTACCTAAAGCTAAATGATATTGCTAATAGCCTTTATGGAGAGTTTGACATTGTTGACTCAATGATTAATTCTTGTAATTTCATTGAGCATTGGAAATATTTTCTCGTGGTTTTTGAAAATTTCGAAAAACTGCTAGTTGGCAATTCTACCAAAAATAACACTGGCACTTTCGATATCTGCAATAACAGGACTAGCAACAATGGAGATGGTAGCGATGATGAAAAAACAAGAGAAACTAGACTGATAGGCCTTATTGAATCAGATAATGCGTCATTAAACAACATCAAGAATCAGTTGGCTTATCTTACCACTGAGCCGACGTTTTTCAATTCAATTGATGAAAATAGCTTATTTGCGAATTTGATCAACCTGAGGCTCAATGAAATTGGCACACAGCTAACGTTTGCCAATTTTATTAATTTTGACCATTTTACCACTAATTTTGATACATTGTTTACCAAATTTGTCACTGATTTACAAAAAAAGAGCGCTTCTAATTCAACCTTAGTTATTACTGATGGTGACAATTTGGCAGCACAAAGAGAGTATGGTAAGTTGATTGAGTTGCTTTTGTTGTTGAAAAAACATCAAAGTGCTAAATTTGACTTATTATTATTGAATTATGTGCTAGGAAATTTCATAAGGCCTAGGTTGTTGCATTACCATCAAGCAGAACATACTGATAGCCCTGGCAAAGAAAACGACACTTTGGTATTTTTGGATAATAATAATTTTAATAATGGCCATCAAGATGTATTGCTTGAAATCTTATACTTGCTGGTTGCTTATGAATTGATTGATTTGCGAACTTTACTAGCTGGCCTCATAACCTGCAATGAAAACAACAGCAGCGTTTCCGGTAGTGCTTCTATTGGCAACAGCAGCAATGGCAAAGACCGCAAAGATATGATTAAGAATAAAGACCTTAGAAGGATCTCCAGTGGACAACAAGATAAATCTACTAGCAGTGTTGCTGGTATTCAAGGACCAAAATTAAATAAAGATAACAAAGCAGATAACGATTATTTGGAACTTTTCGGCAAAAACTTTAGTTTTGCTAAACATTTAGGGACGACTTTAGAAAAAAGAAACATACTATTAATGGAGTTGATTTTCGATTTAGTTTTGAAAAACACCAACAGTCTAAAGAATACTCTAACTACTTACGAGATCCAGAGACTTGAGTTTAACAGATTGTGGTTTAAACGTAACCACCTAAATGATTATTTTGATTTGTTAATGTTTTTCTTATATAAAGAAAACAGCGTCGACCATAATATCGCTAATAATGCTAATGTTAACATTAGATCAAAAATCAGTCATTCGAGCTCAATGACTGGCACCAATATTGTTTCGCCTCAATTTTCTGCTTCTTCGCCAATAGCCAACAACAACAATGATCAAAGCTTCATCAATGCTAAAATTTTTGACCGCTTCAAAGAAGAAAGCTCTTATAAAGAAGAGTGTATTCGATTTTTGACAGAGACTGCATTTAATGGACATGATTTAGTGGTGCGCAAAGTTATTTACAATGCCAAAATAGACTATAAGGAAGTCCTCGCTGTATATAATAATATTTTAAAACAAATGTCGAGTTTAGAAACTAAAAATGGTGGTCTATTTGTGCCAATTAAAAGCAGAACGGATATTTACAGATTGCTTAACATTATTAATGAGTATAATTTGCCAATTTGTCAATTAATTGTTCTGCTTATTGTCACCAATGAAGCTCAAAAAGTGCTCAATAAGAGAGAAGAAGTTACATTGTTGTTGAAAAATATATTGCATCAAGTATTGATGAGTTGTTTCATTTTGAACATTTCAACAAGGCAAAAGAAAAGCCCAGGGATAAATATTGTTGGTGATTTGTTTCTTTGCCTAAAAGACGAGCATAAAACAATTTTGATAAGTGAATGTGAGCAATTATTTTTGCGTTCCCAAACGTTTCCTAAGTTGTGCTTAGTGAAGGATGAAAATGATAGTTTTGCGTTTGATATGATTAATGATAAAGAATTACTGTCACGCATTCATACATATAACAATTTCATTCCGTATGTTGCTGCAATTATTGATTTGAACTCAAAAACTTTAACTGCAAAAGGATCAATATTGAATGAGCAATTGGCTTTCTCTTTATTTTCATCATTAGAAAATATATTAAAAATATTAACGGAATTCAAGTCCAAAAATGATTCTTTTGCTAGCGCTAGTTATCGTGGCAGTTCAACTGACCGAATGTTAACTAAGGGTGTGCTAGTGTTTCTTAATGTACTTCTGATCCACAAGATTTCAATCATTTATTTGCTTCATCAACGAAACTCAGTCATCAATGAAAAATTCATCAATAATTTAGTTGCATTGCTTAAGCTTAGCTTTTTTGGAAGACACAATCAGTTACGCAATATGTTATATGACTTTCTATTTTCTGTCAAGTCCAATTTGACTGAACTCAACAAACTATCACCACCAAAGGCTGGTAATGGCTCAACTACCATTGGTAACGGCAGAATAAACATTGTGTTGCCAAAATTAAACAATGACAATTTTAACATTGAGCTAACTAAGAGACTTGTTTACTACATAGACAACACTGACGAGCTAGCAGCACAAAGCCATGACCGACTATATGACAATTTAGTACTCTATGATGAAAAGGCACGAGGTTATTATCAGTTGACATTGAAGCCATTTGACTTGTTGGAAGATTCTAGTCCTGTGATAAATGTTAATGACACCCCGGTGAGCTTGAGGTATTTTGATGCTACAATTGAGAAGAAAAATCCTGCTTAATTGGTACTGATATAGATATTGGTGTTGATTAATTTGAAATTACAAATGTCATATGATGCGTTTGATTTTTGCTATTGGCCATAATGGATTATATTATATATAGTATACAATAACAAGCAATAGCATATATAGGCCGACTATTGTTGACACTGTGATATCTTTTATCCAATAAAATGAGCCATAATCTTATTTATTTAGCGGTTAGTTTTATTTCCTTGTAGCTTAGATTGTCTCATATGGGATTGTTTTCCACCCTAGTGGCACTGGCCAGCACATCATCCCGCCGCAGCTGCCCGATCGGGATTAGCGACTAATCCCCTGCAGCGATAGCGATAGAGCAGCCTCCCGAGCATACAAGTATAAAAGGCCATCGCGCCCCACCTCGTCTGATAAGACGCCATCACTGCTTCTTCAAAAGGATACTTCACCAATCACTGGATTTACAACAATAATTGTAAATCTTCTTCTCATTCTTTTTCCTTCTACTCAACTCACTTTAAATACCACTGACAATGGGTAACAACGTCTCTACCTCCTCCAGCACCCCGTACAGTGCCAGTATTGCCAGACCAAGATCAACCGCCACCAGTGCCAGCGGTGCTGACAGCGAGAAGGAGTACTACAAGCAGCAAGATGCCCTCGTTGACAGATTGCACACACATTTATCTCTTGATCAAAGGGCCAGAAATCAAGGACCTCAGACTTTTAAAGACTTGCCCAACCCGCTTGTCGCTGAGAATATCAATGCTTGGGAAAGTGATATCTTGTCTGTGCCTAAAAACATCTTTGCTCTTAATGCATTCACCAAGAACGAAATTAACAATTTGTTGACTAAGAGATCCAGTAATATTAAGGACAATGAAAACATTTTTAATTTGAAAGTTGACAATGAAGGTTCGCCGGTGACTAACCAGAGAAGTTCCGGTAGATGTTGGTTATTTGCTTCAACTAATGTGTTTAGAGTTCCTGTGCAAAAAAAATTCAATATTGAAAATTTCCAATTATCCCAACAATACTTGTTTTTTTATGACAAGTTAGAAAAATCCAACCAATTCTTGACTAATATTATTGATACTGCTGATCAAGATTTAGACGCTAGAGTGGTTTCTACTTTGTTTGCAGACCCAATAAGTGATGGTGGTCAATGGACCATGGTGGTCAACTTGATCAAGAAATACGGTGTTGTGCCTAGTTCAGTATATCCAGACGCTTATTCTGCTACTAGCAGCGGTACCTTGAATTTGGTCTTGGTTAACAAATTAAAGCAAGATGCTTTGAAACTTAGAGAATTAGTCAACGATTCAAGAACTTCCAAAGATCAACTTTTGGAATTGAAGGAAAAATACTTGAAAGAAGTGTACAAGATTTTAACTTTAACTTTAGGAGTGCCACCAAAGGCTGATGAGAAATTCAGTTGGGAGTTTGTTGACAAGTTTGAGAATTTTCACAAATTTGAAGTCACTCCGGTGGAGTTTTTCAAAAAATTTGTTGGTTTTAACTTGGATCAATTTGTCTCTTTGATTCATGACCCAAGAAACGAATACTATAAGCTTTATTCTGTGGACAAATTGAATAACGTTGTTGGTTCTGAACCAGTGCTTTACGTGAACGTTCCAATTGATCATCTTAAAGAAGTTATTATAAAAAACTTAAAAAACAACCAACCTGTTTTCTTTGGCTCTGATGTCGGAAAATACTTTCTGGGAAAAGAAGGTATTCTTGACTTGGACAATTATGACTACGAGCTTGGGTTCGATATTACTTTGAAACTCAACAAGACCGAAAGATTAAAAACACATACTTCACAAATGACCCATGCAATGGTGATTACCGGGGTCCATTTGGAAGATGGTAAGCCAGTTAGATGGAGAGTGGAAAATTCATGGGGTCCAGATGCTGGTAAAGATGGATTTTTGGTGATGACTGATAGTTGGTTCAATGAGTATGTTTTCCAAGCAGTCACTGATTTGAGCTATACTACTAAAGAAGTTGCACAAATTTCTAAAGGTGAAGTCTTTAAGACTTTCCCATTGTGGGATCCTATGGGTTCATTGGCTTGAGTTTTTGGAATTGGCTATGTGGCCCTTGATTACGTATGTTTTCTAACCTATGTTTTATTGAGCTATACTGCTATTTTTTTATTATTATCATTTACAGGTGCGCTTTTAATTTGATTTTTACACCCATAGGTATGGAGTTCTTGATGTTGGCTAAAATTATAGACCATTAAGTCTCTGCCTTGATTTATATATCCCTTTTATAACTATTATATAATCTGGTTGGTTTTCCTTTCTTTTTGATTATTGAATTGTCTTTATTTTTATGGTTACTATTGAACGAATTATATGCAAAAATAACAATACACTTTTTTTTTTTTGGAAACGCGGGAGCAGTGCAGATGTATTACAAAGAAGTAGAAAAAGCAAAAAGCAAAAGAAAAATACTCAAGCAAAAACCAGTAAAAACCTAAATGTATTCATCATTTATGAGCAAAAACTTCAAAATATTACGTTATAATATGGCAAAGTATATTCAAGTATGGTACACGGAGCAAAAAAAAAAAAAGGAACAGAACTTTCAATGCTAATGTAAAGGATACATCTGTGGACTCAAATTCTCTTTTTTCCTTTTGCAAATGAGAAGTAAAAAAAATTCAACGCCAAATTTGAATTAAAACGGTGAAAATTGCAAAAAAAAAACAAAAAAAATGCTGTTTTCAAGGAAATCTTTGTGCAACCTCAGTAAAACCGCAAATAAATTGCAAGTCAACTTTGTTGGTAATTGGAAGATTAAAAAAAATAAAAAATAAAAAAAAATATTATGAGATAACATAATAATGAATAACTTTATCTAAACAAGGATGAAGAAGCAAAATAAATGCAAATTTAAAAGAAAAAGAAACTTCTGGGCTAAAAACAATTTTGAAATGCATACATGAGGACTTCACTTCAGCAGTTCTCATTGTCAACTGTACTAACAACATCACTTCAAAGCCGGAACATTAGATGACCAATATGTTGTATCCCCAGTAACCACAATATTTCCCATTGGATAATACTCACAAACCACATACGTGCCCCACTCATTATTACATTTTTTATAAGCACATCCCAACTGCTTACTGCCTTTCCAAATCAACTGGGAGAAGTGTCCTGTAGCCTCACTGAACCCAGGGCTACTGTAACTGTATTGTTTGATTTCATCATACCATGCATCAACTGTACCCTTGTCTGAGTATCCAGAGGCAAGATTCTCTCCGTATGAGCCGCCGGAATGGGTAAGTTGACCATTCGATGGGCATGAGTAAGAATCGGCATATTGTTGGGCATACGCGGCAAGGGTAGAACTCCAGGTAAGGGAACCGACACCTTGGTGAAGTGAACGTTTCGCATTATGTTCTTCGAGCATGGTTTTTTGAAACTTGTTAAGGCCATTTGAAGAGGATGATGAGGCAGATGCTTGTGCTTGAGCAGTTGCAGCGGCAACAGTGGCTAAGGTTGAAGAAGTAGAGGAATATGGAGTGTTGGCATAAGTTCCAGCAGTATTGGCAGCAGCGACAGCAGCGACAGTTGTGGTTGGTGCAATAGTAGTTGTAGAAGAAGAAGCTGTTGCTGCTACTGATGCATCATTGACCTGCTTGTTTTGAATTTGTGTATTGGCAGCTGCCGCAGCAGCAGATGATGAGGAAGTCGAAGCTGAAGTGACAAAAGTTGATCGATAGGAAGTCACTTCCACTGGAGCAGCAGTACTTGTACTGGCTCCTGAAACATATGTACTCTCATCTTCTTCATAAACTGTTGCTTCAACATCAACGTTTTTGGCCATAACGTCGGTTTCGACGACCACATGGGTAACTGCATTGGCATTGGCATTGGCATTGGCATTGGCATTGGCATTGGCATTGGCATTGGCATTGGCATTCGCTTGTGCAACAACTGGAGAGACGCCTGCTAGAGCAATAGCAAGGGAGAGTATTGTGCTGTATTTCATTTTGCAAGATTGTAATGTCTTTGTTGATTTTATTTGACTTTTTTATAGCAGGCCTTGATAAAAATAAGGAAATTAGATTTTGTTCTTAAATGAAGTTAGAATTTTGAAGGCAAGAGAATGAAGTTGATACAAGACTAGAGGATATAGGCGATAATGAATGACTAAAGTTGGATAGTGAACCTCAAAGTTTTTTGAGCAAAGTACAAATGACAGAACGAAAATTTGAAAGAAAACGCTGCTTTCGAAAACCTTTTAAGTGATTGTGAAGACTGGGCATGGGCCCCTAGAAAGGACACGGCTGCTGTAGGAGTATTTATAGGCCTTTTGTTGCCGAGGACGATGTGATGTTGGCATGTTCAAAGACCCGCAGATTATCACTGAAAACAGTCTTTTGGAGATGCGTTAGAGTGCAGCATGATGCGTCATGAATGCCTCAATCTAATTCACATTTGCGAGATAATATTGATAAATGGTCATAATATAATACTGTCATTGGCCATTGTTAGCACAAAACATACCAAATGAGGCCGTTGTAGACTTTTTTCGTCCCTTATTATACCAAAAAGCCAAGCTCTGGGAGCCCCAGAGCACTTTTATGGTATGGAGTGTAACTATTAAAAAGTCGTCCCGCAAAATTATTTGACGACAATTGAATGAAATCATCAATAACTTCTATTCCTTTGCCAAACAAATCATTGTGAAACCTACATTCAATACCGTCATTTCAGCGGTTTTCGTTTGGTTTCTTTCCTAATTGTTTTTTTTGTCGACTTTCGTCTGTAAGGGGCTTTGATATTGGGGTCTAGCTAAAGTAACCTTTACTCATCGTTCATTCCTGGGCCGTGCACCGGACACATACGCACAAGGCGTTTACCGCATAATTTGCGGGTCTATAAATCTATCAAATAAACCAGTTCTTCTGCTAGTAGGGCTGTTGACCCCCGTACCGACTTGCCTTAAGCCAACTTCCACTGTTCCTATTCGAATGTTGCCGTTACTGTGGCTATAGTTTATAACTGGTCGTGTAAATGTAATTAGCAAGAAAATGTTAAAAAACCATCCAATATTGTACGTGTCGGTAATAATCATAGTTGCTTTTTGGTAAAGAGGAACATCTGTCTTTTCATAGTATGAGTGAGCTTATTAAGGAGCATTGTTTTTTAACGATTGATTTTTTGTGGTGTTGTTGACGCTGCTACTACAAACCTCAAGACATTCTTCTTATGACTTTATCTTCTGCAAAAAGCCAGTACTAGCATGTATTCAATACTTTTTTGAATCTTAAAGTTATACCAAGTAACATTAAAATGCATTTAATGATCCAAATATTAGCTAGAAGCGCAAGTTGCCTATGATATGGTACTTATACAGCCTTGTAGTAACAGTATTTTACCGTAGAGTAGCGCAACCCTTCATACCACAAAATCGGGTAAAAGCGTGTCCCCAGGGATGAGAAATGCAGGCGATAGATATTAAATGAAGCGTTATGTTTCCAATAACTGCAGTTATCTATTATAATATGGGCCATATGAAAGGGAAAGTAGAAAACTGCTACCGTAAGATTTCATTATGATGATTTTCAGCTTTTTAATAACTTATCGTCAAGAACATTGTTGTTTAATAAAAGATACACATAGTAGTAGTAGTAGTAGTAGTAGTAGTAGTAGTAGTAGTAGTAGTAGTAGTAGTAGTAATAATAATAATGATTTAAAAGAAAATAGAAGAAAAAAATAATGATGGAAATAAAACTGTTAAAAAAAAGGGGTGAAGGGGATGTCAGGTGTAACATGTTTTATGTTGTAAAATTTTGATACACTAAATAACATCAAAATTTAAATGTTAAAAAAAATTAAACAACATATTTACATGCCAATTTGTCCTATGTTAGAACATTTGATGATGATGATGATGATAATGATGATGCATAGATACAATTTTGGCTAACTTCTGAATAGTACATATTGCTATTAGTTGACAGTAACAGACATTAATTATGCTGTATGATCGTGGATGATGCTACAGAAACTATCAGACTAGCTAACAATTTTCTGAGTCATGATTGTTATTATCCGCTTCTTTTTTTTTCCTTTTCAAATTTTAATTTGTTAATTTATTTCTAATTGATGAAATTAAGCACTTTCACCCTCAGCCTTGCTAGCCTCAATGACATGTTTGTGCTCAGCCTTAGCGAATTTCAAACCGCAGTAACCGCAGACGTTTGGTCTTGGCTGATCCAAGTTAATAAAGACTTTTGGATGACCTTGGTGACGACCCTTGTTACCATTACAAACAGCAATATTACCATGCTCAATGTATCTAACAGGCTGCTTGTGGATCAACTCCATAGCAGAATATGGTCTAGGTTGCAAGTCGAGATCTTTTTGCAAGAATTTTGGATGGTCAATAGCATCTTTTCTAAACATTTGAGAAGGACTCCATGGAGAAACACGATTTGGAGCTGCTTGATTGAATTCATTGGCATCAGCGATGGCACTGTCAGTGGTTTGGACCTTGACTTTGGTGGAGTAACAACGCACCGAGGCGAGTCTTCTGGAAGCAACACGCAATACGTTGTTGGAGGACATTGTACTGTTATTGTTTATGATATACTGGCTTTCGATAACAATTCAAAGAATGACGATTATTGACAAGAAGTTTGCAATTCCCGTTAATCTATTTCTGCTTGTCAGTCTTTGGTGTTTATCGCTATTTTTTTTTATTCTGTTTCCTGTGGATTTGAATAATTATATTTTTCATTGGCCCACAGCCTGAGGCCAGCGCACGTAACCATCCAGGCTCTCCGGTTACACAAAACGCAACACATGCTTTTCCACTACTACTGCGACACTGCCAGCACGGCAAAGAGGATACCCTCCATGAATAATGAGATGATGGAGAGGGTCTAGTGTACCAATAAGATAAAAGAATTAACATTTTCAAACTAGGTGGATAAAGATCACCTTTTATCGTCATGGAGGATGTGTATCGGAAACTGGAAATGGTCGGAGATAGCTACTACTTCGCCAGCATCGGGCTGTTGGTGGTGCAGTACATGTTGTCATTCGCCCATTTGCCCTTCGACACTATCTACAACCGGCCGCCAGTTGATATAGTCTCATCGTGTTTTGGCATAGTAAATGTATAACTTAAACCACCTTTTTGTATAATATTTTCAAAGTACACTAGTTTTGCTAATTCGAAGCCCAGTGCATAGTATGCTGCTTGCTCATCACTTATAGCGCAGAGACCATCCCTACAGAAACAGTACTATCGCTCAACTATCTAACCTTGGGGTTGGAGACTGCTGGGTCCGTTTTATTTTTCATGGCCCTAGGTACTATTTTTGCTGCTAATGAGCCAATGTACTACATTACAAACTCCTACACCGGCTACAATGCTCCAATGAAAGTAGGCATGACTCAGTATTTTAGAGCAGTTTCCGTGGTTTCGTTTGTGCTGAGCTTGTTCCCCATCTTGCTGTTGAGTAGTCAAACAAGAAGAGTGATTAAGAGTTTAAGAAAAAATCAGTATCGTTCAAGACAAGTAATGGAGATCAAATCTGGCAATAGAGGAGGAGGGGGAGCGGGAGGAGCCGCCACCTGTGGCACCAGCACCAGTTTGCTGAGCGCAAATAGAAGCTGGGATACCCTGGAAACGATGTTGGAAACTGTTGGGGAAAAGGACAAGGACAAGGACGAAGGGATAGAGATTACAGTGAGAAGGGTTGATGATAACAATTTTTAAACGATTCTAATTATGACAATAGTAATGTTAATAATGATATATTCTATAGTACAGTAATAGTAAAACGGCGATCAATGTTGAGAATCTGTAGCGCTTTTAGCAAAAAAAGTCGGTGCCAAACAGAACATCGAAATAGCGCCCCGCCAGCACTGAACAAGGCGAAGAGCAGCTATGGGAGTGAAGAAACAGATCAGGATGCTGCTATACAGTAATGGCATATATACTAACCAGATCATCACTAGAGTGAAAAAAACAACGAGGCAAAGAAGCGGAAATGGAAGAAATAAACGCTTTTAATATTAATGTGATAAACCGTCTTCGCAGCGGCAACATAGAAGAAGCAGAATATCTTAACTTTGACTCCCGTTTGCATCTCAACAGCGCTAAACTAGATGATTTACTCTACAGAAGCAGTGCCAGTGAAGAACAACTACAGCTAGCTCGATTGAAAATCCAAACAGAAGAAACGAAAGCTTTAGCTTTAATAAGCCAAGATACTGCAAATACAACCAATGTTGGCAGTTTTGATCATGGTCATGCTATCGACAACAGCAAAAACAAGTGGCTTGAGTCTGGACTTCGGTTATTGAGCGTGTTTGCTAACTTGACGAAGCTTACCAAAACCAGAATTGACCATCATAATAAACAAGGATCGGATTGGGCCTCATTGCAAGTGCTGCTGTTCATGAAGGGGGCAGTATTGGTGTTGCTTAGTCCCGTGTTAGACCTCAAAAAGACAAAATTGCTTTATTTCACCATTGATGCCAGCAGTAGATTATTGCAAAACAGCAGGACCGACAGCGATGGCTCACTAAGTGAAGAATTGAAAAAATATGATCAATTGATTTTAATATTGCAGAATGTCGGGTCTTTGAAAGTGGTGTATTACAATAACTTCACGGATTTCCAAAACTGGCTTCTCCGCCAAATTTTCGAAACTAGCCACTCCACCTCAGCATCACCAGCTTTCTCGTTCTTGAACTTGCTTCCGCAAAACTTGGTAAAGAAAAACTTGTTTCAATCAGTCTTTGAATATAACATGTACGCAATTTCCTCACTATACAGCACCATTACTCTTCAACACTTGATCGAACATAATTTGCAAACCGGCAAGACAAATGATAATAATGATGATAATAACAACAACAATAACAACAATACTACTGAAGATAAGGAAAGCATAACAGAAGTGCGAATATTATCATTGTTAAGCAATATGATTAACTCTGGCAGACTACATGCCACCATTGACCAGAGCCGTGATTTGATAATATTTGATAGCTCCGATGCCGTTTCTGCTATGGATGATGATAGTAAGGAGTACAACCAGCAGATTACTCAATGGCAAAAATGGTATATGAAGAAATTATTGGTGAGTTTGAATGATGTGGCGGAAGAGATTGCAGATAAGAAATTGTGAGTGGTGATTGGCAATTTAGGAGTGTTGCTGACAGGATCAGTATAGAATGAGGGAGCTGCACACATTTGGAATATGTTATGGTAAGCAAACCTCTTATTCAAAACGTGCAATACATATTAGCAATCGGAGCGAGCATTAACAGACAGCTACGTTTTGTATAATAGAGAAGTTATATCGTAGAATAGTTTGCAAGAATGCGTAAGCGGTCCGTCATTGCCCGCATCGCGAAAACACAACAGATGCTTTTGATTATAAAAAGGAGCATGCAGTTATAAGTTCCGGAACAAGTCACTATTTCCATAAAAATAAAACTAAAAATAAAAGGAAAAAAAAGTCTGTTAATGACGGCCAGACCTACATAGCTTTAGCCATGTCTAGTATCAAGACTACATTTGTACTATACACAATATCTTGCTGATGCCTGATGTTAAAGTTGGTTATGAGCCGCCGACTGCGCGCGGAAAATACAAAAAAAAAAAAAAAAAAATTTTTTTATAGTAATTAACTAAATGTGTTATTTGCCAATATTGAGACGTCAGTACCAAAAGATTGCCTGATATTAAGATTTCAATAGAACATCACGGCGTTCGTTGAGTGATTTTTTTTTTTAAAATAAAAAATCTGAGGGCCAAGTCCTTGAGGAACCGCTAAGTTATTCTGACATATTTTGCATAATACAATATTAAGAAAGAAGGACGAACTCTATAATACCAACGACAAATCACCGAGACATATCTCCGGAGAGACTATTTCAAGATAAAGAGAAGATTATACCCACAACTAAAGCGAAGAAAATCAAAACACAGTACAATAACAACATATTCGTCATGGCTGAAGTAGAAGTACAAGACAAATATGCCCCCGAAGACAGCCTGAAAACCTACAGTTTGACCATCGAAGAAGTCAATGACAATGCTGATGAGCTCATTGATTTGCGAGGCGCTGGGCGTTATTTTGGTGCTGCTGATGATAATTCCAACGATCCTGGCCCCCAATGTCGTAACTGTCACAAATATGGCCATATCGCCGCTCAGTGCAAAACTGTTGTTTGTTTAGCCTGTGGTGCCCTTGATGATCATTACAGTGAACAATGTCCAAAATCCAAAACTTGTTCTAATTGTGGTGAAAAGGGTCATTATCGTAACGAGTGCAAAAAGAGACAAAAGAGAATTTATTGCAGTCTGTGCAATTCTTCCAAACATAATGGTGATCGATGCCCGATGATATGGCGTAGTTACATTACTAATGCTAATGATAAGGCAAGAATGGCATATCCTTTCAGATCAGTATACTGCTATAACTGCGCAGCAAAGGGTCATTATGGTGATGATTGTCCTCAAACGCGATCTTCTAGAATTCCTAATTTTGACGGTAGTGCATTTTCAGGTGATAACTTGCCAAGATCGCTCCGTGGACAATATTGGTCATTATTCAAAAAGAGAAGGTTTGAAGATGACGATGAATATTATGAACTGAGTTATGGTAATGGCAATAGCAATTATAACGGGAAATCAACAACTGGTAGTGGGAATGACAATAGAGTGGATTTTGGTGGCAAATTTTTTCAAATAGACTACGATAAAGTGAATAAGCTGGCCAAGGATGCAAAAGCTGTCCCTAATGAGGAACAATACGCTAAGAGAAAGAAGAGTAAGAAGGAGAAGAAAAAATTGCAAAAACAGAAAAAGAAAGAGAGTGAATATGGAGAACCCCAAAGAAAAAGAAGAAAGATTAATGATGAAGAAGGTCAATCTAAAAAAAGCAAACTGGGAAGTAGTAAGAGCAGCAGTAGCAATAAAGATAAAAATAAAAACAGAGGTAACAAAAACAATCTTGATCGTTTGAAACCAAAAAGGTCAGGAACCATATTTCCAGAAGGCCCAGCAACACAACGGAACAATAACACCAATAGCAACTTCCAGCAAAGTTATCAGGTACCTACTTCTTCTTCATTTGACTTTAATAGAGGTAGCGGAAACTACAAGAACAGCAACAGCAGTGGCTATCAAAGCGTTCAGCCAGCTAAAAGAAGTGGTTATTTGCCACCAAAGATCCAGATACAAGGAGGCGGAAATAGAAATAGAAACAACGCATTTGACATCAGACCATCAAGAAGTGGTACCTTAGGTGGCGGGAGTGGTAATGGCGGCCGTGGAGGCGGCCGTGGAGGCGGTAATGGAGGTGGCAGAAAGAATAACAATAAGAGTAACCTGAATAATAGAAATAATAGAAAGTGGAACCATTATTGATCGGTTGGTCGAATAGTTGATTGACGGGCTTATTGGTTATCTTGGCATTAAATTAAATTTTTTAGCATTTGTGATTTGTTTATCATTTTTTTTTCAATGTTTTTTATGAGTTTTGTTTTATTCATCAATTTATTTTCACCCTCGATGTCTGTTTCCCCGGTCCCAAGGCTATTGGTCTTT
>JXWR01001683.1_pt1 | contig 25562 bp, 9 predicted proteins | sample 315541 | NCBI WGS metagenome assembly JXWR01 (sample SAMN03273951, study PRJNA271842) | soil metagenome | isolation source: rice field ambient CO2 | place: India: CRRI Experimental farm Cuttack,Odisha-753006 | collected 2013-12-17
TTCTTCTTCTTCTGCTGCTTCTTCTTCTTCTGCTGTTCCTGCTAATGACAATAGTCTAATTTTTGATCATTCCACCACCATAGACATTAGAGAAGTGGCAAACATTACAAAAGACAAGACCCTAATCTCATCATTTGAGAAAATCTTATTCAAAGAAAAAGACGGTACTCCCGTAGCCGCAATCAACTCATGTCAGCGTTGCCGTAAATTGAAAAAAAAGTGCACCAAACACAAGCCTAAATGTTTGAATTGCTTCAAAACTAATTTCGAATGTGTGTATGTGGAAAAAAATAAAAACGGACGCGTTAGCACGAGTACTTCAGGGAACAAGTACTTGAACCATTTGGCTCCTACTGGGGGAATTATTTTAAATGATCAGAATATTAACGAACACTTGAACAACCATCATCATTCTCCATCACCTATGAGAAGTGGGTTGGCTCACTATTCCAATAGTAGTGCTAGACAGTCATTTAATGCCGGAAACTTGAGGTTTCCTACTCTTGGAAGCAACGGCAGACCAATATCCACACCACTGCAGCAAGCTCAACAACATCAAAGTCAGTTTCAAATAACTAGTTCCCCATTAGCACCAAGACCAGAATTAGGTGGTAGTGCTGGGGCTCCACAGGGCAGCTTTTATGCTCAAAGTTCTCCAGTAGCTAAACCAATTATTAGTCCTCCAGTATTGGGGAGCAATGGCAATATCAACATACCACCGCCACAACAACAACAACAACAAATTGCGCCTCCTTTGCAGCCACAACAGCAATTCCAGCATCAAGTTCCTCGTTATCCAGCGCAACAGACGCAAGCGCAACCACCGCAGCATGCTCAGTTCAACCGAGGTTCTGGTGGTGTTTTACAGCCGGTTTACCGTTATCCATATGGTGAAATTATATCTAATGCTTTTCCTCCAAGTTATGTTGTTTTCCAAGAAAAGACAAAGCAAAGTATATTGAAAGATTTTCCACCGGGTGAAGCGTCAATTGAATTGGATGGCAATGGCAATACTCCTAATCTTAATAATAATATTGAGAATAGTAACAACAATTCTCAAGCTTCTTCTGCTGTTGATATGAATGCTAATGGTAATGGTAATCTTTTTGCTGCTAACAGTGGTAATGTCAACTTCAATGGCGATAGTAACGGTAACGAAGGAGCCAATAATAATGAGGTGGGATTTGCTACACCACAGGTGCCGCAGCTGCAATTGCAATTTCCAGGGACAGCGGCTGGTCGTTCTCCTATTCATCCAGAAGTTATTGATCCTGCGTTGCAGTGAAATTGATGTTTTGAGTAAATTTATTGTTTTCCCTGAAAGCTTTTTGTTTCTTCTTGTTTACTTGTCCTCTGCTTAAGATTCCATTGTAATAGCAAGAAAGCGAACAATAGGATGAAAGCAAATTGAAAACAAATTGAGAGAAATACGTAGTACTGCTCGCCTACTCGTCCCACTCGTTCAAGAAAAAAAAAAAAAAAAAAGTTAGCAAAAAGCTGTTAACTCTGAATTATGTTCTGTTGCTTCGCTGTGCTACATTGCATTGAAAATACAAAAATTAAGAAAATAATATTCTCCTATGCTTTTGAACTTTACAAAGCTTTGAATCAAAAGTCAACTGATTGTCCACTTTCGATTTATTATTCCTCATTGATTAAATCAAAGACAACTCTGTAACATCTGCCGAATACGTGTTCTAAAGACAAGGAGAACTGAATAAAATAGATAACGGTAGGCTAACTGATAATCATACAACAGGAATATTTTTGCAAAACCCAGTTAAGTTGAATTGATATCTAGAAAAAAGGAGAACAAAGGCGAGACGATAAACCAAAAAAGTAACTGTTTTACTCAACCCATCGTCTCGAAGAGATGTCATGATTTTGTACTGCGCTAATTAATGCGGAAGATGATAAAGCCCAAGAACAAAAAATATTCCATCTTGCTCTTTTTTCTTCTCTCATTGTTTGTTTTCTTGTTCAATCATTAAAAAGTTGAAAGTTGGCGCATTTGTAATGTGGTCAGTTGTGCGGAATGAGCCATATGCTCAATGAAAAACTTACTTTATAGATATCATTATCATTCTTACGAGAATATGCCTTGATTGTGATTTGGAGGCCAAGGAGAGGAATAAGTTGGATTCTTTGGATTTCTCCCTTTTCTTTTTTATTACTATCAACATTTTGTCTTATTTTTTTCCCTTTTGTCTTTGTATTATTTTTTTTTCCTTCTACTTGAACTGTCTTATTATTTGTATTTTTTCTTTCTTTGTTAGCTTTTACTATTTGCGTACATTTCGCAGCTGGTGACTAATATGCTTCTTATTCTGATTCTAATGTTGTCGCTATTGTTGCTGATATTGCTGCTGTTGTTGTCGCTATTATTGTGTCAGTGCCTTGTGATGTGCATTATGCCAAATTGTTTCCTTTTCCTTCTGTTTTATTTTTCGTCTTTCAACTTATACATTTTGATCCAAGATTATATTTACATTTACATTCTTATTCATTTTTACGTTGGCTTTAATTTTTGTTTTTATTTTTATTTTATTTTTATTTTATTTTATTATTATTCATCGCAAACTTATTGAAATGGACTGTTTTTTCACTTCGTTACCATTGATGCTTTTTCTTTACATTTTTTAATCCGTACAGAATTTTTCCCATTCATAAATGGAACGGATAGATTATTGTTAAGTTTGAGTTCTGGCTAATGCAACGCAGTTTCCGCATACACTTCACTAAACTGTGAAAAATTAATGTACTTTTTTCCAAAAAGATAAAAAAAAAAGTAAATAAAGCTCGGCAAACGCTTACGAAACAAGATGGAAAAAGCTCATATATATATGCATACTAGTGTACACTATAACCTGTTAAACTAAATGTCACATTAAACCTGCTGCTATAAATTTCTAATTATCATTCTTGCCACTACTGCTGACCCCAAAGATCTGTTGATCAAATCTAATCACCATCACAGTGATATTGTCAGTGCTCAAATTTTTCATTGCATGGTCAACCAAAATTTTCGATTGCTTATTAGGATCCAACTCGTCTCTGATCAAATCCACCGCTTCTTGATCACTAACAATATCCCAAAGTCCATCGCACGCAAGAATCAAGAATTCGTCATTCTCATTAACTTCAATGGCCGTAGTGTATGGTCTCCCAATAATCAAGTTTTTCAAATACGAGTCGCCCAAAGACCTAGTGATGGCCAAGACACCATTGACTCGGTTCTTCATAATCAAACCGCCAGCCTGCATGACTCGGTTGGATTCATTCACGTCGCTGCCCTTGTGGTCATACGATAATCTGATAGCGTAGCCAGACCGGCAAAGTACTAATCTTGAATCACCAACGTTGGCGGTATATAACATCCGCTTATGATGTACCGAAGGAACAAAATCAAATTTTTTCTGCAATTCTTCAACATTTTCATTGACGTAGGATTTTCCGTTGATTGTGTTTCTATTATTGGGTGAGCTTTTATCATTATTATTGTTATTATCAGGGGTATTTTCACTTGGCAAGAAATCTTTACTTTTGTAATTGTTTGTGGTGGCTTGATAAACGTTACTCTGATACTCTTCGTCTAATTCCCATCTTATTATTGCTACTGCAGCAGTACAACCGCTTGAACCAATATTATTTGAGGATTGAGTGATCAACCGATCAGCTTGTTGGAAACAACTATCTAAACAATCTCGGACATCTTCTTCGTTATCTTCATTTTGCTGATGCAATTCTTCTTCATTAAAGTTTGCTTTTTTTCCACTGGTATCTTGCTGCTGCTGCTGCAGGCTTTGCTTCTTTTTTTTCTGCTCATTACCAAGTAATTCTTTTTCTAATAATAAATGCAAATTCTGTCCGCACCATTTAGCACAATTTTTCCCCGCATGACCATCAAATATAGCAAAATAGCCCCAATCCAACCGTTCAACAAAGTTGGCAACATAAGTGTGCACATCTTCCATACTGGATCTGTACTTGCTATTTTTATTTTCTGCCACTCCAACATCATAAGATAGTTTGTAGCTAATTGGACCAGAATTACCAGAGCCATTATTGTTATTATTATTATTATTATTATTATTATTATTATTATTATTATTATTATTATCACCGCGATCCTCGCTATTGTTGCTTTTCTTGCCCTCACTACCACTGTTTCTTGATTTGCGCAGGCGATGCTGTTGTTGTTGTTGTTGTTGTGAATTGCCGTTATGATTGCTACCTTGAGGATCATCAGACCGCTGCTGCTTGGCCGGATCATTGATGTTGTTGTTATTATCTGAAGATGCTGAGTTTCCTTCTAGATTAGTAGCAGCAAAACTTGATTCCAATTCTTTGTCATTTGGAGGGCGCTGTTGCTGCGACTGGGACTGCGAATGAGATGGTGAATGCTCGGAGTGGGACTGACCACGAGGATGTAACAATTTATTCAACAATTTGCCATTTTTGGAAGGGGAAGTCTCTGAATTGTTGTTGGTATTATTATTATCAATACTTGCAGTGTCTGACATTTTTGTCGAGCGTAACTATGAGTTTTGTTGTTTCTTGGAAATAACTGAAAAAGCTGACAGATGAAAATTCCCAGATTAAGTTTGGAGATAAGTAAATAAATAAATTAAGTGAAATTGACCCTGACAATAACAATAACACGGATGAGAAGAAAAGAAGGATGCAAGAGACGCAAAGATTGTGTTAGTCACGTAAAAATGCAAAAGATACTGCAATTGAGAAGAAGTGTGTTGGCTGGGAAAGCTGAGCTGCCTAGGACTCAATGAGGTATATGAAGTAGATTAGGTAGACGAAGTAGATGGATGGCTGTCAAGCGTTGTGATTATGATCGTCAATGGCTGGCCAAAGGTTGCTGTGGCTGAACGATGGCCATTCACTAACTTGTGCCGCGGTTGTGACACGATTATGTAATGCATTTCTAAGGGCCTAAGGAAGGGTAAAGGCAAAATAATTATGTAATGCATTATAAAGCGATTGAATATACCAATAGTATAGGTAATTAATTTGGGTAAGCAACATAAAGAGAAATTATACCAATATTTTAAGACAGGCCATGTATGGTATGAGAATAAAAATGAAATACTAATAATGAAAATGAGTAGTTCAGAATATAATAATAGGAACAATGGGAGCAATATAAACTAAGGAATCCGTATTTAGGGGGGCAGTAGCATACTAAGCCAAAAAAAAAAAAAAAAGAGTGGGTATACCCTAGAACAATGTGATATCTACATACATTTAATTTAGACCTTTTACTTTTCAAAATAGAAAACGCTCAGTGCAGATCTTTATAATAGTAAGATGAATAAGGTACCATTAAAAAACCCCCAGACAGGAGAAAAGGTAGAATCTTGACTATGAATTATGTGAAATTTTTGGGTATATCATAATAAATTGACCTTCATGTTAAAAAAAAAAAGACTTTACTTCCTTGCTTAATCATTAAATTTTCTAAACTAAATTAACATTTATTTGTACTCGAATACTTTCCAGAAAAGTCTTGTTCTTTATTTGGGTCTGTTACTAATAAGAGGGATCGTGTTTGAAGGTGCTTGGGGGTTAACTTTAACCAAGTATTCGTCCAACACAAACTATGCAAAACTACAATGTTTAAATCTTCGAAGTTTGAATGTTCGCTAAATAGTACATTTTGATATATTTAGTTATATATACATCATTTATAAGTAATAGTAATTTAACAATGGTTGTTTCACGATTCATTTAACCCATTGAACGCATCAACAATCAAATCAGTCAATTTTTGAACTTCTTGTTGTGCATCACTCCATTTTCCCAATGCTACTGCATCTCTGATTGCTGGAAATGTCCACCATTTAAATTTTTTTCCTTTGCTTTCTTTCTGACCCCTATTGAGCTCGCCATGATCATCATAATAATTCAATATTTCCGGCTCGTAGAGCTGGGGCGCAAATAAAAAATTCTTGATCCATGGTCTCCCCGTCAATCCGCCATTGACATCAATAGTAAATCGTTGCCAAACTATTACCCTAGCATTCCATTCCCATCGATGGACAGATAGTAATGATGGTTCAATGCCGCCATTTTCTTGATTCACTATATCCAGCCATGTTTTACGCCATTGATTGAATTGATCACCCGATTTCTTTATATATGTTAAGGCTTGTCTTATTTGGCTGAGGTCTAGTGTTCCGTGGGAAATCTTATTATATTCAATTAGTGTTTTGCAGTATTGTTCAAGGTCGGTTAGGTAGGCGTGTATTTTATCATGAAATTGATTCAAACTGAATGGAATCAATGGCTCATCAATTAATTTGATTATAATTCTGGCAAATAGGTGAGTTAATGTTACGTGACGGTCCATATTTGGGTCGATTTTCAATGATTGGAATCGCTGAAATGTATCGAAACAGGAATTTTTCGGATACTTGTGAGAATATTCGTCAGAGTCGGCCACGTTAGATGAGGCATCCACGTATTTTATGGCTACTGATGGGGTACCTGCAAATGCAGTAAAGGGGTAATAGCTGCCGAACTCATTTAATAATTTGAAATCATTGGCACTAAACGAATCGCTTAATTTTGCCTTGTTATCATTATCATTGTTATTATTATCATCTTTCTTATCAGCAATTCCATTATTATCATCATCCCTCTTACTATTTTTTTTATCAATATCATCCACCTCGGCCAAGGCATCTAAAATCACTTGCTCAAGGAACGGATGTGTCTTGACTTGCAACTCATTCCCACCCACCAAATCGTTCAAATCAAGATACGCGTACACTTCCCATCGAAGATTTTCAAATCGTTCTTCAATCCACTCAGTTATCCCCGCGTTATTGTACTGTGTGCCATCAATACTTATAAAGAAAATTGATCTTAATGGTTTCCAGTTGAGTTTTTTCGACATCATGGTAAAAATTCTCACTAGCTCGAGTAAGACGGTAGTGCCGGTGTTTGGGTTTATTGCCCCATAGCAAGCAGAATCTCGGGAAGCAGCAATAATTATTGCCCTTTCGCTCTCTTCAGCTCCGGCAATTTTCCCCACAATGTTCCAAAGTGGCTTATCTGATCTTTTAGTAGTTTGTACTTCGACATAGCCTAGAATATCATCATCATCATTATTTGAAGTGGATCCAGTCCATATTTCATCTGTGCCTAAGTCCTTAACTACTTGTTCATTATCAAATTTCCAATCACTTAATTCATTTTTGTCCTTGTTGATATCAATTTTCACACCCTTGCCCTTTATTGCCTTCAAAAATGGCAACACATCATTATACGAGACCGGCAAAGATGGAATCTTTGGTGTCACCTCAGATTGATCCCAACTAACTTTCGGATTACTATCAAGAGTAGGCCATCCAGGAGTCAATACATCTCCACTGCTATACTCTGAAAACGCTACTGATTGCTTCTCGATTAAATTGCGTTCAGCACCATTATTGCTTTGTAGGTCCAAGTATTTTGGATCTTTGAAAAAAATCAATGCCTTGCAGCCCTTGTCGGTAGCAATTCTCATTTTGGTTGATGCGGCAATTTGGCCATATTTGGCAATGCAAATTGCGTCTTTGATCGGGTTCGGCTGGGATTGGGTTATTTGATCAAAATCTTTATTTCGTGCATAATTCACGTAAAGTAAAGGACCTTCAACAGTACCATCAGCAGATAGAAAGTTGAAAGATCTTTGTGGTAAATATGCAGTGTTTTTCACTTGATCGTCTTTGTTCTTGCGTTTGGTCTTAGAATTTTCTTTTACAGCAGTCTCGGGTACTTGTTCTAACAATTTTGCATCAAATGTCACTTTTTGTTGCTTTTTGCTTTTTAGCTGAAACTTAGCGATATCAGGATAATTAACAAAACTCTTCACTTCATTAAATTCCATAGGACTTATTCCAGATCGTTTATAAACATCATTGACATAACGAGCCAATGCCAAGTCCCCCGCAGTACCAGCAATATGAGGCATAGAACTCAAATACTCTAGGGACTCTTCCATTGATTTTCTATCAACATGAGCTTTAACAAAATTGAATAATACTTGTTGATCATTGAATTGACCATTTACTAGGGCTTTGTTAGTTGGATATAAGCCGGAAGTCACAACTAGATAAATCAAACCAGATATGAAGAATACATAAAGAAATCTTTTTATTATTAGTGGATTACCGATCTTGCCCAAATATACGTCGAATTTGAAAGATATGTATCTCCATAAACCGGCAACAGGATCAAATAGTCTAGATACGGGAGAAACGATCTTGGAAGTAAAATTTGATCTTATTGATCTAGACACCGAGTTTGCTCTTTGGAAGAATGTTTGAGTGCTGGCGTAGTTGTTGCTGTCGTTGTAAGTAAATGTGTTGTTGTTTGGGTCATCAATTTCAAATTCCTGGAAGGAGACGTTTGCCTCTAGATCGGAAAGCGAATCGTCATCTGAACGGTTCGAAGTGGAATGGCGCGGGGCTGTAGCAGCTGATTGTGTGCTATTGTTAAAGTTGTCGTGGTATGAAGGAGGATCCTGAGGGAGTTCGTGGCTAGGCACCAGGGTATAATCACCTGGAGGCATTGTCTATTGATACTGTCTATATTTGATTTTATGGATACGATCTATGATGTATGATCTGGTCCAATCGGATTGATGAGAGGTATTTGGAGTGGTGATGGTGGTGGAATAGTGTATGGATATTAGCGAGGGTAGTGGGATAGCAAAAGAAGCTTAAATAGAGCAGAATAGCAGTAACGGCTGTATGGTATACTACACATATAAAGGGCTGTATGTATACGATGGTATAATTGTTGATGTTGTATGTTGTCTGCCGGTCTTCGCTGTCGTGAATATTGTGAGGAGCGGTATTCATGGGTTACCCGTGGCAACATGGCTAAAATTAGCGATGGTCTACGCTTCATTTGCACTTTGTATAACAGAGAGCACAACGGAATATTTATAAAAGGCTGACTAACAGCAGCCGTAGGTTTTACTAGAAAAGTAGCACTCTGGTACTATAGTATTAGCATAATGATGCATTAGTCCCAGTGATCAAGATTTAAATTTTAAAAAAAGCTAAAAGCTACGATTGGGTAGACGTCTTTGGAAGCTTTGTTTGAGGTTATTACGGAATTACCAAAGAGCCTTATAAGCTTAAGCTGTCTGTGAAAGTATAACCACCAATTTTTTAACTGAGGATCCATAAAGATTTAAAAAGAAAACAAAAAAAAAACGAAAGAAAAAAAAGAAAATAACAACAAACACAAAACTGAATCTGACATTTATTGGTTGCTCGATAAACGCATCCATGAAGGACTTATAGATATATCACACTTTTTTCAATTGTCAGAGCTCCATTGGGTATGCTCTCCTATGAATCGCTCTGCTTTCGATGTTCAATCAACTTATAATGAATCACTTTGAACGATAGCGTAAAAACTTCAAGAAGTGAATACAGAAATCATGTATCGTTTCGTATTATACTATTATTAGTATTACTATTATCAATATGTACATTATTGTCACTGTAGTACTTCAAAATCTATTAGTTCCATTCGAATAATGACAATGCAAAAACTTTTCCAATTATTCACTAATCATATAAACTATAAATAAATAAGTAAATAAGTAAATAAATAACCAAACCACCACAATTAATTGAAACTCAAGTACTCGTCAAATTTGCTGAAGAACAAACCTGCTTTTTCTTCAGCATCGGCGACTTTTTCATTAATTAATAATTCCACATCTACGGAAGGAACTTCTGGTTCGGTATTAGTATCAGCATTAGTGGCTTGAACTTCGGTCAAAAGATCGAAAATTGAAGGCTTGCCAGCTGGCTTAGCAGCAGCAGCAGCTTTGGATTCTTGATAGTTGATTTTCAAGCTAATTTGGAATCTTTCAATGTTTGAAGGAATACTAACGATATCTTCGAATAAATCGTCATAATGGTCAGACTTTACTGCATGTCTTTGTAAAGCGTAAGCTTGAGCTTTCTCAGCAGCCTCGTTCACGTATTCGTAAACGGTGAATGGCTTTACTTTGCCGAGAGATTCAGTACGCAATCTTATTATTGGAGACAAGTCAAAGGACTGTTTAAGAATCTTTGGTTCTGGGGTTGAAGGCTTAGCAGCAGCCTCGCCAGCAGGCTTTTCTGGTTCTTCTTTGGCAATTGGGGTAGCTTTAATGTTGGAAAGATCCAAAGCTTCACCAGACTTAAAATATTTAGCAATGGATTCTGGAGCTTCTTTTGGAATTTTGCCAAGAAAGGATAAAACGTCACCTTTAAGTAGCCTTCCGTTAGGTCCAGTTGCTTTAATTTGCTTGAATGCTTCTTCTGGAGTAATGTTGTTAGCAGAAAGTAAGCCAGCAACCGAAGGGAATAATGTTTGTTTAGGATCTGCAGTAACAGATACTGAACCACCAGAATGTGACTGTTGACTAGCGCCATTGCCACTGGTGCTGCTGGTGCTTGGTTTGGCATCATCAACTTTCTTTTCAGGCTCATTGGATTTCTTTGGAGCTTCAGCAGTTTCAGCTTGCTTCTTTGGTTGCTCGACATCAGGTTCTGGAAATTCTAATTTACTAACATCATCTTCCGGTTCAGCAAGAAACGCAATAGTTTGGCCCACAGGAATATCTTTAGCGCCATTTTGTACTAATATCTTGGCCATTATCCCATCATCTTGAGCTTCGACGTCTATTTGAGCTTTATCGGTTTCCACTTCCAATAAAACATCACCGGAACTGAAGGCTTCACCTTCTTTGACTTTCCAGTCAACGATCCCACCTTTGTCCATGGTTGGAGACATGGCAGGCATCGCAAACTTGGAAGCGGCCATAGCAAGAGCAGAACCATGGAAGGCTATTGAGAGGGTTAGTTAGTAAAGAAACTTCAAAACTTAGAAACTTTTGACCAATGTGGCTGAAACAAAAATAAAATAAAAAGTAGAAAGAAAAAAAAAAAAAAAGAAAAAAGGAAAACTGTCCAACCGTCTACCTCAAATCAATTCAAAACAAATAAAGTCGGATCAGGGCAGTAATCGGTTGATGACCAACAAGGGTGAAAATTCACATACATCTGAACTGGTGAGCGGTCAAACATCTGTAAGATACTCTAGACAACGATCTTCTGGACACCGACAACATCATAGGTATCAGGTAGGAGTTATACTATATTATAAGATGTTATGAAAGAAGGGAAGTGAAGGGGAAAGGGGGTGCGTGAGAGAGTATGTGAAATGGTAGCTAGACGTGAGGAAAGCAGAGCAATAGAAGGAAATGTGTGTATTGGTTGGTGGGTTTGAATTATTCCAGTTGCAGTGCGGCGTCGGTAGAATTGGTGAATTAATTGGATTTTTGATCGATCAACTGATGGCTGCTTCCTGTCGTTTTGGGGAGCGTGGGGGAGCCTTCTACTGCAACTGTATGCGCATTGAAGTATTTATCATGTTACTTTTAAAGTTATAGCGGGTAATAATCCATGACATTGGGTATAGACCACTGGCGAGGTACTTATACAGAACATAAACTAAGCACAAAATCAATATTTGATTGTTCATGTAAAATCATCGATATATATATATATATATATACCATACTCAGTAAAGTTCATCGTTATGGTTTTCGTCAGACGCTGGTATTGTTCCATATTGGAGCTTATAAGTTATAGCTCTTGCAAAAATGCTAGAATCTCCTAGCTCATGACGATTTGGGCGAACTCACCCTTTCAACCACCCTAAATATACTAATGGTAAACGTAAAGACCCACATGCACAATGCGATGAACAAGAATGCCGACAATCCACGCTGCTTGTCGCAGACTGATGAGATTCTCACGTTGGAAGTTCTACCAGCTGATGAAGCTCTCTTAGTGAGTCCTCCTGACAAGTTATTACCAACACAAACCCATCGATCATCATATAAAGTATTATATGCTAGCGACAAATTAGCTGAGCTAAATATAATAAACAACAAATCTAATAAAATCAATTTGATCTTATCCACTGGATTTCGGAGCCCCAAAGGCTTACCGCTATACTCGTCCCATGTAATATAAATCAAATACACCAAGGCAATAGATTGCACCACTATTGCCATAATAGTACTTGGCTGTTGCGATACTGGATCGCTCCCAGAAGAATTGCTGTTGCGATAGATTGAAATGGCAAGTCCCAATGCTATTGCACATAGAATAAACATAAATGATCTTAATGTCACCAATAAGTATGGATTGAATAACAAAATTCCTTTGAGAGCAGGTTTCCACCGCACTCTTTGCTCAGTAGACATCCAATATTTAGCTGATGATCTGATCTTGGGGGAATAATCATTGGTTTCTAAAAATTTTTTTTGATTATCTAATCTTCCACGACGTGGGTCTCCTCCTCGTAAATTATCGAATGTTGGGTCATTTGGTTTTTGGAAAAATCTAAGAAATCTGGTATTAGAAAACCCATCGGACCCACCAGACGTATTATAGCTATCTTCATTCAAAATCTTTCGTAGTCTCTCATCACCTTCCCATGATCCAGACAAGTCTGGTAGTTTATATTCTTCCAATGTTGTTTCATCATAGTTATTCAAGGTATCGGCAGACTTTACCAGTTTATTGTCATACTGTATATCTTGAGTGCTTTTAGAGTAACGGTTAGAAACTGGTGGTGAGAGCTGTTGTGGGCTTTGTGGGCTTTGTGAGCTTTGTGGGCTTTGTGGGCTTTGTGGGCTTTGAGGACTTCGTGGGTCTTGAGGGCTTCGTGGTTGTTGCTGCTGATTACGGTTATGCTGATGCTGATGCTGTTGTTGCGGCGATAATGGCACAATTTTATTCTGCATCAAATGAGAAGATTTTGACTCAATCGTTGTCATAAATCTGTTCCAGTTATTATTGATTGATGATAAAAATAAATCATTTGTTGAATTAGTGGTCGGATTTACGCTTTGTCTAGCGCCAGTGCTACTATGACCATAGCCACCATCACCTTTATTACCATAACCATAACCATGACCATGGCCATAGCCGTAACCAGCGGCACCGCCATCTGGTGAAGACAAGTCTACTTCTTCCAAGTCTTTATAGCGGGCTACACTATCAAGCACGTATGGTGGATACACATTAGGTTGAAGATTGTAAACTCGAATATTATCATAATCTTCATGGCCTAACCTTTGAGGGCTTTGTTGTTCGAGATCAAGATTGCTGCTGCTTGGTGGCAGCTCTTGTCCCATTCGTCTTTCTGTCCGAGTATTGCTATTGTTATTAGTGTGTTGCGTTACATCATTTTCAGCATTTTCCAGAGTACTGGCGTTGTTGGTGTTATTTTTGGTCTCTTCAGGAGAGGGTCCTCTATCATCGCTGCTGCCGCTAAGAAAGTTGGGAATGGGATTATGGATGGGCAAACTGGCCATGTTTGATGTATTATGAAATTAGATAATATGAAATGTAAATGTAAACAAATGAGATGCTCTTGTTTTTTTTTGCGGTGCGATTAGTGCCCCTTATAGGTAAATGCGTATATGAATCACTTTAATGCCAGTTAAAGATTACTGGCTAAGCTAAGGTGGTGAGATGTAGTGATCTGAAATGAAAGATTTCTCTTTGTGCATTAAGCAACCGTTAACACACCCCAGGGACAATTAGACACAAAATAAAAGGGACAAAAAGGGAAGAAAACGACAATAAATCCAAAGTAGGATACGAATTGGAACTAAATGAAGCGAAACAGAGCGTAGTGGAACGACAACAGGACTGAAGCAATAACTTCTCAGGTTGTTTCTTGAGTGTATGGGATACTGTCCAGTTGTTGGTTTAGAAATAGTTATGAAATAAAAAGGAAGATTAAGACGAAGAGACGAAGAAGATGAGCATGTCCCGCGTGTTGCTGAAACGAGCAAAGAAACCCCACTCCGCTTTTCTTAGGCGCACGCACTGCCGTTTCTACCAATATTAGGACACGCGGTGCTTTGAACATAAGCAAGTCATTTGCTTGACACAGTACCAAATATGGTGTAAATTATCTTTGGCTATCGATGTTGATTGATCAGCATTTTTTTTTTAGCTGGTTCCGAAAAGGCCTTGTTCAAACAGCTGTACTGGCACAATGCGTTAGAGAATTACCTGTTTTTATTTTCGAGGTTTCGTCACGGAGTTACTGGCAAACGAGCTATTATTATCATAAACAAAAGCCAAAGACTGGTTCTCCCGTAACCATCAGGCAAGAAACTCGACATTAATCTTTTCACACTATGCTGGTGTCAATGAGCGTATGGTTGCTTGAATAATTGTATAAAATACGAAAGATTACTTCATTTGGCAAATATCAGTACGGCGCGTATTTCTTATTGCCAAAGGCGGCGGTGACCAAAGATCATAAAAGAAAAGAAAAGAGAAGATGCGAAGCGAAGCGAAGAGCAAGATGAGAAGATCAAAAGGATCCTGTAGTAACCATATTCATCCACCACGTCAAGAGCACAGCAGCACCACTGGACACTTTAAGGCTATAGCATATATATATATATATATATAATTACCCATCACCATACACCACCACCACCAAGCCATGAGCATCAAGCAGGACGCTGCTCAGGTCCAGTCGGTGCACTCAACATCTTTGTCTTTTGACAATATTGACCGCACCTCCATCAGAGTAAGCAACGTGTCGATTTCTGTCAACAAACAGAGCTTCAAGTCCAGATTTTCGAGAAACAAAAACTCCAGTGAAAACGGGGCTTGCGATCCAGACAAAACTAAAGTCAATACCGCCATCACCACCACAGCTTCTTCTTCCTCTAATAATATCAGCCCACAACAGTTTCAACTACAGTCACAATCACCATCACCATCCCAGCAAAAACGCAGCTTATTAGATTCAGTCTCATTTGACATCCCTGCTGGCAATATTTTAGCTATTGTTGGTGGCTCTGGATCAGGTAAAACTACCTTGCTCAACACCCTTGCTCAAAGAACCTCACTGAACAACTCCAATCTTAAGCAGACCGGGGAAATTTTATACAATGATTCTACCAATATCAATAATGTCAATCATGCTTATGTTATTCAACAGGATATCCTTATTCCGACTCTAACATGCTACGAAACTCTAAAATATGCGGCAAATCTAAGATTACTGAAAACTGTCACTTACGAAAATCAAGAACAACTCATTGATCAAATTATTAGCGAGTTGGGACTCAAAGATGCTAGAGATACTCTTGTTGGTAATCGAGAGCATAAAGGGTTATCCGGTGGTGAAAAAAGGAGACTTAGTATTGGGATCCAAATGCTTTCAAATCCATCATTATTGTTCTTAGATGAACCGACTACGGGACTTGATGCTCATTCAGCTTTTTTGCTCATCAAAACCTTAAAAAATTTGGCTAAAAAAGGTAGAACATTTGTGCTTAGTGTGCATCAACCGCGTTCAGACATTTTTTTTCTATTTGATTACTTGTGCATTTTAAGTCGTGGATGCCCCGTTTATTGTGACCAAACAGCAAAAGTGGTGGATTATTTTGGTAATTTGGGCTGGCATGTGCCTCAGAATGTCAATCCGGCTGATTATTTGATTGATGTAACTAGTGTTGATACTAGAGACGTTGAAAGTGAACGGAAAACAGTGGCTAATTTTGAATTTTTTAGACGGAATTGGAGAAATTACGAGTCTCAGAATATTTTGAGCAAACAGGCTTTGCAACCAGTGGTTAACACAAAAACAGATAACGGCAATAGTAACAATCAAAGTGTTCTTAAAAACTCTAGAGCTGGCTTGTGGGACGAAGTCATTATTTTGACTAAAAGAGAACTCGTTCTTACTTCAAGAGACCCATTAACTACTATTTCACTACTTTGTGAATCATTGTTCTTAAGTATTATCGTTGGTTGGGTTTTCTACAAGCAACCAAGGACCATCCTTGGTATTCGAAGCAAATCCGCTAGTCTTTACAACATTAATGCTTTGCAAGGTTATTTAATGTATTTGTTTGAAACTTATCGACTTTGTCATCGTGACATTCGTATCTTTGATCGTGAGAGATCAGAAAATTCAGTCTCAGTGCTTGGATTTTTGCTTTCTAGAAGATTATCCAAACTTGTTACCGAGGACATCTTAGTACCAACAATTTTTGCCATTATTACTTATTTCATGCTTGATGTTAAAAAAACTGCTACTGCGTTCTTTCTATATTGGACAGTTAACTTGTACACCCATCAACTCAGTATGGCTTTTGCTACTCTTTCCGTATCAATAACTAGAGACTATCCAATTGCGTCATTAATTGGTAACTTGAACTTCACTTTTCAGTCATATTGCTGTGGATTTTTTGTCAATTTGACCACCATGCCCAAATACGTTAGATGGATCAAATATCTTTGTTATGTATGGTACACTTATGGCTTAACGGTATCGATTGAGTTCACTGGATTTTTCGGCGATTGTCCCTATAGTGATGATCCTAGTGATCCAAGATGCACTTCATATACGGGGAAAAACATTTTGCAAACGCTTGGGTTTTGGGAAAATTGGATTACTGTGCCTGCATGTGTGGCGTTGGGGTTTTTGTTGATATTTTATTCATTGACAGTAATGTTTTTTTATTTGAATAAAGTTGATATTGCTATTGCTAAACAGTCCAATAAGAAGGTTAGTAATGACGATGAAACGAAGAAGAAGGAGAAGGATCTGAAAGATAATAGTGATGATGCTGACAAACAGTCGATCATCGACGTTGAGAAAGTTATTTCATCATCAGCATTGAATGGTATTGATATATTTTTGAAAAATATATCACTTAATGTTAAAGTAGTAGACATTTCCATTAAGGCATTCTTCTTTAGGCTTATACACTTCAATTTTCATCGCACCAAGAAGAATATTCCCGCAAAGCAAATTCTCAGCAACGTCAATGCCACTTTCCAAAAACATAAAATTAATGCCATAATGGGTCCCTCTGGGTCAGGAAAAACTACATTGCTCAATCTTATCAGTGGTAAGCTCAATTCAAATTTTGCCACAGAGTATGATCAATCAGGCACTATTTATTTCAACGAATATGCGGTGCTGAATGATTTGTTATCGGGAATTTGTTCATATGTGCTTCAAGATGATGACAGTTTGCTTCCTATGTTAACGGTAAAAGAGACATTAATGTTTGCTGCCAAGTTACGGCTTTCTAAGACATCAATGACCTCTGGTGAAATCGAAGAAAGAGTCAACAGCATCATTTTGAAACTTGGGTTGAAAGATTGTCAACATAACATGATTGGATCTGATCTAGTTAAAGGGATCTCTGGTGGGGAGAAACGAAGAGTTTCCATTGGTATTCAACTACTCAATGATCCACAAGTGATTTTTCTAGATGAACCTACTTCTGGTCTAGATAGTTTCACTGCATCTTCAATCTTGAACATTTTGGAAACCTTGGCTAGTGCAGAGAAAAGAACAGTGGTTCTAACTATTCATCAACCTCGGTATAGCATTTTCAAAAGGTTTGGTCAAGTGTTATTGTTAGCTAAAGGCGGTAACGTGGTATTCAATGGCTCTCCAGTGGAGATGGCCAACTATTTTGCTAACATGTCATATCAATGTCCTCCATTGACCAATTTCGCCGATTATGTGCTTGATTTGGTTTCTATAAATATGCAAAATGATGAAGTGGAATTGGCAAGCAGAGCCAGAGCTGACCAGTTAGTTCAACATTGGAACGAAGAGCAACAGACAAATTCAACCTTTTTGACACAAACCAATCATAACAGTTCAATTGATGCCAATGAAGTATTTGGTCATTTTCGCAAAAAACCGGCTCCTTTTGCCGTTGCTTTTCCCTTGATCTTAAAGAGACAAGGCATCACCGTGTTAAGACACAGAGACGTGATGTTTACCAGAATCTTTCAAGCTTCAGGAACAGGTATTATCAGTGCTCTTTTTTACGCTCCAATAAAACATGACTATATCGGCATCACCAACATGTTGGGGCTTGTGCAACAAGTCTCTGCCCTTTATTTTGTCGGCATGTTGAATAATATTGCTGTCTACCCCATAGAACGCAATTTTTTCTATGAGGAATATGGCGATCACTTATACGGACTTCCTTCATATTTTTTTGCGTATTTGATTCTTGAAGTTCCGTTTGAATTTATTGCTTCTTGTTTATATTCCATCTTCACGGTCTTGGCAGTGGGTCTCCCACGTACCGGCACTGTGTTTTTTTTGTTTGTTTATGCCAGTTTTGCTCTTGTCAATTGTGGTGAATCTTTGGGAATTATGTTCAATACCGCATTCATGCATACCGGTTTTGCGATTAATGTGATCTCGGTGTTTTTATGCATTGCAGTCATCATGTCAGGCTTGCTATCTTTGCAAATGCCTGCTTTCTTTAGAGGGATTAATTGGATCAGTCCCGTGTATTACGCGGTAATGGGAGCAATCAATGTGGTGTTTGAAAATGAAGACCATTTTAGTTGTAAACCTGGAGGTTCTGGTTCAACTAATGGAAACAAATGCTTGTTTAATAACGGCAAAGAGGTGTTGGATGGGTATAATATAAAAAAGAACTATAAAATGTTGTTTGGGGTGTTGGCGGCAGTAACAGTGGCATATCGGATGATTGCATATATGGCTCTTTGGGTCAAACTTAATAATTATAATCCCAAGACTTTGAAAAAATGGGTTACTATCTTCAGCATATGAGAAGACTAGCCGCTTTTTTTTCCTGTTAAATATTCAAAATACAGACTTGTTAATAGGTATTTACAATATTTTTTTTCTAATCTTTTTACATATTGTTGTTTGGTATGTTTTGCTTTGCTTTGTTTTAGCTTTTATTTGCAGTTGCCTAATTTTCATAGACTTTTAATATCCATCTTAATACAGTTATTTATTGTTTCCTGTTCATGCCATAAATTGCATATGTATTGTCTAGTTCTAAAATATATTATATTCAAGACAACTGAAACTCAAAGAATGATTGGATAAGCATAAAAACATACTTAAGTACCAATTGTTGATATATTGTGACAACAAGACATTGCTTATGTTAAATTGCGTACAACGTAAACACGATGTTTCACTTGATCAGTATCATGAAAAACACATTCTTCGAAGTTACCTGGATATCTTCAGTTTTTCTGCTTTTAAAGTTAAAGATAGATAAACAAATACATTGTATGATAGTTTACTTAGATCACCTCTGTATACTTTTATTAGTTAAAAAGCTAACCAAGGACTACAGACTTTTACAGAAATAGATTTGTAGAGCTCTAAAGGTTTGATCAAGCAAAGCTATTTCTTATTTTCGCAATTCTTCCATGCTATACTGGCCATACGAAGAAATTGATTGACAGCGTTTAAAGCTCCCACTCAATTCTTGCAAAATAAATCACTTTATCAGGGAGCTTTAACAATCACATTACATTTATAGTATGCCTCGTACACAGTGCACAGTCTTCCGCTATAGCCAGAAGCTAGATTCGGTCGAGGCCAGCTGCCCAACTGCTCACACCCCCTAACACCCCTTTTAGTCACCAGCGTCACTAACCGCCTCCTCCAAGGGAAACATGAATTTCGAGTGCGGACGTTGTTGGAATTCATCGATGGCGGACGGCAGTAGCACTTTGATTCGACAGTTGAACAACAGGCCACCCAAACTCACCTTCTGTCTGCATCTGTCTTGGTTGTTCTTTAATTAGCAGCAGCCAGTTTGTTTTTCCCCCTCAGGATTACCAATATACACATAGATCCCCACCGCAATGGCAAGTATGTATACCCGCCTGTCAAACATTATTGTTAACAATTGTTAACATGTCTCATCCTCTTTTCTCCTATTTTGTTTCTTTTTGATTCAGTGCTAACCTCCTTCATCTGCAGTCAAAACCCTTGAACCATACCTCTTTGAAAGGGGCATTGTTGGCGTTCTCCCCATTGAGGTTCTCAAAAATGCCAGACTTGGTATTGATGTTGAACATTACATCTCCCGTCTCATCAACAACAAAAAGGAAATTTTTCTTGACGCCATTGGCGGCTTCCCAAACACATTGCAACTCTACATTCAATCTGATTTAAAGATCTTCAATGAACTTAACATCACCCCAGTGTTCGTCTTCAAAGGAGGAAAGATCAATTCTCAATTTCAAGTCTTGAAAGACAGCATGGACTCTGCTGGCGCTAAAGCTAGACTGAATGCTTGGGATAGTTACTATGTTAACCATGATAAACAAGTTAATGACCACGCATTCAACTCAAGCGTGAACAATTTATCCTTTAAAAGTAACTATATAAACAGCAAATCTTATCTTAACAGCAACAAGACATTTGATATTAGCCCCCACTTGAATGATTTGATTAAATTCATTCATGGCTTGGGACTCGAATACATTGTTGCTCCATACACCTCATGGAGTGAGCTTAATTACTTATATGCTAATGGCTACGTCGATGCAATTTATGGCCCTACCGAATGTTTGCTCACTAATAACATTGACAAGTTTATTTTGGGAATGGAGTTTCAAACTAAAGAATTCAGATTCGTTGACCGTAAGAGCTTGTTGCATGGTTTTAGAATAAATTTGAAGCAATTTAAAGAAATTTCTGTGACGGTTGGATTTGACATTCAACCATACTCACTTGCCAATGCCTTTAGCTCTTTCATTACTCCAGATTTGGTTGATTTTAAATGGTTGCATGATTTTGTGCAGAATGGTACTAGCGTATACGGCGTCCTTTTGAACAATGCAAAGAAATCAGGCACCAATAGCCAACAACAAACCAATCTCGATCATTTCAAAAATGGGATGAGTGCTTTGGACTTCTTGCCAGTTTTGAAAACTAGCGGCAGAGTGGAGTTATTGAGTGAGCCAGATGGTGGCTTTCCTCCGTTAGATGAAATTTTGCTGTCGCTGTCAAGTGGTAGTGGAAGTGCTGGCCAACAAAGTCAAACTTCACAACAACAACCACAAACATTAGCAACACAAGATAGTGAATCCCAAAGAAAAGAATTCAAACAAGACGTTCCTAGAGACATCCACGAATTTGTAGGCCAAAGACTTCCACACGAATACTATTTCTATCAATCTATTGGCCTCGTGGAACCTAAGTTATTGGAAACGGTAGTCTTTGACAACTATTTGGAGCTTCCGCCTCTAGATGGTGGTAACAGTGACCAATACAAAGCTTTGGTTAACTCACAAACCAATTTTGATTTGAAGAACAAGACGTTGAATTTGTTTACTTCATCAATGCCTCGATACTTCCAAGTCAAGAGAATTTATTACGTTAAATGGTTTGATAACAGAAACCCAAGAAACTTTGATTTCCGTACCACGAAGCCATTATTTTTGAAACTTGCTCATTACTTGGTCAAACAGCAACAGCAGCAGGTGCAGCAAAAAACCGAAAATAATGGTCAATTTAATATTAAACAATTATTTGCCGCATTTGACAAACCTGCAGAGTTTTTAGCAAATGTGGTCCACGATGTTGCATTTTCTGAAAAGCAGGACGATCTTTTGCAAACCAGCCATGATGTGCTTGCTACTGCTCTTGTGAGAGCATTATACCTTTACGATTTTATCTCTTTAACCGATAACAAACTTACTGGCTGGGGTCAAGTATTGAACAAATTGGCCAACATTGGGGAAACTCAGGCTCAAATTGAGAAGCTTTTTCTCTTATTAATTTTTTTTAAAAACCATGCTTCCACTAAGCTTAGAAATAGTGAGAAATTGCTTTTGAACCAATCTTTCAAGCCAACGGTACATGGCGAGCCAAAAGTTTACGACAACAGTGGCAAAAATGATAAAGAAGAGCTTAATAAAATCAAACAATACGTGCTCGTGATTACTAGACTTTCACTTTTGCATGATGCTTCTAGTAAGTCTAATACATGCCACAACAGCAGTAGCAATAGTAAAACAGTGATTAATCTGAATACTTTGAACAAATTGAGTTTGAACTTGCTTAGTTTCAGATCTATTTTACAATTTGTGAAGACTCAATTCAATGAATTGAATCAAAGTTTGCTTGTGTCGTTGCTTTGTGGTGGTCAATTTGATCGTAAAAAATCTTTTGTTACTGATGATGATTCTGAAGTTGCTTCTAAGGAAGGTGCGTCCTCATCTGGACAAGAAAACAACATTAGTGCTACTACAGCCGCCAAGGAAACATCACATTCTGGGAAAAATAAAAACTGGAAAAATTTCGTTAATGAGGTTCCATTGAAGAAGAATTTGCCAAACACCATTACTGCAATCATCACTGAGGTCTACTTTGAATATTTGAACAAAATTCTTCTCTCTTCTAGCTCTTCAGAAGTTGCCGCTAATGGCAAGAGTATTAATAGCGAGGCTCAAGAAAGCAGTAGTAGCAACAACAACAACAACAATAAAAAAGCCATCAGCGAAGCAAGAGACTTTATCACTAATACATATGGACTTAATATTCCAGATGTGCTCAATATTCTTGATGAAAATTTTAAATTCATTAACATGGCTTTTAGTTTAGTTGAGGAAATTTATAAAATTAATGATGGTGCTCAAGGTGGTAAGAAATTGATTGACGATGAATATTTCGAAGTGTTACAAGGAACTAAGAAGTATTTCAATGAACGAATTTAGACGTTTGGGGTTTGTTTATTTAGGTTGATGTTTGAAAAGAAATGTGGAGAATGAACAAATAAGCTCAAAAATTAAAAGTGCCAACATATGAAACAATTAGAATTTTGGTGTTTGGTGTTTGAAAAAAAAAAAAAATAAAACAAAATAATAAAAAACTTATAACAATAAAACTGAATTTTAATTTTTCAGCGTTTCGATTCACTATAACAAAAGTAACAATTAATAAAGGCCAATAAACTTCAAAATGGCAAGGCTTTAAGCAGGCCTTAGTTGTAGTACTGTAAGCTATGCTTTTCCAAAAAGATAATCGCAAAATTGTAAACTTAAGATATAGACATTTGAATTTTTTTGACATGTTACCAGATGAAATACACTTACAGCGACTAGTTCAAACGGCGTTAAATCTCAAGGAGGACAGTTTTTTGAAGTATATTATAAGGGGGGATATGTCATAACACGAAACGATATTAAAGTAAGAAATACAAATGAGATGAAATGAAAAAACAGCAAAATAAATTAAAAAAAAAGAGCATTAGAAAACGGCTAAAAAGCAGACAGCATAATAACAAACAAATAAAAGAGTATAAAGCATCAATGAGAAGATTATCTTCAGGTTATTATAATGACATTCAAGCAACCAACACCCACAAAAGGAAAAAGAAAATTAATACCCCAAAGATCTTAATATATAACCATCTATTATTTGAAATATTGTTGAAATATTTGAGTAACTCCCGTTGTGCCCCAGAAATGTTTAATTCAATATCATCCACGTTATTATCAATTCTTTGAATCATTTCTCCTTGCTCACTAACCATCGTAGCTAATTGTTGAAATAAATTACCAACTTCATTAATGGTGGATTCAATGGTCTCAACAGCACGATTTCTTTCTTGCAAATATTCTGATGATTGTTCTTCTAATAATGCCATTTGCTGAGTTTGTTCAGGTATAGACAAGTATGGTGAATCATTTGGCACGGAAACGTCTGGATCATCAGAGGCTAATGATGCTAAGAATGGGTTATCAGCAGCAGCACAACCACTACTTCTACCCTTTTCGTCATTATTACTGTAAGTGTTTGAATTACCGTTAGGATAGTATAATGGCGAGGATTCAGAAGCAGAAGCACTGTTAGCTTTGGATAAAAATTGGTTTTTGCGTTGTTTGCTTTCCATTTCATTTTTTTGTCTAAGTTCCAATACGTTTTTGAATTCCCCACTCATATTTTTTGTTTTGGTGTTTAATATTTGTAGCACATTTTTAGAGTAAATACTGATTTGGGATTTATTTGAAGAGCCAGCAGCTATTTGACCAGTGTTGACATAATGTTGTAAATCTTTCAACTGCTTTTCGATCTTGAAGATATCTTGTTTGATGACATATGTTAACTCAGCAATCTCAATTGGTCTATCATCAAATAACGGTTTCTTTTTTGCCACTAAAATATTGAGTTAGTAATTGAGAAAGCTGTAATTTAAAACTTTGAAGAAAATTTTGACGCTTTTTATCAAATCGACTTTTTTTAAAATAAAAGTAAATCACTTACATAATGCCAATTTTCCTAAAAGTTCAGTCGCATGAGCAACATCTTTAGCAATAATGCTAGCTCTTGAACTAAATTCACTCTTATTTACCGGCTTATTGTTCTGCTGTTGCTTAGCTTTCACTTTATCTCTATTGATTCTGTTGAAGTTGGTCAAACACTGTTGAAACTCTATGGTTCTGTCTTGTATGGCAGCGGATCTAATTGACATTATGCGTTTTATATAGTGTTATTCTACCTATTTTTTTTTTCTTTTCTTTTGCTCGTTTGATTTTTGAGAATTTTCTCCTATCGCTAATAATTTGATACCAATTCAACGGCTAACCTTGATATGTTCCAAAACTATTTGCAGCTACCTGAATGTCTATATCTGGTGGTGGCAATGTATATAGAAATTCACAATACTGCTAGTTATTTATGCTCTTGAGCTGTTATGTGCTCTTTGGAGAGGTGAAAGCTGAAAGACCTACTGAAATTATCCTGAATTGCAATTCTGAAGCTTATTGCAACGCTGCCAAAAAGTTGTCAAGAATGTATGTATATATAGAGTCAGCCCAGCCAGCCAGCTAGCTATCAGTTAATTAACCACAGCCTTCTTTATTTTCTCTATTTTCATTTTTTGAAAGTTTTGCTACGTTATCCAGAAGTCATGTGGGTAATCACGTGTGCGATTTACGAAGCTGCCAGAATCACAACTCCATACAACATGAACACTATCAATACAGCTTGCAGAAAGGCACCTCTAAAAATGAGTATTTGAGAGAAAGTCTACCTAAAGATACATCATGATGACGTTAATATTAGCAGCACAAATGCCAAGACAACTAAGGCCATTATGAACAAGTGTCACAGCCTACCTCTAATGCCTTACTTAATAATAATACCATTTGTTCTTTTTTCTGCTGTTTGCAGGCTATCAGCACTTTTGTTTGCAAAGTATTTCTTGAAAAATCGTCTGTGTACAAAATAGACGTTGTTTTAAAGAAACTTAATTTACGTTGGTTTAAATTTGAATAGCTATTTTATGTCTTTTACATGCCTCTCTGGAGCTTGAAGTCTCAAAGCTACTACTTAATCTCTGAGACCGTCTAGGACCTTTTGATGTATTGTTGCAATTCTTGCTATTTCTCAACATATTAAATCAAGTTGTGTATGATCAAAGTCCAGTAACACAAATATTACTATTAGTACTTGGAATGGCGTTTAATAAAGCCAAGCCCCGCCGTTCAGCACCCCAGGTGCGGTATTGTCTGAGAGTTTGATAGTTGTTTGTTGATTAGGTAAACTTTATGGTCCTGAGTCCGATATTATGGCTGCTAAATCCCAAATGTTATTACTGTTATCGATAATGTTTTTTCTTTTTTTTTTTTTGATTTAATATATTATTCTCTATTACTATATATATCAATTGCTTTGTTTTA